>OCTA010005244.1_pt1 | contig 11245 bp, 7 predicted proteins | sample 1538991 | NCBI WGS metagenome assembly OCTA01 (sample SAMEA3539302, study PRJEB22396) | soil metagenome | biome: tundra; feature: field; material: soil | place: USA | collected 2010-05 | depth 0.15 m | reverse complement strand
CCAACATTCCCGCCAGCGGTGGGACGAGCAGATCCGGCGGCGCAAGCAGTTCGGGAGGGACGGCGGAAACCGGCGGAGCCAAGAGCACGGGCGGCCAAATTGGCTCGGGCGGCCAGATCGGCTCCGGCGGCAGCAATGGTTCTGGCGGAACGAATGCGACAGGAGGTTCCACAAATGCATCGGGTGGTCGTACCGCAGCTGGTGGCAGCAGCAGTCCCCTGGGTGGCGCGACCAGCTCGGGCGGGCAGCCCGGTTCGGGTGGCATCACCGCTTCGGGAGGCAAGTCGACGGGTGGACAATCTGGTTTAGGCGGCGGCAGCGCAGCAGGCGGGGTTGGGACTGGCGGCGCGAACGGGACCGGCGGCACCACCGGAGTCGATGGAGGCGCGGGTTGTCCATCCGTAGCTGCCGGGGTTACCAACGTTACCATCAACAACACCGGCCCCTGGAACGACACCACGGGCAAGCACATCCAGGCCCACGGGGGCGGGCTCCTCAGGGTCTGCGACACCTGGTACTGGTTCGGCGAAGACAAGACCCAGAACACGAATGGTACGGGCAACTTCCACGCTATCAGCTGCTACGCCTCCAAGGATCTCGTTACCTGGGAGCATCGCAATTCCGTCGTCACCAACAGCACGGACCCCGTGCTGAATAACGTCAATCTGATTATCGAGCGGCCCAAAGTCATCTACAACGCTTCCACGAAGCTGTATGTAATGTGGGCCCACTGGGACATGGAATCCTGCTCCGGGGGCGGCGGCGGCTATTGTGATTCCGAGGCCATCGTTTTCACCAGCCCCACCGTGGATGGCAACTATACGTACGTGAAACACTTCCAGCCTGGGGGCGGCAACACGTCGCGCGACTGCACATTGTGGCAGGAGCCGGACGGGAGTGCCTACTTCGTATCCACCGGGGGGCCGGGCGGAAACGCGGGGGGGAATTTTCACGATACGGAGGTCTATCTGCTCTCGAGCGACTATCTAAATGTCCAGAGCACCACGAAAATTTGGGCCAATGATACCCGGGAAGCCTACGCGTTCTGGAAGGCCAATGGCAAATACTACGGTGTCAGCTCGGCTCAGACCGGTTGGGCTCCGAACCAGGCAGCGTACTTGACCTCCACCGGCTCGATTACTGGGCCGTGGAACAATAGCTTCGTCGGCCTTGGCCCGAATGGCTCCACGTGGAGCTCTCAGCCCACCTACGTGATCCCCATCGTGGGCAGCCAGACCACGACCTACATCTACGCGTCTGACATATGGAACTCCAACAACCTGAGCCTTTCGACGTACCTCTGGCTCCCGCTCAAGTTTGACGGCACGACGTGGACTTTGACCAACTCCGCTCAATGGTCCATCAACCTTGCGACAGGGGTTGTGACCGGCAACTGACTTTTCGCAAACTCGACTGGAACCAATCTCTCAAGAGCGCGCGTCAGCGATCCCGATGAGCTAAATCAGGGTTCACGATTCTGGATCGTTGCGGGTGTTTAGAACACGGGGCCTTGCGATTACGTCAAGACCAGTCGTCCGTCGCCCCTCTCCCTTCGGGAGAGGGGATTGGGGTGAGGGTGTAATCTTCTCTGAACCCGGACGCTGAGGTGATGAAGGTGCTATAGCCACGCGTGCAGCACGGGTTCGACGGACAGTGCAGTACCCTCACCCCAGCCCTCTCCCGAAGGGAGAGGGTGGTCTACAGGTCTTCCTTCCTCGAATCACGACCCATCATCTCGCGATTCCAGAATCATGCTCTTTGATTTAGGACGAGCCGGATGCGAGCGCCTGGATCTCTTGGGGCGAAAGCGCGCGGTCGTAGACGCGAAATTCGTCGACGGCGCCATCCAGGTACGCATCCGCGGAAAACTGTGAGCGACCGATGTAGTTATTGGGGGTGCTGCCGAGGTCGGCCGGGCGCAACGTGATTGATGCGTCTATGCCGGCCGGCTGGCCATCAACGTAGAGAACGACGCCTGAAAGCCCAAGGACCACCGCGAGGTGGTGCCATTCGTCGACGGACAAGGCGGTCTTACCATCGATCCCGAACTCGTTATTGCCGTTGCCAGCGATGCTGATGCCAAACCTCGGCAACCCGGCGGCGTCGCTGGTCGTCAGGTACATATATACTGTCGTGTCCCAGCCAAAGTCCCAGACTCTCTGGTAATTGACCTGCGTCTTGGTGTTGACCAACACGGCGATGGTGGCCTCGCATGCATTGGCGAGAATGCCCGCCGGCAACGCCGCGTACCCATCATTCGCGGCGGTCAATACCAATGCATCGCCGACCTTCCCGGTCGCGAAGCTGTACCCACCCGTGCCGTCGGTGCCCGTGACCAAGGTGGCATTGTTGTTGTTGCCCGATAGATCCGGCAGGGTCGCACCGGTGGCCTGATCGCAGGAGTAGTAGGCGACGAGGCCCTGGGACAACCCCGCGTCCGTGTCGATCCCGAGATGCCCTGTGCAGGACGAGGCCACCGTGTCGGGGGCGACGTGGCAGGCACAAAGGCCAATCGCCAATCCGCACGCAGCGACCAAGGGCTGCAAATTGCCGTACATGGACCTACCGACGGAGTGTAGCCGATTGGATGCTGGTGGGATAGTCGCGCAAGAAGGAGGCGCTTTCCGCATCAGCCTCGCCGTCCCGGCCAACCGCCCGTAGCGCCCGGATCCTGCCGTAGCGAGCCTCGCGTTCGAGCGAGCCGCCTAGGCGCAAGTAGGCGCCAAAGGCCTCGAGCGCGGCCGCCGGGTGATTGCGTTTGCCGAGCTCGAGCTCGCCGAGAGAAATCATGGATACCTTCGATTCCTCGCTGCCGGAAAACTCGAACCACAACCGGCGATAGACTTGCGCGCACTCGTCGTACGCGCCGCGCGCACGCAACGCCTGGGCCATGGCCAAAAGGTGGCTGGGCGACGGCGAAGTTGCGCCGCGATGAGCGCGCGCCGGCCGGTCGGGGCGTTCTGCCGATGTCGCGAGCTCGGTCAGCACAAAGCTCCGTTCGATGGTCGCCCCATCGGCGACCGAAATCCACTCGCTCACGGGAATGTAGCCCGCCATGGCCAGTCGCACGTGGACGTCGGCACCCAGGACTGTCGATACGGGCGTCTTGCCCATCACCATGTTGTCGAACGATACGTCAGCCCCCGCAGGGATGCTCGCGATGCGTGCGATCGCTCGGGTTTCCGTGCGCGGCAGCATCGACAAGTCGGACAACAGGTCGTCGTCCTGGCTTGCGGTCGCGGGCATGGGCGCCACGCGGATATCGTCGCCCACCCGCGCCTGCACGGGAGCGGCCAAATCGCTCGCCACGTGGTTGGCCGCGCGCACGGTGACCTTTCCTTCGTGCAAGCGCACCTGGGTCTGGCCGTCATCCGAGACGCCCACGGAGAAACGCGTGCCCACCGCTTGCACCTCGGCCTGGGCGGTGCGTACCAGGAACGTGCGCCCCGCCGGCTGGTGATCCAGCCGCGCCAGCAGGCGTCCCTTGTCCAGATACACGATCGTCTGTGTCGCGTCGGCGAGCGCGAAGGTGGCCGTGCTCTTCGCGTCCATGCACACGGTGATCGAGTTCGCGATCGCCATGCAGGCCAAGCCGTCGTCCGTACCGATGCGCTCTCCGTGCGTGACGGCTTGCCCGGCCTGGGCCGGCCCCGCCCCAAGGCGAACGCTCCCGGATGCGAAAAGCAAGCGCGCGGCGAGCGGTGGCGCCTGCACTGCAGTGGGAGTGACAGCGCGGCTACCGCGGTTGAGAGCAAGCCCCACGACGATGGCGACCGAGGCAGCGAGCGCCAGGGTGGCGAGCATTGCGATCCGTACGGGCGAACGACGGGCGATCGGGCGTGCGGCGGGTGACGGCACGACCAGCATCTCGGGCCGTCCGACCGCGTCGCGCAGCGACGTGAAGAAGGCGGCCTCGCGCCCGCAGTCGCTGCAACCGCGGGCGTGCTGGGCGAGCCACGCTTGGTCCCGGTCGGACACGTCTTGCCCGATCGCCGCCTGGTCGGAAAGCGCCACCCAGCGTTTGCAGTCGGCGGAGCTCACGCGTTCCCCCTGGATTGGTCGATCATGCGGTCGCGCCGGATCAGCCGCCGCAGCTGCTCGCGCGCATGCAGCAACCGGTCCTTGACCGTGTTGGGCGAGACCTCGGTCAGCTCGGCGATTTCATCGATCGAATAGTCCAGCATGTGCCGCAGCACGAGCACCTCGCGCCGAGCCTCGGGCAACTGCGCCAGGTAGTCGCGCAGGTCGCGCGCATGATCGGCGTCAGCATAGGCGGCATCTCTCGACCAGGCCAAGTTGTCCAGATTCTCGGTCGCCTCGAACCGCAGCCCATGGATGCGGCGCTGGCGTGCGTGCCGAATGGCGGTGCGCGCGGCGATGCGATCGCTCCACCCGGTCAGGCTTTCACCACGGAACGAACCAACGCACTTGAGGATCTCCATCAAGATGACCTGGGTGGCATCTTCCGCGTCGAGGGCATTGCCCAAGATGGACAAGGCGATGCTTTGCACGCGCCGGTGCAGCCGCTCAACCAGTCGACGCTGGGCATGCGTATCACCGGCGGCCGCCCGGGTGGCCAATGCGATGGCTTCGTTGTTGTCGGCTGCGCTCATGCGTGGGTCTATAGGAGTAGTGGCTTAAAACGCGAGGGTGGGGCGGAAAAAAGCGTAGGCCATTCAAAACGCCAAGATATTGACGCCCGCCTCACCAATGACGCGGACTGGTGAAAGGCGGGCTATGGTCGTGCTGGTCGTTCCTCGCGTGATCTGGAAATCATGCGGGTTAAGCGGCGCCTCGGTACCGAGCGCGAGGTGCACGGTCAGGTTGCGAAGGATATGTATCTCGACGCGCCCGCGCAGGCCCGCGCCCATGACGAAACGGCGGTCGTCCGGCTGGGCCAACAAGGGCGTCGCCGCGGACGAGGTGTGGCGCGACACCGAATCGCCCGACAGGAAAGCCTCCGCCGCCAAGCTCAACCGGTGGTGCTCGGGCGAGACAAAGCCCACGCCCAGATGGAATGGGTACCGGCGGACCGTCATGCTGACGTCCTCCGCGTGCACCTCTTGATTGGACACAAACGCGTAATGGGCGCCCACGTACACGCGGGACCAGCGATGCGCAAGGCCCAGCGCGATGCCCTGCTGCACGCCCTGGTCGCGCAAGAAGGTCCCGGCAACGTACGACACTCCCAGTGCCCAGCGGGGATCCGGGGGCGGTGGCGGGGGCGGCGGTGGCGGCGGGAGCGGTGACGGCCGAGGCGGCGGTGGCGGTTCGTTCAGATACGCAAGCAGCTCGGCGTACAGGATGAGCCCCAAAGTCTCCGCGTTGGCCGTGGCCGACGCGCCGGCCTCAACGGTGCGTGTGCGCAGTTGGTTTTTCCAGGGGTCGAAAAGGTAAATTTTGCGGATCCCCGTCTCGCGCAAAATCCAGGCGACCAGGAAGGGTTTGGTCTCTTGTCGGGCCTGGGCCAGCAGGGTGTCGCGGATCGCGTCGAAGCTCGGAACCTTGTGGGTGCTGACGCCGATCCCGATCTCGGCGGCGAGCGCCCGCACGCTTGAGAAGAAAGCCGCCTCCTCGGCATCCCCGCTCCCCTCTTCGGTCAAGATGACGAGGGGCTGGTTCGTCTCCCGTGCGCCTTCAGCTCGCGCGGGGTTAGCCAAGGCTAGCGCCAACGCAAGCGTGATCGACAAACGGCGCTTCCCCACCCGGCAAGAATAGCCGGGGTCAGCCCGCAGACCAAGGTGCCCGATGAACGGAAATCTCGAAAAAAGATCCGCCCGCTTCACCTCCGGGTTGACACTAGTAGAGCATGGAAACCATGCGCGAGGGCTCGGGAGGAGCGACCTGGGCTGGCCCATCAAGGTTGCGACAGGCATCGTGACCGGCAAATGACTTGTCGCGGACTCGAACAGCAAGGAGAAGGTCGATGCAACGATTGAAGATGGATTCCCAGTTTGTGGTCGCGTCCCTGGCCATGTCGCTGTCGATGGTGACGTTCGGCTGCTCGACATCCAGCCCTTCGGGGGGCAGCGGGACCGGAGGCAGCCATGGCTCGGGCGGCACAACGGGGTCGGGTGGGCAACTGGGATCGGGCGGAAGCTCGAGCGCCTCGGCAACCGGGGGCGCGGGAGGAAGCTCCAGCAGCGGAGGCGCCAAAGGCTCAGGCGGAAGCTCGAACAGTGGAGGATCCGGCGTCGGAGGCAGCAGCGGTGGAAACTCGGTCACGACCTTGGACGGCAGCAAGCCGATCGGCACCCTGACCACGACGGAGGCCACCCAGCTCTGCAACGACATCTACGCCTACTTCGGAAAGACCATCGACCAGGCGACCCTATGCAAGTGGTCGGGGCTTTCGCACGCGAATTCGACCAGTCCGACCTCGGACTCTCAGTTCCAGCAAAATTGCAAGAGCCAAGAGACCACCTGTCTAACAGCGGGGCCCGCCACTGCTAGTTGCAGCGCCATCCCCCCGAGCTGCACTGCGACCGTGTCGCAGTACTCCGCCTGCATCAGCGACAAGGCTGCCGCCTTCAACCAGGCGGTGAGCGCGCTTCCCGGCTGCGCCACGGTCACAAAGAACGATTCGCAGGGGATCTGGGCTTACTTGTCGAGCGACGCGCCTAGTTGCGCGGCAATTACCGACAGCAAATGCCCGACCCTGGACATTCCGACCCCGCATGAGGGATCGAGCAGCTCGGGCACCGGCGGAAGTGGAGGCGCTGCCGGTACGGGTGGGTCTGGAGGCGGCAGCGGAGGAAAGACGGGCTCAGGTGGTTCAGCTGGCGGCGGTAGCACGGGCTCAGGTGGTTCAGCTGGCGGTAGCGGCGGAAGCACGGGAGCAGGTGGTTCAGCTGGCGGCAGCGGCGGAAACACGGGCTCAGGTGGTTCTACCGGCCTTCCCGGCGATGTTGCAAAAGCAGCGGGCACGCCCTTTGTTGCTGCGCACGCCATGACGCGCACCCTGTTCGCCGCTTACACGGGTCCTCTGTTCCAAGCCCTGCGCGTATCCGACAATCAGACCAAGGATATCGGTATCGTGGCATCGACCGGACTTGCGGATCTCGCAACTCTCAACACGTTCTGTTCGGGCACGTCGTGCAAAGTGACCACTCTGTACGACCAATCCGGGAATGGCAACGACATGTGGAGGGCAGACAGCTCAAGCGCGAATCAGCCTGGCACCCCGACACTCTGCGACCTGATGGACATCCAAGACTGGCAAATGTCCGACGGAACGAAGGTGCCCATCGCGGTTTCGAGCGGTGCCCTGTGGCGGGACAAGACGTCATGCCTCAGGAACAGGGACAAGACCAAGAATATGCCCAAAGGGGCTTCGCCTCAAACCGAATATGCCATCTTCCATTCCCAGTATCTTAATGCCAACTGTTGCTTCAACTACGGCAATACCAACAACGCCATCGCATACTCCGGCCCCGGCACGTTGACCTCGCTCAACTTTTCGACAATGACATTCTGGTCCAAGGGCACAGGAAATGGACCTTGGCCCATGGTCGATTTTGAAACCGGCGTCTACGCCGGCAACACCGGAAAGTGCACTTCTGGCATACCATCAACTGTTGACTGCACGACGACTGGAGAGAACCCCAATCCCTCCATCACGTTCGGCATCGTGACGACGTTGTTCAAGCACAACGGCGTCGACCACTGGGCACTAAAGACCGGGAATGCCAAGTCGGGGGCCCTTTCAGTCAACATCGACCTGTCTGCGCTACCCAAAGGATACTCACCCCTTAAACAACTCGGTGGCCTGGGGCTGGGTGAAGGCGGCGCAGGCGACCACAATGGCAACGGCGGCTTCTCCGAGGGCGCTGTCATAGCTGGCGAAACGAGCAACGCAACCGACGACGCAATTCAAAAGAGCATCGTGAGCGTCTACGGCAAGTAGTCGGCGATTCCGTGAGTCCTCGCTACCCGCGCTGCAAGAACGTCAGCGAGGACTGGGGCTCCCATGTCATGACCGCTTCGCCCGCCCGGCCCGCGGCCACCGGGCGTAGCTGCTCTGCCGACGCGAAGGGCAAGATGGCTTCCACGCCTCTCGCCAAAATCCACCCTGCCGCCTTCCCCTGGCCCAAGGTGCACCTTCCGTTCACGACGCCCGACCCGCCCGCCAGACCCCCGGGGAGAGAGGAGCCTTCCTTCAAGCCGTAGCGCGATGATGCTCCAGCCCGGCGACCGTTCCGCGACTTCGACGTCACGGTAGAGCACCTTCGGACCACGGCGATGTCCGCTGTCGGATCCTGGTCGCTGAGACCTGGCCCCGCATGATTCGGCACGACGGTCGCCGAATACTGGCGAGAACTCAAGTCCAGCGGGCGCAGATCTCGCCCGACTCGAAGCTCATCGCAAGATCTCGACCCATGAGAACTCCACCTGCCGTCCACGGCATGGGAGTTGCTTTCGCCAACTACATTGATTCTGCAAAACGGATCGCATAGCGGCGACTCTCCGCCCGTGCTTAGCGCGAGAGCCTCAACTTTCACTTCCAACGACTCACCCATCGGTGGGCTCGCTTGGTCCCAACAAACCCTGGATTAGAATGGAGCCTCAGCGAACCCCGTCGCGCTCTTCAGAATTTCGCAGGCTCGTGGCTTCCGGTTGGCTTCAGATCTTGCTCCTGCCGCTTTCGGCGTTGGCGTGCTGGTACTACGGCGGCGTTCTCAATCGAGCGTATCCCATCCGCGATTGGCTGTTCTGGCAGGTGGGAGTTCTCTGGCTGTGGGGACTAGTGCACTCATTGGCCTGCCTGTCAGCCGGGCACGTCGTCCTGAAGAGAGCTCTGCGGATTGCGAATCTTTCGGCACTCGAAACCCTGGTTCATAGCTTCGCGCTAGGGGTCGTCCTGTTTACGTTGGCGATGTACGCAGTTGGAGCGCTCGGTGTCTTCAATTCGTGGTTCGGTGTTGCTCTGCCGGTCACCTTCATCGCCCTCGGTGGCCCATCACTCGTGCCACTCGTTCGGCAACAGCTTCGCGCACGGCAAAGTGGCTGGAGCCTCTGGGCGCGAGTGGCGGCCTGTGCTGGCGTTTGCTGCGTCGTCTTCGTTTATCTCGAAGCCATGACTCCGGAGACGATCAACTACGATGCGGCCTGGTATCACATGACCGCTGCGCAGGACTACGCTCGCGAGAGTCGCATCGTACCTTTCTATTCCGACAACAATCGTGCCTTTCCCCAACTGGCGGCGATTCAATACACCTGGGGTTGGCTCGTTCCAGGGATCAGCAAGCCGCAACGCTGGATGATGGCGATCCATCTCGAGTTCTTGGGCTTTCTCTGGACCCTCGCGGGGGTCTCGGCAGCCGCGCGCTACATCTTGGGCGACCAACCTGCGCGAGCCACGTGGGCCGCGTTCTTCCTGTTCCCCGCGATCTACGTCTACGACAGCAACTTGGGCGGCTCGGCCGATCACTTCCTCGCCATCTTCGCGGCCCCGGTCTTCCTGGCGACGGCTCGCGCCGCTGAAAACCTGGACGTACGTCGATGCATCCTGACTGGCATCTTCCTCGCCGGTGCTCTACTCACCAAATACCAGGCGGCCTACTTCATCGTTGCGACGACGGTGATTCTCGCCGGCGCCTGCGTGCTGGCGGCCTGGCGTGCCCGACCGAGCGGATCACGTCCGATGCCGTGGAGGCGGACGCTAGCAAAAGTCGTCATCGGGCCAGCTGCGGTTGGCTTAACGATGTTCGCGGTTTCATCGCCGCATTTCATCAAGAACATCATCTACCATCACAACCCGGTCTTTCCGTTCGCGCAGACGTTCTTCCGCGGCAGCTACCCGCAGAATCCGACCAGTGTCCTCTGTTGGAACGAGATCCAACTTGGGCACGACCTCAAGCCCACCGGCAGCCTGCTACAAAAACTCTCGACGACGCTTGACGTTGGCATCACCAACTCGTTCGAGCCTCACTACTCCTTCACGCAGGGAATTCCGATGTTGGGATCGCTGTTCGTCCTGCTGATCCCGTTCGCGTTCTTCGTCGAAGGGCGGCGGCGACTGTGGCTCGGCATCGCGTGGACGCAGATGGCCCTGTTCGCCTGGGGCTGGACCTACTACGTCGACCGCTACCTGCAGGCCATCATTCCGATGATGGCCGCGGTAACGGGGGCCATTCTGGTCCGTGCAGTACGTCTCGGTTGGCTTAGCCGAATCGCGATTGCACCGCTCGTAGCGCTTCAAATCGTCTGGGGTGGCGACGCGATCTTCTATAACGGTGGAGGCCGACTCCTTTCGGCCATCAACCTCATCAAGAACGGCGTGCTCGGACAGGCTGCCACGCGATTTGATGGCTACCGATCGGACTTGGTCGCAGCATCCAACTCGCTTCCCAAGGACGCACAGGTCCTCCTCTATAGCCACCATATCAGCCTCGGCCTCGACCGTCGTGTCGTCCTCGACGTCGCGCACACCGGCGGCCTTGTGTACTACAACGAGCTGAAGGGACCGCGGGCGCTCTACGACTACTACAGTTCCCTCGGGATTACTCATGTCGGTTGGCGTACGCCATCATCTGATGCCAACACAAAACAGGCCGACGTTCTGATCTCGGAATTCGTCACCAACTACGGCACAAACAGAAGCAGCTTCGGCTCGCTCAACATCGTCGAGCTGCCAAAATCGCCGCCCCCACCCGATACTGAATATCGGGTCGTGTCGCTTGGCACTCCGTTCACTGACGGAGTCTATGAGCTCACTCAGCTCGCAATACACGAGGGATTGCCGGAGCGATTCAAGCACATGCCCCACCCTCTCGTCATCGCCGACAGTTCGGCTTCCGAACTCGCTGACATCTTCGAAGCGGTGCGCGCGGTACTCATACGTCGAAATCTCCCGATCGATTCGAAGGCCCGCGCGGTGCTGGTCGCAAACTTCACGTTGGGGCTCACATTCAACGGCCACGAAGTCTGGGTGCGCAAGCCAAATCCATAGGCATTTCGAAGGGTCTTTTGAGCGTCGGAGAACTACCCGCGTTGCAAGAAGGTCAGCGAGGACTGGGTCCATTCGATGATGGGCGTCCACCAGATACCGAACAGAAGCAGAGCCGCCGAGAAGGCGCCGAGCATGACCTGGTAGCTGACCTTCGGACGCACGACCAACTCGCCCACGGGCTCGTCGATGAACATGGCGCGCACGATGCGGATGTAATAGTAGAGCGACACCGCGGTGTTGAGCGCCGCAATGACAGCCAGGGCGACATACCAGCCGCCGCCTTCCTCGGAATAG
>OCTA010005243.1_pt1 | contig 11246 bp, 8 predicted proteins | sample 1538991 | NCBI WGS metagenome assembly OCTA01 (sample SAMEA3539302, study PRJEB22396) | soil metagenome | biome: tundra; feature: field; material: soil | place: USA | collected 2010-05 | depth 0.15 m | reverse complement strand
CGAATGCAGACGTTTGATTAAATCGTCTTCCACGCCGGGAGATTAATCCAGAAACCCCGCCGCCGTCAGCACCGGAATTGGTCTTCAACCGTTGATGGACGCTGATAACGTAGGACAGTGCTTCCAGCCTGTCTCCATTGTTGAGGGTTGAATGTTGAGAGTTGAGTGTTCGATGTTTTGGAACGCCGGTCCCTGCCGCGCCGTTCCCTCAACCCTCAACCTTCAACCATCAACATATTTCAACTGCAAAACCCATTGCCCCAAACCGCCCGGCACTTCTCCCTCTCCGCCTCGAACGGGGAGAGGGCCGGGGTGAGGTGTCGAAAGCAACTACTGGTGAACACCGCGGATGAACGCGGATTGACGCTGATAAATTTCCGGCGCACACTCGTCGCGTCAGAGAAACCAAAACGACCAGAACCAAAATTTAACCAAAATCATTTCGCGCAGCTTCGGCTGCTGTCCCTCACGAAAAACAGTTGCAAACTGGCGGTTAAAGCGGAAATTGATTGCACATTGAAACTATGAGTGCGAAAGAAGTTCTCCTGGAGGTGGCGGAAAAACTGCCACCGGATGCCACACTCGTTGACGCGATTTACGAACTGGAATTCCGGCAGGCGGTGGAGGAAGGGCTGGCCGAACTGGATCGCGGCGAGCGCATCCCCTTGGAAGAAGCCCGCAAGCGCATTCCGCAATGGATTTCAAAGTATTCCTCTCCACGCCATGCTTGCGGGAAGGTCTCAACCGCGCTAGATTCATGTTATGAGCAAAGCGCAAATCCTTGAAGAACTGCCAAGGCTGACCGTCAGCGACCGCTCCCAGCTTTTCGCCCGGCTCGCCGAACTCCACGAAGCCGACCTGCTGGACGGCGGTTCACCCACGCCCGCCGAGCGGCAGGCGCTCGACGAGGCGCTCGCTGATTTCGAGCGCGACCCCAGCCCCGGCGAGCCTTGGCGCGATGTCTTCCGCCAGATCCGCGAATCCCGCCGGTGAACTGGACCGTCACCATCCGGCCCAAGGCCAAGGCCGACCTTCGCCGCGCGCACGACTGGTATGAAGAACGATGCCCCGGACTGGGCGATGAATTTCTCGCCGACCACGCCAAGCCCTCCTGCGTCTGGAAGCCGATCCCGAACGTTTCCCGCTTTACTACCGTGGTTTTCGCCGCGTCCTCACCCACCGCTTCCCCTATAAAATCTTCTTCCGCATCGTTGGCCGGGACATCATCATCTTTCGCATTCTGCACGGCGCGCAAGACCACCCGCGCGAACTCCGCCCATAAAAACTGCCGACGTATTCTGCGAACGCAGATTGGCGCTGATAAAGCAGGACAGCTTGTTACGCCATAGCGCAGAGACGGCGAACGCGTCCCGCCTGTCTCCATTGTTGAAGGTTGAATGTTGAGAGTTGAGTGTTCGATGTTTTGGAACGCCGGTCCCTGCCGTGCCGTTCCCTCAACCCTCAACCTTCAACTCTCAACTTATTTGCACCGCGGAAAACGCATTGCCCCAAACCGCCCGGCGCTTCTCCCTCTCCGCGCTGGGGAGAGGGCCGGGGTGAGGTGCTTTCAACCGCAGATGAACGCGGATGAACACGGGTTTTTTCCCTCTCCGCCTCGACCGGGGAGAGGAATTAAAGGTGAGGTGTCGAGTTCAGCCCTCATCTGTTTCTTGCCTCCGCCAAATTTCCGGCGCACACTCGCTGCGTCAAAGAAACCAAAACGACCAGAACCAAAATTTAACCAAAATCATTTCGCGTAGCTTCGGCTGCTGTCCGTCACGAAACCTAGGAAATTTCGACTAAGAGCTGCGCTTGAAGTGCGCCCCACCCGGGGCGCATTGAAAGCGTTTCTTAGTGGGCCCCCTAGGTGCCTGTGATGGGACGCAAGTAAGTGCGTCCCATTTTTATTTCAGGCACCAGAGTTCCCACAAAGACAGTCTCCACACAGGGCTGAACGTCGCGCGAGCGTTTTAGCCCTTGATGAGTCAATCCGACCAAACGAAGGAAGCATGGTCAATGCACCCCGGCGCGGTTCAGCGCCGGGCGCGTGGCGTCAATGCAAAGCAGCAACAGGTATTGGCGAAGCATCCTTTGCGAACAACTCAAAGCGTTTTTGAGAATTCAACGCTCCGGCGTAAAGCATTCTACGCGGACTCACGAACTTTGATATTCCAAGCCGAGGTTCGAGAGGCTCTGGGCTGGCTCAAGGAAGCAGGTTTGTTCGTTGATTGCATCGTCACATCGCCGCCGTTCTACGGTCAAAGAGATTACGGCGTTGCTGGGCAAATTGGACTTGAGGGCACTCCCTACGAATTCATCGCGAAATTGGTGGATGTGTTCTGTGGTGCCCGTGACGTGCTCAAGACGACCGGTAGTTTATGGATGAATCTTGGTGACACCTATTGGAACGGACGTGGTGAACACAAAGGAAAAGACCATAAACAACAGGCACGCCGATTCGGACTCAGACCTCAAGACCGCCGAGGTGACGGACGCCTCTGCAAAAATAAGCAACTCCTTCTCATCCCACATCGCTTTGCAATCGCGATGCAAGATCGCGAATGGATCGTGCGGAACGACAACGTCTGGGTTAAGCCGAATCCAATTCCAGATCAAGTCGCGGACAGATGTTCGATGTCTCACGAATACGTCTTTCACTTCGTCACGCAACGTTTTTACTACTTTAACCGGCCAGCCGTTGGCCGGAAAACCGCGCACGGGACTTACATGCCGCCGCTGGATACTTGGGAAGTTCCACTATCAAAAGGTCGCACTTTGCACAAAGCAACGTTTTCAGAAGAACTTATTCGGATTCCGATTCTCGCAACCACGCCGCCCAATGGTGTTGTTCTCGATCCGTTTGCTGGCAGCGGAACAACTCTTTTGTTTGCGAGGCAACAAGGCTTTCGCGCCATCGGTATAGACATCAAACGTGAATACTGCGAAGTCATGCGCGACACACTTCGCGGGCAAATGGTTTAGGAGGAAATTTATGACAACATACCTTCGTTCTGAAACAATCCGTGATGCGGTGAACAGGCTGGTCGTCTCAAGAGCCCAACGAGGCTTTACGGATTTTCTAATCCTTAAGCGAGCACTCAAAAGAGCGGGAAGTGCGAATGTGCCCTTCTCAATGAAAGATGAAAATTTCACCGGAGCGATACGAGAGTTGGCGGGAGTGGTTGGGCGAGAGGGAACGGCAAAGCGTTCGGGCAATGGACTCCCGCCATTCTTCAAAGTTTTTGGCATCGCTCAGCCAGTTTCAGAAAAGATTCTGACCAATGGCCCAGCCGACACGCTTTCCGGCCCAGCATGGCAGCCCGTGGTTCAACTCGAAGGGCAAAGACCGAGGCGCGGCGGGTTGCGTCCGGGAAACGAGGCGCATTTGGAAAACCTCTTGCAGAAGCGTGAAGGAGAAAAGCCGTCGCTTGGCGATGCGGCAATTTGGTTTTTCCGAAAAACTGACCTGGCGTCCAAGGGCGTTCCCACGAATGGCACTGGCAAGGCGTTGCGCGAATCGCTCGAAACGGCTTTTGTCTCGGATCTGGGTCTTAATCGAAATGAAATCCGTCTCCTGTTTAACTCGATTCCCATTCCAACCGATACGAAGGCAGCATCTGATCTGGTTCAACCCGAACCTGCTTCCCCCTCATCGTTCCTTCCGCTCGACGAAACAGGTAAAAACGATGATGTTGAATGGCCACGCATGAATTTTGCGTTTGAGGACGATGCGAGTGGCGGCGACATCCACCTTCAATTCGATGGTTCTGTTCTGCTGCGGTTCATGAGTTCCTTACTCGCAAAGCGGCTCACCATTCTCACCGGACTGGCTGGATCAGGAAAAACGAAGGTCGCACAAGCGTTCGCACGGTGGCTGTCACCGAAGCTAACCGGGGGCGAGACCGCAAACGCAAACTATGTTGTCGTTCCGGTGGGCGCAGATTGGACGGGAAACGAAAATATTCTCGGCTACCCGGACGGGCTGGACTCAAAACGGTATGTATCACGGCCAGCATTGGAAATAATGCTTCACGCGGCGCAGAACACCGAGATGCCGCACTTTCTGATTCTTGATGAAATGAACCTGTCGCACGTCGAGCGTTACTTTGCTGACTTGCTTTCGGCGATTGAATCTGGCGAGGACATTCCCCTATACCAGGGCGACGAGCGCAAAGCCGGAGAACGTGTCGTTCCACGCCAATTAACAGTACCGCCAAACCTTTTTGTGATTGGCACCGTCAACGTGGACGAGACGACATACATGTTTTCTCCGAAAGTTTTGGATCGCGCGAATGTGATTGAGTTTCGGATGGAGCGCGACGAGTTGGAAAATTTTCTCGCTGCGCCGAAAAAGCCCGACTTGCAAAAACTTGATGGTCTGGGCGCTGGATTCGGAAAGGGTTTCGTCGGGGCGGCAGCGGGCGAGGCAAATGTGCCGAAAGCTGTAAAAACGCAATTCGAGTCGGAAATGTTATTGTTCTTCGACATTCTGCACGAACACGGCGCAGAGTTTGGATTTCGAGTCGGCCACGAAGCGGGGCGGTTCTTGCATTATTACCAAAAGCTCGGCGGCTTTGAGGAAGGTGACGGCGACTGGTTTGACGCCGCGTTTGATGCGGTGATCGTACAAAAATGTCTGCCGAAGCTACACGGTTCACGTTCCAGTTTGGAAGGTTTGCTCTGGGCGCTCGCTTGGGCATGCGGTGCAGAACGCGCGGGCAAGAAAAATGAAGAGTTTCTCAACGAGTGTCGGCTTGCGGGGCAAGCACAGGAGGAAATGAAGTTTGGCCCGGAAAAGGTCTTTGCGGACCTTGCGGCGAAGAAAACCGCCGCTCGTTACCCGTTGAGTTTCGAGAAAGTGATTCGGATGTGGGAAAAGTTGAAGCGGGATCAATTCGTAAGTTTTGCGGAGGCATGACATGGCCAGCACTGCCCAACCCCGGCTTGAAGTGAAATGTTTCACTTCGTCGGGGCGAACTCTGGCGAAGGTGGAAATCGTTCCCGTCAAAAACAAGGACGGGAACGCGTCGCTGTTCACTGTTTCGCAGGAGGTGGCGCGGGAATTTTGCGAAGAGCCGCAGCAACTTTGCGAGCGTGGACGCTACGAATACATTCTCACGGCGGAATCAGAACTTCATCCTGCTTCAGAACTGGCCTTGCGTCCCAGCGCAGCGGTCAAGCCGAGCGGTCTGGCGCGGGGTGAGGACCGGGGCTTGATTGAGCCGGGTGATGCCTGTGGTTTGCTGCCGTTGGAAGTCATCCGCCGAAACGCACCGGATGGCGAAGTCGTGGCGCGCGGACGGCTAGAGGTGCGCCCGGTCAAGCTGGCCTCGCCGGACGAATATCGCGAGCATTACCGGGGAATGTTGTCGCAAATCGCTGACAAGTGCGCGGGGCTGCTGCTGGATTGTCGCGCGGCGACGCGCTTGCGCTTGAGCGCGCTCTGGCAGGAAAACCCGCGCATCCTGGAGCAACAACTTGAATTTCTCCGGCACACGCTGGAGTCGGAGGCGTTCCGGGGCGTGGTGGACGAGGTGTTGCGCAATCCGCACCGGCGGCTGGAGGACGAGCGCGAGGAGCGGGATATTTCGCGACCGTTCAAACCCGGCCGGGATTTTGCCCGACAGGTGGCCGTGGCCGCGCGCCGGGTGAAAGTGCCGGATACACACCCGCTGCATAGCGTCATCCCGTCGCTACCGGCGCGGATCTCCGTACCGACGCGCCGTGATTTTCTCGACACGGCGGAAAATCGTTTTGCAAAAATGGTCCTGGTGGAGTTCAGGGATTTTCTGGCGGACGTGGCTGCGCATCTTGTCCGCCAGCTGGCCGAGAATGAGAAGCCGGAGACGCAACGCTTCATGAACGAGGTGACGCGGTTGCGCGCCATGCTGGAGACGCAATTGTCGCGCGGCTTTTTTCCGGATGTGTCGCCGCTCACGGTGCTGCCGCTGGGCAGTCCGGTTTTGCAACGCAAGGCGGGCTACCGGGAGTTGCTGCGGTTCTGGCTGCAATTTCACGCCGGGGCACAGCTGGAATGGAAGAGTGGGGCGGAAATTTTTGAGGCCGGGGCGCGCAACGTGGCAACGCTTTACGAATACTGGCTTTTCTTCCAACTGGAGGAATTATTCCGCCAGCGTTTCAAATGCGACCAGCCATTGCATGCGGTGGTCGTGGACAAAAGCAAAGCACCACCGCAACTGGTTTTGAAACGGGGCGTGGAATTGAAAACGCCGGTGTCCGGCGTCTGGTCGCAAACGGCGGGGCGTGATTTAAGAGCGGAGTTCCATTTCAACCGCAAGTTCACGCCGCGCTCGGCGCGGGACAAGGCCGGCAGTTGGACTCGCGGCGTGCAGCCGGATTACACCATCAGCATCTGGCCGGCGAGATACTTGAAGGAGGAGGCGGAGCAGAACGAGTTGATGGTGCATGTACATTTCGACGCGAAATATCGTGTGGAGCGAGTGAGTGAATTGCTTGGAGATACCGCCGACGATGACGCTTTCAACAAAGAGACCGAGCAAAAAGAGGAAGCTCGCACTGCCGCGAAATACGCCGACCTTTTGAAGATGCACGCCTACCGCGACGCCGTCCGACGCACGGCGGGAGCGTATGTGCTTTATCCCGGCAAACCCGGCGACGGCCAGAAGTATGTAGGGTTTCATGAAGTGCTTCCGGGTTTGGGTGCATTTGCGATCCGTCCCGACAAAAACGGTAGGGCGGAGGGCATGTACGCGCTGGCAGATTTTCTCGACAGGGTCATCGAGCATCTGGCCAACCGCACCACAGCCCGCGAGCGCGTGAGTTACCACGTTTCAGAATCCTACACGCCACAGGAACTGAAGGAGCAGCCCGTGCCGTATGGATCGCTGGTGCTTCCTGAATTAGATGTTTTCGGCGAAGCCTATCGGGCACTGCCGCCTGCTGAACATCATGTCGTCGTCGCCTGGTATGACTCACCCGAACAACTGGAGTGGACTAAAGCAAAAGGCATCGCCAACGTCCGGCTCGGTAACCGCAAAGGAACATGGCGTGTGCCACCGGAAATTTCATCCGCTCGCCATTTACTTCTACGAACCCACAAAGGCGTCGTAGCTCCCGGACTTTGGCGTCTCAAGAAAGCCGGCTACAAAGTCTTTACCGACACCGACCTCTTGAAAGCTGAGTATCCCGAAACGACCGGCGGAGAAATTTACGCGGTGTTTGAAGTCGAGGAGGATCAGGCGTGGAAATTCCAAGATTGGAACGGCGCAAAAATCATGGACGTGATTGAGGCTTACGAATCGTCGGTTCGGTATCGGCTTGTGTCAAACTTGGGGCGGACATCGCCGTATCCTCGTGTGCTGCCGTTGCGGGAGTTGCTGAAGGCGCGTTTGTAGCTGTTGGTTCATGCATCAGCGGTTGATTTTCTGCGGCCCTGTTGGAAATTCTTTGCGCTCTGTGCGTTCTCTGCGGTTAAAAATGAATTTGGGTCCGTCGGGCCGTGCCGATTTGGAAATCGGCGCTCCCATCGGCCCTGCATGACGACACGTTGAACTGGCCCGCCAGAAGACATGCAAAACTTTGCTTCAGGTGAAGCAAAGTTTTGTCATCCATTTGAAGTTCTTTGCGGCTTTGCGTCTTGGCGTCTTTGCGTTAAAAACCTGTTCGTGTGCTTCGTTTGTTTCGCGGTTTCCGATTGAATGGAGACAGCCCCAAAAGCGTTCGGGGTGTCCTGTGTTATTGTCCGGCCATCATGTGCTGGCTGAGGGATGCGACGGCGGCTTCGAGCGCGGGCAGGGATGAGGCGGGCCGGAGTTTGATTTGCAGCGCGTCGCAGAGCGGTTGCAGCACGGGTTGGAGCCGCGAACCGCCGATGATAATTTTATCCGGCAGTTGGCCGGCCTTGAGCAGCGATTCAACCAGTCCGCGACCGGCGGCTTCGCCGGGCGTGAGCGCGCCGCTTTGCACGCCCATGCCAAGCACCATCCCGCGTTTTTGTTCCACCAGCAAACTGAACCGGCCAAAGCAGGGCCTTCCATTTTCGAGAATTGAACCGCCGGGCAGCAGGCTGGTATCAAATTCGCACGCCGTGCCGGGTGCGCGTTTGAGGGCGCGGAGTTTTTCGAGTTGGTCGGCGGCGGGCTGGAAGGAATCAAGCCCGCTGACTGGCGGCGGCAGGAGCGGTCGCCAGTCGAGGTCCTTTGGCGAGAGAGCGCGGTCGGGCATTACTGCCGGCAGGAACGGAATTTCGGCGGCGGCGCTGCGATCAAAAAGTTCCGGGTGTTGCTCGAACATTTTGCAGAAGGCGGTGAGGCGCGGGAGGTCGGCGAAGAGTTGTCCGGCCTCGGTTTGGTTGATGTGCCACGGATGCCAGCCGGGGTCGGCGGAGCGGAATTGCGGCCAGACGCAGCCTTTGCCGGCAGGTTTGAATCCGGCGGCTTTGAGCATGGCCAGGTCTTCCTTGCACAACTCGCGTTTGGGAACGAATTCGAGCTTGAGACAATCAATGCCGTCGGCGTTGTTCAGGTCTTCGGGGTCGGGCGCGTCGTTGAGCATCTGGAGAATCCAGCGCAAGCCGGCGGGGCGGCGATAGAAGACGGCGGCAAACACTTCTCCGGCGTTGCCGAGGACGGTGGCAATGCGCGTCTCGCCGGTGGCAGGATCAATCAGGCCGACGACGTCGCTGTCGTAGGTGTATTCCCACGGCTGGAGAGCGGCAAAGTCAGAGGCGGCGGTGAGCAGTGCGCGCCAGGTTTCGGGTGCAACGGGCGGAGGCGGGGCGAATTTGGGCATGGACGTCAATGCGGTTTGGCGAGCGCGAGCACTTTCGGTTGGGCAGCTTGAAACAAATCGCGAATTTCCGGCACATCCGGCACGCGAGCGCGGGTGAAAGCGGCACGAAGTTGATCTGCGAAGATGGTTTCTTGTTGCAGCAGAAAACGGATGTCGGCGAGGTCGTTCTCATCGCCGCGCATCATTTTCGTGAGAACGAGATCTATCGTGGACGGCCGGAAAACAGTCAGGCGTTGAAAATTCAGCGAAAGCCGCGCGCGACGAGGCAGCCAATCGGGTGTGAGAATGACTTCCACTTCACGGAAGAGATGGGTGATGTAAAGACCTTCGTTTTCCAGTTCGGCATTGGTTTGCTGCTGGGCCTGCCAGAAATCCATGTTCTGATCTTCAGCAGCAAGCCATGCCAGAGAGAGGATGGCATCAACGTCGTGCGTGGTGGCAAATGTGGCGGGGCTGCCGGCATAACCCAACGCAAGTGCGGCACGGCCGAATAGCGTGATTTCAGCCGATGCGGTGAGGTGGCGATCAAGCGTTTGCAGGATGAGGAGCGGATTATTCATGGCGACAGAGCCAATCAGTGCGTGGCGGACCTTCACGTGTAATCCCGGTATGACTGACGAGACGCGTCCAGTGAGGCAAAGCATCCGAGCGCGGAACGTGGCGCGGAGACAGGTGTTTTCTCAAAAAAACCCACGGCTCTTGTTCCGGCGCGTATTTTTCAGCGACCCCGGCGATGTGCAGCAATACCGGTTCGCACCGTTCCTGAACAGCGAGGCGGCAGAGGCATTCGGCATTGATGCGCGGTGAACTCAGGAACTGCGCGGCTACGCGCAAAGAGTCCAAGTTGTAAGGATTCTGGCCGAGGCAAAGGGCCACGCCAACTTCCTCGTCGCCAATGGCAGGCAAGTCAGGCGGCAATGTTGGATCGAAGTCCCGTCGGTAGTGGCTCGCCCCGCGCTCGATGGCGACCTTGAGCAGCCAGTCGGCGACGCGTTCTCCCGCGCCACTGAGTTGTGCGATACGACGCAACAACCCGGAATCGTGCGGAACATCGCCCAGCTCGTGGGCAAGCGTCGGCGCGAACGGTTGTTCCTTCAATTCCACAATGTCAGTCTATCAAAGCCCCAGTTTCTTGAACCGGTTCATCACTTCCTTGAAATGGAAGTCGAGCGAGCAGAGTTTTTCCAGTTCGCATTGTCTCGTGGTTAAGACATCAATTCAGCGGCGACTTTGTAGCCCCACTCTCCCCCATAAAGACGCAGCTTCTTAATCACCGCAGGGATTTCATTTTCCGTTACGCCCCAGTGCTTGCTCACATACCAATTCGCCTGCCCCGACAATTCCTGCATTGCCTGGCGTGCCAGCTCGAGGCGGTGCTGGCGTACTTCGGGAATTTCTTGCGTCGTGTTCACGGTATTGAAATTAGCCTTTCGGCAGGCTGCAAACAAGCCGCCACTTTACAACTCCAGTTTCTTGAACCGGTTCTTTACTTCCTTGAAATGGAACTCGAGCGAACAAAGTTTCTCCAGTTCGCCCGGCTTGAAATGTTTCGCCACGGCGGGAGTGGATTTGAGTTGTTCGACAAAATTGGCGTCGTCGCGACCGGCGTGTTTGACTTCCCAGGTCTTCATCGCCGCGTCCTGGACCAGCTTGTAGGCGGCTTCGCGCGTCAGGCCTTTTTTGATGAGCGCCAGCAAAATGGTCTGCGAATTCCACATGCCGAGGCTCAGGCCGAGATTCTTCTTCATGTTCTCCGGATAAACGTTGAGACCGTCCATCAGGCGCGTGAGCAGGCCGAACATGTAGTCGAGCAGCGTGCAGGAGTCGGGGAAGATGATGCGCTCGACGCTGCTGTGGCTGATGTCGCGCTCGTGCCAGAGGGCGACGTTTTCCAGCGCGGCAAAGGCGTTGCCGCGCAGCACGCGGGCGAGGCCGGTGAGGCGTTCCCAGGTGATGGGATTGCGCTTGTGCGGCATGGCGCTGCTGCCTTTCTGGCCTTTGGTGAATGGTTCCTCGGCTTCCAGCACCTCGGTGCGCTGAAGGTGGCGGAATTCGACGGCCCAACGCTCGATGCTCGCGCCGACGAGGGCCAGCGTGGTTTGAAATTCGGCATGGATGTCGCGCTGGACGACCTGGGTGGCAATCGGCGCGGGCCGCAGGCCGAGTTGCTGGCACACGGCGGCCTCAACTTTCGGGGACAGGTGGGCGCTGGTGCCGACCGCGCCGGAAAGCTTGCCGACGGCGGCGACTTCGCGGGCGCGTTCGAGGCGTTCGAGCGCGCGGCCAAATTCGTCGTGCATGAGCGCGAGCTTGAGGCCGAAGGTGGTCGGCTCGGCGTGGATGCCATGGCTGCGGCCAATGCAGGGCATGAATTGATTTTCTCGCGCCCGCCGCGCGATGATTTTGCGCAACGCCTTTACATCAGCGATGAGAATGCCGGCGCTCTGAACCATTTGCACGGCGCAGGTGGTGTC
>OCTA010005242.1_pt1 | contig 11246 bp, 8 predicted proteins | sample 1538991 | NCBI WGS metagenome assembly OCTA01 (sample SAMEA3539302, study PRJEB22396) | soil metagenome | biome: tundra; feature: field; material: soil | place: USA | collected 2010-05 | depth 0.15 m | reverse complement strand
CCCGCCGAGCGCGTGAGCCCGTTCGTGCTCATGGACTACGGCCCGGGAGAGGATTTTGCGCCCAACCCGCGTGGCAAGCGCGGCGTCGGCTGGCACCCGCATCGTGGCTTCGAGACCGTGACCCTCGCTTGGGAAGGCTCGGTCGCCCACCGGGACAACGCGGGGAACGCAGGAATCATCGGCCCCGGCGATGTGCAGTGGATGACGGCCGGCGCCGGCATCTTTCACGAGGAGTACCACGAAGGAGGCTTCGCCCGGCGCGGCGGTCGTCTGCACATGATGCAACTCTGGGTGAACCTGCCCCGGGCGAAGAAGATGGCGACTCCGGGCTATCAGCCGATCCCGAAGGCGGACATCCCGTCCGTGGCGCTGGCGGGTGGCGGCCAGGTGCGCGTCATCGCTGGCGACTACCAGGGCGCGCGCGGTCCTGCCCGAACCTTCACGCCCATTTCGATGCTCGACGCCGACCTACCGCCAGGCGGCCGACTGTCGCTGCAGCTTCCCGCGACCTACAACGCGATGGCCATCGTCGCCAAGGGTCGCGTCCGCGCAGGTGACCACGTCGCGAGCGCCGGCGAGCTGGTGCTGTTCGCGAACGACGCGCCTCGCCTCGAGCTCATGGCCGAGGAGGACGCTCATGTCATCGTGCTCTCGGGCAAGCCCTTGAACGAGCCGGTCGTCGCCTATGGCCCATTCGTCATGAACACGCTCGAGGAAATCCACCAGGCGATCGCCGACGTGAACCGTGGCGGGTTCGGACCGATCCCGGACTGACGGACCGCGCCCAACTGCCGGGTGCGGATTCGGCACCGGAGTGGGTGCGGAATCCGCACTCCCGGGAGCGAGGGAGCGCGGATCTGGCGCTTGTTACGGCTCGCTCGACCAGCGGGCTCCGCGCAGGTCCTTCTGGTGGGGCCGGTTCGGCTCGAGGACCCGCCGCCTGGGGTCTTCCGCCTCGTCGAGCTGGAGCACCATCCACTTCGGGTAAGGAGCTCCGGGATCGGACACGCGATCCAGCTCCTCCAGGTCCTCGGGAGCGAGCTCGATGTCCACCGCCCGCACGTTCTCTGCCAGGCGCTCGTTGGTGCGCGCAGCCACAATCACGCTGCTCACGATCGACCGCGACAGCAACCAGGCAAGCGATATCTGAGCCGGGGTAGCGGCGTGGCGTTCCGCGACGGCCTTGACCGCCGCGATGATTCGATACCCCCGCTCGAGATCGAATGGCACGAAGCGCCCCGCGTCGGCGAAGCGGGTACCGGCAGGCGGGGGGCGGTGTCGGTCATACTTGCCGCTCAGGAAGCCACCCGCCAGGGGGCTCCAAACGAGGATCCCCAGGCGGTGGTACTCGGCGAACGACACGAACTCGTGCTCCAGCTCTCGCCCGACCAGGCTGTAGTACATCTGGGCGGTCACGTACTTCGCCAGATGCTCGCGCTCGGCGAGCCCCAAGGCGGCCGCCGCCTGCCACGCCAGGTAGTTCGACAGTCCGACGTACCGGACCTTCCCCGAGCGCACGAGGTCGTCCAGGGTTCGCAGCGTCTCCTCGAGCGGCGTCAGGCTGTCCCAGCCGTGGATCTGGTAGAGGTCGATGTAGTCGGTCTGGAGGCGACGCAGGCTGGCCTCGACCTCGTGCATCAGGTTGCGCCGGCTGGCGCCCGAATGGTTGAAGTCGGTATCGCTCATCGGGAGCCGCGCCTTGGTTGCCAGCACCACCCGATCGCGGATGCCGCGGAGCGCGGCTCCGATGAACGTTTCGCTCTCCCCGCGGCTATAGACGTCGGCCGTGTCGATCAGGTTGATGCCCGCCTCGATCGCAAAATGAATCATTCGGCCCGTCTCATCTTGGCCAAGATTTCCCATTTTCATCGCGCGACCGAACTGCATCGTCCCGAGCGATAGCGAGCTTACGAGGATTCCACTGTTTCCGAGTTTTCGGTATTTCATCGATTTGCTCCTCTCTGGTTGACGGTTCGCCACCGTCACCACTTGCACCGACGATGCCATGGTGGTTGCAGGGCAGGCGTCTCGGTTGGCATCACTGCTGCATCTATCCAGGTCGACAACGACATCGACGGGAGTCGAGATGCAAGGCCAACAAGAACAACACGACGCACTGCCAGAGCTAAAGAGTCGAAGTCGCCGCGTTCTGCTAGCCGAGGGCGACGCCGCCTTGCGCAGGTTGCTGGCGCGTATGCTGCGGCGAAGCGGCTTCGACGTCATCGAGTCCAGCAGCGGGTACGAGACGCTCGAGTGGCTGGGCCGCAGTCTCATCGACGAGCCACCGATCGACCTCGTCATCTCCGACGTGCGTATGCCGGGATACGACGGCCTCAACATCCTCGCCTCGCTCCGCCAAGCCGATTCACGCACCCCGGTGATTCTGATCGCCGCGTTCGGCAGCACGACGGTCCACGCCGCTGCCGCCCGTCTGGGCGCCTTCGCCACGGTCGACAAGCCACTAGATGTCGGTCATCTGATGATCCTGGCTCGCTCGGCCGTCCGCGCCGCCGCGCGTCCGATGGTCGCCGGCAAGGATGAGAGCTGAAGGTGCGGATCGCCTCGCACAGCAGCGCGGGTGAGGTGTCGTGGTGAGGCACCTCCCGCTCCTCGTGACAGTCGGCACCCTGCTGGCGTCGTTGCCGGCACGCGCGCAGCCAACCCCCCTGTCGTTCGACCAGGCGATCCGGAAGGCCTTCGCCCGCAATCCCGACGCGCTGATCGCTACGGAAGAGATCACGCGGGCACGGGCCGTGGTCGAGCAGATGCGCGCCGGCTCGTTCCCCACGGTGGCGGCGACGGCGACATTCACCCAGCTCGACAGCGCACGCGTCTCGCAGAGCGCGCCGGGAAGCGTGATCTTGCCGGCGACCGAGCTCAACGGCGCCGGCACCGCCGCTCTGACGGTCGATCCGCGGCGCTTGGTCCAGTGGTCCCAGGCCCGGGAGAACGTGACGGTCACCCGGCTCGGGGCGGCAGATGTGCGACGGCAACTCGCGTTTACCGTCGGCCAAACCTACCTCTCGGTGCTCGCCCAGCGGCAGGTGGTGGAGGCCGACGAGAGCGCGGTCAAGAACGCGGCCGCTCACGTCGACTACACCCGAACCCGCCTTGCGGGCGGCGGGGGCACGTTGCTGGACTTCAAGCGCGCCACGGCGCTCTACGACAGCGACCGCACGCTGCTGGAGCGGGCTCGGTTTGTTCTGGTGCGCCTGCAAGAGCAGCTCGGCACCTTGCTGGGCGAAAGCACGCCCATCGATGTGACGGCGGAGGTCCGGCTTCCGGAGGCGCCCCTCGACCCGGGCGTCGCGCTCGACGACGCGCTCGGGCTCCGCAGCGACGTGCAGCTATCGCGCGAGCGGCTGGCCGCCGCCGCGAAGGTGCGCCGCCAGTCGTGGGCCGACTTCATGCCCTGGGCGGCCGCCAGCTTCGAGATGTTCTATCAGACCCCGCCCACGCAGACGCTCCCAACCGACGGCTGGCAGCTGCTGGTGACCCTGGGGTTTCCCATCTACGACGGTGGGCTGAGGTACGGTCTGGTCAAGGAGCGCCGAGCCCTCGAGCGTGAGGCGGGCATCCGTCTCGATTCCCAGCTGCGCCTGGTGAGCGCCGACGTCAGAACGGCGCGGGTCGAGCTCGAGCGCGCCCGGGTGGCGTTCGGGTCGGCGCGGGAGGCGGCGCAGACGTCGGCGGAGGTGGTGCGTCTCACGACGGTCAGCTATCGCGCCGGCCTTTCCACCAACATCGAGGTCATCGACGCGCAGCTGGCGTCGCTCAACGCCGACGTGGCCGCCGCGCTGGCGGAGAACGACGAGCGACAGGCGCGGCTGGATTTGCTGCTCGCGACGGGACATTTTCCATGACGAAGCGACGGGACGGGGGAACTTCCAAATGTGGCTGGTCAGAATAGCGCTCAGGCGTCCGTATTCGGTGGCGACCTTCTGCATCACCATGGTGCTGCTCGGCATCCTGTCGATGCGCAGCATGCTCACCGACGTGCTGCCGGCCATCGACATTCCCGTGGTCGTCGTGGTGTTCAACTATCCAGGGCTCTCCGCGCCGGACATGCAGAACCGCGTGCTGCTGGTGGCGCAGCGTGGCTATTCCACGACGGTCGATGGCGTCGACCACATGGAGGCGGAGGCCATCCTGGGCGTCGGCGTGCTCAAGATCTATTTTGCGCAGGGGGTGAACGTGGGCTCGGCGATCGCGCAGGTCACGGCGCAGACGCAGCAGCAGCTGCGCTTCATGCCACCGGGGATAACGACGCCCAACATTCTCCAGTTCAACGCCTCCAACGTTCCGGTGGCGCAGCTGACGCTTTCCAGCTCCAGCCAGTCGGAGCAGGAGGTCTTCGACTACGCGCAGAACTTTCTGCGGCTCCGGCTGTTCACCATCCCCGGGTTGCAATCGCCGCCGCCCTACGGTGGCTCCAGCCGCCAGGTGAGCATCGACATCGATCCGGCCAAGCTCGCCGCCAAACAGCTGTCCCCGGCGGACGTGGTGAACGCCGTGCTGGCGTCGAACGTCATCCTGCCGGCCGGCTCGGCCCGCATCGGCCGCCGTCAGGTCGACGTGTTGCTCAACTCCAGCCCCGGAAGCTACGCCGACTTCAACCGCATCCCCATCAAGCAGGTCGATGGCGCGACCGTCTACCTCGGCGACGTCGGGCTCGCCCACTCGGGATACGCGGTTCAAGAGAACGTGGTGCGGGTCAACGGAAGGCGCGCGACCTATATCGCGATCTTGAAGAAGAGCACTGCCTCGACGTTGGTGGTGGTCGATGCCGTCCGCGCCATGATTCCGATGCTCAAGGCCGCCGCGCCCCAGGGACTCGAGATGCGGCTCGACTTCGACCAGTCGGTCTTCGTGCGGGCCGCCGTCTGGGGGGTGGTGCGGGAAGGCCTCATCGCCGCCGGCCTGGTCGCGCTGATGACGCTGGCATTTCTCGGTTCCTGGCGCAGCGTGATCATCGTCTGCACGTCGATCCCCTTGGCGATCGCCTGCAGCATCATCGGCCTGTACCTCACCGGTCAGACCCTCAACCTCATGACGCTGGGCGGGCTGGCGCTGTCGATCGGCATGCTGGTCGACGACGCGACCGTGGAGATCGAGAATATCAACCGCAACCGCGTCCACGAGCCACGGCTGGCGGTGGCGGTGCTCGATAGCGCCCGCCAGGTCGCGACGCCGGCGCTGGCGACGACGCTGACCATCTGCATCGTCTTCTTCCCGGTCGTCCTGTTGACCGGGCCGGCGCGCTTTCTCTTCGTTCCGCTCGCGCTCGCCGTGGTGTTCGCGATGCTCGCCTCCTACCTGCTCTCCCGCACCTTGGTCCCGACCATGTCGCATCTACTCCTCGGCCGGGAGGCGGCCGAGACCGGCCATCTCGACCCCTCGATGCGTCACTCGGGCTGGGCGAGGTTCAACGCCTGGCGCAACCGTGCGTTCGAGTCGCTCGAGCGCGGCTACGCCTCGCTGTTGAGAAGCGTCCTCCGCCTGCCTGCGTTCGTGCTCGGGACCTGTCTCCTGCTCTTCTTGGCCACCGGCGCGCTCGCCACGCTGGTGGGTCTCGACTTCTTCCCTTCGGTGGACACCGGTCAGCTCAAGCTCCACTACCGCGCACCCATCGGCAGCCGCATCGATGACACCGAGCGCTACGTCGCCGATCTGGACCGCCAGATTCGCGGGATCATCCCCCCCGACGAGCTGGAAACCATCAACGACAACATCGGCCAGCCCATTTCAATCAACCTCGCCTACGTCCAGAGCGACAACATCGGCGAGCAGGACGCCGACATCCTGATCCAGCTTTCGCCAAAACACCACCCGAGCGCTCTCTACCGACAGCGCATCCGGGACGAGCTCGGACCCAAGTTCCCGGGCTCGACGCTTTACTTTCAGCCCAGCGACGTCATCACGCAGGTCTTGAACTTCGGTCTGCCGGCGACCATCGACATCCAGATCCAGGGTCCCCGGGTGGAACCGCTCTTCGAGCTCGCACGCCGGAAGCTCGACGACATCCGGGTCATTCCGGGCATCGCCGACGTGCACATCCCGCAAGTGCTCGACCATCCGTCGATAACGGTCAACGTCGATCGCGCGCGGGCCATGCAGGTCGGCGTCAGCATCCAATCTGCGGCATCGAACCTCTTGACGTCGCTGACCGGCACCAGTCTGAACAATCCCAACTTCTTCGTCGACCCGAGCAACAACGTCAACTACCCGGTGGTGGTGCAGACGCCCGTGCTCGACATCCGGGACGTCAACGACGTCGCGGCCACGCCGCTATCGCCGACCACCGTCGTGACCACGACCGGCACGACCTCGAATGCCGGCGCGTTCGCGGGCGCGCTGGCCGCGGCGCAGATCGCCCCCACGCTGGCCACCATCGCGACCGCGGTGCCGACCACCAATGCCGCGCAGCTGAACGAGTACACCGCCCAGCCGCTGCTCGAAATCCAGGCCTCTGTAGAAGGGCGCGATCTGGGCGGCGTCGCGCGCGATGTCGGCCGGGTCGTCGAAAGTGCTCAGAAGGACTTGCCGCCCGGCGCCAGGATGACGCTGCGCGGGCAGAGCGAGGCGATGTTCAGCTCATTCTCGGCGCTGGCGCTGGGCATGATCCTGGCCATCGCGCTGGTCTACCTGCTGCTCGCGACGCTGCTGCAGTCGTGGCTCGACCCTTTCATCATCATGGTGGCGATCCCCGGCGCGCTCATGGGTGTGGTCTGGATGCTCGCCGCGACCGGGACGACCTTCAACGTCGAGTCGTTGATGGGCGCCATCATGGTGATCGGCATCGCGGTCTCGAATTCCAACCTATTGGTGAATTTCGCCAACGACATCCGCGTCGAGCGAAACCTCGACGCGCCCGAGGCGGCGGTCGTCGCTGGCCAGACCCGCCTGCGCCCCGTGCTGATGACCGCCCTCACCATGGTCCTGGGCATGGTTCCGATGGCGCTGGCGTTCGGCGAAGGCGGCGAACAGAACGCGCCCCTCGGGCGAGCGGTGATCGGCGGGCTGCTGATCGCCACTTTCGTGACCCTGTTCGTCGTGCCGCTGGTCTACACGCTGCTCCGTCGACAGGAGCCCTCGAAGCACCTGCTCGACCTGCGTCTGGAAAAAGAAATGGAGCCTCTGTCATGAGCCGTTATTCCATCAAGGCATTCGCCATCCAGTTGGTCGGAATCTGTCTGGTGGCCATCGCCGTCGGCGTCGTCGCGCTGGTCGCCGCGCATCGCGGTTTGGTCGAAGGCGAAGCCATCGCCGCGCGCCGACGCCTGGTCGCTCTCGGGCCCACGGTGCTGGTGAAGAAGGTGCTTGCCGGTGGGGGCTCGCGACACCTCGAGCTGCCGGGCGAAGCGCGCCCGTTCTTGTCGACGACGATCTACGCCAAGGTTCCAGGCTATCTCCGCGACATCCGCACGGACAAGGGCCGGCGCGTAAAGAAGGGGGACCTACTGGCGGTCGTCTATTCTCCTGAGAGCGATCAAGACGTGCGCGCGGCTGAGACCGACCTCATGCTGCGGCGCCAGATGGCCGCGCGCGCGGACGCTCTGGCCGAGGCCGGCGTGATGTCGCGCCAGGATCGCGAGGTTGCCGACGCCCAGCTGCACACCTCGATGTCGGCGCTGCAGCGGACGCGCGACATCCAGCGCTATCAGGAGATTCCGGCGCCGTTTTCCGGGCTGGTGACCGCCCGCTATGCGGATCCGGGCGCCCTCATCCCGGCGGCGACCGGTTCGACGCAGGCCGCGCAGCCGATCGTCGATCTGGCGGACACCAGCCGGCTGCGCATCACCGTGTACCTGGGACAGGACGCCGCGCCCTCGATTCATGTGGGCGACAAGGCGGTCATCTGGACCGACGACCGGCCAAACCGTCGGCTTTCGGCGCGAATCTCGCTGGCCTCGGGTCAGCTCGAACCGCGCACCCGAACGATGTTGACCGAGATCTGGCTCGACAACCGTGAGCTGGGCCTCCTGCCGGGGACGTTCGTGCACGTCGAGCTCGACATCTCGGAGCCGCCGATCCCGACCGTGCCGAACGCGGCGATCATCATCCGCGCCGGCCACCTTCGCGCCGCGGTGGTCGAGGGCAACAAGATCCATTTCGTTCCCATCGAGGTGGGCTCGAGCGACGGGAACCGGACCCAGGTGACCAAGGGTCTGAATCCAGGTGAGCTGGTCGCGAACGATCTCCCGGCCGAGCTGGGCGACGGCGCGGTGATCCAGCCCATACTGCAATAGGAGACAGTCATGAAACAGAGCGGTGATTCGATGAGAACCGAAGTCGTGACCTTGTTCGCGATCGTCGTGGCCCTCTCAGCCTCGTGCCGATCCGTCTCGGCGGACCAGAATCCGCTACGCAGCGTGAAGGGCGCGCGCGCCAAGCTCCTCGGCGAGCACGCCCAAACCCGTGAGATCCAGCTGGTGTTCGAGCCTCACGCCGCGATCATGGCGACGTTGAGCGACTTCATCCTGGTCAACGGGTTCAAGGCCGCGGACTTCACCGCGCTGGGTGCCGCCACCGACGCCGTCATCGGTTATTACGACCCCCCAGCGCGCGACTACCGGCGCACGTCCTTGCGGCAGCAGATGGAGATCGTGTCGCTCATCGGCGACGCGGCGCCCACCAACGGAGGCGCGGGTCTCCATGCACACATTGGCCTTGGCTTTGCGGATGGCACCATGCACGGCGGCCACCTGTTCGAAGCGCACGCCTTTCCGACCATGGAGATGTTCCTCATCGCGTCGCCGACCGCGGTGCTACGCCGGCACGACGAGGCATTGAACGCCGACCTTCTGATTCCCTGAAATGCTGATGATCTTTTGGAGGATGCGATGACAAAAGTGGCTTTGCTCGGGACAGGCACGATGGGCGCCGCCATGGCGCGGCGAATGCGAGCGCACGGGTTGGCCGTGCGCGCTTGGAACCGCTCGCGGGCCAAGGCCGAGCCGCTCGCGGCCGATGGAATCGAGGTTGTGGAGACGCCTCGTGTGGCGGCGGAGGGGGCGGATGTCTTGATCACCATGCTGACCGATGGGACTGCCGTCGAAGCCGCCATGCTCGGGCCGGAAGGTGGGCTCGCCGGGGCCACGCCGGGGTGCACCTGGCTGCAAACCAGCACCGTCGGGGTCGCCGCTTGCCGCCGGTTGGCTGAGCTGGCCCCAGGCAGCCACCTGGGTTTCGTCGATGCGCCGGTTTCTGGCAGCAAGGAGCAGGCGGAGCGAGGCGAGCTCATGGTCCTGGCCGCGGGTGCGCCGGAGCTCGAGGCCAGGGTGAAGCCCGTTCTCGAGGCGATCGCCCGAAGGACCGTGTGGCTGGGCGAGGTCGGCGCAGGCACCAGGGCGAAGCTGGCGATGAACGCCTGGGTGACGGGCCTGGTGGCGGTGCTCGCCGAGACCATCACTCTGTCCGAGGGGCTCGACCTCGATCCGCGCCTGTTCCTCGATCTGCTGAGGGGTGGGCCAAGCGATTCGCCCTACGCCCAGCTCAAGGGCAAAGTGATGATCGAGGGGCAGGCAGCGCCCAGCTTCGCCCTGCGCCTCGCGCACAAAGACCTGCGGCTCATCCTCGAGGCGGGCCGCGAGGCCGGGGCGTCATTGCCGGTCCTCGCTGCGATCGAGGAGAAGTTCGATCGGGCCGAGCGTCAGGGTCGGGGCGACGAGGATCTGGCTTCGGTGATCGCCGCTGACCGGGGCAGGTAAAACCTCGTCAAGCAGCGGTCACCCACCAGCGTCTGGATCCGGAAGCGTGGCTCGACCTTTCCAGTAGGATTGGTCTTTCGCCTGGTGTGCGATTGCCACGATCAGGACGCCTCCGTCCGATTCTTACCCGGTAGACGATCGCGTAGGGAAACCGGTGCATCAGGTGCCGCCGCGTACCGTGAGCATATGTGGGCCATCTCAGCGGGGCCTGGATGATTCGACCAGCAGACTCCAACGGAACCCGCTTCGATGGCTTCACGACGAGCTCGTCTTCGGCACCACTCGCACAGCTCTCCATCCGGGTCAGGCGTTCCAAAGTGGCTATCGATCGCCGAAACGTCTACTCCCCGAACACCTCGGCGATCAGCTCCTCCCTCGCTTCCGCCCAATCCTCCCGGTCGCATCCGTGAACGTGCCCGCGAGCCATGAACTTTTCATAGGCCCGTTTGGCGATGGCTTCATCCGACACGGAGTCTGCGTAAATGCGTTGCGAGACGGCGACAGACGAAAGCCCAATCGGGCGCCGATGTTGAACGGACTCATGGAACGCGTGCTGTGACATGAATGGCCTTCTTTCCGATTGTTTGCGCGCAAAGCGCCCGTTCGCACTCCTAGTCGTTTCGAATCATGACGCTCAGGCGCACAAGATCCAGCGGCTTTTGGCAGGAACGTCGCGCCGGCGTTCATCGCCTCCGCGATCGTCGCGTCGTCCGTGTGGGCGCTGATTACCATCGCGCGGGCGTGCATTCGTTTCACTAGGAACTGCCTGACGAAGGCGGCGCCGCTGATGCCCGGTAGGCGGAAATCTGTCACGACCACATCTGGCTCGTTTTCGAGTGCCTTCGGAAACGCCTCCTCGGCGCTCGCCGCGACTTGGGTGGCGTGACCGTCGATCTGTAGAATCTCTGCGATATTCTCAGCGAGGTCGACATTGTCGTCGATGATCAATACCCGTCGATGATCGATCGTCATCACGCTACCCGCCTTTCACACACTGATGTATGTGCATTCGTGCCGGACCCTGCCGGCAAATCTTGCGCGAGCATTCACTGCGGGCGTAAATTCCGAGCTCAGCAACGATCAAATATCTGGGATGTTTGATCCCCTAGACAAGTGCGGCTGAGCTAGTCCTTGCTCTCTGGCTTGCACGCACTGGTGGGATGAGCCTTCGAGGTGTCGGCTAGCGGCTCCGACGTGCGCGTCGATGCCAGTGCCTTACCCGTCGAGGCACATCGTGACTATCTTTGGCGCGGCCCCACCGACGGCGCGGCCTCACCGACGAAGTCCGATGACCACCGAAATGCTAGAGGGTCCCCAGAGGCGTCCACAACGTGATGGGATACGAACCGTCACCAGGAACACGTTCGACTCACTGGTCTTGGCGGGCGAGGGACCGATCGTGGTTGAGTTCATGTCGTATGGCTGCGCGTACTGCAGGGCGATCGAGCCGGTCCTTCAGCAGGTGGCCGAGATGGTGAAGGCCAGAGAAACGATCCTCAGGGTCAACATCGCGGTCGAGCCGGATCTCGCAGCTAG
>OCTA010005241.1_pt1 | contig 11247 bp, 8 predicted proteins | sample 1538991 | NCBI WGS metagenome assembly OCTA01 (sample SAMEA3539302, study PRJEB22396) | soil metagenome | biome: tundra; feature: field; material: soil | place: USA | collected 2010-05 | depth 0.15 m | reverse complement strand
CTTACGGGGGCGGATTCACCACGAATCCTGACGGTAGCACAGCGGGTTCCGTAACTGAGGAAGACGAGCCACAACCTCCGAGTACCGCGCTGCCACCAATACAGCAGATTGATCCTTCCATGGTGAAATTCCAAGAGGCCGCCGCCGCCGCCGCCGCCAGCGGGAAGAGCCGGGCAGAGATTCTGGACGAGCTGCAGAAGCAGCAGATTCAGCAGTTGGAGGCGCAAGCCCAGCAGTCGACGCCTCATTAAGACGGCTATAAACGGAATCGAGCGTTAACGGCTTGTGGTGCCGCCACTTTGCGGAGCCCTCTGTTCATAGTCGCCACGCTAATCACTTCCTTGGCCATCGAAGTCGGGCCAGATACACCCGGCAGGCTTCCTCAGTAGCAAAACTGGCTTCCAACTCCGTCAGGTTTCGGGGGTATTCCTCTATCACGCCGACATGCTGCCCATTGTGGTCACCTGAGTCAAACAGATACCCACCTCTCCTGTTTGTCATAATAACGGAGGCCAACACACGCGCATCGCTCCTGCCATTACCCGATGGGATTGCCTTTCTGCGCCAGATCGACCGCGAAACCGCTCCCGACAAACAGATCCATCTCATTGCCGACAATTATGCCGCCCACAAACATCCCAATGTACAGTGTTGGCTGGGACTCCATCCTCAGCTCCTACTACACTCCGTCCAGTGCCCCCTGGCTCAATGGTGGAGCGCGTGTTTCGCGATTTCAGCCAGCAGCGCTTGCGACGGGGTGTCTTTCACATTGTCCGAGAATTAATCGCCGCTATCAAAGAGTATCGGCGAACACAACGGGTATCCTTAACCGTTTTGTCTGGACCGCCAAAGCTTCCGACATTCCGGAAAAAGTAACCCGTGACGCCGGGCTATGCGTTTGGATTAGTTCACGTGGGTACTTGTAATGAGCAAGGATCAAGCGCATCTTTATGGCGCGCTATTTCGCTTATGGATTCGTCCAAGCAGTTAGCGCTCAGGAGATTCAAGCATGAACAAGACACTCTGTAGAACCTTCCCTGTTCTCTGTGTCGCTCTGGCCGTCGTCCTTCTGGGCACGGTATCTGTCGCACAGGACGTGTTTCAAGTCAACTACTTTAGCAATGCGCAGACTTCGGGTGCTCCCGATGGGACCGGTTGGCTCACCAACCCCGGAGAGACGTACGGGACCCTGTGCGCCATGGTCTACGTGTTCTCACCGGACCAGCAGATGAGTGAGTGTTGCGGATGCGCTGAAAGTCACAACAACCTCAACTGGCTCTCGGTCAATAACGATCTCACCTCGAATCCGTTGACCGGCGTGTATATACATGATGGAGTGGTTAAGATTGTCGCGGCCGCAGTAAACGGCGCCCCCTGCGATCCGACCGCGAACGTTACGCCGACGCCAAACCTGCGTTCGTGGTTTACCCACATCCAAAACCCCGTTAGTGGTACTTACCCTGTCACCGAAGGCGAATCTCAAGATTCCAGTATCAGCTCCGGTGAACTTGCGGCCTTGCAGGCGCAGTGCTCGTTCATCAGCATACTAGGGAGCGGACACGGTACCTGCACGTGCGGATTAGGAGGAGGTCAAAGAAGAAGGCATTAAGCCCAACGTGTCAGTCCCGGGAGATCGTAGTAGTCGGAGACGTGCTGGTGACTGATAGAGGGACCTGCGCCAGACAAGTTTGTTGAGCATTCGTCTGGCGCAGTTTTTTGGTTTACATCGCGACGCTCATTATCTATCTCGGGGACGCATATGAAAATTACGCTACTTCGCCTACTGCTCGGTGCTTCTCTGCTTGGGACAGTAAACCTGAAAGCGCAACTCAGTGTCAATGGCCAGCAAGTCGTTGCCGAGGTTAGTGGGCAAAACCTTACCTCTGGTGATCTCGAGCAAAAAGAAGGGGGGAAACTCCTCCAAGCGCGGTATGAATACTATTTAAATCAGCGGAAAGCGCTCGATGATCTCATCGACGGTCGGCTCCTGGCTAATGAAGCTCGGAAGAAGCATATCACTGTCGACCAGTTGCTGGAGCAGGAGGTTTATAAGCAAGTTAAAGATCCCACCGAAGATCAACTTCAAGTCTACTACGAGGGACTCGATACGCAGCAGCCTTACGATGCAATCCGTGTCCAAGTGCTGGAGCATATCCGCGAGCAGCGCCGCAGCAAAGCCCGAGCCAGCTATGTAGAGGCTTTGCGCAAACAGGCCGACATCAGTGTTCTGCTCATGCCGCCTGTGGCCGACGTCGATCTCGGCAACTCGTACATACGCGGACCACGCGATGCAGAGATCGTTCTGGTAGAGTTTGCCGACTATGAATGCCCTTACTGTGAAAAGGTCACCCCCGGGCTGCAACAACTCAGGAAAGAATACGGCGACAAGGTCGCAGTTGCCTTCAAGGACTTTCCGCTTCCCATGCATCATCACGCACAGAAGGCAGCGGAAGCGGCGCGCTGTGCCGGCGCGCAGGGTAAGTTTTGGGAGTACCATGACGTCCTTTTCTACAGCAAGTTACTTGATATTGCTGATCTGAAAAAACATGCGCGCGTGCTGCAACTGGACGGCGACCGCTTCGACTCGTGCCTTGACAATGGAGACACAGCGGAGCTGGTGAAGAAGGACTTGGAGGAGGGCAAGAATCTCGGGTTGACCGGTACTCCCAGCTTCTTCATCAATGGTCACTTCTTCAGTGGCGCCGTGGACTACGTCGCGCTGAAACAAATGGTCGATCAGCAGCTTGCGGTTAACCAGAGGTCGCGGTCACATTCAACGCTGTCAAAGCGTTAAGCAGGAGCGCATTGCGGCCCTTGGGTTAAACGAGACAATCAACCCCACGATGTGGCATTTCCAGCAGTGAACGGGATAGAACGAGTACGACAACTTTCCAGAAGTAACGGCAGTGAAGGTGAGGTATGAAAATCAAAACTCTGCTCCTGATGATGCTGGCGGCAACATGCCTGGCAGCCGGGCAGTCACAAAGCAACTCGAGCGTATTGCAACGGGCTCAAGCCGGAGATCCCGCCGCGCAGGTACAGATGGGCAATACGTACGCGCTCGGCCGAGGGGTTCCCCAAGATCCAGATAAGGCCATGGATTGGTATAAGAAGGCAGCGGAAAAGGGCTATGCTGAGGGGCAATACCGGCTGGGCGGCATGTACGATGTCGGTCGCGCCTCGAAGCAGGATCCCGCAACTGCTATCACGTGGTACACCATGGCGGCGAAACAAGGCTATCCGGATGCGGAGTACAGACTGGGAGTGATGTACGAGCAAGGGCGAGGAGTAACCATCGACTATGTTGAGGCTGCGAAGTGGTATTTGCGCGCGGCCGAACACGGTCGTGCTGAAGCGCAATTTAAAGCGGGTCTCTTTTACGAGGAAGGGCACGGAGTGCCCCAGAACTACAAGGCAGCGGCTAAATGGTATTCGCAAGCTGCGCAACAACGGCGTCCCGAAGCGGAATTTAAGCTAGGTTCTCTGTATGAGAAGGGTCTCGGAGTGCAGCAAAGCAAAGACGAGGCGATCAAGTGGTATACCAAGGCGAATGACGACGGTTATGCGCCTGCGCTGGACGCCCTTAGGGCTCTTAAACAGTAAGGTTACTCTCGCGCGAATTGCGTGCCAGCGACATATCAAGTGTCTTTAGGGCTGAACGCGATTGGGAACACCCGAGCTAGCCACTTCGGAATCCCTCGCAAAGAACATTGAGCAATCTGGATCCCGTTCCAGTAACGGCGGTTTCTCGGGAGGGAAGCACATGCGAAGCATACGGAGTTTCCAGCTCGTTCTGACGCTAGTTAGCCTTACGGTGGTATTACCCTCTGCCGTCGGCCAAGTTACGGTTGCAACGCTACCCGCAGGCACTGCCCCCTTTGCCGTAGCAGTGAACTCTGTGACTAACAAGACCTACGTGGTAAATACCTCGTGCACTAGCCCCCCGTGCCCCAGCCTTGGGACGGTAACGGTGATCGATGGTGCTACCAATATGACTACGACTGTACAGGTGGGGGTTTATCCCACTGCGGTCGCAGTGAACCCAGTGACCAAGAAGATCTACGTGGCAAATAAATGCGGCAACGATCTCAACTGCCACCGCCTTGGGTCGGTAACGGTGATAGACGGGGCCACCAATAATACCGCTACCGTCACTGTGGGGGTTGATCCCGACGCCTTGGCGGTGAACTCGGCGACCAACGAGATTTACGTGGCAAATTTCTGCGGCAACGATCTCAACTGCGCCAGTGCTGGAACGGTGACGGTCATCGACGGCGCCACCAACCAGACCACGTCGGTCAACGTTGGGAATTTCCCCACCGACGTGGAGGTTAATTCGGTGATCGACCGGATCTACGTAATAAATAAGTGCGGCAACGATCTCACGTGTCACAGTGCTGGCACAGTGACGGTGATCGAGGGGGCCATCAATAATACCACGACGGTCAACGTGGGGCTTTCCCCCAATTTTGCGGCTGTCAACTCGGTGACAAACGAGATTTACGTGGCAAATACCTCGTGCCGTAGCGCCCCGTGCCCCAGTCCGGGGACGGTAACGGTAATCGACGGGGCCACCAATAACACGACGACCGTTAATGTGGGGGTTTTCCCTTATGGCGTGGCGGTTAACGCTATCACCAACGGCATCTATGTCGTGAATAAATGCGGCAACGATCTCACGTGCAACAGTGCTGGGACGGTAACGGTAATCAACGGCGTCGACAACAGCACGGCAACCGTCACCGTCGGCGTCAGTCCCAATTTCGTAGGTGTCGACGCGGTGACCAACAAGGCCTACGTTCCGAATTTATGTGGCAACGATCTCACGTGCAACAGTGCTGGGACGGTGACGGTAATCGACGGTGCCACCAACAACACAGTTCCAGTCGCCGTCGGGGATGGTCCCCAATCAGTTGCAGTCAATGCGACCAGCGACAGAATCTATGTTCCCAATAATGTGGACAACACCGTTTCCGTTATTGCCGGGGACACGGGGCTTCAATTCGTCCCGGTAACCCCGTGCCGGGTCGTGGATACGCGCAATCCGCCCGGCACCTTCGGCGGTCCTCCGATTCAGCGTCACACGTACCGGAGCTTCCCCATCCCGCAGCAGGGCAGCTGTAACATACCTGCCAGCGCCGCGGCCTATTCGCTCAATGTAACTTTGGTGCCGATACAACATGGGCCGGTCGGCTACCTGACCATATGGCCCGCCGGTGAAATCCTGCGGCCCGCAGTCTCGACCATGAACTCTCTGGATGGAAGGATCAAAGCGAATGCGGCGGTGGTGCCCGCCGGTGTCAGTGGAGGAGTTAGTGTGTACGTGACCAACACGACGAATGTGGTGCTGGATATTGACGGCTACTTCGCGCCAACCAGCGGCTCGACGTTGGCGTTCTATCCGCTAACTCCCTGCCGGGTGCTGGATACCCGCAACTCCGACGGGTCTCTGGGAGGACCGTATCTACAGGGCGGCCAGGAGCGCGATTTCCCGGTGCTGGAGAGCAGTTGCAACATCCCTACTAGTGCGCAAGCGTACTCGATGAGCTTCACCGTGGTGCCCGTGCAAGGACAAGCACTGGGCTATTTAACGGTGTGGCCAGCCGGCGAATCGCAACCGCTGGTCTCGACCTTGAACAACCTGACCGGTACCGTTGTGGCCAACGCGGCGATTGTGCCAGCCGGTAGTGGCGGCGAGATTGCTACCTACCCCAGCCAGAACACGCAGCTGGTTGGTGACATCAATGGCTACTTCGCTCCGGCGGGACAGGGTGGCCTGTCGCTGTATCCGGCCGTGCCCTGCAGGGTGCTGGATACGCGTAGCGGCACCGGGGCGTTCAGCGGAGAGCTTACGGTCAACGTCGTGAACAGTGTGTGTGCACCGCCCAGCACGGCTCAGGCGTATGTGTTCAATGCGACCGTGGTGCCGCCCGGAGCCCTTGGTTATCTGACGCTGTGGCCTGATGGCGAACAGCAACCTGTGGTCTCAACGCTGAATGCGATCGACGGGGCGATCACTTCGAACATGGCCGTCGTGCCGACCAACAACGGCAAGATTGACGCCTATGCGTCCGGCATCACGCAACTGATCTTGGACATCTCTAGCTACTTTGCACCGTAGGTTGGGAGGCCAGCGCGGAAATGGGTGGTGATCTCGCGCGTGCGCGGCGTACGGCGTTTGAGCCGAGATCGGAACTTTGCCGCTGTGCGGAACTGGGGCGGGTGGCGATCACGCGAGCGCGAGCGGAAAAAATAGTTTGCTGGAATCGCTCGATGGGCATATAGTGGCTCTGGAGTGCCCAACGTTTGCCGCGTCGGCGCCTTCGTATCCGACTCTCAAGGGGATGGGACCGCCCCTTCGGAGTCCTCGCAAGGAACAGCTGGCCAATTTGGATCCCGGTCCCAGTGACGATTTCTCGGAAGGGCAGCCCATGCGAAACACGCGCAGTTTCCAGTTCGTTCTCCTGTTTAGTCTTGTCATAGCATCGCAATCGGCGGTCGCCCAGGTTGTGATCGCGACGGTGCCCATCGGGAGTAGCCCTCATGGCTTACCGGTTGGCATAGCGGTGAACTCCGTGACCAACAAGACCTACGTGGCAAATAACTCGTGCGTTAGCCTCCCCAATTGCCAAAGCGCGGGGACGGTAACGGTGATCGATGGTGCTACCAATCAAACTACGACCGTAAATGTGGGGGTTGCTCCCACTGCGGTCGCAGTGAATCCAGTGACCAACAAGATCTACGTGGCAAATGACTGCGGCAACGATCTTACTTGCAGCAGCCCGGGGACGGTTACGGTGATCGACGCGAATAACAACAATAGCACCACGACCGTAAATGTGGAGTTTATTCCCTACGCCCTGGCGGTGAACTCGGTGACCAACCAGATTTACGTATCAAATGACTGCGGCAATGATGTCAGCTGCCAAAGTGCTGGGACGGTGACGGTGATCGACGCGAATAACAACAATAGCACCACGACCGTGAATGTCGGGTTTTATCCCTCTAGGCTCGTAGTGAATCCAGTGACCAACAAGATCTATGTGGTTAACACCTGCGGCAGCGACATCAACTGCGGCAGCCCTGGGACGGTGACGGTGATCGACGCGAATAACCACAATAGCACCACGACGGTGAATGTCGGTTTTTTGCCCTATTTCAAGGACGTGTTCTTGGCTGTCAACTCCGTGAGCAACCAGATCTACGTGCCCAATTGCGGCACTGATGTCAACTGCCAAAGTGCCGGGGCGGTAACGGTCATCGACGGTGCCACCAATAACACCACCACCGTCAACATGCCGGCTGGTGTGCCGTATGACGTCGCGATCAACGCGATCACCAACAAGATCTACGTGTCAAACAACAGCCCTGGGATGGTAGCGGTTATCGATGGGGTCACCAACCACATCATCCAAGTCGTTAATGTAGGGCTCGCTGCGCGTGGCTTGGCGGTTGACTCCGTGACCAACGAGATCTACGTGGTAAATGACTGCGGCAGCGATCCCTTCTGCCAAAGCCCTGGGACTGTAACTGTCATCAATGGCGCAACCTACTCTACGAGCCTCGTCGCCGTCGGGGATGGTCCCGAATCAATCGCAGTCAATGAGACCACCGACAGAATCTATGTTCCCAATAATGCGGACAACACCGTTTCCGTTATTGCCGGGGACACGGGGCTTCAATTCGTCCCGGTAACCCCGTGCCGGGTCGTGGATACGCGCAATCCGCCCGGCACCTTCGGCGGTCCTCCGATTCAGCGTCACACGTACCGGAGCTTCCCCATCCCGCAGCAGGGCAGCTGTAACATACCTGCCAGCGCCGCGGCCTATTCGCTCAATGTAACTTTGGTGCCGATACAACATGGGCCGGTCGGCTACCTGACCATATGGCCCGCCGGTGAAATCCTGCGGCCCGCAGTCTCGACCATGAACTCTCTGGATGGAAGGATCAAAGCGAATGCGGCGGTGGTGCCCGCCGGTGTCAGTGGAGGAGTTAGTGTGTACGTGACCAACACGACGAATGTGGTGCTGGATATTGACGGCTACTTCGCGCCAACCAGCGGCTCGACGTTGGCGTTCTATCCGCTAACTCCCTGCCGGGTGCTGGATACCCGCAACTCCGACGGGTCTCTGGGAGGACCGTATCTACAGGGCGGCCAGGAGCGCGATTTCCCGGTGCTGGAGAGCAGTTGCAACATCCCTACTAGTGCGCAAGCGTACTCGATGAGCTTCACCGTGGTGCCCGTGCAAGGACAAGCACTGGGCTATTTAACGGTGTGGCCAGCCGGCGAATCGCAACCGCTGGTCTCGACCTTGAACAACCTGACCGGTACCGTTGTGGCCAACGCGGCGATTGTGCCAGCCGGTAGTGGCGGCGAGATTGCTACCTACCCCAGCCAGAACACGCAGCTGGTTGGTGACATCAATGGCTACTTCGCTCCGGCGGGACAGGGTGGCCTGTCGCTGTATCCGGCCGTGCCCTGCAGGGTGCTGGATACGCGTAGCGGCACCGGGGCGTTCAGCGGAGAGCTTACGGTCAACGTCGTGAACAGTGTGTGTGCACCGCCCAGCACGGCTCAGGCGTATGTGTTCAATGCGACCGTGGTGCCGCCCGGAGCCCTTGGTTATCTGACGCTGTGGCCTGATGGCGAACAGCAACCTGTGGTCTCAACGCTGAATGCGATCGACGGGGCGATCACTTCGAACATGGCCGTCGTGGGGACCAACAACGGCAAGATTGACGCCTACGCGTCCGGCATCACGCAACTGCTTCTGGATATTTCCAGCTACTTCGCGCCCTAAATTGCTGTGCGGTGCTTGAGAATCAAACATCGTCGTTCAGACCGGTCTAAGATCCCCTCGCTTGGGGGCACTGCTTCGAGCGGTTGCAAACAAGAGTCCCTCACACCGGTTGTGCTTGCGATTCCAGCCAAACGCCAATCAGTTGCGGCGGCGCGCGCCAGTGCTGTGGAAAGCCAAGCCAACAGCAGGAAAGCGACCGATGGCGGGTACACAACCCCCGCACAATTTGAGCTATTGGAAACCCATGATGAAGCCGCGCAAAGCTATCATAAAAGAGGGTACAGCTTGCAGAGAAGCACGAGGGTCAGACCATTGCCGTAAGTTATGTCGTTGAGCGAGGCGCTTTTTTAGGTGTTGACAGGCGAATCGGGCAACGCTGGATTGACCGTTTGGAGAGTCATAAGTAATTGAAAATATGGGATCGATGCTTAAGTGACGTTGACCGTTTTTGCCCGTTGCCTATTGTCGCGGTAGGGATGACCATTGCTGATCGCCCCCGCACAGATCCGTACAAGCGCTCCCCGACGAGTTTCCCTCGCCCTCGACCTGCTGGCGGCGTTTGCAACGCTGGCAAGAGGAAGGCGTCTGGCTGGATGCCTGGCGCGCGCTGCTGGGAGGGTTGGATGAGGAGGGTCTGCTGCAATGGGAGGAGACCTTCTTGGACGGTAGCTTCGCCCCGGCGAAAAAGGGGGCTCCGCCGTCGGTAAAACCAAGCGTGGCAAGGGCACGAAGTGGATGGTATTGGTCGACGGTCAAGGTCTTCCGCTGGGAGTTCGGCTGGAAAGTGCCTCTCCGGCAGAAGTTACGCTTGCGGAAGCCACGCTCGCTGAAGTCCGCGTCCCGCGGAGCCAAGGCCGCCCGCGGCAAAAGCCCGAGCGCGTGATTGCCGATCGCGCCTACGACTCCGACCCGCTGCGTCGGCGACTGCAGAAGCGAGGCATCGAACTGATTGCGCCTTACCGGTCCAACAACAAGCAACGGCGCTATGAAGATAAACGCAAATTGCGGCGCTACAAGCGCCGCTGGATCGTGGAGCGAACCAATGCGTGGCTCGGACAATTCCGCCGCTTGCTGGTGCGTCATGAGCATCTGCTCTCCACTTACTATGCCTTCTTCTACCTCGCCTGCTTCTGGATTACTCTCAGGAGGTATTTTTGAAACACGCTCTAGTCATTATGTCGGGAGAAGGCTCGTCGGCCCGCCAGACGGGAAAGATAGACCCTACTTCCCTATATTCGAGGCCCCTAAGGCGTGTAGTGGTTATCTTGACCGTCTTTCGCATTACAAGATTCCCGCATGTGCCTTCGATGAAATCAAAGCCGTTCAGCCTTACGGTGGTGGGTATCAACCTCTCTGACTTCTCTATCTCTCGGAAAACGCGGACAAGCACCGCCTTCCAATTGTCGTACTCCCCCACGTCCAAGCGGTTACAATCTTTGTTAGACACAACACTCCTCAAGAAAGAGGAGCATTCCCAGCAGATACCTTGCCGCCTTCCGGAAATATTGACGATAGCGTGGACGTGGATGCTCAAGCTTCCGTCTATATATCGTGGGGCGAGAAATTTATGCCACCCGAACCTGTTGAGAGGACACTTGAGAATATCGTCAAATGCGTGGCGGACATCGTCCCACGATTTGATCGTTTCTTTCCTTGATTCACTCATTCCCCACCCCCGTTTTCAGCACAATCACGGCTAAGATCCAGACCACAATATCTTGTGGTCTGGTGAGTCAAGCGAATACCCATCTTCCTGGATTCCACTTTGGGCGCCACTGAACTTGCCGCGCCCCAACGGATGAAAGGTTGATCTCTATTTTCGTCCACGGCCACGATGCGCGACAGTCTACACCTTTGGCGCGACCGCAACGCAGTGCTCTCCCTCGCGGCTGCCGTTGTAGTCAGCCGTGGGCTGGTATCGTGATACAACTTTTCAGGCAAGAGCGGGCTTGCCGTCAAGTGGACAGCCGCAATTTGCGGAATGACATGTCTTGCTCACGCCGGGTTTTGTGCTATATCTTGCAGACCAAAGCGTTCTTTTCAAGGAGTCCAGGATGTTGACACCGCGCGACATCGTGTTCGGGAACGAGCCTGGCGCGCGCTCCGATGCCACTGTCACAAATCGGACACAGGCGCGCCCCCGGCATATGTTGCCTCCTGGCCCTGATGCTGGCATCTGCGCAAGGGTTGTTGGCGCAGGTTCTCTCCCCTCCGCCTCGGCTTGAGCCGACCGCAATTGCGCTCGAACAGATACAGAACTGTGGTAAAGCTATCGCCGGGAAAGAACCCAAAATCTCATCCAAGATCCTCGATGCCCGAAGCCAGCTGTTTTCTGGACTTCTGAAGGGCGGGTACGTTAACCAGGGAACCAGCGCGCGCACATACGGCGGAAATAACGCCTATGAGCGAGGTGGCGGGTGGTTGCTGGAGATCGGAAGAGCGTCGT
>OCTA010005240.1_pt1 | contig 11247 bp, 11 predicted proteins | sample 1538991 | NCBI WGS metagenome assembly OCTA01 (sample SAMEA3539302, study PRJEB22396) | soil metagenome | biome: tundra; feature: field; material: soil | place: USA | collected 2010-05 | depth 0.15 m | reverse complement strand
TTCTAATAATGATTAAGTAATTATTTTTTTCTTTTTTTATGACGAGTTCTTTTAATTCCGTCTTGATAATTTTGTTTGGCAGATAATGGACGTAGATTAGATAGTCCCCAACATTTTTTAAAATTGGGATGATCCATACTATCATATGGAAGATCTGAGTGCGGAATTATATGATCTAATTGCCATGTTTTAGTGGAGTCATCGTCATCATTCCATGTTTTTATATTATATATTCCACGATTAGTCCAGTTCATCCATGGTTCAAAGAGTGATTCTATATATTCCTTTAGTTGTTCAATTGTATATGGCAATTTTTTTGAACTAGAAATTCCCTTTTTAGACGATCCAAGTTTTGATAACATGCTAGCCACTGTTCTTGATATATCTTTTTTTAATGCATATGATGGATTATTTTTTCTTTTATTGTTTTCTCTAGTTCTTATGTTTTCTTCTTTTTCGACCTGACTAAAAATAGGCCTATCTTTACACGTTTTATTTATATTATAATGATTTTTACTATATTCTAATTTCTTATCTTTGTTTTGTGTATAATATATTTTTTGAGTTTCTATTATATCTATCTTATTTTGTATATAATATATCTTTTTTCTATCAGATATTTTATTTTCATTTTCTTTTTCATATTGCCTATCATATTTTGCCTTGCACTCTTTACATGTATTTCCAATACGAACAAATAATTTTTTATCTTTAGTTTCCCCACATTTTGTACAAGTTTTATTCATTTGGTACTCTTTTCCCTAAAATACAAAAATAACACATAAAAATTGCTTGTCAAGTAGCACATGAAATCTCTTGGCATATTAGAGTAGGAAGACACTTTATGGAAGACCAAGTTTTAGAAAAAATTAGATCACAGCTACTTAATATCGATCCCGTAAATTTCTGTGAAAATAAATTAACATTAGATGGAAATCCATTTAGATTAACAGGAAATGGATATAAGCCTTTTTCTGATATTTATAGATATGTTGGTATCAAAGCTTTAGAGAAAAGCTCTTTACCAATTGTTATTACAGCCGGACGACAAGTGGGAAAAACAACACTGGCCTGCGCGCTTAGTATGTATTTTCTTGGTAGTGGATTATTTGGAAATGGAACTAATCCTGCCATACGTCTTATACATGCTTTCCCACAACTTGATTTAGCTTACTCATATTCAAAAGTTAAGTTATCTGCCATGATGAGTTCTGCTGTTATGCCAGAGATTACACAACCACTACCAAGAGGACAGAAGGCAAAAAACTATATGCAGTCTATGCTTGATACGTCTTCTCCAACAAATGATTCACTTCAATTTAAGCAATTCAAGGGAGGTAATCATATTTGGATTGAGTCTACTGGATCTGACGGACAGCGATTGCGCGGGAAAACAGCAGACGTTATATTCTTTGACGAAGTTCAGCTTATGTATGCCGAGGCTATTAGTAATTCAATTAAAGTTCTTACAAAGGCACAGTATGGTCCAATAGGTAGTGGTGTACAGGTATATTTCGGAACACCATTACAAAGAGGTTCAGAATATTGGCGAATGTGGGACCAATCAAACCAACAATATTATCACTTAGGTTGTGGAAAATGTAAAAAATATTTCCCATTATATACACCAGGATCTAATGATTGGGAAGAAACTTGGTTATATAATTATACGGTTAGGTGTCCTCATTGCAGTCATGAACAAAATAAAAATGAGGCCGCAGAAAGAGGAAAATGGATTGGAACAAAAGACCTTGCTGATGCTAAATTTATAGGATTCCATATTAATCAATTATATGTTCCTGATTTTACTAAAGAAAGAATATTGGCTGAAAAACCAGGTGTATCTGCTATTAATACAGAAAAGTCTTATCAAAATGAAGTTCTTGGTGAATTTTATAGTGGAGAATCTTCTATCATTACCATTGATCAAGTTAGAGAATATTGCAGCGATCCAGAAAGAAAAATGCGTAAAGAAATAACAATGTCAGAGGAAATTACTACTTTCCTTGGGATTGATATTGGCGCGAAAAATGATTATGAAAGCATGGTAGATTCACCTAAAATTAAAACAGCGGGACAAAGCTATAGTACTGCGGTAGTTCTATCTGTTCAGGGTCCTAATCTTTTATCAGTTGAATTTGCTACAAAATTTAAAAGAAACGATCCACAGGCTAAAAAAGATTTAATAGAACAGATGATGAAAAGATATAATTGTACGTTAGGTGTAATTGACTTGGGATTTACTTATGATTTAAGTCAAATATTACAGAATGAATTTGGTGGCAAATTTCTAAGTTCACAGGCTTCTCCAAAGGTTAATGAAAAAATAAAATTTAATGATGCCATATTTCCTAAGGTTATTAGTTTTGAAAAGGACTTTTGGTATGCCGATCTTTATGAGCAACTGAAAAAGGGCAATATAAGGTTGCCTTTTGGTGATTATGAGCAGATAGCATGGTTAGTTCAACATATATGCTCAAATGAAATAAAACCTAGTGTTTCTCGTACTGGAGATGTAAATCCGCACTACCTAAAAGGCCCATCACCAAATGATGGATTCTGTGCTTTACTTAATGCTTACTTGGCATATAAGTTTTACATTTCATCAGGGTTTACAATTAAGAACCCATTGCTTATGAATTCTGCTGCAGAAAGAGAAAAGCCACTGGCATTAGGCGGATATATTAAGAGGTTTTAAAGTTAGTTTCAAAATACCTGATATAGATAATTTTGTATATCTTTATCGCCGCAAAGGAAGTGTATGACAATTTCAAACTCAGAAAGATTTCTTAAAAATAAGCCAGCGCCATCAGAGCAAATCTCATCAAAAGGCGCAAAAGACCTATCTGAATATAGACGGGGGGTTCTTAATACAGAGGCAAATCAGTCAGGACCTAGCAGTGGAGAAAGTTATAACTTGACTCCTGCGTCAGTGGCAAGTGCTTCTTACGGGATCAAGAAAAGTGCAGCTGGCGGATTTGGCGAAAATGGTATAGGTCATATGGGCGCAGGATTTAGTCAAGGCCCAGGAAGTACAATAAAACAATTACCTGCTTTCTACTCTCCATTGATGATGAGTAGCAATATGAATCTTCCCAGGGATCGTGCTACCATAAATGCGTGGTGTCGAAGTTATTTTGCCTTACAACCATTCGTCCAAAATGCTATTAACCTTCATAGTACTTATCCAATTAGTAAATTAAATATCAAGTGTCATAACAAAAAAATTGAAAAGTTCTTTAATGATATGATTGAAGAAATTGATCTAATGAATGTTTGTTCACAGATAGCGCAAGAATATTGGTTATTAGGTGAAGCGTTTGTTTATGCAGAGTTAGATGAGAACCAAGCAAAATGGTCTAGATTAGTATTGCAGAATCCAGATTATGTAGTTGTTAAGAGATCTGTATTAGTTGGTGAGCCATTAATTATGTTGCGTCCAGATGAAAATTTAAGACGAATTGTTTTCTCAAATAAATCGGCCGACATAGAACAAAAACAAAAATTGAATCCAACGATCATAGAACATGTTCGTCGTGGTGAAAATATTCCGCTTGATAATTTTTTCGTGTCTCATTTGGCCCGTAGAATTTCTCCTTATGAAATTCGCGGAACTGGTTTGCCTGTTAGTTGTTTTAAGCAGATAATGTTATTCGATCAGTTGAGAGAATGTAAATATACGCAGGCAGCATCATTAGTTAATCCTCTGACTTTGGTTAAGGTTGGCGGTGGAGATGCCGGATATCGACCTACACATGGAGATATTGAGTATTGGCGAGATCTTTTTGAGCAGGCAGAAGGTGATAAAAATTTCAAAATCTTTACTCATGATGCCGTTACGATTGAAAGAATAGGCGCAAATTCAGCCATACTAGACATTAATCCTGATATTACGCAGCTACTAAAAGAAATATATATGGCATTACTTATTCCCCCAGTAATTATGGACTCAAGTGGTGACATAACTTATGCTAATGGAAGTGTAAGTTTAGATGTATTAAAATCAAGATATTTACAATTTAGAAATATGTTGTCTGCCTGGTTACGAAAGAAAATATTTGCTCCGATTTCAAAATTAAATGATTTTTATGAATATAAGGACGGAACCAAAGAACTAATTGTTCCCGAGGTAGAATTTTCACATATGAGTCTTTTTGAAACCTCTGATTATATAAATGTTTTGGTTCAATTAACTACGGCACAAGTTCCTAAGGTTTCACAGCACACTCTTTATAAATCATTGGGATTGGATTATGAAGATGAGATAAGACAGATTCGTAAAGAAAACATAGAGATCGCAATTCAACAGAAAGAAGTTGCAAGCCTAGGAAGAATGAATCTTAATGAATTGAGAACGTTAGATCCTAATGATGCAGATATTTCTGAAGTAGTAGAGCCAGCTCTTCCTGGTACTAGCCCATATTCTTCGGAAACTGGAGCACCAGGCGGATCTCCAGGTAGTCCGGGTGGTGGAGCAGATATGGGTCTTGGTGGATTACCTGGGTTAAGTCCTCCATCGGGCGGAGGTGGCGGAGCGGGATTGGGAGGTGGACCTTCTCCTGGCAGCACTCCATCAGCACCATCAGCGGGTGGCGGGGCAGCTCCTCCATCAAGCCCAACACCATAATATTTAGTATATAATTACAACTGAAATTAACAACGAAAATATTTTTGCATATTTTTGACTTCCACCTATATTTGGAGATTTTATGCAAAATAAGACAGCAGCAGAAGAACATGAAAGGGGTTTTTTTAACAAAGTACGAGAAGAGACAAATTTTTCTGGAAAATTACTCGAAAAATTAAATCCTGAGTTCCGTGAGTGGATGTCTAAACTTCGTAAAACTGATGAGTGGATTCGTAGTCAAGCATCGTCTATAAAAGAAGATGTATTATCATCTAAGTCTTCTTTTAAAAGCAGTGATTATCTTTTGGCCGCTAATCAACTTTCTGACTTCCATGAATCTGCACGATCAATTGCATTTGCTTTAGATAAATTCAAAGATGGTGTAAATCTTGAACATTATAAATTTCTTCTTGATCAAATGGATTCTACAAATAAAGAAAAACTTTTTAACTATAATCCAGAAGGTAATCCACGAACTGCATCATATATTAAAAAAACACTTATAAAAAACTCAGGTCTTATGGAATGGTTTTCTGATAATACTCGTGATAACCAGGCTAATCGCGGTAAAGCCATGAAAGCTTTAGAAAAAAGATTTAGTGTCGGATTCCTAAGAAATCTTCGTAATGGAACAGAAGAATTAATAACAATTTCAGAAAATTTTTATAAATATCTTATTTCCATTTTTAAGAAATTAGGTACGGCATTAGCAACTCGTAATATTCAGAACTATATAGATCATTCTAACGAGTTTATAAATAAGTTTGCCCTATATCATAAGTCATTCGTTGAATTTCATAAAGCCAATATTACACCACTTAAAAAACAATACGAGGCTCTACAGGAACAGGCACGCCAAAAAGAAGAAGATGAGGCAAAAAAAGTTCCGCCATTTCCCGCACAAATATCAGAATCCCCAGCAGCACAAGTATCGCAGTCTCCCTCTCAACCGTCGCGAGAAGATCTTTTTGCCCGTATTCCAAAATCGCCAATGCATCCTGATATGGTTGACGAATTAGGGCCTACGATGAATATAAATAAACAAAATCAACCTAATGTAAATAGACCAACTCCACAAGAACAGATAGATGTGCTTAATAAACTAAAGCCAGCCGATGAAACTGAAGTTGACTTAACGTCTCCATTTAATTTGGTTAATAAAAAATCACACCAAGATTTTATTACAGTGATTACTAAGTTAGCGGAAACAAATCAGCCAAAAAAATTAGTAGATCAGATACTTTCTTATTCAGAATTTTTGGAAGAAGAAAATCCTGATGAGAGCCTTAAACTATTGGCGGTTGCAGAGGGGCTAGTTGAGGATTTGAAAATTGTCAATGGTTCAAAATCATATGAAGCCGGAATAAGAGATGGAAAACATGATTTAGAAAATTATGGATTCGGATCAGATGTTGTGGCTTCCCTATGTGCATTAAAAGAAGATCATAAAATTCCACCAAATGAAAAAGATTGGATGGAATATTTAAATGGATATGTAAGCGGATCTAACATGCCATCGAAGCAAGTCCCGCAAGAAAAGAAAAAAATAATGATGTACTTAAATAAAGATCCAAAATCATGTGAAATACAGGATGAAAAAAGACATAAAAAAGAAGCAGGAATTTTTGATCGTTTCAAAAAAAATCCAACTGAAATGCCAGCCTTTGATCAATCACAAAACAAACCAGAACCAACTAAACCGGCCGGAGCACCAAAACTCCCTTTAGTATAACCCCTCCCGATCGCAGACCTAAACCAATAGTGTCTGGAATTCCGGAGGGTCGAGTAGACAAAAGATTTGATAGTTTTGAGATATTAAAAAAAATATCACCACAAGCCATTAGAATCACTCCAAATGCAGCCAATCATGTATCTTCACTTTTTGCACGTCGTCTCTATAATTTGAATATGGATCTGGGCGATTTTGATCAGGAAGTAGAGCAGGGTATAATAAGAGAATTACGAAATGCTATACCAAGAGGACTAGTTTTAAATAATCATCAGTCAGAAGATTCTTATAACCCCATGGACAGAAAGCTAGAATTGTATGTTTATATGGATTTAAATAAAATTGATCCACAGTTAAGAGGAACAGCCAAATTAAAAGTTTTGTGTCGTCTTTCTTTGGCAAATGGAAGTCTTTCTCTACAAACCATACAACGAAATTTTGCGGTGGATTAAAAAATGATTAACCAACAGTTTTCTGAAAAATTAAATCAGATTAGTCAGGATGTTGGTATGGATCCAAGAGATCTTCTGCTTTGTATGTATTTGGAAAGTGGAGTTGATTCTACGCAGGTAAATCATGTTTCTGGACAAGCAAAAGGGCTTATTCAGTTTATGCCGGACACGTTAAGAGGCTTAGGCGTTCCAGAGCATCAAATCAATACTTTTAATAAAGTTCCAGCATTAGAACAATTAGATTATGTAAAAAAATATATTCAAAGTAAAATGTCATATGCTGGTAGATCTTTTAAATCAGCATCAGAATATTATGTAGCTAATTTTTGGCCAGTAGCATTAAAAAAATGGCATGGTCAAGATCCAATAGCAAATAAAGATGTAGTTGTTGTAGATAGAAGAAGTAGTAATGGACATGAACGAAATGCATATGAAGAAAATGCCGGATTAGATGTTAATAAAGATGGCAAAATTACAGTTGGTGATATAACTTTGTATCTATTAAAGGTATATAAAAGCACCGGATACCAAAAGATGTTAGATAATTTTAATAGGATGGTTGGTTCCGATTCTTCACCACAAACAAATACAAATAGACCAATGCAAAACTTAACCAGAACACCAACATCACAACAGCCCAAAGAAAATGGAATGTTATCTGGGTTCTTATCTAAAATTGAAAAGTTTTTAGAAGGAATTTTTGCAGGACAACTATCGGAAGAAAAAATGAAAAAATATGCTGGACTTCCAAATAATAAGTTTTTAATTACAGTGGATTCAAAATCAAAATTAGAAGATAAATTAGAATATGTTAGAGTACTAAGTTTGGCATTAAGAGAAGAATTAGATGCTGGAATAAAAGTTTGTTGCGAAAAAAATCAAATTGAAATAGAATGTAATGTATTCGGAAATGAAGAGTTAGCAAGTGAAAGTGTAAAAGAAATTTGTTATGCCATAAGTGATGAGTTTTTAGATGCAACATATAAATTAGGCGGAATAAAAATTAATAACCTAATTATTCCCGGAGCAAAATCTGGTTTTAAAGAATTAGAAATGAAGATAGCTGAAATTAATTACAGGAAGTTTCAACTTAAAATGCTAGGAACGAAAAATGGTTAAAAAAGATGAGACTAATCCCTTTGAAATGTTCGGCGGTTCAAATGGAGATGGAAAAAAATTTAATGAGGAATTAGTTAAAAATTTCAAAGGTAAAATTTTAGAAATTTATATTGGCGATCAGAGTGAAACATTAAATTTTTCTGAAACATCAACGCCTCAAAATTGTGTTATTATTGGAAGATTTATAGAGATATGGGATAGATTTTTAGTATTAGATTGTTTTTATATAGATAAGGCAACCAAACAATTAACGAGCGGAAATAAAACATATATTAATACATTTCAAATCAGAGTATGGAATGAAATTAATGGAGTTGGCAGTCTTAATGATGTATTCTTGGATATTAATTCTGCTGCAAAAATTAAAAGATTATTAGATAAATAAATTATTTAGCATTTATTCAGATGGTTTTTAATATAAATACTACTAAATTAATAGAGTATGGGCAGGCTTTTGAAGAAGTCTGTTTTGATGCCTTAATTAAGATTTCATTTATTAAGAAATTACCAAATGGAAAATGGCAGGTTGTTTCTAAAAAAGGCAAACCATTAGGCACATACAAAACAAAAGAAGAAGCAGTTAAAAGATTAAGACAAATTGAATTTTTTAAACATAAGAAAGCGTCAAAAGAAGAAGATTTTAATCCAGCAAGTTATTCTTCTATTGTTAGGTTTTTGCGCAAGAACTATGATGATGGCGTTGTAGAGAAGTTTCAGAAATGTTTTAAAGAAAAGTTTGATGCCGAGATTTTGTCTGGAAATAATGAGCCAGAAGAAGATTGTTTGAAAGAGGCACTAAAAGTTGTTTCTAAAAAAGATGATCTAATTGCTATTAAAAAATTTGGGACTGCTATTGATCTTGGTAATCCAGAGTCTGCAGGAAAATATTTAGCAAACTTATTTCGATTTATGATGAAACGAATTAGCCAAGAAAGAAGACAAAAATCTATTGACAATTTGAAGAACAAGATTTATTTTTTAAATGAGTTTGATATGGCAAGTAAGAAGGCCCCAAATTCTGCCGCGATTGGAAATTCTCTTACGCTTTTAAAAACATTATTATTAGAACAGAAACCACAATACATAAGGGCTGTTTTGAATAGTACGGTGAAATATTTATGATTTATAAATTAAAACAAATTGATAAACATTTATACCGTGGAAGTGCCCCCACAATTGAAGATGTAATTTTTCTTTATAAAAAATTAGGAATTACAAAAATAGTTAGTCTTGATGAAGATGCGGGAAGAGCTATTTCTAGAACTTGTAAAATGTTAGGAATAAAACATATAATGCTACCTATTGATGTAATGAAAAAAAGTACATTATTAAGATTTATGAACCAAGATTTTAAAAAACTATTTAGTGATGGTGATGGAAGTGTTTTTTTTCATTGCAGAAGAGGCCAGGATCGTACCGGACTTGCTTGTGCTCTATACCGCTGTCAATATCAAGGCTGGTCATGTAAAGAAGCATTACATGAAGCACACCAATTAGATTTTTGTATCGATTTACCAAAAAAAATAAAAGATTTATTTACAAAACTAATACAGGGTGTTTGTAAGTGTGATGAAAAAGAAGATGAGAATGCCGTATTTGATAGTAGCATTGTAGATAATGAACGGGCATACCCAAGTGATTATCAGGAGTATAGTACTGGCGCGTGGATGCAGGGTTCGTTTGCTCCATATGCCGATTATAGAGTAAGAGAATATCCTTATGCAAACGTTGATAAATATAATGATCAATATGAAACACGAGAAAACTACGGATTAGATGATTCAGTTTTTATGGATAAAGAAACTAAGAATGAAATGCCTATGGTTGGAGAGTATGACGTTAATAGCTCTGGACTGAATGGAAGTGGCCCAAGTTTAGTAAGTGGATTCATATAAATAAATCTGCATAATCGTATAATGAAGAAAAAGACTTATGCTACTCAATTAACTTATGAGGTCCCGAGTTCTGAAAAAGATTCCGCGGCGAAAACAATATTAAATTTAGATTATCTTCTTAAATCACTTAGAAAATGTAGTGAATATATGGATTTAATATATGTTCCGTTTAAAAATCAACAAAATGTAGACCCGGCGGAAATTTTTAAATCCCGTGCTGCACTTAGGCGCTTTCGTGATAATACGCTTGAGAAGTTTAATGATTTTAAGAAACAAGCCTTTCGTTGTTTTATACTTTTCCGTCCTTTCTCCTTTGACACTACGGTAATTAAATTAAGCAGAGCATTTGTTCTTTCTATTACAGATCTAGAAAAACAAGTTAATAGACTTGCAGAATTATTTGATAACCTGGAATCAAACGACTTTGCTACTATACTTGTAAAAGCTATTGATAATATTAAGAAAGAAATTGCCGAGCTAGAACAACTTATTGAAGACCGTATTAAAGACCATTTTGAGAAGAACATACTTGCAAGATCGTGGGTCGATGGGGTCAGTGAGAAGTTGCAAGAGAAGATTGAAAAAAGAATACCTAGCTCTATTAAATTGGTGGAAGAACGTGAAAAGCAGATGAACGGTGAAAAAGAAGAAAAACAATAATCGTTCGTCTTGGCTTGACAAATTTATAGAACGATTTATATTAGATATTGGAGAATTATAATGAAGAAAGAAAAATCAAAAAAGAAAACACATAAACATAATAACGGATGGGCTTGTATTAAATGCTCTCGTTCATTCTCACCACAAGTAGAAGAATGTAAATATTGTAATGCATATTGTTTAAGTCCATTACCAGTTTTTGTACCTGCAACAATTCCTGATATTGGACCCACATACCCGTTTACTCCTTGGGTTGAACCGTTTTGGCCTATAACTCAGCCATGGGAAAAAACTATATATGTTGGTGATATTTCGCCTTTTGGAACGACGACTGGAACTGCTGATAAAATTCCAAATGTAAAAATAAGTACTTCTGGATCAATTGACGGTATATCAAGAAATGAAGATCCTTATACTGTTGTTAAGGGTTAGAAATAAGAAAGACTATTATGGATAATATAAATACGGTTGTAATTGTAGAGACACAAGTATGTAATAAATGTGATATTGAAAAAGTATTGAATATGTTTAAATTTAGAAATGATACTAATAATTATAGAAGAATCTGTATGTCATGTGGAAGCAAACAAAAGAAAAATTATTATGAAACAAATAAAGAAGAAATTTCTTTAGAATTTAAAGAATATAGAAAACAAAATAAAAAATATTTTAAAGAATACGGCAAGGAGTACAGGGAAAAGAATAGTGAACAAATTAAAAAAGATAAAAAAGTGTATTATAATGAAAATCGTGTAAATATTTTAG
>OCTA010005239.1_pt1 | contig 11250 bp, 9 predicted proteins | sample 1538991 | NCBI WGS metagenome assembly OCTA01 (sample SAMEA3539302, study PRJEB22396) | soil metagenome | biome: tundra; feature: field; material: soil | place: USA | collected 2010-05 | depth 0.15 m | reverse complement strand
GATGTCGCTGAACTTTATTCGATTTTGGCCATTCTCACGATACAGGGTCGCATTGTTATCACGAACCAGAGATGGCAGTCGGTGACGGTGGTCACAGACCATGGGTTATCTCCTGACAACCTGCACTCAGATCCTCGGCCAAGGTGCCGGGTGCTCCGGCAGGCTACGTGATGCGAAGAAGGCAGGTGGAGCTTGGATGCTTCCACCTGTCTTTGTGAATCAGCCGACTGAAGCGCAACTTGCGCTATGGCGCGAAGTAGCTGGAGATGTCAAGGAAATCGATCCAGAGCCAAAAGGGGGGAGGGGTGTCTGACAAAAGCTGATGGAAGGCCGTGGTCAGCAGTTTGGGGACTCGCGTTGGGGCAGACGGGACCCTGGTGCCGAGCCCTGGGCCCGGCCAAAGAAAATGTTTATGCGCTGGAGTCCCTAAAGGGGTATATAGTGTCGGGCTATTGGGAGCTAAAACGGAAATTCCGATTAAGAAATCCGCGGCGCTTGCGCTGGCACTGTTTCAAGTATTGCCCCTCGCGGCCTGGGCCGGCGACAAACAAACTCAAGATAAAACGGTATATAGACCTCATTACAGCAGAAGCGATAAGAGAGAATTGAAACATGATTACGAAGAAAAGCGCGAGGCCTTAGCGAAGGTCGCAGCCGCCTATATAACATACTCCCAGGCGAGCATCGCTTTGTTCTCTTCGTGGCCGCGATTGTTTGACGTACAACCGCCTCCACACCAGTCGCCGGATGATGAAGGGTGGAGTAATTCCGCTTATTTTACGGACCTGCTGATTGGCGAAAGTTTACCGGACCTTGTCGATCCCTTAGTCAAGGCCAGCTTGTTGATGTCTGTCCCTTTAAACCAGCTGACGGACAAGCAAAAAAGAATCCGGCAGGAACTTGAAAAACCACTGCCGGATTATTCGAAATGGTCCAGGACTCAGGTTGAAGCGGCGGCGAAGGCACATGGCGATGCTCTCAAACACGGAATGCGGGAATTTGGCAAATTGGAGAGCGCGGAGCAACAAAACAAGGAGAAAGACATCAAACACCTCAGTGAGGACGACGATTCCAAACACCCGGAGAAAAACGATGTGACCCTTTTCCGACTCGCCTGGGAAAATTATGCGATTTCCGTCGCCCTAGCCCGAGACAAATTATCCAGCCGGTTCCAGTTGGAGCCCGAGTTAGAGGACTTTTTCAACCGCCAGCAGAAGGATGGCAAGAACGGACCCATCGAAATGAGCCCGCGGCCGATTGCAATCGGCGAAACGGCGATGCTCCTTGTTTCGATTCCCATCGGCGGCGCGTTCACGGATGAAGCCGTCAGTTCGCCCGAGGAAGTAATCAATTCGCATCACAGAAAAGAAACTGTGCTCCAACGTCACCCGGCCATTAAAACAACGGTTGCGGTCATTCACCGCGAAAGTGATAAGAAGTTTACAATCACCCGGTACGCGCTCTTTCAAGTGATTCCGGATGAGTATGATGTCGATATTACCAAGGTCAAGCCCGGGTCGGATGCGAGCAAACGCGAAGAAACGTGGAATTCGACGGAGGGTCCACCGCTGCTGGACTTTACCGAAATCTCCAGCAACTATATCATCCTCTCCGCTATATTAGGGGAATATAAGGTTTTGTGGTCCCCCAGCGGTCCATCAATTCAGGAAATGGTCCACTTCACATCCCGAAACAGCGTGAAGCCCTACGGTCCAGTTCGCAAAGATCAATTCTACGATCAGAATTTCCTTGCGAGTTTGAAGCCGTGGGAATCCGGCGATCCCCGTTTCAAGGGCTTTCTTTCCCCTGATCTCGTCGCCCCAACGCAAACCGTTGCGGGGGCATCTCCCAGTTCCCCGCCGTCGAGCAAGCCAGCACCCGCTGTGACCAAGCCCGCCCCCCCGCCGCCAGTGCAAACATTCGTGGTTCCCCCGCCCGCGATGCCCTTGGTCCCATCCGGGCCGGGCGACGAAATCAATCCGAACTTCCTGGGGACCGAACTAAATCGCATTGGCACCGATGGACCCCAGCGAAATAATTTCCAAACGTCCGTTCAGTGGCTGAATTTGTACCTGCGTTTCGCGATAGGCCCGACTGCCGATAATCTGCGCAATGCGCAATTCAACACCAACGGCATCATCCAGGTTTCCGTCTCTGGCAGCAAGGCGAATGAACCCCTCATCCATGCCGCTCCGGCGGGAATGGTTGCCCAAATCCCGGCAGCGCATCTGGCTGACGCGGCCGTGATCTTTCAAGACCTGGTGAAGGCGATGGAAGATAATCTGGTGGCCCAGCAACATCCCGCTGACCCCGACAGACTGCGACGCGAAATCAACACGTCGATCGGGCAGTTCCTTCAAGTATATGTCGCAGCTCACGGCATAAAGTTGCCAAAAGTGTTAGCCTCACTCGGCGTGGAGGGTATGCCGGACAAGTCGCTCCTTGCCGCCTATCCCGATACTCACAATGCCGCAGCCATCGTAAATGGCCTGGATGGCAAGATTTGGGGACTGATCACAGACACGGTGAACAGCATCAACTTCGCAATTAACGCTGCGCCTTATCTCGATTATATGGAGAATGTTGCCTTGCAAATGGCAGCCCAAAGCTCCGGAGCAGACCGGGTCCAATGGCAGCAGGCCGCCGCAGCCCTTCACGAGGATAGCGTCGCCATCGGAAAGGTGAAGGACTCTCTTCCTCCTCAATCGGAGGTCGATTTCTTCTACAAAACGACACAGTCTGCGACGCCGGGAAAGGTGCCAAAGGGGCACGTATCTGAACCGGGAAGTTTGAGGATCGCCCTATCCAGAGAGGATTATGCTAAAGGTCCGGGCACCATGAAAGATACGGTCGTCGCTGCGCTCAGTAGCCAGCTGGGCGTTGAGTTCGCCCGAGCCGTCGATGACTTTGTCGATTTGTTTGGAAACGACATCGCGCACCAGGACACCCATTTGGCAACGACAGCGCGGCAAATGAACTCAACCGGGAGCGGAAGCGTGGCGGTCCTTGCTCAGCGCTTGCGGCAGGCCGGCGAGCAGACGGTGGCCGTTGCCAAGGCTCGATCGGCGCAGGCCCCGGCGGCCACAACGGCTGCTGCAGCTCCCGCACCCGTGCTGCGTAATATCCAGTTTGATTTCACGGGCGATCCCAACGTCCTTCACAAGGCGATCGTCGATAGGTACGGCAAGGCGAAGGCGCCGACGATTACGACCGTAGATTTGGATGACCAGATAACCGCCATCAGCGGGGCCATGGGCAGAATTAACGGGTTTATCAATTCCGGCGGTCTACAGGCGAATATCTTGAAAACGTACGCGCCCGGGTTCATACATTTCCTCCGCGGTGATTCGCCCGTCGGGTTTCCCGAATCCGGCGGTTTGTACGTCGCTTTGTCCGAGAAAGATGATGCCGCCGCGGCGATCGTCGATGCGCTGGCACAGCTCGCGGCGCCCCACAACCCGGCTCTTTTATCCGGTATTCAGAATGCCTTCTCCACGAGTAAGTTTGCGACCCCGCCTGACGACAATTTGAGTGCACGCAACCGCAGCCCGGTGATTATGATCCCGCCCTCCGAGGACGAGGGGACGGCGGAAGCCGACCACTGACCCATGCCGAAAGCCGGGGCCTCGAGAGTCTCGGCCGCCACTGCTCCCCCACAGAAGGGCATCCCCTCCGCGGCGTCTTTGAGCCATGACTTTCCGCACATTACGGACGAGGTCGACTCGCAGGGGGAAGAATTGACCGACCCGATAAAAGACGCTTAACACCCTGATGGCTTTTTACGGCTATCAGGCAGCAAGCCGGACGCAAGGAAAATTCTCAGCCAAGGACATTGATAAATCCCCGGCGGTGCCGCCCGGACTTACGCTCGACACGCCTACTGCACCTGCTAACCAGGCCGAACCGCGGATTGACTTCCAGCCCGTGGCGCCCGGCCCGACTCCAACGCCAGCACCCGCGGCGGTGCCTCCCGGATATACGCTCGACACGCCTACTGGACCTGCTAACCAGCCCGAACCGCAGATCGACTTCCAGCCCGTGGCGCCTGACCCAACTTCCACGCCAAGCTGAAAAGAAAGCCCGAACGATATTCTCCCTCGTAAGGACCGAGCTGTCAGTGACGGCAGTCACTTTTGCGGGTACGAGCGACGAGGCAAGGACATTTGCTTTGCCGCGTCTGGGCGGGCTTCAGCCCTACGGCGCGAAGTAGCTGGAAATGTCTAGGATCAGTTGCGTGATCCCCGACGCATAAGCATCGATCTTTCCGTTGGTGCTGGGCACGATTGCCATGTTCGACGAGATCGATCCGTCCAGCGCGTTCAGGGTCGAAACCAGAGGCTGACCGCTGGGGTCCGGCCACAGCGTGAGATAGCCCAGCCCACCGGATGGCACGACGCTGGCGTTAAAGACATACGCTTGCGCCAAGCTAGAGGCTGCACACCCCGTATCCACCACATCCACCGGAGGGCTCAGGGTTCCGCTGAAGGGTTGACCGCTCCCTACGTGGCGGGTGTCGATGACTCTACAAGGCTGTACACCGTACAGCGACAGTCCGCCGGTTCCCGTCGCTGCGAAGTAGCCGTTGATGTCAATAATCAGGTCAGTGTCGTTGGTTGGGTACACCGAGACCTCGCCGGTGGTGCCCGCAGTTACGATGGCGGCATTGGCGATGATCTGACCAGGGATGTCGTTCAACGTAGAAACCGTCGGCCGGTTTTCACCCGTCGGCCATACCGTCATGTAAAACAGCGAACCGTGGGGCACTACGGAGAAGTTGAGAGAGTAGGCTTGGGCGCTCGAAGGAATGTTGCAACTCGTGGCGTTGAGTATGGGGAATTGTCGTTCCTGGCCGGCATTCAAAAACGGCGGACCCAGACCTTGGGGATAAGTGGTGTAGCGCGTGTCGGCGACACGGCAAGGTGTCAGCGGATAGAAGGCCAGTGTAGAACCAGACACAGGCGCGAAGTAGCCATTGACGTCAACGATCACATTGGTCGTGTTGGTGGCGTAGACACTGATCTCTCCACTGGTGCCCGCCGGAATGATGGCCGCGTTGGCCTTGATACGCCCATCCAGCGAGTTCAAGGTGGAAGCCAAGGGCCGCGGTTGCCCCGCCGGCCATACCGTCAGATAGCCCAGCGGCCCGTTCGGAACTACCGAGACGTTCATCGAGTAGGCGGCAGCGGAAGGGAGAGCCCCGCAGGTACCAGCGCTGGAAATTGGGAAGCTCTGGAAAGTACCGCCTTGAATCGGACCGCTGCCACCGCTCCCAGGTCGAGTATCGACCGCACGACACGGCTGCGCCAGCGGGACAAATTGCAGAGGTGTTGGGGGAGTGCCATCAATCACCGAGACCGTGCCATTGTAGGTTTGGCAAGAGGGATCGTTCCCGCAGGAGTTTGAGATGTAGATTCTGTTGGTCACTGAGTTGATCGCCACGCCTTCGGGGCCCGCCCCAACGCTAACGTTGGCGAACGCAAGGGTGGCACCGTCAATTACTGTCACTGTCCCATCGCTTTTGCAGGAGGGGTCGATGCCGCATATGTTGGCAATGTAGATTCTGTTGGTTACCGAATCGAGCGCCATGCTGTAGGCGCCCAGCCCACCAGGAATGCTGGTGTAGGTAAGAGTCGTGCCGTCGATCACCGACACGGTACCGTAGGGCTCGCTCTGGCAGGATGTGCATTGGCTGGGAACGTAGATCTTGTTGGTGACCGAATTGACCGCTATTGCGTGAGGGAACTGTCCGCCGATGGGAACAATGGTGGTGGCCAGGGTCATACCGTCAATCACCGTCATGGTGGCGCTTCCGCAGTTGGGATCGTCGCCGCAGTAATTCGGCACGTAGATCTTGTTGGTAACCGAGTTGATGTCCAGGGAGTAGGGAGTGCTTCCCACATTGACAGAAGTGGGATGGTTGGTCGCCCCGTCGATCACGGTTACCGTTCCACTGGGGCTGATGCAGGTGGGATCGTCGCCGCACTCGTTTGCGACGTAGATTTTGTTGGTAACCGAGTTGACCACTTGGGAGCTGGGGCCTACCCCAACGTTAACGGTGGCAGTGACGGTATTGTTCACCCCGTCAATCACGCTCACCGTGCCGCTGAAGCTAAAGCAATTGACGTCGTTGCCGCAGTAATTCGCAACGTAGATCTTGTTGGTAACCGAGTTTACCGCTAAGGAGAGAGGATTACTCCCGACGCTGACGGTGGCAATGACTGTATTGCTCACGCCATCAATCACCGATACCGTCCCGTCGCTACTGCAGGTGGGATCGTTGCCGCAGGCATTGGCAACGTAGATCTCATTGGTTGCCGAATTCACCGCCGCCGCATACGGAGAATATCCCGCATTGATAACCGCCAGGATGTTGTTGGTCGCCCCGTCAATGACGGTCAGTGTACCGGTGGTGTTACAGTTGGGATGGCCACCACAGCTCGGTATGTAGATCCGATTGGTCACCGGGTTGATTGCTCCGCCGCGGGTAAAGTGACCTACCGGTACGGTCGCAATCACTTGCTGTGCGGCGACAGGCAGCGCTAATACTACGAAGCTGAATACAAGAAACAACAAGAGAAGTCGGCGCTCGGTGTGCATTGCGGTCTCTCCGAAAGAATTTTGCTGGAGGTCGCCCACGCTGTCTCCGGGTAAACCTTTTGTCCCAGAGTGCGCTGATCAAGTCTGCCCTGTCGGTGATTGCGCTCACACGGCTTCTACAACTTATCGGTCACCCCTCTTTCCGTACCGATCCGTCTAATAATGACCTGCGCCAAGCTGAAAAGGTGATCAGACGATATTGTTCCCTCGACGGCAGGTGATTACTGACCGGGGCGCTGCTGTGATGTACAGAGATGCGGCAAACTCTTTCCCTTTGCCGCATCTGGGTGGGCTTCGGTCCTACGACGCGAAGTAGTTGGAGATGTCGAGGATCAGTTGGGGTGAGCCCCGACGCATACGCATCGACCTTTCCGTCGACCGCGTGCAGGGAAGAAACTACTGGTTTCTGTTCGCCGTCCGGCCACAGCGTCAGATAGCCCAATCCGCCTGACGGCACAACGGTCACGTTGAAGACATAGGCCTGCGCTGTGCTCGGCGTTCCACAGATGCTATCCACCACGTCCACTGGAGGAGTCAGGGTTCCAGTGAACGGCGGACCAAGTTGGCGCGTGTCGATGACCCGGCAAGGCGACGCGGGATACAACGAGAGTCCACCCGGACCTGCCGGCGCGAAGTAGCCGTCGATGTCAATGACTAAGTCGGTATCATTGCTCGCAATCTGTGGGGTCTTAACATCAGCCACTTACGGAATCATATTCGCAAGGGGTAATTGGGCAAGCCGCAGAAACGCCGCCGCGAACTGTGGTCGACGGATCAAGAATTATCGTGAGTTTCCGGCAAGGCTGCCTAAATTCCGCCCGGCATGACTGGTGGGATTGTTCAGCGCATACACAACTTATTCGGCGGAACTGAAGTGGTCTGACCTTCAACGATAATGGAAGTCGCTCATTACCACGACATGGGCTTGAAGCAAGCCGAAGGCTGTCTTCAGGGCATCGATAATTCCGGGCTTTTGCAAGCGCCGGCCAGCGTACAGGACGACAGGACGAAGCGCTTTGCCAGCCTTTCATAAACAATCCGGCCGCGCGGCCACTCGTCGTACTCGGTCAACGCGATACGGTCGGGAAAACCGATAGCGCGCAAACCCTCGGCGCCCAACGCTTGCCAACTCTCCCATCGCTCGTAGTGGCCCACGGCATGAGTGAGGCAGTCGCCATATGGTTCACCTTCCTCAAGGGTTGAGCGATCAATGACAAGGACACCGGCCACGCCCCAGAAAATTCCAAGAGATGGCTGTATGGGGCCGACTGCCACTGCCGGCGCGACCGGGATAGTCATGGAACCTCCATCGTCTCACCGTCGGCAAGGCGGCAGACCATTCCGAAACCGTGGGACTCCTCGTCCCATTTCACGCCGTGAACCGGCACCACAATCTTCGGTCGAATGGACGCGGCGAAAGCACGCAGATCGGCTGGGGATGCGTGACCGCTGGTATGAATATAGGCGATTTCAGTTCCGGCCGCTCTGCACCACTCAAGGGCCTCCGAATGATATGGTTCCGACAGGTAACCGCGCCACATAGAGAAATTGAAGGCATCATCGGCAGTTGGTACGACTCCCGCGCTTTGATAATCGCGGATCAGTCCACGACGCAGCATCACTACATTCCGGCTCCCTTCGAGCCGCTTCGCTGAGATGCCGTTTGGGACCATCCGTTCGACGAATTCCTCTCGGCCCTGGTTCCTGTAATTGCTTCGAAGACCTTTCGTGACGATAACCTTCAGATTCGGGAATCCGGCTCGCGGCAGACCCGTTCCCTCAGAGATACGGTCGAGGACATCGGCGGTGTACAGGTCGATCGCGAGCGTCCGCCCGGTACGTTTGGCGGCTCGGTAGATGGTCACGGTGCGGTCGATATTCTGGCCCGACCAAGCGATGAATACACGGCCTTTGGTGCGTTCGAGCAGTTCAACGAAGTCGCTCTCAAGCTCATTTTCCGATATCACTGGCTTGTCCGATCCGAGGTTTGTCCCCTCGGTCAGAAGCACGTCGATGTCGGCTGGCGGGTGAGCCATCATCCGATCGACAAGCGTGGATTTGCGGCCGTGCCGGCGAAAGTCGCCGGTATAGAGCAGCTGCTTCCCTGCGCCTTCGACCAGCAGCATATACGCATCGAAGGCCGAGTGGTCCGTGAGAATCGGCGTGACGGTGAACGGCCCTATTGCGAACGGTCCCGAACGGCTGTCCCAGGTTTCAAACGTCCGGTTAAACGGGCGGCGTGTAACGTCGCCGGTTACCGCGATCAGTTTCGCCGAGCCCGATCCCGTCCAGATGGGCCAGGTGAGTGGAAGCTCTTCGACAAGCCCCCAATGGTCCTGGTGTGGGTGGCTGATCAGGACGGTCGCCGGGCGGTTCTGATCAAGCGACGCAGGGAGCAGGCCGGTTGCGCCGTCGGGCGCGTCGAGCGGGCGTCCCGCGTCAAGGATAATCCGGTCGCCCTGCGGGTGCACGATCTCGATGCAGCTCCCGCCGATCTGCTGAGTGCCGCGGTGGACGGTAAGCTGCAAACTCATGCCGACAGGCGGATCTTTTTGACCTCGCCCACGGCAAGAACGCGGTTGATTCCTTCTTTCAGTAGCTTAAGATGACCCTTCCAGCCATCATGATCGCGCTGCGCGATATCAAACCCAAAAATGATCAGCCGAACCTTTGGTTCCGCACCGAGCGTGAGCCGCCGCTTACCGGTGCCCACGTCGTTGATCAAGGGCGAGAGTTCGCGTTCCCAGCCCATTTTTTTGATGGATACCAGGTTTTCCGCAACTTCCCTGTAGCTGCCCTCGATCCTTTCGCGATTTTCGGACAGATACTTCTCGTAGATTTTCACTTGGTGCAGAACTGGCGCCGGACCACCGGCCGAGCGAAGTTCACCATTACTAAAGTGCTTGGCCTCCCAGAAGACCAGTCGGGCTTCGTCGCCGTCAGTCTCAAAAGACGCCAAATCGACACGTGGACCTCGCCTATCATCGCCCCCGTCCTCCAGGGATACCTTGCCGGGGAAAGTGATTTCGACATCGATGACCATAGAATTGCGTGCTGCGATCTCGTGGCACCCGGTCTTTTCCGGCCCGGAGAAGAGTCCAGCAGCAGTTTTCATCTCGGCGAGCGTTTTTTTGCCTTGGTAGCGCTCAATGAAGCCCTTCTTGCGGAGGCTTGCGATGTCGAAAACGCCTTTGGTCAGCGACACCTGAGACGCCAATTTGGGGTCCATCAGATATTTCTCGTGGGTTGTGGCCTTGACGCCTGACGGGGTCGACTTGACGCAGAACAGGGACTGCCCCTGCCAATAGACGTTCAGGTAGTCGCCGCGCAGGGCGATAAGGAGCTTTGGGTCCGCAAGCACATCGGCCCACCAGCCCTCCTTCTTGGCTTCGGCTGCCAAATTCGTGATGAAAGCACAGTCAAGCGCGCGGCCGAAGTTAGATGCCATGGCTACACTCTACTCCTATACCGACCTCGTGACAGACTTCGATGGCGAGCACGACATCGATCTCGCAACGGTGGGCGGCGACGAGTATCTTCTTCCGGAGTTCGCGTTCGGCGGCGCAAGAACCTAACTCTTTTGCATGGTGGTGTGGGTGGTGTCGCTCGTGGCAATCTGGACGGTTATTTACTGGCTGGGCGGCAGGGCAAACCAGCGCTTCTTCGATCCCAATTGATTACCCGAAAATAGTTCTTTACCTGCCCGCTGGGAAGAGCGCCGTGTTTTCGCGCAGATCCCAGGGCACGGAGCAGGCCTTGCTCCCGATACGCGGTGCGCGTAGCAATGTCGTCGATTCAGTTTGTTCTTCCGCCTTCAATCCGTTCTTTTTGGCGGGCAGTTGCGCGAGCGAGGAGTTCTTCAAGGCGCTGGGCGGCGGCCTCGGGGTTTGGTACGTGATCTACGGCGCCCTCCTACTTGTCGACGTAGTAGCCCGCGTACTTCGCAGCCATCTCGATGTAGGCTCTGCGCTCACTCCAGGCGATGACGTCGCGCGAGTCCATCACCACGCCCCGGTGCTTGCAGAATTTGGTTTCCATCGCGTCCAGGCCTTCCGCGATGCGCTGTCCTACCTTGTCGGGGTCCACCCAATTGGACAGGATCTTCTGAAACTCTGCGCGCACGTTCGTACCTTCCAGGATGCGGTGGGCATGCCTGGCCACGCTGGGTGAGTAGCCGGCATCGAGGGCGGCTTGCTCCTGGCTCTTAAGTTCGGCGATACCTTGGAGAAACTTCGCTTGCCGCGGCGTCAGTTTCGATTTTGCGGAGGTTTGCGGAGGTGCTTTCTTTGATTTCCTGGGCCGCTGGGGCGCGGGTTTGCTCGCGATGGCCGTGGCGGCCTTGGCTGCTATGCTCATGACAGCTATCGGCTTGCGGCCGGCTCCCGGCCTCTTTCCCCCGCGGCATACCTTTGATTGTTTGCTTTCTTTGATTTGTTTGAATCTCTTTGATTTCTCACGCGAGCTCGACGGTCCGGAGGGACCTCCACAGCCGCCTGGTATCGCCGCGCGAGACACCTTCCAAATATAAGCCATCTGCCGCTTCTTGAGCCTAGGTTTTCGTCCGATACCTTTGCTTGCCTACGCAAACTGTCGCCGACGGTTTTCTAAACCGTCAGAGCCTGTATACATAGATCAGTAACCGTCGTGTTCTCA
>OCTA010005238.1_pt1 | contig 11252 bp, 10 predicted proteins | sample 1538991 | NCBI WGS metagenome assembly OCTA01 (sample SAMEA3539302, study PRJEB22396) | soil metagenome | biome: tundra; feature: field; material: soil | place: USA | collected 2010-05 | depth 0.15 m | reverse complement strand
TTCCCAAACTCAAGACGCACATGAAGACCGGCATGACCGGCGCGCTCAAGAATTTCGTGGGCATCGTCGGGTCGAAGGATTTTCTGCCGCATTTTCGCGCCGGCTCTCCCAGCGCCGGAGGCGACGAATACCCGGACAAGAACTGGCTCAGCCACGCCGCGAGTCCCGTGCGGGAGCTTCTGCAGACGCGCGCGCCATTGTGGATGTGGAAACTGGCGCGCGCGGGCGCGCAGGTGGCTTCGACGCCGCTGATCCATGGCGGCGGCTGGCACGGTAACGATACGCTCTGGCGCACCATACACGACCTGGTGGATATCGCGCGCAATTACGACGTGGGCGGCGCTCCGCGGCCGCGGCCCAGAACCATCCTGACGCTGGTGGATGCCATCGTGGCGGGCGAAGACTGCGGCCCTTTGAAGCCGCGTCCCAAGCCGTGCGGGCTGCTGGTATGGGGCGAAGATCCGGGCGTGGTGGATGTGACCTGCGCCACGTTGATGGGTTTCGACTGGCGCAAAATTCCACTGCTAAGCCATCTGTGCGATGCCGAGGCGCGGGCCTTTACGGAGTTCCAAGGGAAGACACCGGCCGTACATAGCAGCGCCGGGCAATTCGAGGCGCCGGTCGGCTGGTCTGGCGAGATTGAGGCGGCTCGGAAGGAGTACACTTAACTGCATGGCGACATCCACCAGTGTCCCCGTCGAAGAGTATTTGCGGACGACCTACCATCCGGATATGGAGTACGTGGATGGGGAACTCGTGGAGCGACACGTGGGCGAACATAACCACAGCCGTTTGCAAACACTAACCGTTGGTCTGCTCTTCCCGTTGGAGCGCTCGCGCAGGTTCCGTGTATTAACCGAACAGCGGTTGCGGGTGCTGGGAACAAGACACCGGTACCGCATCCCGGATGTCTGCGTGATGGCGCTGCCCTACCACTTGGAGCCCGTGCTGACCACCCCACCCCACTTGATTATCGAGATCCTGTCTCCGGAGGATGAGACCGCTGACACGCTGGCGAAAGTGGCCGACTATCTGCGGTTCGGCGTTTCGCACATCTGGATAGCGGATCCGTACAAGCACACCGTACAGGAAGCCGACCGCGAAGGTATCCGGTATTGCGCCGATCTGGTGCTGGAGACCGAGGTGGTTGGCCGCGTGGACTTCAAGGACCTGTTCGCAAAGTTGGACGAAGCCACCGAGTGACGCGGATCACCGCCCGCCCGCTCGGAGGGTCCCTCACGTAATCCGGAATCCGGACATTATGGCCCCATGGAATTTGTGCAACAAGCTGTTGCACAATCGCCTCTTCCGGCCAAGCCTCTGCGAACGCCCGCCACCAGTTCCTAGTTGACGGCCAGCGACGCCCGAAGCTGGGCGCTCCGGATCTTCTGTTTCAGGTCGCGCAGCAGCTCCGCATATCCCGTTGGGGTGATTGGCTGTAGTTCCTTCACCGCACGTTTCCCGTTTAGTAATATTCTCTCAATTTCTCCGCGCATGTGTACAAAAAACTTTTCTTATATTTCAGAGATACAGATCTTATTATTTTCCTACCTATTAGTTTAATTTCAAACGCATCCTTGCAATGCTGCAACAGCTCTATTCCGCACTGCCCATCCCGTTGCAGCACGCATGCGCCACGGCACAGGGCGCCAAATATTACCATTGGCGCTACGGCGGGATATTCCAGGAATATTTGAGCGCGCTCAAGCGCACCGAGTACCTGCCTGCGGACGAACTGCGCGAGTTGCAATCGGTCGAGATCGATCGGCTCCGGCGATTTGTTTCCACGCAGGTACCGCACTATCGGAAACACGACCCGGCGACACTCACTACTAAAGATCAAATCCGGGAGCGGCCCGAGGATTTCATCGCGGACACTTTTCCGCGGCGGACGCTGATTCCCTGGCACACCAGCGGTACCACGGGGAAGCCGCTCACCGTTTACTACAGCCGCGAAGCCATGCAGAAGATGTGGGCCTTCGTCGAGCTCTACCGGAACGCGGCGGGTGTCACCAAAAACGACCGGAGGGGCCAGTTCACCGGCAAAATGATTGTGCCGCCGCGCCAATCCGAGTCGACGAAGACATTCTGGCGGCGCGACCTGGCGAACCACGCGCTGTTGCTCTCGACCGTCCACCTGCTGCCAGGGAATTTGCCCTTCTACGCCGCGGCCCTGGAACATTTCCAGCCGGTGTATCTCTCCGGCTACCCGTCTTCGATGTACGTGCTGGCGCAATACTACCAGCAGTCGGGTCGCCACGCGCCACAGTTGAAGGCCGCGCTAACTTCCGCGGAGACGCTGCTCGAGCACCAGCGGCGCGCCATAGAAGAGGCTTTCAAGACGCGCGTCTTCGACCAGTACGGGCAGGCGGAGATGCAGAGCTTCTGGTACGAATGCGAAGCCGGCCGCATGCACGCGCATCCGCTGGCTGGCATAACCGAGATACTGCGTCCCGACGGTACGCCGGCGGCTTTGGGCGAGATGGGCGAAGTGGTGCTGACTGGCCTCGTGAATTACGCCATGCCGCTCGTGCGATATCGCGTAGGCGATACCGCCCGCTTTGCCACTGAAAGCTGTTCCTGCGGCCGCGGTATGCCGGTCATCGAGGAGATCGGAGGCCGGCTCGACGATTTCGTCTATACCCGCGAGCGCGGTTTTCTAGGGCGCCTGGATCCGGTATTGAAGGGCGTCCGTAACATTGTCGAGAGCCAGCTCGAGCAGGAATCGCTGGACGTGCTGCGCGTGCGCTTCGTGCCTGCGGCGCGCTTCACCGCCGAAGATCTGCAAATGCTGGAAACCAACCTCCGCGCCCGGGTGGGGCGGAGCATCCATCTGGAGTTTGAATGTACCGATCGCATTCCACGCTCGGCGAACGGGAAGTTCCGGTTCGTGATTTCACGGCTGGACCGGAACGTCCCAAAGTCGTGCGTGTCATCACGCGGCTAAACATAGGCGGACCCACCATCCACACGCTGTTGCTCACGCGGGAGATGGCCGCGCTGGATTATCGCACCGTGCTGGTGGCGGGAACTTGCGAGCCGGAAGACGGAGACATGAGCTACTTGCTGCAAACCGCCGACCCCGTGCACTGGGTGCCGGAACTGTCGCGCTCCGTGCGGCCATGGCGCAACCTGAAGGCGCTGTGGCGGTTGTGGCGGCTGCTGCGGCGCGAGCGGCCCGCGATTGTGCACACGCATACCGCCATGGCCGGCTGCCTGGGACGCCTGGCGGCGGTGCTGAGCGGCACGCCGATCGTCATTCACACGTTTCATGGCAATAGCCTGAATGAGTATTTCTCGCGCATCCAGGCAGGCGTCTTCCGCCGCATCGAGCAACTGCTGGCGCGCTTCACCGATGCATTGTGCGTAGTGTCGCCCCAACAGGCCACGGAATTGAGCGCGAAGTTTCACGTCGCTCCGGCGCACAAGTTTCACGTCGTGCCGCTCGGGCTGGAACTGGACGACTATTTCGCCCTGCGTCCGCCGGCCGGCGGCGGCCCGCTGACGGTGGGCTGGTTCGGCCGCATGGTTCCCGTGAAGAACATTGCGCTGCTGGCCGCCACCATCGAAATCGCGCTCGAACGCAGCCAGGACATACGGTTTGTGATCGCGGGCGATGGGCCGGACCGCTCTGCGCTGCACGGCCTTCTCGACCGGTATGGCGGGCGCGTGGAATGGCTGGGTTGGCAGAGGGAGATCCTGCCGGCGATGGCGCGCTGCGATGTAGTGTTACAGACTTCGCGCAACGAAGGCACGCCGGTGGCGCTCATCCAGGGCATGGCGGCGGCCCGGCCGTTTGTCTCCACCGCCGTGGGTGGCGTGGTGGACATGGTTACGGGCGGCGCCCAGCGCGCTACCGGCGGCGCGCGCTGGTATGCCAACGGTGTGCTGACGGAGGCCGATGCCACCACGCTGGCTGACGCGCTGGAGGCGCTGGCCAAGGACCGTACCCTGGTATCGCGCATGGGACTGGCAGGACGCGCCCTCGCGTCGCGGCAGTACCGCAAGGAAACGCTCGTGGGAAACGTGGATGCACTGTACCGCGAGTTGCTGCGGAAAAGGAATTTAGGGCAGGCAGTGGGGAGGAATGCATGAACGTCTTGATTACCGGCGGGGCCGGGTTTATTGGATCGCATCTGGCGGAGCGCTGTCTGGCGGAGGGATGGCGCGTTGCCATTCTCGACGATCTTTCGACGGGCGCATTCGAGAACATCGCGCATCTGAAGACCAAACCCGCGTTTTCATACTGCATCGAGTCGGTCTTCAATGAACCCCTGGTCGCCGAGATGGTGGACTGCGCCGATATGGTTTTCCATCTGGCGGCGGCGGTTGGCGTGAAGCTCATCGTGGACAGCCCGGTGCGCACCATTGAGACCAATGTGCATGGCACCGAGGTGGTGTTGCGTTGCGCGGCCAAGAAGAGCAAGCCGGTAATGCTGGCATCCACGTCGGAAGTTTATGGCAAGAGCACCCGCCTGCCGTTCCGCGAGAGTGAAGACCTGGTGCTCGGTCCCACGCATATCAGCCGCTGGAGTTACGCCGCCTCGAAAGCGCTGGATGAATGGCTGGCACTGGCCTACTGGCGCGAACGCTGCCTGCCCGTAACGGTGCTGCGCTTTTTTAATACTGTGGGGCCGCGCCAGACCGGCCGCTATGGCATGGTGCTGCCAACCTTCGTGCGCCAGGCGCTGCGGGGCGAACCCTTGATCATCCACGAGACAGGCGAACAGCGCCGTTGCTTCTCTTACATAGGCGACGTAGTGGAGGCTCTGGTACGCCTTGCCCAAACGCCGGCAGCCGTCGGAGAGGTCATCAACATCGGCAACAACCAGGAGGTGACTATCAACGAGTTGGCGGCGCTGGTAAAAGAAATTACCGGATCGCCATCGCGTCTGCAACACGTTCCTTACGATCAAGCCTACGGCCCGGGATTCGAAGACATGCCTCGGCGCGTGCCCTGTCTCAAGAAGCTGGAAAGCCTGGTGCAGTACCGCCCAACTACTCCGCTCGATACCATCGTACGGCGGGTGGTGGATTACGAATGGGTCCGGCGGATGCCGGCGCGGGCCCTGGCGGTGGCGGTATAACGATGCCGATGCTTTTCACGGGCCTGCTATCGGCGCTGCTGACGTGGCTGCAAATCCGTGCAAACACCAGGCTGGGACTCACGGCCGCGCCGCGCGCGGACCGCTGGCACGCCGTACCCACACCTTCGAGCGGAGGACTGGCAATTTTTCTGAGCTGCGCGGCGGCCTACTGGCTGGCGTGTCCAGGCCGCTATCCGCGCATCGCGCTGGCCGTAGCGGCGCTGTGGGTCTTCGGATTTCTCGACGACCGCTTACGTCTCCGCCCGGCGCTCAAACTGGCCGTACAGGTGGCGGCGGCCGGCTTTGTGGTCCTGGGCGGCGTAGTCTTTCCGGTGACGCCGTGGTTTCTGCCGAACGTCGCCCTGAGCATGTTCTGGATCGTGATGATCACCAACGCCTTCAACCTGATCGATAACATGGACGGACTGTGCGCCGGAGTGGTGATTGTGATTTGTCTATTCCGCTCCTGGCTGCTGACTGCGGAGGGATACCGGACGGATGCAGACCTGTGGGCCATACTGGGGGCGGCATTCGCCGGTTTTCTGTTTTTCAACTACCATCCAGCGCGCATTTTCATGGGCGATTGCGGAAGCCTGCCGGCCGGCTTTGCATTGGGCGCGTTGACTCTGGCGGGCCCGGCGCCGCACAAAGGTCTCCTGCTGACCGGCTTCTTTTACCCGGCGCTGACGTTTGCCTATCCGATTTTCGACACGGCGCTGGTTTCGGTTCTACGCAAGCTTACCGGGCGGCCGATCTCGCTGGGAGGACGCGACCACAGCTCGCACCGCCTGGCATCGCTGGGTCTGGATCAGCGGCAGGTCGTCTGGATTCTGTGGTTGCTGACAGCCTTCGGGGCCAGCCTGGGTATCATGATTCACCTGATGCCCGATGCGCTGTTCGCCGCCGGCGCGTTGCTCCTGGGTATGCTGAGCATGTTGGCACTGTCTCTGGCGAAACTACCCGGTTATCCTCTGCCGGATCTGATGTGGCTGCGCCGCCGGGAGTTCGACGCGGAAGGCCCTGGCCAAGCGTGTTCGTAATAGGCCGTTACCGCCCCGTACCTTTGGCGCTACGATGAGAGAAGGAGGCTGCCGAAATGGAATTGCACGTCACCGGGGAACTGGAAACGAAACTGGCGCACTCCGCCGCCAAGCAGGGCCGCAGACCTGACGAGCTGGTGCAGGACGTTCTGACGCGCTATTTCGAGGAAGAAACCCGCGGCGCGGGCCTTCATGGAAAATCCGGTGCGGCGCTTGTCGAGGCGATGCAGGCCTCACCGTATAAAGACATTGACCTCCAACCGGCGCGTGATCGCATGCCGGTGCGGGACGCCGTCCTGTAAATGGCCTGGCTCCTCGATACGAACGTCCTGTCAGAATTGCGGCGTCCCAGGCCGGAGCCGAGGGTTGTTGCCTTCGTCGCCGATCGCCCCCTTGAGAGCCTGTATATCAGCGCCGTCACTCTTGCCGAAATTCGCTTTGGGATTGAACTCGTAGCCGAACCCCGCCGCCGCGCCGAACTGAACGACTGGCTGGTCCACAAGGTTAGGCCAATGTTCGAGGACCGAATTCTTCCGGTTACTGAAGACATCATGTTCAGGTGGCGCTTGTTGGTCGAAGAAGGCCGCAAAATCGGACACACCTTTTCTCAGCCCGACCTCATCATCGCGGCAACCGCCATAGAGCATGATTTGACGGTCGTCACCCGTGATCGCAGCGGCTACGACAAGGCGCGGGTTACCGTGATTAACCCTTGGGAGACGTAAGCCGACGCCGTGCTTAGCTCCTGGGCCTGCTGAGCATACTGGCGCTCTCTGGCGCAACTGCCCGGTTATCCTCTGACGGATCTGATGTAGCTGCGCTGCCGGGAGCTGAACGCGGACGGCTCGGTCGCTGGGTTTCCGGTAGGGCATAAAAGCATAATGGAATGAGGAACGGGAAGGGGAGTCGCCGAGGCATTTTGCTGTTGCTGCACAGTTGGGCGATAACGCCGGTCTGGTGTCTTAATGTAACCAAGCGGCTCCGCTTGGCTATAATGAACATGGGCGGGCGTGCACCCCACGAGATGCACGCCCCTGCGTACCCGCCTTTTGGAAGGGCGGTACCCACTTACGTCAAGATCCAACGCGCCTTTTGGAAGGGCGACGTTGCCGGAGACCTCGACGGTAAGCTTTTCAGGCGGGCGATCTGACAGCGCCCGCCACGCTTCCTAATCTAATATTCGACCTGATCCACATATTCAATCTCATCCAGACTCACCGTCTGAGCCGCATCCTCCACTATCGGATCAGCGGCATATGCGCGCTTCACGGGGATCGATCCCGCTTTCGCAAGCGCGGTGAACGGGTTGGTGAGGTCAAACCGGTTCGTACCTTTCGGCTGGAAGATGCGGAAGAGATACTTTTTGCGGCACAGCGATTGCGCGTAACGCTGAACGGTCTTTTGATCGACGCCCATCAAACGGGAGAGGGTTTTGTACGATGGATACGGCAGCGCCTCTCTGCCGGATCTGATTCGGCTGCGCCGCCAGGAGTTGGACGCTGACGGCCCCGGCCAAGCCGTTCGTAATAGGCCGGTACCACTTCCCAAACGCTTGATTCTACTGTGGCTTTTGTGTTAGCTTCAAAGACACTAAGCGCAATCTGCCGAACCCCATGGAAGCCGCATGCAGCCGAACGACGGCGTCACCACGCTGAACCACCTTTTCTTTTACCATCTGGACCATTACCGCTTTGACCGGCTGCTGAGTTTCCAAAACCGCGGCGAGTTAATGGTTTGGTCCACGGAGCGTTTCTCGCGATCGGTTTTCGCGCTGCGGCAGTTCCTGCTCGGCTCCGGTCTGGCGCCCGGCGATCGGGTGGCGGTGTTCTCCGAGAACCGGCCGGAGTGGCACATCGCCGATTTTGCCCTGCTGCTCTCGCGCCTGGTGGTGGTGCCGGTTTACAACACGCTGTCGCCTTCGCAGATCGCCTACAGTTTGCGGCACAGCGGGTGCAGGGCAGCCATTATCGCGGGCGCAACACAATGGGAAATCCTGCGGCCGTTGCAAGGGGAATTGGCGGAGATGGAGACGATCGTTGCCATGGAAGAGACGCCCGGCGTCCCCACTTCCTTGCCGCGGATCGTCGCCGAGGCGCCCGCATTTGACGAGCCGGCGGTGCGCCGTATCCGCGCCGAATCGCTGGCCGCCGAGCCGCACGACCTGGCGACCATTGTCTATACCTCCGGCACCACTGGCACGCCTAAGGGCGTGATGCTCTCGCACGGTAACATCGTGGCCGATTTGCGGGGCGGCCTGGCGCGTGTCCCCACAAATACCGCCCACCAAGCGCTCTCGGTCCTACCGCTGCCGCATGTTTTGGAGCGTACGCTCAGCTATGGCTACTTCCACGAAGGCGTGTGTATCGCTTATGGCGATCCGCACGATCTGAAAGAATTGCTGCCCATTCACCGGCCCGACATCATCGGGGTTGTACCGCGAATTCTGGAAAAAGTGAAGGAAGCCGTGGAAGCCCAAATCGCCCTGCTTGTACCGCACCGGCGCGCTATAGCCGGGAAGTTGATCGAGGCCGCCGTGGCGCGCAAGCGGGCCGAGATGGGCGGACAGGCCGCCAGCCTGTCCCACAGGCTGCTGGCTCCCCTGGCCCACGTACTGGTCTTTCCGAAGGTGCATCGCCAGTTATGGGGCCTCAAATACTTCGTCTCCGGCGGCGCCTGGCTCAACCCCGATGTGGAACTCTTCTTCCGGGCGGCGGGTTTCGACGTGCTGCAAGGCTATGGCATGACGGAAACCTCGCCCGTGATCACGCTCAACGAATACACCCAAGAGAAGATCGGCTCCGTGGGACGCCCGCTCGATGGCGTGGAAGTGCGGATCGGTGAAGATGGCGAGATCCTCACGCGCGGGCCGCACGTGATGCTCGGCTATTATAAGGACGAAGCCGCCACTCGCCAGGCATGCGATGAGGACGGCTGGCTGCACACCGGCGACTTGGGCAGCATGGACGCCGCTGGACACGTCACCATCACGGGCCGCCGCAAGGAGATCCTGGTTCTCTCGAACGGCAAGAATGTGGCTTGCGCACCCCTGGAACACGCACTGCAGCGCAGCCTTTATATCCAGCAGGCGCTGATCGTCGGGGACGGCCGCAAGTTCGTCAGCGCTCTGATCGTGGCCCATCCGGAGAACGTGGCGCGCGTTGCCACCCGGCACGGCCTGGCTTTCAGCAGCTATGATGAATTGCTGCTGGCGCCGCCCGTAGTGGCGCTCTTCCGCGAGGAACTGGAGAGCTTGCAATCCGAGTTCTCCTCGTTCGAGCGGGTCAAACGATTCTGCTTCCTCAATGAGGAGGCTTTGCTGGATACCGAACTGGTGACGCCCACGCAGAAAGTGCGCCGCTCGGTACTGGAACGCAAGTACGCCGAGTGGATCCGGCAAATGTACCAGCAGGAAGATCCCCTAGTCATCCCGCGACCCGAACAGGCCGTGTCAGCCAGGCAGTTATAAAACATAATAGGAAAGAGGCCATGCCCGAACAGACGCTAGTCAAATGGAATGAAGAAACGATTCTGGAGCATCTGAAGAAGATCGCAAAGGAACAGCTTAACCTGACACCGGAACAGATCGAGACGATTGGCCCCAACGTCTCGCTGGTGGACGCCCTGCAACTGGATTCGCTGGCGCAAGTGGTGCTGGTAACCACCATCGAACAGGACTTCGGCTGCGCTTTCGGGCTGGACCAATGGCAGCAACTGGAAACCGTGCAAGACTTGGTGAAGATGATCGCCGGCAGGGTTTGCGAGCAGGAGCCGCAGGCATGAGTGCCCTGACGCTCAAAGGCGCCACGCTGCCCGAGATTCTGCTGAACCTGGAGACCTGCACACGCTGGGGCGCGCGTTTCGTGGCGCCCGACGAAGAGGCCACTTTTTATCCCTACCAGGACGTGCTGCACCGCGCGCAGAAAGCCGCCGCGGCATTGCAGGCCCGCGGACTCCAGCGCGGCGACCGCGTAGCCCTGATCCTTTCCACGTCGATCGAGTTTTTCGATTCGCTGCTGGGCGTGCAGCTTGCCGGCGGCATTCCAGCCGCTCTTTATCCGCCGTTCCGGTTGGGGAAGCTCGACGAATACTTCGCCCGCCTGCGGAAAATGTTGACGAAGATCGGGGCGAAGTATCTGATTACCGAAGGCCGCATCCGGAAGCTGCTGGGCCCTGGGGTTGTTGGCGTTGAGTCCCTCCGCGAGGTTCTGGAAGCCAAGGATTTACAGACCGGCGGCGGACGCTGGCAACCGGTGGACGTGGATCCGGAACAACCCGCGTTCCTGCAATTCTCGTCGGGCACCACGGTCGAGCCTAAGGCCGTTATGGTGACGCATACCAACTTGCTGGCCAATCTGACAATGATGCAGCAGTGCCTGGTGTACCGCGGTGAGGATGAAATCGATAACGGCTGCGTCTGCTGGCTGCCGCTCTATCACGACATGGGCCTGGTAGGTTGCTTGTATCTGGGGATGTATTATCCCGGCACGGTGACCTACATGGGACCGGATACTTTCCTGGCCCGGCCGGCCATTTGGCTGCGCACCTTGTCGCGCTACAAATCGGCGATTTCGCCGGCGCCGCATTTTGCGTACAGCTTGTGCGCCACCAAGATCAAAGACGAGGAAATGGAAGGCGTGGATCTTTCGCGCTGGCGGGCTGCCTTGAACGGCGCCGAGCCGATCGAGTCCGACGGGGTCCAGCGTTTCACCGAACGCTTCGCGCGCTGGGGCTTCCAGCCTGCCGCCATGACGCCGGTCTACGGCTTGGCCGAAGCGGGATTGGGCGTCACTTTCACCGGTCTCGACGATCTGCCCCGCTTCACCGAATTCAGCCGGGAAGGTTTGTGGAATGGCGGCACGGCGCATCTAGGACCTGGGCGGCGTATTGTATCGGTCGGCCGGGCGCTGCCGAGCGTGGAAGTGGCCATCTTCGACGACCAGGAACAGCGCGTGCCGGACGGGCGTGTAGGGCGCATCTGGGCCAAAGGACCGTCCATCACCAAGGGTTACTGGGAAAGCCCCGAGTTGACCGCCAGCATGATTCATGGCGACTGGCTCGACACAGGCGATTTGGGCTTCTTTCACGAAGGCGAACTCTACATCGCCGGACGGGCCAAAGACCTGAT
>OCTA010005237.1_pt1 | contig 11253 bp, 14 predicted proteins | sample 1538991 | NCBI WGS metagenome assembly OCTA01 (sample SAMEA3539302, study PRJEB22396) | soil metagenome | biome: tundra; feature: field; material: soil | place: USA | collected 2010-05 | depth 0.15 m | reverse complement strand
TCGGAGCCGCGAACGTCAGAGAGCGGATGCGCAATTACTTATGACGTTCTGTTTAATCTACCTGGGCGCCGAAGTGGCGGCCGCCGGAGCGGTGGGCGCCGTGGTGGGTATCGGATCGCCCCGATTGATCGTCCAGGGGTCGTTCCACCCCGGGGAGTTGTTCCCGCCTGACCAAACCATGAACCAGATCCAATTCGGTTGAGCCTTGAAAATAGCCGGCGAAGGGATGCTTCCCACCTCGCCGAGCGCGATGGGCTTCCCGTTGGCTATCGTCTGGATCTCGTGGTAGTACCTGTCGTCCAGCGTCGAGTAGTTGTCGTAGCTGACGATATCGACGTACTTCCGGCCCGGGAAGAAGTTGTAGAACTCACCGGCGGGGGCTGGGCCGTTCTGGTTCCACACCCAGAGGAGGTTGTTCAAATGATGGACGTTGACCATGCGGTTGTAGAGTTCCCGGTAAAGTTGCGCCGTGCCCCATTGACCGGGACGGCCGCCCCACCAGAAGAAGGCGCCGTTATTCTCGTGCATGGGCCGCCAGATGACCGGGATATGGGCGTCCTGAAGCTGTTTCAGATACCCCGCCGCCGCGTCCATGTACTTCTCCCAGCGCTGGTGCAGCGGCGAGTCGGACGCGATCAGCTCGGCCCACTGCTCGTCGGTGAGCTTGGCCTGTACGCTGCCGCCCCAGCTTTCGCTCGTCCCGCCGTTAGGGTTCGCCTTGCCGGGTTCGTCCTCGGTCGGCCGAAGCATGTGCCAGCACAGATAAATGATGGACCCCGCGGCATACTGCTTCTTGGCCTCTTCGATCATGAGGTCGCGGTGTATCATCGAATCCTTGTCCTCGCCGTCCAGGAATCCGAAATCCGAACCCCAGATGGCGGGATACTTTTGGGTGGCCTCGAATACCGCATCGCTGTCCAGCGAACGGTGATCCGGAAAGTTGTGGTGGCCGGAGAGGACGCCCTTGCCCGTGACGGAGCACAGTTTTTTCAGCAGCACTCTTGCTTCCGGCGTGGCGTTGGGATTCACCGGTTCGCAGTTGTAGGGTGGTGGCGGCGCGGTTCGGGGCGGTTGGGCCGCCGTAATTCGCTGATTGAGTTGTTGATTCTGCTGCTGAAGCTGTTGAATGAAGCCCCGTAGCTGGTCGGGAGTCGCGTCGTCGGGAACGACGATCGGACCGCCCCGTCCGGCGCCGCCGCGTCCTGCGCCAAAGCCAGCGCCCGGCGGCCCTCCGCGTCCGCCAGCGCCGCCAAAGGCTCCTGGCGCGGGAGCCGGTCCCAGTTCCTGAAGCTGTTGTTGAAGCTGTTGAATCTGCTGCTGGAGCTGTTCAGGCGGGACATCGGCGGCATACCGGGCCCGCAGGCGTTGTTGAAGCGATTGAATCGCCTGCTGGAGCTGTTGCCGTTGGGCCGCGGCCGCCGCTTGCTGTTGGGCCGCGGCCACCGCCGGCTGACCGGCCGCTGGGGAGCCTGCTTGGGCGGCTGCGGGCGGAGTCTGTTGAGGCGCGCCGGCCTGGGAAAAAGCGGTGACGGCCGCGCCAAGCGCGACAGCCAAGGTAACGAATATGGATTTACGCATGGTTTTACCTCGGAAGGCAAAAGGTATCACAAGTGCAGTTCAACGCGCCAATTGCTCTCTGCTCTCCCCGCACACAACGCTTCGCCAAATGCGGGGCGGCGGCATGATTCAGGTCGAAGGATGACAAACCGCGGCGGCCTGCGCGGCCGCACGGTCCAGGAACCAGACCGCCTTCCGGGCGCCGATCTGCGCCGGGTACTTCTTCGGATCGTAAGGATCGTTGAACACGGCTCGGACCGCTTCGGCCTTGTCCGCTCCCGCTGCCAGGAGCACGGTATTTCGCGCGCCTTCCAGTACGCCTGGCAACAGCGTCACGCGCCACTGATTGAATTGCGACGCGAAAACCGCGGCGGCAATGCCGGTATGGTCCTCGATAAGCGGCGAGCCTGGGAAGAGGCTGGCCGTGTGCGCGTCCGGGCCCATGCCTCTATGTACCACGTCGAAGCGCGGGAGTTCGGCGCCGTCCAATTCGAAAAAGCGGCGGATGTCTGCGGCGTAGCGCGCGGCGGCTTCCGGCGGGTCCATCTCGCCGTATATGCGATGGACGTTCGCATCCGGAATATGCGCCGGCTCGATCAGGTGCACGTAAGCCAGCTTGTAGTTGCTCGCGTCATCGGTTGGCGGCACGCAGCGCTCGTCCACCCAGAAGAGGTGTACGCGATCCCAGCGGAAGGCGGAGGCCGCGAGTTTGTCGAACAGCAGCTTCGGAGTGGAGCCGCCGGAGACGGCAAAGGTGGCGAGATTCTGGCGGGAAAGGGCGTGTTCTAGCAGCCCGATTATGTGGAGCGCGCAAGCTTCGGCGGCACCGGCCGCATCGGAAGCGATGATCGGGGCGGCGCTCATACCAGGGAAGATGCGGCGAGGCGGGCCGCGGATGCCAGCGTTCTTTCGAACACCGGATCGCGGCGCACGATTCCGAGTTCCTCGCGCATCAGCAAGTAGTCCGTGGGCTGCGGCAGATTGGTGCAATGGGAAAGCCCGCCGGCCTGGATCGTCAGGCGGTCGTCCTGGCGCTCCAGAGCAACGCGGAAATCACCGCCCGTCAGTTCCACACGAAGAGCGCGGCCGGCGAGCTCGGGCCGCGGCTTCCAGGTCAGCTCCGCGCGCACGCCCGCATCGGCCAGCGAATTCGCCACCCACGCGCCCATGTACCAGGCGAAAACAGGCGGCCGTTGGCCGGCGAACGCCACCACCACGTTCGAAATCTCCGGCAGACGCGCCTGGCATTCGCGGCTTTCAAAGACACCCGACAGCATCTCCCGCCAGCGCGTCAGTAGCGTCCACGAGAGGTCGCCGAGCTGGGCCTCGCCCTGCGCCATTCCCACGAGCAGCGTCAGCGCGGCCTTCGCGTCCGGGAGGCCGGCGCTGTCCAGAACCACCTTGCGGGCGATCGCCGCCAGCTTGCCATACTCCGGCGTGCCGAACAGACGCGCGCTGCGCCACCACAGAATGACCGGGAGATCCGGCGCGACGAGGGGCAGCAGAACCGAAGGCAAATCCGCCAGCGAAGCGTCCGAAGCCGCGATCTCGATCCGTTCGCAGCAAATCTGACGGCGCTGGCGGAACGGCATCCAGCACTGGGCGTAAACGCGCTCCGCCAGGGCCGGCGCGCCCGTCCCGCCCAGCCGGATCAGGATGGTGCGGGCCGGATACTCCGGCATGAGCGCGGCGATGGTCTCGCCGAGGCTCGCCATGTCCTCGCCCTCTTCGGCCAGGACGATCAAGGTCATGGCGCACGCGCGCAGCACGCCCGAGCCGGCTTCGGCATGCTCGGCCTTGCCCGTCGCGACCCACAGGTCGGCCAGTTCGCGCAAGATGCGATCCGGGGAGAGTGTCGCAGCCACTAAGTACTCCATTTCATAAACACAGCTTCGTATTTCAAGCTGGTGATGGGTGGGGCAGGCGATTCGCCTGCCCGAGTTCGCGTTCCGCGCAAAGCGCGGATGCGGCGAGCTTGGCTCGGCCGCTGGCAGGCGAATCGCCTGCCCCACCAACCCGTCGCGCCCATCAAGGCGTCCTCCAAGCGTGTCCCCGGCGCGCGAGCATCTCGCCGGCCGCGGCTGGCCCCCAGGTTCCCGCCGCATAATTCGGGAAATCGACTGTGCTTTCCCGCCACGCGTTCTGGATTGGTTCCACCACCGCCCAGCTTGCCTCCACCATGTCCTGGCGGGTGTAGAGCGTGGCGTCGCCGATGATCGCGTCCAGCAGCAGCGTTTCGTAAGCCGAGGGTGAGCGCTCCCCGAAGCTCGATCCGTAGTTGAAATCCATGGAGACGGGCCGCAGCTCGACTCCGGCGCCCGGCCGTTTCGAGAGAAATTTCAGCGAGATACCCTCTTCCGGCTGGATGCGGAGAATCAGCAAGTTGGGGGAGCTCTCCCGGCCCCCGCCGTCGAAGATGGCGAGCGGCGCCGGGTTGAATTGGATCGCGATCTCGGTGACGCGCTTGGGCAGCCGCTTGCCGGTGCGCATGTAAAAGGGCACGCCGGCCCACCGCCAGTTCTCGACGAAAAACGTCGCCGCGGCATACGTATCGGTTCCGGATCGCGGGTCCACGCCCGGCTCCTGGCGGAAGCCAGGCAGATCCTCGCCTCCAACCCGCGCCGGCCCGTACTGGCCCGGGACGGCGTTGACCCGGGTTTCGTCCGGCGTCATGGGCCGTATGGAGCGCAGCAGCTTGGAGCGCTCATCGCGCACGGAAGCCGCCCTGAAACTGGCGGTGGGCTCCATCGCAATGGTAGCCATGACCTGAAGCAGGTGGTTCTGGATCATGTCCGCCAGCGCGCCCGCTTCCTGGTAATACGCGCCGCGCCCCTCGACGCCGATGGATTCCGCCGCCGTAATCTGCACGTGGTTGACGTAACGCCGGTTCCACAGGGGCTCGAAAATCCCGTTGCCGAACCGGAACGCCAGGATGTTCTGCACGGTCTCCTTGCCCAGGTAGTGATCGATGCGGTAAACGTCGGATTCGTTGAACACCTGGTGGATCTGGCCGCTCAATTCGCGCGCGCTGGCCAGATCGTGTCCGAACGGCTTCTCCACGACGAGCCGCCGCCAGCCATTGCCCTTCCCCAGCCCCGCGCCGCCCAGCCCCAGCGCCGCCGCCGCGTACTGGCTGGGCTGCAGCGACAGATAGAAGAGCACGTTGCCGCCGGTCTGCCGCGCCTGTTCGATTTCCGCCAGCTTCTGGCCGAGCCGGCCGAAGAGCGCGGCGTCGCCGGCGTCGCCCGCCACGTAGAACAGCCCGCGCGCGAAGGCGTTCCAAACGTCTTCATCGAACTTGGTGTCTTCGGAGAACCCCCGGACCGCCTCCCGCATCTTCTCGCGGAATCCCTCGTCGCCGAGCGGCGTGCGCGAAACGCCGATCACCGCGAAGCCCGCCGAAAGCCGCCGGTCGTAGGCCAGCCGGTAGAGCGCCGGCATGAGCTTGCGTTTGGTGAGGTCCCCCGACGCGCCGAAAATGACGATAGCGCACTCCGGCGTCCGCCTTTCGAACCGCAGGGGATCCTGGAAGGGGTTTTCCGAAGGCATTGGTTACACCATATCACGGGCCTGCCGGAGGCTTACGTTACCGCAGGATCCGAAGACGCCCGCCGCCGTAGGATCCCATGGCTTCGTCCGCCGTCACCAGCGTGAATCCCTCCACGGTGGCCTGTGCGATCAGCGCCCGGTCGAATGGATCTTGATGGATCGGCGCGAGCGCATGCACTGCGGCGATGTGATCGGGACGCAACGGCAGGGACGTGGCCCCCAGATCGTCCAGCGCGGTTTTCCACCAAGCCAATGGGTCGCCCACCTCGAGCTTCCCTTTCGCGGACTTGAGGACCACCTCCCAATACGTAATGACGCTCAGCACATTGGGGCCGCGCTTCACCGCGGACCGAATGGACGAAGAAAGCCTCTCGGGAGCGGCCATAGCGAGAATCGCGATGCGGGTGTCCAACAGATAGGCAACGCTCACAGGCCTCCCTCGAGAAAGCGGTCGAGACTTACGGGATTGTCCCATCCGGGCAGTAAACGGATGCGGTCGCGCATCCCGCCGAGCCGCACGGGCCTATGGCTGGGTGGCGGCGGCGCGAGTTGGGCAACAGGTTTGCCGTTCCGCGTGATGAGCACGAACTCGCCCTGTTCCACGGCGCGGACGAGCTGGGAGAACTGGTTCTTGGCCTCGGCAATGCTGATTTGCATGGCGATTCCAAGTATAGCCAGATTTAATGGCCATCTCAAGCCACCTCCTACTTCTCCACGATGTTCCGCAGCGGTACAGTCAGCGAGCCGATTTCGCCGGAAGAGCCGCTGCGCACCAGCACTTTAATGCGATCAGCTCCTGCCGGAATCTCGATCATCTTGGGAAATACCAAGCCATCGCGCTCGGCCGCCGCGTAGCGCTCCTCGGTGAGATCGAGATCGATCGGCTCGAATTGGAGAGTGAAAGACCCCTCCGGCTTCTCCGACGCGAATTGCGTCGCCACGTCGATGCTGCCCTGCCAGCGGTCCCCCGTGTGAGCCAACCCCAGACTGCCCGGCTTCATGCTGATTCGCAGAGTTAGTGCATTCTGCTTCCGTTCCGCCGTCACCTCGACGGGAATCGCGGTGGCGTCCACGGGAGCAATTGACGCCTTCGTCAACTGGGCGCTCCGGTCTTGAGGGGCCGCCGGGCCAGCCTCTACGGAATAGCCCTCCCGGTAGCGCAGTTTCACGCCTTCGCGGCGGACCTTCAGGCCGATCTTGTGGAAGCCGGCCCGCGAATCGTCCGGCGCGTAGTACCCAAGCAAATAGGTCACGCGGGAATCGTCGAAAGCCCGCTCGATCCCCTCATCGAGGTTGTTGCGGCCATAAAAAGCCACTCCGCCCGTCCGAGAAGCGAACTCGTCCATGAGCGGGGTCGTAAGCTGGTACATCTCGCTGCCGTGAAACCGGGGATCGGCGGCGATTCGGCCTACGGCCAGCCCGCGCGGATCCACGGGATAGACGGACACTCCTGCGTTATTCAGCCTCCGGAACGTCCGCTCGAACTCGGCGCCGTACACCTTTGACGGGGACTGAGCGTCGGGGAATGTCGCGGCCGTAGTTCGTAGCGCTGCAGGCCTGCGAGAAACGAGTCGTGCGTCTGGCCATGCACCGTGACGTCGTCCGCATTCAGGATGGTCCAGACCTGCTCGACCGACTTCGCGAATTCTGCGGCCATCTCGGGAAAAGTTGTTTAGAACCTCGGTCAGGACCTCTTCGGTGGTTACCAGATGGGCATCTGGCCCCAACTCTTCATAGGCAGCAACGGCGGCTTCGAACCATTGATCGTTGGGATCACCAACGCGATCCAGTACGCGGCGTCCGCGAAGACGAGCTTCATTTTTCCTTGGGCGTACCGTACAGATAGTGATCGTGGTTATAGGAGCCATCCCGTGGGAGTTTCGCCCATTCCTCTTTGGGAATCTGTGCACTGAGTCGGAGAATCTTGTCTACGATGGAGCCGGGGCGAATCCTGCTTCCCACTTTGGGCATTGCAATCTCGCTGGCCGGATTCACCTTGCGTGCTGCGTTCTTCGTTTGGCGGACCATTTCGATCTGACTCCAGTACCCATCATAGCGGGTTCGCCGGCTTAGACGAAAATAGGGCCGCCTCCGAGATGCCACCAGGGAGAGGTGTTACTATTTTGGGTATTCCCGTTATGATAAAAATACCCATCACGGTCGCCCACGGCGACGGCATCGGTCCCGAGATTATGAGCGCCACCCTCCGGATTCTGGAAGCGTCCGGAGCCGCTCTGGAAATCGAAACCATCGAAATCGGCGAGAAGGTCTACCTGCGCGGCAATAGCACAGGTATTGAGCCGAGCTCCTGGGAATCGCTGCTGCGAACCAAGGTCTTCCTGAAGGCTCCCATCACCACGCCCCAGGGCGGCGGCTTCAAGAGCCTCAACGTGACCACGCGCAAGACGTTGGGCCAGTATGCCAACGTGCGGCCGTGCGTCTCGTACCACCCCTTCATCGACACCAAGCACCCCAATATGGATGTGGTGATCGTCAGGGAGAACGAAGAGGACCTGTACGCCGGGATCGAGTACCGGATGAGCCCGGAAGTGATGTCCTGCATCAAGCTCATTTCGCGGCCGGGCAGCGAAAAGATCGTGCGCTACGCGTTCGAGTACGCGCGCCGCCACAATCGCAAGAAGGTCACCTGCTTCATGAAGGACAACATCATGAAGATGACCGACGGCCTGTTCCACAAGGTTTTCGACGAAATCGGCGCGCAGTACCCGGACATCCAGAAGGAAGTCTGGATCGTGGACATCGGCGCCGCCAAGATGGCCGACACGCCGGATGCGTTCGACGTCATCGTGATGCCGAATCTCTACGGCGATATCCTCTCCGACGTGGCCGCGCAGATCGCCGGTTCGGTGGGTTTGGCCGGTTCCGCCAATATCGGCGACCAATGCGCCATGTTCGAAGCCATCCACGGCTCCGCGCCGCGCCGCGCCGGCCAGAACCTGGCCAACCCCTCCGGCCTGCTGCTGGGCGCGGTGCTGATGCTGGTGCACATCAACCTGCCGGAAGCCGCCGGGTTGGTACACAACGCGTGGCTGCGCACCATTGAGGACGGCGTTCATACCTATGACGTCTTCACCGAAGGCGTCAGTTCCCGGAAGGTGGGAACCAAGGAATTCGCAACCGCGGTGATCGAGCGCCTGGGCCAGAAGCCGAACCGGTTGAAGCCGGTGGCCTACGCTGCGGCCCCTCCGGCCGCGGCGCCTTTCGCGCTGTCCGTGCCCGCGCCGGTGAAAATGGATCTCCTTGGCATCGACGTCTTCGTCTACTGGCCATCGCGCAACGCCAACGAACTGGCGGCCGCCATCGGCAAGCACGCCGGCGGCGGGCTCAGCCTCCAGATGATAGACAACCGCGGCGTGAAGGTCTGGCCCGCGGGGAACGCCTGGACGTTCTGCACCGACAGCTTCCGCTGCCGTTTTATGGCGGAGGGGCAAGCCAATATGGGCCAGACGATCGCGCTGTTGCAGCGCATATCCGGCGCGGGCATCGATATCGTCATGACCGAAACGCTGCGCAACTTCGACAGCCAGCCCGGGTTCACCCTGGCGCAGGGGCAATAAGGCATGGCCGCGCCCCTCGTGGCCGTGATCATGGGCAGCAAGTCGGACTGGGAAGTGATGCGCCAGGCCGCCGGCACGCTGACCGATTTCGGGGTTCCCCACGAGTGCCGCGTGCTTTCCGCCCACCGTACGCCCACCCAGACGGCGGAGTATGCCGGCGAGGCGGAATCGCGTGGAATCGAAGTGATCGTGGCGGCCGCCGGCGGGGCCGCGCACCTGGCTGGCGTATGCGCCGCACACACCTTGGTGCCGGTTCTCGGCGTTCCCATGGAAAGCGCCGCGCTCAAGGGACTGGATTCTCTCCTGTCCACGGTTCAGATGCCCGCCGGGGTTCCGGTAGGCGCCCTGGCCATCGGAGCGCCGGGGGCGCGCAACGCGGCTCTGCTGGCCATCGCCATCCTGGCCAACAGCCGCCCCGAGTTGCGCGAAAAACTCCGCCGCTTCCGCGCGGAGCAACAGGAGAAGGTCCTCAGGGAGAGCTCGCTGCAGGAGTGAGTTCCGTGGGTCCGTCTTTCCGGCGCCTCCAGCGCCAGGGCGGTAAAGGGCTTCCATTGCCGCGTGGTATCATGGGTTCGAAACACCATACTGGGAGGATGAAAACCGATGGGACCCTTGGGCGTGCCGGAGATGATGTTAATCTTCGTTCTGGCGCTGGTGCTCTTCGGCCCGAAGAAGTTGCCGGAAATCGGCCGTACGTTGGGCAAGGCCATTACCGAGTTCCGCAAAGCTTCCTCCGAACTGAAGAACACGTTTACGACCGAAATGCAAAACCTGGAGCGGGAAACGAAATCGATCGCGGAAAGTACGACCGAGACTCACAACGATAGCTACAACTACGACTATTCCTCGTATCAATCCCAATATGAGGCGTCGAACGAACCTCCGATCGATATCACCGCTGCCGACCCATCTTCCGAAAGCGCATCCGCACCTCAGGGCGCCGAATTACCGTTAGCCGAATTACCGTCGGGCGAATTACCGTCGGGCGAAGCGCCGGAAGGCGCGATAGCCCGCGGCGCAGAACCCGAGACGCCGGCCGCCCTGGCTCCAAGCCAGGATTCCGCGCGCGCTTTGGCCCACGAGACGGCTTCCACCTCGGCTGAACACGAAGCCTAACGCATGAATTCACCGGATGATCCCAAGGGGGCCGGCCGGGCCTCCTCCGGCGTGGCGTCTGTTGCCACGCCATCGTCGCTGTTCGAAAAGATCCGTTCCCGGCTTGGCGGGGGCGACGGGGCTCCCCCGCCGCTTCCGCCCGGCGGCAGCGACGCGGACGACGAAGAGGATGGCATGCTCCGGATGTCGTTCCTCGATCATCTGCAGGAACTGCGTTCGCGCATCATCAAATCCCTGCTCGGACTCGTCGTCGCCTTCCTAATCTGCCTGACGTTCTCGAACGCGGTTTGGAATGTCGTTAGTCAGCCGGCGGTGGCCGCGTTGACGACTCTTGGAGTCAAGCCGCCGTTACTGCACACGATCACGCCGATGGAAGGCTTCAACGTGATCTGGTTCTGGATGCCCGTCCTGTGCTCGATTTTTGTCGCTTCGCCCTGGATTCTATACCAGGTCTGGGCGTTTATCGCGCCGGGCCTGTACAAGCGTGAAAGACGCTTTGCCGCACCGTTTGTGATCAGTTCGGCCGGCCTGTTCATTCTTGGCGGTGCGTTCGCCTACTTCATTGTGTTCCGGTACGCCCTGACTTTTCTGCTGGGTATTGGAATGGGGAACGGCGTCGAACCCATGGTATCCATCACGAGCTATTTCGACCTGTTTGTCAACGTGATGCTGGGAGTCGCACTGGTATTCGAGATGCCGGTGCTGATCTTCTTCCTTACCTTGCTGAGGATCGCTAACCCGGCCTTCCTTCTGAGGCACAGCCGCTACGCCATCCTGGCCATCTTCATTATTGCCGCGATTGTCACGCCGACTCCGGACGTCTTCAACCTCATGTTATTCGCCATACCCATGTGCGCGCTGTTCTTCATCGGCATTCTCGCCAGCTATCTGCTGGTGATGCATCGAGAAGGGCGATCGTTCCCGTGGCGTACGACCATGAAGGTGGTTCTTGGCGTACTATTGCTCTTAGCCTTGGCGCTCTATGTTGCCATTACTCGATACGGGTATAAACTAGTACCACATTGGCCGTTTATAGCTCGCTGAGTGCATTTTGGGCGGAATAGGGTCTTGAAGTCGATGTAACATCAGGTTTGGTCGTTTGAGAATCGCCAAACCCGGCCTTGCGTCTGATGGATCTCTACAAAGCCATACAGGAACTATACGGCGAGAAAGACAGGCTCGATCGTGTAATTGCCTCGTTGGAGGAATTGCAGCGGACGGCGGGCGCCACCCCGGAGCCGCCTCCCGCCGCGAAGCGCCGCGGCCGAAAATCGATGCCCGCGACGGAGCGCGAGAAAGTTTCGGAGAGAATGAAAGCGTACTGGGCGGCGCGCCGGAAGGCTCGGCAGAAGCGCGCGGCGGAGGGTCAGGGATAATCCAGACCATCCGGGGGGCTCTGCGCGACTCACTCGTAGCGTAGCGCCTCGCTCGGGTTCAACCGCGCCGCGCGATT
>OCTA010005235.1_pt1 | contig 11254 bp, 5 predicted proteins | sample 1538991 | NCBI WGS metagenome assembly OCTA01 (sample SAMEA3539302, study PRJEB22396) | soil metagenome | biome: tundra; feature: field; material: soil | place: USA | collected 2010-05 | depth 0.15 m | reverse complement strand
GTCCCGTCAAAGTCCTTGGGCAGCAGCTCGCGCACGCTGTAGAGTTGCAACCCGATGGGCAGCCGAAGAGGTGCGGCAGCAAGACGGCCAACGCCGCCACAAGCCGCGGCAGCTATCGCACCCGTGGCCTTCAAAAAACTCCTGCGCGAAGGGTTGCTCATTTTCTGTTTCTCCTTGGCAAAGCTGAAAAATCAGCCTTTGATCGTCTGTGTAGCCGCGTCCCATTGTGCCACGGTGCGATTGAAATACGAGTGATTGGCCATGTGGCAGGCAATGGCCGCGTTGTTCCCAAAAACCTCATCCTCCGCCACGTGTTCCCGCGTCTCCACCGCGCTGAAAAAGTTGGCGATATGGTCGGCGGTGTCGTTATAGCCCTGCGGGGCCGTATAGCTCTCCACCTCGGCCAATTTTGCCGACGGCGCGGGATGCGCCGCGTGCCACTCATCCAGATACTGCTGCTTCATCGCTGCGGTCCAGCCGTTCAGGCTGTAGCCCTCCGGCCGCGGGCTCGTATCTTGCGGAGTCACGGTGAGTGTGTTGCCGTTAATCGCCATCGTGGCCTGGGAGCCGTAGAAGATAATCGGCTCACCGGCCTCGTTGTTTTGGTTGCAGTGCAGGTTCACCGTCACGCTGGGATAGTCGTAGAGCGTGGCCAGCAGGTCTGGAAAGTCGCGCCCATCGTTGAAGTGCGTAAGGCTCCCGGTCGAATAAGCCCGGCTCGGAACGGCATTGATCCCGCTGATGCACTGGATGCCCGACAGCAGATGCACAAACAGGTCCCCAGCCACCCCCTCGCCATAGTCGCTGAAGCAGCGCCAGCGGAAGAACCGCACCGGGTCGAACAGCCGCGCCGGCGCATCGCGCAAGAACGTCTCCCAATCGATGGTCTGCGCACTCGCGTCCGGCGGAATCGGATACACCCAGGCCCCCGAAGGCGTGTTGCGATCAGAGTGGCCCTCGATCAAGCGCACCTCGCCCAGCCGCCCTGACGAGTAGATCTCCGTCGCCTTCTTGTAAACAATATTGCTGACCCGCTGGCTGCCGGCCTGGAAGATGCGCTTGCCCGCCGTCACCGCTTCCACCATCGCCAGCCCATCGGCCACGTTGTGCGACATCGGCTTCTCGCAATAAACGTCCTTGCCGGCCGCCACCGCGTCCAGCACGACGCGGCGATGCTGGTGGTCCGGCACTGCCACAATCACTGCGTCTACATCCTTCCGGTCCAGCAGACTCCTAAAATCCCGCGTCGTCGGAACATCGGCTCCGTAAGCCTCTTTTCCAGCCTTCTGGTGCATGTCGTAGAGGTCCGCCGTACCCACTAGAACGCCCGTCGGCACCTGCCGCGCAGCCCGCAGCAAATCGCACCCGCGAATCCCCGTTCCAATCGAGACAAAGCGAATCTTGCGCCCATTCGCCGCGCCGCCAACAGACTGAGCCGCAAGCACCGGCGATTCCAGCAGCGTCGCTTTGACCGCCGCTCCCGCAGCAACCGCGCCCGCGCCCAACCGTACAAAATCCCGCCGCGTAATTGAATGCATGTTCATAAGGTCTCCAACGTGACGCGCAATTGTCGCTCCCCACCCCACCCAGTGTCCACAAACCCAGGAATCATCGCGTGCCAAGGAGGTCAGTGAGGGTGCCCCAGGTCTCGCTCTTGAAACCTGAGATTCGCTAGCCTCCACACCCCCCGCCGGTGAATCATGGCACAATGATTCAGTAAACCGCTATGACAAACGACAGCCTTCCAGAATCCGCCCCCGATCCCGCCCCCGATGAAATCGCCGAGCCTACGGAGTCCTTTGCCGACCTGCTCTCCGCCTTCGAGCGCACCCACTCCCACAAGGCCGAGCCCGGCGCAAGGCAGTTGCAGGGCACTGTCGTCTCTCTCTCCGCCGACCAGGTCTTCCTCGACATCGGCTACAAGACCGAAGGCGTTCTGCCCCGCTCCGCCTTCGACAACAACGCCGAAGCGGTAAAGCCCGGCGACAGCTTTCCGGTCTCCGTCACCGGCCGCAACGAAGAGCACTACTACGAGCTCTCCCGCTTCAAAGTGGCGCAGCCCCGCGACTGGTCCGCCCTCGAAGCGGCCTTCGCTGAAAAGCTGGCCGTGGTCGGCACCGTCACGGAAGTCATCAAGGGCGGTCTCTCGGTGGATATCGGCGTCCGCGCCTTCATGCCCGCCAGCCGCAGCGGAGCCAAGGACGCGGCTGAGCTGGAAAAACTGGTCGGCACGGAGATCAACTGCCGCATCACCAAGCTCGACGTCACCGACGAAGATGTAGTCGTCGATCGCCGCATCGTCCTTGAAGAGCAGGCTCGCGGGCTCATCCAGGCCCGCCAGGACGCATTGAAGGAAGGCGACACTGTCACTGGCACCGTCCGCAGCCTCATGCCTTACGGCGCATTCGTCGATCTCGGCGGTGTGGACGGACTGCTGCACGTCAGCGACATAGCGCACAGCCGCGTCACCAAGCCTGAAGACGTGCTCTCCGTAGGCCAGGAACTTCAGCTCCGCATCCTCAAAATCGACCACGAAACCAAGAAAATATCTCTCGGCCTCAAGCAGCTCCAGCCAGAGCCATGGGACAAAGCCCCTGAACATCTCGTCGCCGGCCAGCGCATCACCGGCACCGTAACCCGCCTCGCCGACTTCGGCGCATTTGTCGAAATCGAGCCGGGGATTGAGGGGCTGATTCACATCTCGGAAATGACCTATGGCAAGAAGGTTCGTCACCCCAGCGACATTCTCAAGCAGGGCGACCGTGTCGACGCCGTCATCCTCTCCGTCAAGCCTGAAGAGCACCGCATCTCTCTCGGCCTCAAGCAGACCCTCGCCGACCCCTGGCTTGACGCGCCGCAGAAATTCCCCGTCGGCTCGCAGATTGAAGGCCCGGTCACCAAGCTGATGAACTTTGGGGCGTTCGTGCAGTTGGCAGACGGTATTGAGGGCCTGGTCCACGTTAGCGAGATCAGCGCCGACAAGCGCATCAACCACCCGCAAGACGTGCTGCGCGCCGGCCAGGTTGTGAAGGCTCGGATCCTCAACATCGACCCCGAAAAGCGCCAGATCAAGCTGAGCATGAAGCAGCTCATCCCCACCGACATCGACGAGTACATCGCCGAGCACAAACCCGGCGACACAGTCTCCGGCCGCGTAGTCGAGCAGTCCCCAACTCTAACCCACGTCGAGTTAGGCGAAGGCATCCGCGCTATCTGCCGCACCACTTTCGCCACCGCTTCCCCAGCAATCGCACCCGAAGTACAACTCGAGTCCACGCCCCCTTCCAAGCCCAACCTGTCCAGCCTATCCTCGATGCTGAAAGCCCGCTGGCAAGGCAACGCTCCAGCCGCATCATCGAGCCCCGAGCCCCTGACCCAGGGCCAGATCCGCACTTTCAAGATCGTGAAACTGGACCCTGAAGCCAAGAAGATCGAAGTGGAACTGGCCGAGTAGAAGACCCTGCTTCCATGGACTTTCCCATTCGCCGATTGGTAGGATGGTCCTGTCTTTCTGTTCCCTGGCCTCTGATCCCTGTCACTTCGGCAACTGCCCCGCGTCCCATCCCCCGCCGAGCGCGCGAACCAGGCCCACGCTAGCCACGAATTGCCTAGTCTGGAGGTCGATGGCCGTCCGCTGGTTCTGGAGCAGCGTGGCCTCGGCGGTAAGCACCTCAAGATAGCTGGTGACGCCGCCCTTGTAGCGCTGGTTAGATAGATCGAAGGAATGCTGCGCGGAATCGACCGCCCGCTGCTCCACGCCTGTCTCCTGCTCGAGAATCCTCAGGCCGGAGAGCTGGTCTTCCACGTCGTTGAAGGCCAGGAAGATGGCGCTCCGGTAGGCGGCGACCTGGGCCTCGTAGGTGTGGCGGGCCTGGCTGGTCAGTGCGTGGCGCTGGCCGGCGTCGAAGAGCAGTTGAGTCGCCTGCGCGCCTAAAGTCCACAGCGCGCTGGGGCCCTGAATCCAGGTGCCAAAATGGAGGCTTTCAAAGCCGCCCTCTCCGGTCAGGTTGATGGTGGGGTAGAAGGCGCTGACGGCAATGCCGATTTGGGCGTTGGCGGCGGCGGCGCGGCGCTCGGCAGCGGCAATGTCCGGACGGCGCTCGAGCAGTTGTGAAGGTACGCCGAGTGGAACCTTGGGCAGCGCCAGATCGAGAGGCGACGGTGGAATGCTGAATTCCGACAGCTTCAAGTTGGCGATGGTGCCGATGGCGTGCTCATACTGGGCGCGCGCCATGCCCACGTCGATCAGTTGGGCGCGCACTGTCTCAAGCTGGGTTTTGGCCTGGGCAACGTCCACCTCGGTGGCTACTCCGCCTTCCAGCCGGCGCTGGGCCAGTTCGAGCTGCCGCTCCAGGTCGGCGACCGTGGCTTGCAGGAGTTTTATCTCGGAGTCCAGGCCGCGCAGTTGAAAGTAATCGACGGCCATCTCGGCGTGAAGGCTCAGGTCGATATTGGCCTGGTCGGCTGCGCTGGCCTGGGAGTTCTCGCGCGCCGCCTCGACGGTGCGGCGGATGCGGCCCCAGAAGTCCGGCTCCCAGCTTGCCTGTCCGCCAACCACCAGGTCGTTGTAGCCGGTGGGTTTGCTGGCGGAAAATGAGGGTCCGTTTGTCGAGATATGATCGCGCGAGATGGAAGGCCCGGCAGAGAGCCTGGGAAAGAGCGCAGACCTGGCCGCGGCTACCTGGTCGCGCGCGGCCAAGTAGGTTTCAAGCGCTTGGCGCAGGCTCTGGTTGTCCGTGGCGATGCGCTCTTCCAGTTGGTTGAGTTGCGGGTCCTGATAGATCTCCCACCATTTGCCGCGCAGCATGCCATCGGAGGGCGTGGCCGGCTGCCAGCCGCCACCGTTGGCCGGGTTGGGCGGCGGGACGACAACCATGGAAGCTCCAGCCTCCTTGTAGGCCGGCGGCGCTTCGTAGCCGGGACGATTGTAGTTCGGCCCAACGGGCTTGCAACCGGCGAGCAGGCTGAGGGCCAGCAGGGCGGCAAGGGCTGGGATTTTCTGTGCCTTGAAAGAGCGCGGCTTTAGCCGCGCCGTCAAACCCGCAAAAATGACTGCGGCTTTAGCCACCGAGGGAATGCAAATGGTTGAAAAGGCATTCCCCCGGGGGCTAAAGCCCGTGTGTTCTTCGATAGGCCACGTGGCGCGGCTAAAGCCGCGCCCTTTCAAAGCCCGAAGCTTTTTCACAGCGTGGGGCGCCTGCATCGCTACTTGCCTCCCGCATCGGTGGGTGTGCCGGGGCTCTCAACAAAGACCTTTTCGCCCTCAATGAGCGAGTCGGGCGGGTCCTGGATCACTCTGTCGCCGGCGCTGAGGCCGGTGACGATCTGCACGTTGGCCCCGTCGTCCTCGCCGATCACCACCGGAACCAGATGGGCGACGTTGCCGTTGACCACAAGGCCCACGCGCAGCCCTTCTTTGCGGAAGATGAGCGCTGCGGCGGGCACGATGAAGGTCGGTCCGGTGGGCGGCGTCTTGAAGTGGACCTGGGCCAGCGAGCCGGGCAGCAACTCACCGGCGCGGTTGTCCACGTCGATCTCCACCAGCAGTGTGCGGCTGGCCGGATCGATGGCGTCGGAGGTCCTCGCCAGCGTGCCTTGGTAGATCTTGCCGGCGTGTTCAGCAAAGGTCAGGTCGATTTTTGCACCGCGCTTCACGTTATTCGTGTAGATCTGCGGCAGGTTGGCGTAGACGCGCAGGGTCTGGGTGGCTTGCAGGTGGAAGAGCTCTTTGCCAGCGCCTGGATCGATCAACTGGCCAGTATCGATATTGCGGGCGGTGACCACGCCGTCGAACGGCGCGTAGACCTTCTCGAAGGACTGCAGGTCGCGCAGCCGCTCGACGTTGGCCTGGGCGGAGCGCACAACGGCCGCTGTGGCCGTGGCCTGGTTCACAAACGTATCGGTATCCTGGCGGGAGACGGCGTTGGACTTGACGAGGCCCGTGTAGCGATCGGCCTGGATGCGGGCGTTGTTGGCATTGGCCTGGGCGGTGTTAAGGTCGGCCTCGGCCTGGGCCAGTTGCTGGTCCACCTCGGGCGTGGCGATCTCGGCCAGCAGCGCGCCCTTCTTTACCCTGGCGCCGATGTCGAAGTACCACCGCGTCAAATATCCAGAAGTCCGCGCGTAGATAGGCGAATCCGTCAGTGCGGTCACGTTGCCGGGGAGCACAAAGCTATCCACCGGCGCGCCCTGCGTGGGGATCGCGGCGATCACCGTGGGTGCGGCCAGCTTCTGTGTGCGCTCGGCCAGCATGGTTGAGGCGGCCCTGCGGCTCAAGATGCCGAAGGCCGCTAGCAGCACGGCCACGATGAGCGCAACGGCCACGCCCACCAGAGCCAGGCGCGGCGAGACGGGCTTCTGATCGGGAGCGGTCTCGTGGCTGTGAGCCTGTTGGGCGGCCTCGCCCCGGTTCGGTTTGGATTCGTTTGTCATAGAAAAGCTACTCCGAAAGCTCGTCGAACTCATCAAAAGATCCTGCCATTGCAGCGCCACGGGCCGTCTTGCGGCGGCCTTCCAACCACCCGTGGACCAGAGAAAAGAATGCGGGCACAAAGAACAGCGTGGCCACGGTGGCCAGCAGCAGTCCGCCGATCACAGCTCGGCCCAGCGGCGCGTTCTGCTCGCCCCCGTCGCCCAGGCCTAGCGCCATGGGCACCATGCCGATGATCATTGCCAGGGCGGTCATCAGCACCGGGCGAAGGCGGACAAAGCCTGCGTTCAGCGCTGCCCTGCGCGCATCGCCCACTAGAACCTCCAACTGTTCTCGGGCAAAGCTGACCACCAGGATCGAGTTGGCCGTGGCCACACCCATGCACATGATGGCGCCAGTCAGCGCCGGCACGCTGAGCCGCGTGTTGGTAAGGAACAGGAACCAGACGATGCCGGCCAGCGCCGCCGGCAAGGCCGAGATGATGAGAAACGGATCGAGCCAGGACTGGAAGTTGACCACGATCAGCAGGTAGACCAGCAGAATGGAAAACGCCAGCCCGCCCAGCAGGCCCATGTAGGACTTCTTCATGGTCTCGCTCTGGCCGCGGAGGTCGAAGTGGGAGCCGCGCGGCAGATCGTTGTTCTTCTCGTGGCGGGCAATGATTCCCTCCATCGAGCGCGTGACTGTGCCGAGGTCGGCGCCATCCACGTTGGCGTAGATATCGATCACCGGCTGTATATCGTAGTGGCTCACCGTGCCCAGTTCCGCTCCAGGCGTGATGGAGGCCAGGTTGCCCAGAACCTGCAAAGGCGGAGGGGCGCCGGGCGCGCCGGTTTGGATAGTGGCCGGGGCATGTTGCGCGATGGTACCGCCGGAGACGGGCAAGCTCTCGAGCGCGGCCAGCGAGTCAACCTTGTACTGCGGGGCCTGGATCGCGATGTTGTAGCTCACGCCGTTCCGGGGATCCAGGTAGAAGTTTGGGGAAGTCTGGAAGCTACCACTCAGAGCGATCAGCAGGCTCTGGGCCACGTCCCTTTGCGTGAGGCCGATGGCTTGGGCGCGGGTGCGGTCCACGTCCACTGTCATCTTGGGATAGTCGAAGGGCTGTTGGATGCGCGCATCGGCTGCGCCGGGAACATAGCGCACCTCATCGAGCATCCGCTCGGCCAGGGCGCGGTTGCCATAGAGGTTGGGGCCGATGACTTGAATATCGATGGGCGCGGAGAGTCCGAAGTTCAGGATCTGGGTCACGATGTCTACCGGCAGCACATAGAACGTGACGCCGGGGTATTGGCGGGCCAGCACGGTGCGCAGGTTCTCGACGTAAGCCGCGGTGGGGTGGTGATCCGGGCTCAACTGAACCTGGATGTCCGCATCGGCCGGACCGATGGGCGCCGAGGTGGAGTAGGAGAGGTTCAGTCCCGAGGCAGGCAGGCCGATGTTATCGACGATGTTGACGACTTCTTTGGCCGGAATGTGCTCCCGGATAGTCGAGTCGATGTGGTCGCAAAGCAGCGCCGTCTCCTCGATGCGCGTGCCGGTGCGGGCGCGGACGTGAATCTTGAACTGGCCGGAGTCCACGGAGGGGAAGAAGTCCTGGCCCAGAAAAGGCGCAAGAAGCCCCACTGAAGCGAGCGTGAAGACCAGGAAAAGGAGAAGAAAGACTCTCGCGTGCTCGACGCAAAGGGTAAGCAGGCGCAGGTAGCCGTGGCGGAACTTCTCAAATCCGGACTCGAAGCCCTGTTGGAAACGAATCAGGGGATTGCGGCTCGAACCCTTCCTGGCGGCCTCCGCATCGTCGTGCTCCTTGAGCAGGTACTTTGCCATTGTGGGCACCAGCGTCCGCGAGAGCAGGTAGCTTGCCAGCATGGCGAACACCACCGCCTCGGCCATGGGCACAAACAGATAGCGCGCCACACCGCTCAGAAGGAACATGGGCACAAAGACGATGCAGATGGCGAGGGTGGAGACCAGGGCGGGGACGGCGATCTGCGCCGAGCCGTCCAGAATCGATTGCTCGAGCTCTTTGCCGGCCTCCAAATTGCGGTTGATGTTCTCGATCGCGACCGTAGCGTCGTCCACCAGAATGCCGACGGCCAGCGCCATGCCGCCCAGCGTCATGATGTTGATGGTCTCGTGCAGCATCGCCAATACGCTCAGCGAACAGAGAATCGAGAGCGGAATGGAGACCGCGATAATCACTGTCGAGCGCCAACTGCCCAGGAAGACCAGAATCATGATGGCGGTGAGGCAGGCGGCGATGATGGCCTCGCGGACCACGCCGCTGATGGCGCTTCTGACGAAGATCGACTGATCGGAGAGGGGATTGATCTGGAGTTGTGGCGGCAACTGGCCCTTGATGCTCTTCATTTTGGCCTGCACGCCGGCGATGATGTCCAGTGTGGAAGCCGAGCCGGTCTTCATAATGCTCATCAGGATGGCGCGGCGGCCGTCAACGCGTACGATGTTGGTCTGCGGAGCATTGCCGTCGCGCACGTGGGCCACGTCGCGGATGTAGATTACCGCGCCGTTCACGGCCTTAATGGGCAGGTCGTTCAGGTCGTTCACGAGAGTTGGCGCTGAGTTGGTCTCCACCGCATACTCGAAGCGGTCGATCTTCATCGTGCCGGAAGGGGCGATTATGTTCTGCGCGGAGATGGCGTTGACCACATCGACGGGCGATAGCCCCTTGGCCTGCAGCGCGTGCAGATCAAGGTCCACCTGAATCAGGCGCGGCTTGCCGCCGTAAGGAAAGCCCATCTGCGCTCCCTCGATGGTGGCTAGTTGGACGCGAATGGTGTTCGAGGCCAGATCGTTCAACTGCTGCTCGTTCAGGCCCTGCCCGGAGACGCCCAACTCCAGAATGGGTACGGCGGAGGCGTTGAACTGGATGATGAAGGGCGGCGTGGTGCCCGGCGGCAGGCTGCGCAACATCACCTGGCTGATCGCGGTCACCTGGGCCACGGCGCTGCCAACATTCACGTGCGGCTGGAAGAATATCTTGATGATCGCGACGCCGTTGAGCGACTGCGACTCGATGTGCTCGATGTCGTTGACCGTCGTGGTCATGCCGCGTTCGCTGGCGGTCACGATACGGGTGGACATCTCCTGCGCCGAGAGGCCGTTGAAGTTCCACACCACCGTCACCACGGGTATGTCGATGTTCGGAAAGATGTCCGTAGGCATCGACAGGATGCTGAACGCGCCGAGGATCAAGATCAAAAGCGCAAAAACGGCGAACGTATAAGGCCGCCGCAGCGCAAGCCGGACAATCCACATAAGGCTGGTAATCGCTCCTGGGCCGGGTTGCTCGTGATGGTGTTGCCGATGACCGGTTGGTTCTTGACCCCGTTGATCCAGACCCTGTTCATCGGAAACGGCCCGACAAGCACTCTGGCCCGGTCAGTGCCGGCGCTCCGGGTTCCGGGCCCTGACGTTGAAACCGCCAAGACCCTATCCAACTTACGGTTGATATTACAATGGTAGACGAAGAGGCTGGCCAAAACGCCGCACGCGAATAAGCGGGCTTGCCCCCACAGGTTTTGGACGCTCAAAGCCGCGGAAAGGACCCAGATCGAGGATCGGCCATCCCAGTATGGAAAACCGCTTATAGCATCCGCCAGTCAGCCGGTATTGCCCGGTTCGCTCACAATGGTTCCATCTTTTTATCCTCCCTGAATGGAGTTCTATAGCCGGCGCTGAAGAAGCCGCCCCCCGGAATCGCTTTGGGCCAGACGAAACTTCTGCTGAAACTGTTGCGTCCGTAAAAAGGTATGCTGGCAGCCTGATCTCTGCCCGGCAGGTACGCATGTGTGCCCCTGTTGGGGGCATGCACACAAATGAAAACGACGGGAATCGACACCATGTCCATCGAAGGCACTCCGGAATCCGATCTGCCCACACTCAGCGCATCCGAACCGCCACCCGCCCGCCACGGAGCCTGGCTCCGCGTCGTCGGACTGATCGTGGTGGTCTGTTTAGGCGTTGTGGTGTGGCGGATCTACCAGAACCAGAAGCAGAGCGCGGCCAACAGCGCCAGTCAGGCTGCGGCGTTGCAGAGCCGTCCGGTTCCCGTGCAGGTTACCCCCGCCGAGCAGCGGTCCATGCCCATCTTCCTCACCGCCCTGGGCACGGTGACGCCCTACATGAGCGTCACGGTGAAGGCGCGGGTCAACGGCCAGCTCGAGCCGGTCAAATTCACTGAGGGCCAGCAGGTCAGGCAGGGCGAAACCATCATGGTCATCGACCCCAGGCCCTACAAGGCCGCTCTGGACCAGGCCATGGGCAATCTGGCCCACGATCAGGCGCTGCTGAAAGACGCGCAGGCGCAATACGCACGCTACAAGGCCCTCTACGATGCTGGCGTCACCTCCAAAGAGACGCTGGACACTGATGCGGCGACCCAGGGCCAGTACCTGGGCGCCATCCAGGCCGACAAGGCCGTCGTCGAGACCGCTCAGTTGCAGCTCGACTGGTGTTCCATCCATTCCCCCATCAACGGCCGCATCGGCCTGCGCCTGGTGGACCCCGGCAACATCATCACCGCCAACACTACCAACCTGGTCGTCATCAACCAGTTCGAGCCCATAGCCGTCTACTTCACCCTGCCCGAGAACCAGCTTCCCCAGGTGCTGCACAAGCTGGCCACGGACAAGCGCATGCCCGTGGATGCGTACGACCGCGACGACGTGCAAAAGCTCGCCAGCGGCTTTCTGCTCACCGCCGACAACCAAATCGACACCACCACCGGCACCGCCAAGCTGAAGGCCGTCTTCGATAACAAGGACCAATCGCTCTTTCCCAATCAGTTCGTCAACATTCACC
>OCTA010005234.1_pt1 | contig 11255 bp, 5 predicted proteins | sample 1538991 | NCBI WGS metagenome assembly OCTA01 (sample SAMEA3539302, study PRJEB22396) | soil metagenome | biome: tundra; feature: field; material: soil | place: USA | collected 2010-05 | depth 0.15 m | reverse complement strand
TGTCTTGGGCGCAGGGGGTCGGGCGTTCAAATCGCCCCGCCCCGACCATCCGTAAACAACTGATTTATTTGCACCGTTTGCTTTCGGCGCGCCTAGCGCACCTGTAGCGAATTGGGGCGTTTTGGGGTTTCCGGAGGCTTCGAGCAGCTACAATTTTATCTACAGTCGGCTTCCATCAACGGCTGGATCGGGGCCTTCATCTCCGGGCCGCGCGCGACTGTCATCTCCCAGCAGCGGGTGTTTTGTTGGTCGGAAGGGGATTTATCACCAGCAACGCGAACAGCGCGAGGTTGAGCACCACCAAGGCGCGGAATCGGTCGGGCGCGGCTCTAGAAGTTCGCTGCATGCCGATACGATCTACGCCAACCCGTACTGCACCTGGGATGCGAAAGTTCTCCGAGGTGTTTGGCGAGCACAGGCGTGAACGCGCCGGAGACGATATTTCCAACCGAACGGCGCTTCAATTCCAGGTACAGGTAGGCAGCCCACAACACGGGGTGAGCAGCGACACCGTGACGATAGCCAGAGATTGCAGCCGTTCCAACTTCCTGTTTGCCGAAAATAACCGCTCGGAACCCAAGTGACCACGTCCCGGACAGACGTGATCGACTCTATCCGGCTTCGTCTATTGGATGTGCTTCGCGCGGGCTATTCCGGGGCGCTTTCGGGGATAGCGCGGGTGCTGAGGAGGGAGACCTGGCCGGGAACGTAATTCTCGACGCTGGTGCTGAGGAGGACCTCGAAGTAGCGGGGGAGGGTTTTGCGGTCTGGCGAAGTGCCGGCGAGGGCCTGACGCAGTTCTCCCAGGCGCTCGGCGTTCGTGACGTACTCGATGGCGGCTTCCGAGCCTTGCGTGTAGATGCCGTAGATGAGCAGCACGCGGTGCTCGCGGCGCTCGTTGGGGAGCATGAGGATGAGGGCGTAATCGCGGCTCAGGGCGCCGGTGACGGGGTCGAACTCGGGGCGATAAACCGCCTGCTCTCCCTGCAGCGGCTTGTGGTTGGTGATGACGCCGTTGTGAAACTCGAAGCCGTCCTTGTAGAGGAAGATGCGGCCGCTCCAGGACTGATTGCCGCCGAGCAGGATGGTGTTGCCCTTCTTGATGGTTTCATAGTCGACGAGACGACTGGCGGCGACGCGGATCTTCTGGCCCCCCCCAGCTAGAAAATCGGCGAAATCGAGCAGGCCAAGGGCTTCGCCGACGGCGGTGAAATCGGTGGTGTTGGGAACGAAGCGAAATTCCGGCAGCTCGCGGAAGTGGATGGTGTCGCGGAACTCGGGAAGCTGGTCCTTGGGGATGACGTGGCCGCGGTTCCAGATCTCCGGGCTGTCGCCGCCGTGCGCGGCGCGGAGCAGCGGATGGACCGGAAGAACGACCATGGGAGGGGCGGCGGGCGGGAGGAAGGGCCGCCAGAACCAGGCGGCGCCGGCGGGCAGGCCGGGAGCGGAGGGGCGGGCGCCGCGCAGCAGCCAGCCGGCGGCCAGCGCGCAGAGGACGGCAGCGGCGATCGCGAACGGACGGGTGGGGCGCGGGGGCGAGGCCTCGGCAGGCGCCTTCTCCGGCGGGGCGGCGGGCGGCTTACCCTCCGTGCGGCGGAAGACGGGGACATAGTGGCCGGCGGGCAGGTCGATGCGGAGGCGGTCGTCATGGCCCTCACGTTCGTAGTAGGCGGTTAAGGATTTCCGGATCTCGTGGGCCTGAACGCGGACGATGGAGTCTTCCTGCGGGTTGAAATCGGTGCCGCGCTTGTAGATCTCGGTGCCGATGATGTACTCGTTGACCTGGTCAGCGGTGGCGGCGAGGACCTGCTCGCACATGAACTCGAGAAAACGGCGTTTCTTTTGGGCTTTGACGAAGTGGCGGCTGAGCAGAATGCGATTCAACTCATCGCGCAGCTCGTGCTCGGAGATCGTATCCCCGGCCGCGGTATGGACCTGCTTCGCCATGGAGAGCGCTAGCCTCAAGGGCGATTTTAACCCATAGCACAACAGGGTGCGCGGGGGCCAGACTCACCGTTAACGGTTATCGGGGGCGTTATTGGAGGTTATCGGAAGGGCTGGAGCCGTAGTTCCAGCGATGGAGGAATTTCCTACGGCTTGACGGTAACCTGCAGATAACTCAAATAGCCTTGACCCGGCTCGTAGAGGGCGTCTATGATCGGGCACCAATCGAGGTTGGTTCGCGAGTGCGCCCGGCGGCGCGGCCGAAAAAAATGGAAGTCGGGCAATGTGTGCCGGTGCGGGGCCGCAGTGGCATTCTGTTGAGCTAGAAGGAGGTCGTTATGAAAGGACGTTTCGCAGCGGGCCTGGCAGTGCTCGCGCTGATCTGCTTCTTCGGGAGCGCGCTCGATGCGCAGTTGAACCGAGCGTCGATCACAGGAACCGTGGTCGACAGTAGCGGTGCCCTAGTGGCGGACGTGGAGGTGACGGTGACGGAGATCGCGACGGGCGAGGTAAACCGCGCCCGCACCAATAATGTCGGGATCTATTCCATCCTCAACCTGACTCCCGGGAAGTGTTCCCTCCGGTTCGCCAAGGAAGGCTTCACGCCGATCAATATCCCGCAGATCACGCTGCAATCCACGCAGGTGGCGAAGTTCGACGAAACGTTGCAGGTGGGCGCGGTGACCCAGGCGGTGGAGGTGAAGGTTGAGGCGCCGATGCTGAAAGCCGAGACGGCGGACATCGGGAATAACATCAGCGGCGAAACCATGACGGACCTACCCCTAACGGTGGCGGGCGGCGGACGCTTCTTCGAGTACTTCGCGCGCGCGACGATGCCCGGCTACGCGCCCAACAGCGACCCCTACACGACCATCATCAACGGCACCCAGGCGTTCACGAAGGATTACACAGTGGACGGGACGTCGGCTACGTCGCAGATTCCAGGCGACAGCTTCGAGACGGCGCCCAACATGGAGGCGATCCAGGAACTGCAGGTGCAGACGAGCGGGATCGACCCGCAGAACGCGATCACGAACGGCGGGCTGCTGATGCTAAACCTGAAATCGGGCACGAACCGGTTCCACGGGAGCGCGTTCGATTATGGCCACAACGAGCTGCTGGACGCGCGAGTGTGGGGCAACCCGGACAAACCGAAGTCGCGGTTCTGGGACTACGGCGGCAGCGTGGGCGGCCCGGTGTTCAAGAACAAGACCTTCTTCTTCGGAACCTTCGAGCGCAACCAGTACAACAACTTCTCGCTCAACTCGCTGGGAGCGAGCAACTCCGCCACGGTGCCGACGGCAGCCTTCCTGAACGGAGATTTCAGCGCGTTGCTGAATACCAACAAGGCACTGGGTACGGACAGCCACGGCGCCACGGTGTATGCGGGCGCCATCTTCAACCCCACCGACCCGGGAGCGGTGTTTCCGGGAAACGTGATTCCGTCGGGGATGATCAGCTCGGTCTCGAAGAAGATCGTGGCGATATACCAGAAATACTACCAGCCGCAATCGACCTCGCTGACGGGGAACGAGCGGTTCACGTCCGTGAACAGCCCGTCGCAGACGCCGAACATCGCGGTGGTGAAGTTCGACCATAACTTGAGCGATCGGAACCGGCTCTCGGCGTCGTGGATCTACAACCACCGGCCACGGTTGCTGGACGACAGCGGGGGGGTGTGGCAGGAGGGCAGCACGGACGGCGGGCCACTGGCCGCGGACCGGTACCAGATGGTGATCTCGCACCAGTTCCGCGCCAGCGATTCGTACACCATTACGCCGCACCTTCTTAACATCTTCAATGTGACGCTGAACCGGTACTCCAACGCGTCTGTGCCGGCACAGTCCGGCGACTGGACAACGCAGCTCGGCTTCGGGACCAACACGGCAGGCAATTTCCCGAAGATCAGCTTCGGCAGCGCGGTGAACGGAATCGGGGAGACGGGGCTGGGGAACACGTATGAGGGAGGGTACGTCTCGAACACCTTCCTCTACGGGGACAACGTTTCCTGGACGAAGGGCCGGCACACGTTCATGTTCGGCGGCGTCTTCCGCGACATGCAGAACAACTACACTTCCGGCTCCGGCGCGATGACCTTCAACTTCTCAAACAACGCGACCGGGGCGTCCTCGCAATCGTGGGGGAACCAGGTGGGATTCGGGTTTGCGAGCTTCCTGCTGGGCGACGTGAACAGCGCCTCGCAGGCCACGCCGATCAACCTGTACGGGCGGCGGAAGGGTATGGACCTGTTCGCGCAGGACAGTTGGAAGGTGACGCCCAAGCTCACGCTCAATCTCGGCGTGCGGTGGGTGGTCAATTTCCGGCTGCACGAGAAGTACGGGCACTGGGCGAACTTCGATTTCGACACAATCGATCCCAACCTGGGGATTAAGGGCGCGGTGGTGTATGCCAACGGCGGCAGCGACAGCTTCGAGAAGAACCAGGACTGGCACAACTTCGGACCGAGCGTGGGGTTCGCGTGGAACCCGTCGAGCAAGGTGGTGTTCCGGGGCTCGTTCAGCATGACGTATGTGCCGATCGGCATTACGTACTGGTCGGGCGTGCCGTACGCCTTTGCTCCGGGATTCCAGGGGACGAACTCGGCGAGCAAGCCGTTCAACTGGGACAACGGGTATCCGGGGGTGCTCGTGCCGGGCGCGAAGAGCACGACGATGCCGATCAGCATTCTGGGGGCAAACGTCAACCCCGATTCGCTGCTGGCGGGCTACACCGATAATTTCAATCTGGGAGTGCAGTACCAGTTGACCAAGGACATCATGGTGGACGTCAGCTACGTGGGGAACCGCGGCCACCACTTGCAGGACACGAGCCTGTGGGTGGACGAACCATCGCCCGCCCAATTCCACGCGTTGGCGCACAGCGGCAACGCCCTGAACTATGTATGCAACGCGGCGCAGGCGGCGCAGAACGGCGTGCCGTACCCGTACGCGGGCTTCTGCGCGCCAGCGCTGGCGGCGATCGCGCCGTATCCGCAGATTGCCAGCAACGAAGCCAATTACTGGTATTACCCGGACATGTTCCCGGTGGGGCTCTCGACCGGGCAATCCTATTACGATTCGCTGGTGGTGCAGTTCACGAAGCGCGTCGCGGCCGGCCTCACCATGAACTTCAACTACGACCTGTCGCGCCAGGAGAGCAACGTTTTCAGCGCCTTCGCGGACAGCTACGACACGCCCTCTATCCAGGACTTCACCAGCCTGGGAGCGGCCGCGCACACGCTCACGCCGTACGACCAGACCCACGTATTGAAGGGCGTGGTCACGTACGAGCTGCCGTTCGGGCACGGAAAGAAGTTCCTGTCGGGAGCGCACGGCGTGACGGCAAAGCTGGCCGGCGGGTGGCACGTGGCGGGCCTGCTGACCTACGCTTCGGGGAGCCCGCTCAGCTTCTCGTCGAGCAATTACTACTGGTATCCGCTATGGGCCGGCACGAATGTGAATTACAACCTGAACGGATATGGCGGGAAGCGGTTCGAGGCGTCGAACTTCCAGGTGGTAACCGACACGAAGAATCCGCCGGCGGGGAACCAATACTTCCCCACGACGATCGCCACGAACCCGGCGTACGGCGACTTCGGGAGCGGGCCGGCGCGCATCGGCGAGCTGCGCGGATTCGGTATCGAGACGGAAAACGCGAGCCTGCTGAAGGACACATCATTCCGCGAGGGGCGCTACCTGCTGCAGCTGCGGGTGGAGTTCTACAATATCTTCAACCGTCACACGTTCGCGAACCCGAACACGAACCTTTCGAGCCCGATGTTCGGCTTCGTGCCGGGGGTGAGTTCGTCGCCGCGGACCGGACAGTTCGGGCTGCGGTTCCAGTTCTAGCGGGGCTGCGCGGAGGAGCCATGCGTGCCATCGCGATACTCGTGCTTTTCGTGTGCTCGGGGCACGCGGCCACCTACTACGTGGACTGCGCGGGCGGGTCAGACGGCGCGTCGGGGACTTCGGCGGCGGCGTGGCGGAGCGTCTCCAAGGTGTCCGCCACGACCTTCGCGCCGGGCGACGCGATCCTGCTGCGCCGCGGCGCGGAATGCGCGGGAACACTTTGGCCGAAGGGCTCGGGGGAGATTGGAAAGCCGATCCGGATGGGCGCTTACGGCGAGGGAGCGCTGCCGCGCGTGCGGGCCGGCGGCGGCGAGGCCGCGGTGAAGCTGGAGAACCAGCAGTTCTGGGAAATCGAGAACCTGGACGCCTCGGGCGGCAATCCGTACGGCGTCTTGATCGCGGGCGACGGGGCGCGCACGCTGCGGCACCTAGTGCTGCGCAACCTGGTGGTGCACGACGTGAGTGGAGCGCCGAAGACCAAGGCTTCGGGACTGGTGGTGGTGGCGGCAACGCACGGTGCAGGGCTGGAGGATGTCGAAATCGACGGCGTGACGGCCTGGCGCACGTCGCAGTGGGCCGGCATTTACGTGAGCGGGAGCGATGTCCGCGCGCGGAGGGTCACCGTGCGAAATTCCATCGTGCACGAGGTGGCAGGCGACGGGATCGTGGTGTTTCTGGCGGAGGACGCGCGGATCGAGAAGAGCGCGGCTTGGCATACGGGGTTGCAGGAGACGGAGACGATCGGGACGCCCAACGCCATCTGGGCGTGGTCGTGCAGGCGGTGCACGGTCGAGTACAACGAGGGCTTCTGGATCGATTCGCCGGGCGTGGACGGCGGGGTGTACGACATCGACTGGGGCGACGACGACAACGTGGTCGCGCACAATTACGCGCACGACGCGCAGGGCTACTGCGTGGCCGTTTTCGGCGCGGGCGGCCGGCCGACTACTAACAGCGCGATCCGCAATAACGTATGCGTGAACAACGGGCGGAGCCCCAAGCTGGCGCGGCGGCAAGGCGATATTTATACCTCGACCTGGGACGGCGGCTCGCTGGACGGAATAGCGATCGAGCACAACACCGTGGTGTGGAACCCACCGATCGACGCGCCGGCGGTGCAGATGGAAGGGACGGAATTCCGCGGGACCCGGCCCAACAGGATCGCGGGAAACATCATTTATTCCACTGTGGCGAGCTTGGTGAATGCCGCGGGGCCGGTGAAGTTCGAAGACAACACGTATTGGCACCCGGGGCGCGGCCCGGCGCGATGGCGGTACGGCGGGCGGGAGTGGGCGGGGTTCGGGCAGTGGCGCGAGACGGCGCCGCGGGACCGCTTCGCCGATCCGGGGCTCGATTTTCTGCTGCGCCCGCTGCGGCTGGAGGCGGGAGGGCGTCCGGCGACGGCGGCGCTTGGACGGCTCCCCGCCGGGATTGCGCGCGGCGCCGGATGGCTGCTGCTGGCCGCCGGGGCGGCGGAGCCGGAGACGCACGCCCAGTTGGTGTTCGTACAGGCGGCGTTGGCGCAATATGGCGGGGCGGGGCTGGAGGCCGCGATCGCCGTGGACGGTGGGCCCAATCTGCCATATGATTGGAACCTCGGCGCGGTGCGGCGGCTGGAGGCGGCGGGCGTGGAAGGCGAGCTGGGGGTGCATGGCGCACCCGTGCTGCTGCTGGTTTCGCCTAAGGGCGAGATCGTCCGGCGCTGGGAAGGATTCGCGGCGCCGTCGGACCTCGGCCTGACGTTGAAGCATTACTTGGGCAGCGCGCCCGGCGATCCGGCGCTGCCGTCCGACTGGTAGGTGATCCTTATGAGACCTCTGCTGATTGGTTCTCTCCTGGCTATTGCCGCTTACGGTGCCGACTCGGTGGGTGCGTTCGCACCGGACCGCATGCCAACGATCCTGTACGGCGTCGCGTACTACCCCGAATACATGCCGGAGGACCGCCTGGAGCAGGACGTCGAGCTCATGGAGAAGGCGGGGATCAACGTGGTGCGGGTGGGCGAATCGACGTGGAGCAGCTGGGAGCCTCGCGACGGCGAGTTCCGGTTCGCGTGGATGGAGCGCGCGCTCGACCGGCTGCACCGGGCCGGCATCCGCGCGATTCTCGGGACGCCGACGTACTCGATCCCGACATGGTTGTATCGCGAGCATCCGGACATCGTGGTGACGCGCGCGGGGACGGCGCCGGAACTGGCGGACCCGTACTCCCCGACGTACCCCGGCGCCGCAACCCCCGGCTATTACGGGCCGCGGCAGAACTACGATTTCCTGAACCCGTACTTCCGCGAAAAGGCCGAGCGCGTGATCCGGCAGATCGTAAGCCACTTCAGGGACCACCCGGCGGTGATCGGGTACCAGATCGACAACGAAACGTTTCCGACGGGCGCGGTGACGCCGTACACCACCGCCGCGTTCCTGGAGCGGCTGAAGCGCAAGTACGATACGCCGACGACGATCAACCGCATCTGGGGGCTGGTTTACTGGGGTCAACTGGTGGACTGCTGGGAGGACCTGCCACCCCGCAACGGAATTCTCAACCCGGGGTACAAGCTGGAGTGGGAGAACTTCCAGCACGACATCATCACGGAGTACCTGGGGTGGCAGGCGAAGATCGTCAACGAGTACAAGCGGCCGGGCCAGTTCATCACGCAGGATTTCAGCGGTGGAGTGCACACCAACATCGACCAGTGGGCGATTTCTCGGCACCTGGACATCGCGGCGGAGAACCCGTATTTTCAGTCGCAGGACCGGCTGGACGGGCGCGCCATCTGGATGAGCGGCGACCTAGGGCGGTCGCTGAAGCAGACGAATTACCTGGTGACGGAGACGAACGCGCAGACCATCGGGTGGGATTCGCGCTCGCAGTATCCGCCGTATCCCGGGCAGCTCAGGCAGGTGGTGTATGCGCACCTGGCGGCGGGGGCGAACATGGTGGAGTACTGGCACTGGTCGTCGCTGCACTATGGGCAGGAGACGTACTGGAAGGGGATTCTCTCGCACGACCTTGAGCCCAACCGCGTGTATGAAGAGATGACCGGCGTCGCCGCGGAACTCAAACGCCTCGGCCCGCAACTCGTCAATTTGAAGAAGGACATCAAGGTCGCGATTCTGTTCAGTACCGATTCCGCCAATGCCATCGCCTACATGCCCTTCAGCGATCGCGTCAACTATCAGACCGTCCTTTCGCAGATGTGGAATGCGCTTTACGATCTGAACGTCGAAGCCGACTTCGTGCAGGCGGGCAACGGCGACGTGTCGCGCTACAAGCTCCTCATGGTCCCGCCTCTGTACAGCGTGTCCGATGCCGTCCTGCGGCAGATCGCCGAATACGTGAAGGCCGGCGGCCACGTGGTGATGGCGTTCAAGAGCGGATTCACCGACGAATATTCCACGGTGCGCCATGTGATGGCGCCGGGACCCCTGCGCGAAGCGGCCGGTTTCCACTATCAGGAATTCAGCAGTCTCGCCGAACCCGTTCCCCTGACGCCCGATCCGTTTCACGCCGCCGGCGAGAACAAGGCATCGGTGTGGGCCGAATTTCTGCTTCCCGATACAGCCGAGGTGCTCGCTTCGCTGGACGACACCACCTGGCGCTTTCCCGTAATCACCCGTAACCGTTACGGCGACGGAACCCTCACCTACGAAGCGACGGTCGTCACCGACGCGCTGCAGCGCAAGATCGTTCGAGACGCGATTTCGCGTGCCGGACTGGCCGGCGAGGACCAGAAGCTTCCGCCACAGGTCAAAATACGGCAAGGACGCAACGGTCAGGGCCGCCTGCTTCGCTATTACTTCAACTTTTCCGAGCAGGACGCGTGCTTTACCTATCCCTATGCAACAGGGGTGGATTTGCTAACCGGATATCCTGTCGAGAAAGGCGTCCGGGTCAATCTCCGCCCCTGGGGTATCGCGGTAATCGCGGAGCGTTGATCGTGGAGTTCTCGATGGTCCAAACCCGCTCGACCCTGCTGGCAGGAGGTGACCAGGAGGGAGTTCCATCGAAACCGGGAGGAGAACGTCGATCGCGACCCACGTGCAGAAAGCTGATGTTCGCTGCACACCGGCGTACGCTTGTCGGTTACCAAATTCCCCTCCTGGTCGCCTGCTGCTCCCAGGACGCCAGCGGAGCGACAACTCGCGCAGCGTTTACTCACCCCGACGGCGCAGACGGGGAGCGGCAGCCGCAGCCCCGAGGGAGCGTTAAGCGCAACTATTTCTTCCTCGGGTGCCTCCCGCTTCTCGGAGCCGGGGACTATCGTACTTTCCGATATTTCAGAATCGCGATGCGGTCGCCGTGGCCACCGCGGCGCAAGACACCCCGTGCGCGGAGCCGTACACACATGGACCAGAAGGCGTACGAACGCATAAACCCGACCGGCGGCTCACTTGTGATTCCAGGCTTCCGTTCCGCGACTTTCGGAAACGGCGACATATCGCCGTGCGGCCTGCTTCGTGGCGTCGGTGATTTTGTCCGATTGCTTGGCATACCTATATGAGGAAAACACTCGTCCTGCTGCTCGGGGTCGTTGTGCCCCTAGCCGCCGAATTGCCGGATTTCTACAAGAGCGTTGATCGTGTTTTCTGGGTCGTCGACGACATCGACCGTACCGTCGCGGGATGGCAAAAGCTCGGCATCATCGACGTGCGGCCGAATCCCGGTGCCGGCCCGGGCGTTAGGTGGTCCATCGCGCGTTTAGGCGACACGGTTGTCGATTTTATCCAGCCTCTCGATGACAAGACCCCGTTCGGTGCCTATCGGAAGACGCACGGGCAGGGCATCATGGCGCTGATTCACCGCGCTCCCACCAAGGCTGCCGTGGAGCAGGAGCTTGCCCGAATGGCAAATGCTGGCGTCGCGGTCCTGGACGGGCGGAATCTCGGCCCTGAGGGTCGCTACGTCCTCTTCGACACGGCAGAAGAGGGGAAGTATGTCATCGGAGTTTTCTGCGACCCGGGCGGTGCGGGTTTGCCGCCGGCGCCCGCACCGAAGCCGAACGCGAAGCGACTCTCTCAGTATGCGTTCGTGGCACGGGACCTGAAGGCGGTCTCCCGATACTGGGAGCGGCTCGGATTCCCGGCGATGGACTTCACGCACCCGGTGTTGTGGGACTTGATCTATCACGGTAAACCCGGGAAGTTCGATGCGATTCTCGGGTGGCAGCGGCACGGCAGGATCGTTTACGAGTGGATTCAGCCCACTGCCGGCCCAACCACGTACTTGGATCACCTGTCGAAATACGGAGAGGGGCTGCATCACATCGCTCTCGCCGTAAGTGACATCGAGCAGGAGAAACGAGAGTGGACGAACGCCGGTTTTCCAACGTCGCAATCCGGCGCGTGGGGCGAGCGCGACAAGCCCGGCTTTGGCCGGTTCGCATACCAGGACACGCACACGATTGGCGGCACCGAAGTCGAGTTACTTTGGAATTACAGGTAGCACGCGCCCGGCTTCCGCATTAAC
>OCTA010005233.1_pt1 | contig 11258 bp, 11 predicted proteins | sample 1538991 | NCBI WGS metagenome assembly OCTA01 (sample SAMEA3539302, study PRJEB22396) | soil metagenome | biome: tundra; feature: field; material: soil | place: USA | collected 2010-05 | depth 0.15 m | reverse complement strand
AAGGTGTATGAAGAGCCTCCCAGCACATCGGGCGCGGAGGGTGTGACAGCCAGCGCGATGTACCGCATTCCGGAGGCGGACAACTTCTGGGACCTCGGCTACCTCGACGGTCGACCCTATCCAATCGGCGCAGCTTTGGTAGTGTACCTGCCCACGAGCATCCTGGATTCAATGACCCGCAGCGTCGTCGCAGCCAAAGTGAACTCCGTGCTTCCCATGGGCACTATCGCCGTCGTCCGTTACTACGCTCCGGATGGGACTGAATCAATCTAATGACGAATCCTTTCTATCTCATCTGGCGGCAGAACGGCACCCTGATCCAGGGATATGACGGCACGGCGTGGGTCAGCACAGGCCTGACCTTCCCCATCATCTTCCCCGGCACTACGACCGACGGCCAGGCAATCAGCCTGCAAACCTCCGCCGCCATCAACGGGACCTTCGAAACCCTGATCAGTGTGGGCTTCTACCTCGTGGGCTCCGATGTTCCGGCCGTACAGAACGAGTGGCCTTATCTCGGGGACGTCTACACCCCGACCCGGCCAGAGATGAGCGGTGGGTTCGAGATCAGCTGCGATGGAGGCAGTACCTGGACCCGGTTTTCGAAGACGGTAGGGGTCGAGTCCAATCGCTCGACCTGGATCCCGCTGTCGGAGTTGGCCATCGGTTCCACCGGCATTGCCGGGCAGCTGGGTGCTTTTGACGCAGCCAACCTGCTGGTCCGCTACGTGGTTCCACCCCAGGTCACCCTGACCAAGGTTCTCGACATTCAACTCGCGGCCGGTTTTGAGGTCGCCTAAGAGTTTCCATGCAAATCCTCGGTAATTACGCATCGCAGTTGAGCACGTTCGGCTACCAGCAACTGGTGGCCCTGCTGCAACAGGCCATCCAGTTGGGCGAGTATTCCGGAGGCCAGGCCTTCGACCAGACCGCTCTGGATTCTCTCCAGCAACAGGCGCAGAGCTTTGCCAACCAACCCCAGCCGGAGGCCGGCCAGCGCACCACGGATGACACCTTCAACAACCCTTTGAGTCTGCTCGCCGCGCGCTTTGCTGCGCTCCTCAGCGAATCAACTGCATTCGCGTCCGAATTGAGTGCGTTGCTGGCGGTCCTGGAGAAGGACACCAAGCTGATCGACCAGTTGATCTTTGCTGCGGCGCTCGAGGCCTGGGCAGCGAGCAAGCCAGCCTTGGGCGGCACGGCTATCAAGTGGGACTTCGGCACTGGCTACGGGCCGGTGGCGGGTCTGGAGACCCCTTCTCTCTGGACAGATCCAGTGAACGGTGTGGTGTATAACAGCCGCCCAGCGTTGATCAGCCTGCTGACGGATCAACTCCACACTGGGCTGGCGTGCGCTTCGACGGTCAAACCTGTCGCTACCAAGAACATGGTGTGGCAGTACACCGCCGGGCAGGCGCAGATCGAAGAGTTGTATGCCGACACCTGGACCAAGTTGACGCTGCTCGATCCGTCCGTACTGATCAACTACGTGCCGTCGCCCGTTGTGGTTCCTGCAACCAATCCCTTTGTCATCACCGGACTCTCGAATCTGGGCAACCTGCCTGTCTACGTCCAGACATCCTTCACCGGCCGCCGCCGGCACATTCAGGCAATGGTCACCAATGGCACGAGCTTCTCGCTGTCGAGGTACACCCTCGAAACGGATGCGGTTGCGGTCTTTGCAGGCATCAAGGCCTACAACAATGTCACCGACTACACGGTCGATGAGAACGGCACCTTCACCCCGATCCATCTCGATGAGACCACACTGATCGACATCTACTACGTCGAGAACTTTCCTTCGTATCAATGCTCGATCAATCAGAAGGATTGGTCGCCCCTGCAGATGCTGGATCCGGACCGGCCGTACGCGGACACCGAAACTCGGTTCCTGCCGATCGCGTTCGGCAACGATGGAGTCGGCGGCAAACTGCTGCCGATTACGGATGAGCTGGGTGTAGGAACGGGCATGTACATCAGCCTGACGACTCCGCCCACACAGCAGTACCTGCTGCAGGTGTCGTGCCAGGCTTCCCCAGCCACCGTGGGCGCCACCGCCGTGCTCGAGGTGGACCTGGCTGCCTTCGGTTTCCTGAATGCCATCCGGCTGTCCCCTTTCACGACTTTCCCGCTGACTTTGAAACGAGTAGAGACTCAGAGCCTGACGAGCAATACTAGAGAGACAGTGTGGGAAGGTTCGGTCACCGTGGACCGCGCGACGACGGTCCGCTTCCCGACCGCTGCCGTTTCCAGCCTCTTCCTGACCTTCTACCAGCCGAACTACTCGCTGAAGCAGCAGTCAGTGACTCCGCCGGATGCTCTGCGGCGCGATGTCATGAACCAGTTGCAGGCCATTCTTCCTTTCGACGCCCGCCGGATCCCTCCAACCCCGACGGTGGTCTACACCGGAGCGCAGTATGAGTTTGGCCTGGAGAACATCGAAGGCGAACTCTGGACGTCCCAACCCAGCGTATTCGCGGCCGGCCCGAACCGTCTGGCTGGGTGTCCGGATGTGGTTCGGTTCGATGTCGACTTCATTGGCACGATCGACTTCTATCTGGCCTACCAGGCCTATAACGCTTCCGGTGACCTGGTCGATCAGAACCTCTCTGGCATTCCCGTGACCGACGCGCAGTGCTTCGTCTTCCCCTTTTCATCCGGCATCGACCGGACCCAGATCGACCACGTGGACTTCTACGTACGCGTGGTTCATCGGGATCCCACCTCCCTGGTAGAACGCTTCATGCTGCAGGCCCTCAATGTTTAGTTCCCTTCTGCTCAGTTCCGATGACAGCGTCATTGCCGACCGGATGACCCGGCTGCAGGACAGCCTCCGTGCATTGAGTCTCTCGACGCGCGAGGAGTATCAGGCCGCTGTCTACTCCCTGGTCAACCGGGTGCTGAACCTCGGAGACAACATGCAGTCCCTGGTGCAGGTAGCGCCGCGGCCTGCAATCGTCGGGGATCTCACGCAGAACCTGACTTTGCTGAACCAGGACGCTGGCGACATTGCAGCGGAGATGCTGCGGGTGGAAGATAACGCGGCCGCGCTCTACAATCTGGCGGCGACTTCGCAGAACTCCCTGCGCCAGCTTATCCGGACCGCGATCTATGCCTCGAATCCGAAGTTGTTCGTCGAAGCCTTCATCGATGACAGCGCCCTGGCTGCGAGCTACACCACCACCCTGGACTACAACGCCGGGTTGGCTACGCTTCCGCTGGGAGTTGAGACTCAGGTAACCCCCACCATCGCGATTGGCCTGGGCAGTGTGGGCACAGCGGGAACTCCGGTAAGTAACCTCTCTGCCGGCACCGTGGGGTCCTCCCTGCAGTGGAACGGCACGGTTCTGGAACTGGTGCTGAGTTTCTCCGGGCCCACCATCATCAATCGCCTGGCGCTTGCACTCGACGAGTACGAGGGTCTGGAGATCACCGAACTGACCAGTTCGCCAGACGGTCTCTCGACGGACGATGTGCTCAAGGACCTCGGGGTTTCCTCCATCATCATGGATGCCACCTCGGGCAAGTATTCCGGAGACGTGATCCTCGACTTCCCGCCGCGCTACGTGACGCAGATGAAGATCGTCATCGAAAGCCGCGCAGGTCAAGCGACCTTCGGTATTCGTTCGTTGTCTCTGTTCAACCGGACCTACCAGATCTCAGGCACCTTCACCACGCAGCCTATCACTCTGTCGACGGGCAATGCCCTGTTCTCCATCGATGCCAATACCTTCGATCCCTACACCTCCATCGCACACCAGATCTCAACCGATGGGGTCAACTTCAATGCGATCGAACCTGGACAGGTTTCGATCTCGACTCCCTTCTGGTACAAGGCGCTGTTGACGCGCAATGAGAAAGCGTTCACGCAACAGCAGTCCGCATTGCTGCTGCAGACATCGAATGGCGCAGTCAATGCGTTCTACACGGTCAAGAGCCAGACCACAAACACGTTGAACAGCGGACTCATCGAACAGACCGTGACACTCTCCGGGATCACCGGTCCGGTTCCCTTCCGATCCACTCCATTGCCCAAGACCTTTCGCGTCCAGGTAGGTTCCACCTACCTAAACCCGGGGACGGACTACACCCTGGCCAACAACGTGTTGTCCTTTGCGGCACCGCAGGCATTGGCCACCATCACCTTCCAGACCTCTTCGCTCGGGGCGGCCGCCCTGGCCTCGCTGAAGAATTACTACACACCGTTGCTGTACGGAGTGAGGTTCCAAGCCATCTAATGAGCACCTCCAGTGTTACCTTTCAACTCGGTGAAGCTGCCTCGGCTTCCAAACTGATGGGCGCATTCAATGTGCTCCGGAATCAGGGCCAGCAGCTGCTGACCACTCTCGGCACCTACCGAACTGACAGTCTGGTCTCCTTCGAACAGCGCGTGGAGGCTCTCAACAGCCGCCGCGAGCGCGCCAACCGAGTGAAATCCTCGTACGTGGCTGTGCGTTTCGTTGCCACAGACCTGCTGGATATGGACCAGACCCAGACATCGGCCACCGTTCGCGCCGATACCCAGGCGGTCACCTTGCAGGAGCGGCAAACCGCGACTAATGCAATCGTGCAACAGCAGACGTTCTCGACGTCCGATGGCACGGCGGAGTCGATCTCGGTCGATAACTCGATGTACATGGTCTCGACCAGCGACGGGCTGATCCCCACCGGAACCTTCACATTGAAGTTGCTCCAGGCATTGAACCTTACCGTTCTGACCTTCGACCTGTCTGCAGTACCGGCAAAGTCGACGGTCGTGGTCTCTGCGTCACCGGATGGCATCAACTACACGGCCGCGGTCCAGACCAGCATGAACGGCTACAGACTCACCGCCTGGTTTTCGCCGATGAACATGCGGTACATCACGCTGGCTGTCACACCCTCCGCGCCCGATGTGCTGGGAGGCTCTTCATACACCTTTGGGCTCACCGACTTTGTTGGAGCTGAGACGGAGTTCCAGCTGCTCTCCGACCTGGTGACTCTGCCGATCGCCTTCCGCCCGGTCGGCACTCGACTTCAACTGGTGGCCCAGCACGATCCCAACCTGACGTTCTTCCTGAACTTCAACAATGTGGGATGGTTGGAATACGCAGCCGGGGCCACCATCACGATTCCCGGGACGATCGAGACCAAGACACCTGCGGTGGCCCTCCACACCGGCGGAGCGCTGGAGATCGTCCTCCCGGTCGACGCCTATCCGAATTCCGTCCAGGTCTTCGACGAGACAACCAGCAAGAACCTGACCGTCGTCCCCAACCTCTCGGCAACGGATCCCAATCTTGCACACCTGGTTCACGACTACATCGCACTCAACGGAACCACCCTCACGTATATCGGGCCCGACCTGGCGGCCGCCGCAGGGCACACCTTCACGGTGACCTTTGTCGAAGGCCCAGCTTTGGTAGAGGTCCAACTCAAGGTTCAACTGATCACACCACACCGCACGGTGACTCCCACATTCACCGGTGCTTCGCTTCAGGAGTTGTAAATGGCTAACGCTACCCTTTCTATCGATACCCTGGAACTCGTGTCCACCGAACGAGTCGTTCCCAAGAACGGCTCGCCGGCAACGCAGGACTACAACGACACCCAGAACGAGAACCTGCTCGATCATGCAACGCTGGCGGAGTTCATCAATAACTTCCTGCGTCCGATCCTGCTGGCGTTGCCGCCTGGCGCAGCCAACGGCCTGTTGGCTTCAACCCTGTTCACGGATCCTACGGATGAGAGCGCTCTTTGCTTTGACCCTCTGTCGGACACACCGCTGACCGTCAAGCAGTCCCTGCAGTACCTGCTCAATCTCACCACGAGCGCGCAGGGGAAACTGACTGACGTCAGTACCCAGGTTGGGATTCTGGCTTCGAAGCTCTCGTCAACCAACCAGAACGACATCGCCCTGGTCCTGCAGAACTTCCAGGCGGCCCTGGCCGCGCAGGCAAATGCCATCGCGGCTTTGGAGACCAGTTCGGGGACAGGCGTTTCCGCGTTGCAGCAGGCCACGCCGTTGATCGACCCCCGGGGCCAGGAGACTGTGCGCTGCGAATGGTCGACTGCCCAGCTCAACGATACCTATACCGTGACCGCTTCGATCGAGGACACTGCTGGATTCCTCGATATCGCGAGCTGGTCGTACATCACAGGAGGTCTGGGTGTGAATGTCGTCATTCGCAACTCCGACCCGGCAGCCGGCCACCAGGGCATTGTCCACGTCTGCGCCTTCCCCCTCAGCTAACCAATCTCTTCAAAGGACCTGAAATCATGCGTCGTCTTCTTGCTTCGATCGTTCTTGCGCTGAGCGCACTCGTATCTTCCGGACAGACCACCACGGTGGCCACGACCGCCACGACTGGTGCTGGGGTTGTGGTGCCCCGCGCCACTCTGAGCTTCCAGCTGCAGAACTGCGGCGTTACCGTCACTCCGAATCCGACAGCGACCCTGACGGCCAATGCGTTCGGTGTGGTGAATGCCACGGTGCCGAACAGCAACAGCTTTGTCTGCCCCAGCAACCAGGCCTACTACCTGGTCACCATGAAGAACTTCACAGGCAACATCGTCTGGACGCGGCCTTATCAGCTGACTGGCGGAACCAACACCCTCGCGACACCCCTTGCAGCCCTGCCCTCGACAGCGACGGATATCCGCACGCTCCTGGGACCGGATGGCAAGATCCTTTCCGGATTTCTGCCAGCAGGGGCTCCCACAGTTCAAAGCGTAAATGGGCATGTAGGCACAGTGGTTCTGGCAGCTACCGATGTAGGAGCGGTCCCCTCCACCGGCGGATCCGTTACAGGGCCGATCGCCCTGCCTGCCGATCCAACTCTAGCGCTACAGGCCGCCACCAAGCAGTATGTCGATAACAGCATCTGCAAGCTGCCCGCCCTTGTACAGTACGCCCCATCGGCCTGGCAAGTTGCCGGCAGTGTGACCTCGACATTCAGTGCATCGCTCGTCGCCGGTAATACGATCTACGTAGTCGGAGCCTCAGAGGGTACAACCGGGAGCAGCGTCACGTCCATCACCGGGATTAGCGATACCCAGGGGAATGTCTTCCACCCTATCTTCGTGCAATCCGGAAGTGTCTTCGATGTCGGCGAGGAGATCTGGTATGCCACCAACATCGTTGGAGGGCCTGAGTCGATCACGGTCTCGGCGACCGGAGCTACTCCGGAGATCCGAGTCGAGGCAGCGGAGTACAGAGGGGTCGCCACATCCAGCGCACTTGACAATTCGGTTCTCGGCTGGAGCGCTTCCTCACCCATCTACCCAGGACCATTGACGACAGCTGGTCCAAACGAGCTGCTCCTCGTGACCCTGGTGAATGTGGCGTCTGCTTCATCGCCTGGGTTTACGCAGAGTTCTCCAAGCACAACGTTTTCCAACAGCGGTACTGACAACCTTACATTCAGCATGATGGTCGCGGGCGGCGGACTCCAGAACCCGGGTTTCACCGTCGTCTCCGGCGGAGCAGGTAACGTCCACACCGTAAGCACCGCCTTCTTTCCAACCCCAGGCTGCATCAGCGGAGGCAGCTCGCCACAGCCCGTGCCGCTTTACAACTCGACTGGAACACTGCAAGCCAGCGCCCATACAGTCACCGGCATCGGCACCCTCGTGGGAGGAGCACTGACGGTTACCTTTACTGGCTCATCTGTGTTCACAAGCTCGACTTCCTATGCTTGCAGTCAGTCCGACACGACCGCTGTGCATGGATTTGAAGTCACCTACACCTCGGGTTCGGTTGTGACTTTTACCGGAACGGGTACGGATACGTTCCGCTATTCGTGTGTAGGAAACTAAGATCGGTTGCGTCAGTGCCTAGAATCATTGCCAAGAAACGTGCAACCAAACTGGTGCCCTACTCCGCCCGTCGGCGACACAATCGCCGGCGGGTGGCGACGGAGCCGGAAAAGCATGTCCACACCATCCTCAAGGAGGAAGGCATTCCCTACACCCGCGAGAAGCAGATCAGTCACTGCCATGTCGATGTCTTCATCGCGCCGCATACGGTGATCGAGATCCAGGGTTGCTTCTGGCACAAGCATGACTGCCAGGAGCCGGAAGGCGGATGGCCCGTGGCGGACGTGGCTGTACAGACCCGGGATGAAGCCAGGTTTGCCTTCCTGCGCGCCCAAGGATACGACGTGATTCCGATCTGGGAGTGCGACCTCCGCGATCACCCGCGGATGATCCGCAACCAGCTCCGCAAACTCAAGGTCTAGGGGAACTACATGCGCGGCGGCACATTTGCATTCATTGGCGATATCTTCGAGACGGCCGGACGTATGGCCGGACGTGCATCGGGCAATGCCGGCCCGGGGTATGCCGGTCAGTTCGGATCACCGGAGTTCTTCGCGTCCGCCCGCGCTGGTGACGAGCGCGCGTTGCGCACGATGGAGAAGCAGGGTTACGGCCTGGCCTGGAAGAAGCAGAGACGCTGGGCAAGCGTCGAACGCGAGGTTGGGAAAGACTCGGCTCGGTATGCGCCAGGCTGGTCTGCCGCAAGTTTGAAGCCTCGAGGTTTGCTGACAGGCCGACGGGTGTACGGGATGAACCGTGCCATGTCCAACTTCCACGGCGCCACCCTCAAGATGGGTCTCGGTATCGGTGCGGCGATGACCCTGCTGCAAGGCGCTACAGCCCCTCGCGGCCACATGGTCTCGCAACTTGCGGCCGGCACCGGAGCGACCGCCGGCGGCATGCTGGGGGCTGCGGTCGGAGGCCTCATGTTGGGGCTGCCTGGCGAACTCATCGGAGGTTGGGTAGGCGGCACCGCTGGCGAGAAGGTCGGCGCGGCTGTACATGCCTTCACCGACATCGCTCACTCGGCGCAACACCTGAACTTCGGCGGGCACTATCAGGACACGCAAGAGGCATTCACCATGCGGCAACGCGCGGTCCAGGAGATGAGCACTTCCCTCTTGAACGCACGACAGTACCTCGGCAAGGAAGCAGCTTTGCTGCATCAGTAAAGGAGAATCATGAGCTACACACTCGATCAACTCGGCGCTATGTTGGATTCACTCACCACCAGGATGGCCGCTATTGATGGCCAAGGGCTCCCAGAGGGCACGCAGAGCGTCCAGGGCAGCCTGACAGCCAACGTCGCTGGCCTGCGGCGGGATTTCAAGCAGCTGGTGGGCACGCTGCAGCAGCAACTGGATGGCGTGAAGACCCAGGTAACCGGTTACGTCGCGGCGGTCAAGGATGTCACCACGGCGAATTCCACCCCATAAGGTGTTTTGTTCACCAAACTAAGGTGTTTCACTGACGACAAGTGGGTGTTACTTCCGTACTCTGGGAAAGTTCTTTTCATGTGGTGAGCAATATAGATCACATGCAGGCCATCTCCAAGGAGCTATCCGTGTCTCAGAGCATTGTTGCGCACTTGAACCGTGAACTGTCCGAAGTCGACTCTCAACTCACCGCACTCCGTGAAAAGCGAGCTGGCCTCCAGGCGGTCCTTGCCTCCGCATCCAGGTCCTTGGGAGTGCGACAACCGTATCGTCACCTCTACGTCGTCAACTCGCAGCCCGACCGAAGATCTGCCTGAGTATTCCTCCTCGTTTCCTCGGCACTAGAATGCCCCGGCGCTTATGCCCGGGGCATTTCTGGTTGTGTAGGCGATCTGAGGTGTTCGCCTGAGTGTTTCGGCTCCTACTTCTCGGTAAGACAGAGATAGCTGGTCTCACACCAGCAATCTTTGTGGAGACATGTATGAGCGAAGCAACGACGCGGTTCCTTACACCCGCGGATGCAGCAACCTTCCTGGGAGGCCTGAACGCCCGTACCGTGACGCGCTGGGCGCGCGAGGGCTACCTTCCTGCCTACCCGATCGGCGAGGGCAAGAGGAGGATTTGGCGTTTTCAACAGGAGGATCTGGAAAAGTGGATGATTGCGCGTCGTCAGGGCGGCCAGTTACCCCTTGCCCTTCAGAACTTAGCAGGTACACTTGGTGCCAGCCATCGGTGCCTCAGTCGGGAGCAATATGACTGAAAGCACCAGATTCCAACAGGGTTCACTCACGCGCGTGAAGAACAAGACGGCACCGGACACATGGTTCTTTCGGTACTACTCGTACGAGAACGGAAAACGTGTGTACCGCAACCTCAAGATCGGAACGGTGCTGGAATTCCCTCTGCGCCGGGACGCTGAGAAGGCTGTTCATGGGCTTCGCGCAAAGATCAACTCCGAGGTTCGCGCACCTGAGACGGTGAACGACCTCATTGCCCACTACGCAACCCGCGAACTGACAACTGAGAAGAAGTCCCACTCCACATTGGAGAACTACAGGGGAAACCTGAAGCTCTACATTGTGCCCAAGTGGGGCAACCAGCGTCTCTCGGCCGTCAGGACCGTTGCGGTTGAGGAGTGGCTGCACAGCCTCACCCTTGCCCCGGCAACGCGGTCGAAGATCCGCAACCAGATGTCCGCGATCTTCACCCACGGGATCCGGTACGAGTTCATAACGACGAACCCTATCAGCAAGGTACGCTGCTCGTCTGGACGATTGCGGGAGCCAGACGTGCTCACACCAACAGAGTTCCGATCGCTTCTGGAAGTGTTGCCCCTGCGTGAACGCGCAATGGTAATGCTGGCGGGATCAACGGGGCTCAGGCGGTCAGAGATGTTCGCTTTGCGGTGGTCTGATCTCTGCTATCAGACCAATCAGGTGTTTGTCACGAAAGGAGTTGTTCGGAATCACTTCGGCAAAGTGAAGACGCCGGCAAGTCGGAAGCCAGTTCCTATTCATCCGGCTGTCTTCCAGGTCTTGGCAGAGTGGCGATACCGCTCGCTCTACAAGGCTGATGGTGATTTCCTGTTCCCTTCAATTCGTCTGAATGGTACTCAGCCTTTGTTCCCGGATATGGTGATGACCAAGATCATCCGTCCGTTATTGGAGGAGGCCGGCATCGTGGGCAAGACGATCGGGTGGCACAGCTTCAGGCATTCCTTCGCGACGAACCTCCGCTCCATGGGGGTCGATGTGAAGGTGGCACAGGAGCTGTTGAGGCACGCCAACAGCCGCACCACGCTCGACCTGTACACCCGTGCAGTCTCGGCCGATAAACGGTTGGCCAGCGGTAGGCAGCTGGATATGCTGATGGGAGGCAGCGGTTCAGCACCGTCGTCAGCACCGGCAGCAGCCTGAGTAATTCAGGCAGCGGCTGGAAGTGGTTCATTTCATGGAGGTTGTTGGTGGGCACAGCAGGATTCGAACCTACGACTTCCACCGTGTGAAGGTGGCACTCTACCGCTGA
>OCTA010005232.1_pt1 | contig 11260 bp, 9 predicted proteins | sample 1538991 | NCBI WGS metagenome assembly OCTA01 (sample SAMEA3539302, study PRJEB22396) | soil metagenome | biome: tundra; feature: field; material: soil | place: USA | collected 2010-05 | depth 0.15 m | reverse complement strand
TCAAAAGCTGCGCGAGATTCTCCGCTCCCACAGCGAGTAGGGCATTTCTCGATTTGCTGTAGAGGGAGGGCAAGGACGGGAAGGGCACGGCTTCAGCCGTGCCGCCCTGAGTCTCCAAGGGGTTCCGGCTTCAGCCGCTGAGGGCCTACACTCTACGCCATCGGGAGAAATGCTTTTACTTAGCCCGGCGCTTCAGCGCCGGAAAAAGTAGAAGAAATGACTCAAGTCCCGGAGGAGTCTGTGTCATAGCTTGAGGTCGATCGAAAAAGTGGATGGGACGATGCACGAGCCGCGAAGCGGCGGAACAGGAAAGCCCGGGACGGTAGTGCCGGGTAGGCGGAAGTGGAACCAATCGAGTCCCGCAAGGGACGGCACCTGGGCTACGACACAGACTCCGGAGGGACGACTGTGATAGCCAGGACTTGGCCTTGCACCCCGTGATGTCGGATGGGGTCGCTACTGTCAGGCAGACCCTTGGGTGCGGGCGAACAGATGGCGCAAGCTTGCGCTAACGCCTGATAACGACAGTTACCGTTGATGCTGGATCCCAAGAACACGGAGGCTGGTGAAGGTTTCCAGATTACGGGGCCACCTTGACAGGCGCCGCAACACTTCCCATGCGATTGCCAAGAGAGTCGCGAACCACGAAACGAACGTTGTACTCTCCCGGCGGAAGCTGAAGCCCGTTGTGATATGTCATGCCGTTGTGCTGGATCTTCTCCAAGCCTCCGGGGTTGAGGTGGACTTCGATGCGCTGCGAAAGATCTGCAACCACGCGTCCATTCAGGTTTCTTGCCACCGCAGCAATGTCGACTACCATATGATTATCATCGGATTGGTCCACAGACGCGAAGCTGGGAGGCATCACAAGAGAGAATTGCACTTTAGTCCTTCCCGGATTCTTGCCGGGTTCAGTCTCCAACCAGGTCACGGAAACCGGCACGCCGGTAAAGTCGAGCGGAGAGCCTAGCGCTAGCTGAATGTCCTGCCTAGCTGAAGTCGCGGATGTGTCCCTGGAGAGAAAGAAGCCGTTTCGATAGCGTATGTGTGCGCCTTTCGCATGGACCGCTACGGAGACTTCATGCCAACCGGGCTTGGAGCTGCGTGGGCTGACATAATAACCGAGCATGTAATAGCTGCTGTCATCCTGAATGGCCTGACGAAAGGACTGGACCAGATTGCTACCTCCCAGAAAAGCTTTCCCACCCGTGTTTTCCGCAAATAGCTTGAGCGTGCTATTGGTGTCCTGCCTTTTTTCTTGCGCTTGAGCGTCCGTGTCGAACTGGGGATCTCCGGTATCAGATAGACGAACACCTCCAGTCGTCATCGGCATGTCAGCGGTAGCCGATCGCAGATCGACCGAGTAGATAGCAATCTGGGCGTCGTTCAGCATTCTCCAGAGGTTGTCGTACGCCGATTGCATTTCATCCCTCCCATGGACCGGACATGCCGGGTCGCACATCAGAGGGGAGCCGGGACTCAACGAGAAAGGGAAACCAGAGCTCGCCCAGATCAACGATTTCCGTCCGGGCAACCCGCGGAAACCCTTTGCGATTTGCAACAACGCCTGGACTGTGATGGAAGCCGCCGTTTTGGTCTCCAAGGAGGCCAGTTGAGCCTCCGCTTGCAATTGACCCCGAATGAGCTTGGTGAGGGCTACCGCTAGCCCATCTCCCACTGGATGATGGGGGTCTACCACCTGCTCATGGATCATCGGTGCGGCATTGGACTCCGCCCGTTGCAGGGCGATGGCGAGAAGTTTTGGGTCGTCCGTGAAATCATGAAGCAACGTGAGGCCGCCGCCAGTGAGCACCAGCAGACACATAGGCTCGCCGGATTCCGCGACATCCGAAAGAAACTTGAGTAGTGCTGTTCTGGCATTTGACTGGTCGGGGAACGGAGTGTTCACGAAATCCAACACAATGATGCTGAGACGGTGATAGTCACTACCACCTGGTTCGATGTTGCTGAAGGTTCCACGTTCACCTTCGGAACGACGCAGCCGAGCGGAGTTGGTCTTCACTTCTTCAAAAATGGCTATCGATTGAGACTTCCCGTCTTGTTTCAAAGCAAACTCTTCCTTCTTGAGACCCGGAAGGGGAGAGCCGGATTTGCCGTTGACGACAGTAGGAATTAAGACTAGTTCAGTGGAGGAAGTGAATGTGGTCGTGTGCGATGGCGTGGTTTGAGCGTAGAGAGGTGTCGTGAGAAGAAGAGGGATACCGACTATCGCGAAACAGAGCTGTCTGCGACGCATGAGAGGTATTGGACTATTTCGTATCGTCAGCTCAGGTCTGGTTTTACGTTCCTGAGCGACCTGTTGCCGCCATTCTAGCCTCAAAACGAGTTGCTGGCGAAACATCCCGATTTCACTCATTGACCTTTGGGTCAGGCGGCCCGGGATCGGCTAACAGAAAAGCCGAGCCGGGCGGGGCCGGGTTCGGCTTTTTGCACATCAAATGGAGGCCAAATCATGAAGCACCTTTGGTTTACATGAGCGTGGCTAGTCCTGTCAGTGAACTGCGTCACATCGTGAGGTGCGGTGAGCGCCAAGAGCCGCAAACCAAGGCAATACTGTCAATTGGCGTAATATCCCAGTTTCACGCACTGACACCGTGCAAGGTCTTTGGAAGGGTATTGCGATTGCTGAATTTGTCACGCACTACTAGAATGGCTGCCGCTTCTATCCGTTTCGACAATTTGCTTCTCAATCAGGAGGAACATGAAAACAAGAACGATTGTATTGACTGTGGCTCTGTGTTTCCTTGCAGTGGCAGCGAGCTTTGCCAGCAGCCCGAATTTGGGCACCTGGAAGTTGAACGAGGCCAAGTCGAAGATGCCCGCTATGGCACCGAAGAACAACACAGTTGTCTACGAGGCCGTGGGTGACAACGTGAAAGTTACGGTAGATGGCACCGATGGCCAAGGTAAGCCCACGCACAACGAGTGGACGGGAAAGTTCGACGGGAAAGACTACCCCCTCACCGGCGATCCGAGTGCAGACACGCGGTCGTATAAGACAGTTAACGACCGCACGACCGAGTTGACCAACAAGAAAGACGGCAAGGTTACTGCCACGGGTCGAATTGTCATATCGGCGGACGGCAAAAGCCGTACCGTCACCGTGAGGGCAACGGATCCGAATGGCAAGAAAGTCGAATCCACTGCAGTGTACGACAAGCAGTAGCGGGATCTCTCCCAAAGGTCTGACTGCAACGTGGATGCCCTTCCGCTCCATTCTGAACGGGAGGGCATTTGTAAAGCGCTCGTAGTTGACGTTAAATTGAGATTACACTTAAAATCCCCCCATTTCGGATGCCGGTCTGTGTCCGATACGTGGAATCTCGCCAAGGTCGTCCGCAAGGTCGAGTTCAAGCTACTACAAACGACCGAGTTCTCACGCACACCGCGAAAGCGGCAAACAAATGAGCTAAAGTATTTATTCTTCAATACTTTATCTCAAACCATCCTCTTCCAGAACCTCTCGCACTTCCCGTCTAATATATAGAAAACATTATGCTTATACCATTCTAAGGCTGCGGTTGAAAGTGTCGCTCAATTAGTGAAAGTCCAAAGAAAACCACCCAATGTTTCCCATAACTTATTATTTTATAAAGACATTACTGATAAGTCCTTATTTCTCAAATACCTGCAAGGAAGAAACCGCTAAGTCTTTGATTTCAAAAGACCGCATCAGGGGGGAAGAGGCCAGACAGCAAAAGGCGGACGAAAACGTCCGCCGTTTCCGCAACCTTGAACCACTTCTATCCCAGCTTCGCGTCCATCGTAATCTTCGCGTTGAGCACCTTCGAGACAGGGCATCCCGCCTTCGCATTCTGTGCCGCCGTGTTAAACGCGTCTGCGCTCGCCCCCGGAACTTTCGCAACCACATCCAGATGCACCGCCGTGATCGCCCATCCCGCTTCGAGCTTTTCCATCGTCAACGTCGCCGAGGTGTTAATGCTCTCCGGCGTCAGGTTCGCGCCTCCCAGTTGCGCCGACAGTGCCATCGAAAAGCACGCGGCATGCGCCGCCGCAATCAGTTCTTCCGGATTTGTCCCCGGATTGTTTTCAAACCGCGTGGTAAACGAATAGGGCGTATTCGAAAGCACGCCGCTGGTGGACGAAACTGTCCCTTTCCCGTCTTTAAGACCGCCCTTCCACACTGCACTCGCTTTGCGTTGCATTCCAATCTCCTGTTGCGAGGATTCAAACGAAGTCGGTCTCCATTGTAGAAGAAGTCGCGCGGCCGCGTGATGAGTCCTCCGATGGAGCGACAGCGGCAACCATCACGCGGTAGCGTTAGTGTGGACTAGTGCCATGACGCTGCGGGACACTACACTAATACCTCAACTTTCCCCCAAGGACTGAAAGTGCCAACCAATCCTGTTCTAGTCATACACGGCGGCGCCTGGGCCATACCCGACGACATGGTCGAGGCGCACCTCGACGGCGTGCGCAATGCTTCCGCGGCAGGATGGCGCGCGCTCGAACGCGGCGGATCCGCTCTCGACGCGGTCGAGGAAGCCGTGGTCGTGCTCGAGGATGACGAAACCTTCGACGCCGGCCGCGGCAGCTTCCTGAACCGCGACGGCAAGGTGCAGCTCGACGCCTTCATCATGGACGGCTCGACCCTCCGCGGCGGTGGAGTGGGTTGCGTCGAACGTTTGCGCAATCCGGTCCGCGCCGCCCGGAAGATTCTTAGCGACAGCCCGCACGTCTATTTTGTCGCTGAAGGCGCCGAGCGTTTTGCCGCCGAGCAGGGCATCGCTCTTTGCCGCAACGAAGACCTCGTGATCCCTCGCGAAGTCGAGCGCCTGCGGGAATACCAGGCGCAGGACCGAACCCACGGCAACGACCTGTTCGCGCCCGAAATTTCGCACGACACCGTCGGCGCCGTCGCCCTCGACCGCAACGGCAATATCGCCGCTTCGACTTCGACCGGAGGCACGCTCAACAAGGCTCCCGGCCGCCTTGGCGACTCTTCGCTGATCGGTTGCGGCTGCTATGCCGACAATCTCAGCGCGGCCGCTTCCACCACAGGATGGGGAGAACCGATCATGAAGCTGGTGCTGGCGAAGTGGGCGGCGGATCGCGTCGAATCCGGCAGTTTGCCCGAGTGGGTCGCCAAGGAAGCGATGAACCATCTGAAGCAGCGTCTCAACGGCCACGGGGGAATCATTTTGCTGGATGCTCAGGGCCGCTTCGGAATTGCCCACAACACGCCGCGCATGGCTTGGGCCGTCCAGACCGTGCAGAAGCAAGAAGCGGGAATTCAGCGAAACGGCTGAGCTGTGAGGTTTTCAAGTTTGAGAAATGGGAGCCGGGAACTGGTTCTAGAATTCCACATGAGCCCGCAGGCCCGGCACCAGGACCGGCCCGCGGGCGCGGTTGTAACCGGGATTGTTGATGTGCTGCACTCCGGGAGCGATATAGATCCCGCGCCAAACGTGCGCCGTGTAATACGATTCGAGAATGTTCTCTCGCCTGTAGTTCAGCTTGCCATCGCCAAGCAGAAAGCCGGACCCGCCGTCCGCGAGATAGATCTGGTGATCTTTCTTGATCCCGTTCGAGACGAAGGCAATGCCGGCGCGGTCCTGCTTGCGATGCCATAGCGTGCCGTTCACCCCAACGCCCTGATTGAAGGTCGAATCAATCTCGGTGTAGACAAAGGACTCGGTTCTTCCGTTATCCCATCCCCAGCGGGCAAACGCCGTGAAGTACCGCGTGAGATTCTGTTCCAGGTTCACGCCAAAGCCATACTTGTGGGTGATGTGCCAGGGGTGGTGCGTGATATCTGGAACCTCGACCAAGCCTTCTTGAAACTGCGCAACCGCATCGCGGTAGATGCCCATATTGGCGTGGTTCGAGTACGCGAGTAGCCGCACGACGCCAGCTTTCTTTGGCACAACGCCATGGCGCAGCTCATATTCAAAATTTTCCGCGTGAACCTGCCAGGGCCGCCACACCAGATCGATTCCATTCGCAACCTTGGGCATGAGCGCTTCGGCGAAGCGGAATCCCCAGTTGCGGTCCTCGTAGTCCGCTATCACCCCCACCGTGTAGCCGCGCGTGTCGGCGGCGTAGTCCCAGGCGCCGTTGTTGTCCACCGACCAGTTGCTGAATTGAAAATGGGTATCGGAGCCTACCGAATTCAGATCAAGAAAATCCGCCATGCTGAACTTGCCGAAGCGAATTTCCAGGCGACGCCGGGGCAACTCATCGAACAGCGACAGATAACTGCGCTGGTTCTCAATCTTGTCCTTGCCCAACGCGAACACTTTGTGGATCATGCCGCGCCCCAGATACGGCGCTTTGCTCAACGATGGGTTGCGCACGATGTCCAGATTCGTATTCCCAGCCAAGCCAAAGCCCTGAGTAAGCGCCGCGCCGCCCGCTTCCTCGATATCCACTAGAAGCTCAGTGGAATTGTTGAGCCGCACGCCCGTGTAGAGCGTCATCACCCGCGAAGTAGCTTTCTCATAACGCGGGCTGAGGCTGTGCGGCCCGCTGTAATCGGCATGAAAATCAGGATGGGCCTGGGCGATGAAGTTCATCTGTCCGGAAAGCCAGAACCGCGAGTCCTTGAAATGCGGCAACATCGCTTCGGGATCACCACTGGGGGGCGAGTCGGGCGGATCGTCTGCGTTCGGCGCGGCGGCGGGCTGGGCGGAATCGGAGGCAGCTTGCGCTTGCGCCTGCGCCCAGCAGGCAGGAACGGCGATGCCCGGCAAGAAGGCGAACGCCAGCGCCAAGGCCAGCCAAGTGGCGCGGTGGGTACGGTCGGCTATAATGAAAATGAATGTCAAGTTCAATATCATGACAACACATTAACGACCGGCGGCCGCGTCCACAACGCGTCCGGTCACTCCTAGATGCGATTACAATCACGCCCGGCACATAGAGTTGACCAGTATGCGCTCAGTCGGTTAATGAAACGTTACCGGCCCGAGTCGGAACCCGCAGTTCGCACATGGCAAGCCCGTAATCAAACCTGGTTCTATGTCCCAATACTCGCGCGATCCGCGCCTCGCTGTTGATTAACCCAAGCATATCACAAATAGTTAACTATGGTTAATATCGGCGTTTCGTACACTCGTAAGTCTCGGCCCGAGCGGGACCCGGTCAGCCTGGTGCGCGCTTACCTGAAGTAGGGTCCGGCATCGTTCAAGAATCGGCGCTGGCTGCGAATCTCGCGGATAGGGCGGAAGAGCCGGCGAAAAGTAAAAAGGACAGCCCGGAGCCCCCCAAGGCCGTCCTCATAAACCCTCCCGGTTAGAAGGGCAACTGGCACCACGATAGCCGTACGAGATTGCGGGAGTATTGCAATTTCGTGAAAGTCCGGTGAATTCGATTTCGCCTCACAAGACGCCCTCGGCAGCCGTTTTCTACCCGCCACTGCTATATTGATCGGAGTTATCGGCGGCTCCGGCCTCGGCCAACCGCTACGGTGGAGGAATCATGGCCCGCAAGACCGAGCAATCCCGTGCGCTGCAGAAACGCGCGGAACAGTTGATTCCCGGAGGCGTGAATTCCCCGGTGCGCGCGTTCCGCAGCGTGGGATGCGATCCCCTGTACATCGTCCGCGGCCAGGGCTCGCACATTTGGGACGCCGACGGCAACGAGTATGTGGACTACATCGGCTCCTGGGGGCCGCTCATCCTCGGGCACGCCGCGCCCACAGTCATCGAGGCCGTGATCGCGGCGGCGCGCAACGGCACCAGCTTCGGAGCGTCCACTCCCGCCGAAGCCGATCTTGCCGAGCTGGTGATTTCCGCGTTTCCGCACATGCAGAAAGTTCGCTTCGTCAGTTCCGGCACCGAAGCGACCATGTCGGCCATCCGCCTGGCGCGCGGGTACACGAAGCGCAAATATATTGTGAAGTTTGAAGGCTGCTATCACGGACACTCCGACGCGCTCTTGGTGAAAGCTGGATCGGGCGTGGCCACGCTGGGCATTCCGGGCTCGGCGGGCGTTCCGGAGGAATTCACGCAGTTCACCTTAGCGCTTCCGTTCAACGATGTTGGCGCACTTGAGCAAGCTTTCGAGAAATTCAAGCACCAGATTGCGTGCGTCATCGTGGAGCCGGTAGTCGGCAACATGGGATGCGTGCCTCCGGCGCGGGGATACCTCGAAGCTCTGCGCGCCATTACTCAGCGCGACAAGGCGCTGCTCATCCTCGACGAGGTCATGACTGGATTCCGTCTGGCCTACGGCGGAGCGCAGGAACTGTATGGAATCAAGCCCGATCTCACTACCATGGGCAAGATCATCGGCGGAGGTTTGCCGGTTGGTGCCTACGGCGGCCCGAGCGAAATCATGGATCTGATCGCTCCGCTAGGTCCCGTGTACCAGGCTGGAACGCTCTCCGGCAATCCTCTGGCGATGGCGGCTGGTTATGCCACGCTGAGTTACTTGCGCGACCACAAAGATGTCTACACGATCCTAGACAGGCTTGCCGGAGTAGCGGTCGCTGGAGTAGCGGCCGCAGCCCATGACGCGGGTGTGCCCGTGTGCCACAACCGCGTCGGCTCGATGTTTACCTGGTTCTTCGCGGCAGGCCCAGTTACTGACTGGACTTCCGCCGCCAAGTGCGACACCGAAGCCTTCGGACGCTTCTTTCGCGCGATGCTAGAGAACGGAATCTATCTGCCGCCGTCGCAGTTCGAAGCCGCGTTTCTTGGCGCGGCACACACCGAGAAAGATGTGCAGCAGACGATTGCGGCAGCGAAGCAGGCGTTCGCGATGGCGGCGGCGTAGAAAGGGCTGCAGTTGGCGAAATCGAAGATGTTTTCAACAGCTACGAAAAGCAAACTCTACTTGGAGTGGCCCGTCCGCATCACGCGACCATCCCTCTGCCGAATATCAGCCATCGCTACCCCACCGACACACGCATCGGTAATCACGTTGCCTTTCTTGTCCTTGCAATAGAGCGTTCCACTGACATGCCAAATGCCATCAGATAACGATGCAGTAAACGGTCTCTCCGACTCTATGTGCTTCTTGCCATACACCTTGGCCAGCGCCGTATCTGCGAGGCCGACCGCTGTGGCTGAATCAGGAACCTTCACTGGTTTGATAGCGGACTGCACAGTTTGACCAAGGGCGGACAAAACCATTGCAATTGCGAGCAAAGTTGCGACAGCCGCCGTTCTCATGACCAGCATTTTACGCTTAACTTTTGCGGAGTTATATTCATCATCTCCGGGATGGTGAAAAACTCATAGCCTTCCGCTTTGTAGCGCAGGATCAGACTTTCCGTCGCCATCACTGTCTGCGCGCGGTCCGCACCCAGGGCGCGATGTCCGCCATCGTGCAGCAGGATTGCGTTGCCGCCGCGCATCTGCCGCGCAACTTTTCTTTCGATCACCGCCGCGGGCGGAGCATTCCAGTCGTAGCCGGTCACGTTCCACATTACCGTTTGCATTCCGAGTTCACGCGCGATCCTCAACGTTGCGGGGCGTCTTCCTCCAAACGGTGGACGAAACAGACTCGAATGCTCGCCGATTGCGTCCTGTAGCGCAGACTGGCAATCCAGAAGCTGCGTACGCGTCTGCGCTACAGATTCGAAGATGAGCAGTGGATGCGTGAACGTGTGATTGCCGATGATGTGTCCCGCCTGCGCCACTGCGCGCGCAATATCGGGGCGCTGCCGCACGTAACGGCCGATCATGAAGAACGTCGCCCGCACGCTGTGCTTCGCCAGCACATCGAGCAACTTCAGCGTATGCGGATCGTTTGGCCCATCATCGTAGGTCAGGGCGATTTGCTTGCTGCCGCGAACCCCGCCAGCAAACGTCCGTCCAAACCACTGCGCCGTCGGCGCCATGGACTGATATCCCGCCGCCGAAGCGGCGGCAGCGGCCGTCAGCCCAATCAGAGCGGGGAACATGAGGAGATTGTATGTGATTGCAGAGGTCAGAGGTCAGATTGCAGAAGTAAACCCGCAGAGATTCAGCATTGCCGCTTGTCCCGAAAGATTTTCACCTCTGCAATCTGACCTCTCACCTCTGACCTCTCCGCAATCCACAATTGCGCCGCGCGGCGAAGCAGGATATTCTGCTCACGACTATCCATGGCAAAGCTTTTCGAACTTCCCCGTTACATCGCGGTTGAAGGTCCCATACGAGTTGGGAAAAGCACGCTGGCGCGGGTTCTGGGAGAGCGCCTGGCCGCCCAGCGCGTGATCGAACCGGAAGACAACCCATTTCTCAAGGCGTTCTACGAAGGAGAGCGGGGCGCTGCATTCCAGGCACAGCTGGCATTCCTGATCCGCCGCTTTGAGCAGCTGCGCGCGCTCGATCTGGGGCCGCGGTCAAATAAGACAGTGGTTGCCGATTATATTTTTGAAAAAGACAAGCTCTTCGCCTGCCTCAATCTCAACGATCAGGAACTCGATACCTACAATCGCTACTTCAATTATTTTCGCGAACAACTGCCGACTCCCGACCTCGTCATTTACTTGCAGGCCACGCCGGAAGTGCTGAAGAAGCGGCTGAAGAAGAAAAACGTGGCCGGCGAGAAGGCCATCAGCGAGGATTACCTGATGGAAGTCGTTAAGGCCTACGAGCACTTTTTCTTTCACTACACGCAGTCCGACCTGCTGATCGTGAACACGTCCGAGATCGACTTCGTCGACCGCAACGAAGATTTGCAGGAGCTGCTGAAAAAAGTCTCCGCCCCAATCAAAGGCACGCAGTACTTCCTGCCGCTGGGCAGCGAGAACGCGGCCAGCGCGTAAGTCAGACCCTCCCCCCTTCCCTGCCTCTTTGCCGCGACCAGGCCACCCCAAAACTGTTCTCGAACGCTCTTTGAACTAGCCTCTTGACAGGACCCAAGGTTTGCCGTTGCCTTTCCTGAGATCTAAGACCTGAGACCTGGCACCTATCCTAAGTCATTGATTTATAAATACTTTACACTAAGTCCTTATTCCTCAAAGACCTGCCCGTATCGTAACCGCTAAGTCTTTGACTTTAAAAGACCGAATGAAGGGGGGACCAAGATCCAGCCGAGCCAAAACCTTTCCTGGCACCTGAGACCTGACACTTACAACTTTTAGAGCTATAATCCATCTCGCGTCATCCAACGACGCGTACAGGCTCTATCCGCCCGGTTTGCGGAGGGGCACTGGAGGACATCGTGAGTCTCACCCCTATCGGCGAACCTCGCCACAAGATCACCACTGCTACCATCCGCGAAAAGAAATTTCAACGCGAACCCATCACCTGCCTGACCGCCTACGACTATGCCACGGCGCGCC
>OCTA010005230.1_pt1 | contig 11262 bp, 10 predicted proteins | sample 1538991 | NCBI WGS metagenome assembly OCTA01 (sample SAMEA3539302, study PRJEB22396) | soil metagenome | biome: tundra; feature: field; material: soil | place: USA | collected 2010-05 | depth 0.15 m | reverse complement strand
TCAGTGGCGGCTGGGACACCACGCCCTTTGATTTCAACCGCAATGTCTTGAATGCCTCCTACGTTTCGGGGAACCATACAGGATGGCTCGCACAGATGCCTTCGTTGCCCGCCGGAAATTACACCGTGCAGGCGCAATCCGTTAACCTGTTTAACGCCTCGCCGTGGAAGTCCGTCGGTTTCACCATTGAGTCGCCTCCCGTCGTGACGTTCAGTCCGCTCACGGACCTGCAGACGGTCTTCGACTTCAATCAACTCGGCGGCACCGTCAACGAAACCAGCACGGTGCAGTTCAAAATCGAGTGGTTTAAGGCTGGCGGAAACCAGTTCTGGAACGGCGCGAACTGGACGTCGGTGGCCAGCGATCCCGGCGTGCTGCTCGCAGCCAACTTATCCGGGCTGAACTGGACTCCCGCGCCCGGAACCTTGCCGCCACGCCTGCAACTGGCCCAGGCAAGTTACGTCATTCACGTTTTCGCGACTGACACCGCAGGCGACACCGGCTCCAACGCCATTGTCCTGACGCGCTCTCCGCTCGACACGACGCCGCCGATTGTCTCGTCGGACCACATTCAAAACGGCGACGTCATCACAAACCACTTTCTGCCGGCCATTTCGGGCCTGGCTTATGATCCCGAAAGCGGGGTTGCCTCCGTGAACGTGTTGCTGGCCCGGAACACGGCTTCCGGATTCTTTTATTGGACCGGCGCCAATTGGACTGCCACACCGACGAATCTGCCCGCAACCTATTCGGCGCAGAACATTAGCTGGCAGTTGAATGTGCCGCCGCCCAGCGGGGCCAATCTGCCCAACGCAACTTATTTTTTGGATGTCAGTGCCACGAACAATGAAGTGCCGGACATGGCGGGTTCTTTGAACCTAAGTTTTTCCGTGGATTATCATCCGGTCTATGTCTTCACCTACGGCAGCTCTACTGACGGCGATCCCAATAACGACAACATGCGCTGGGATAACCCCGCCAATTGGGACGTGGGCAGTGTGCCCACAGCGGATGCCTGGGTCATCATCAACAACTTTTCGCCCGATAACACCAGCTTGGGCAACTTTCCACTCTATCGGCTGGACATCAGCGGCGGCCAGCTCATGACCGCCGGCATGGTGGTCCAAAAACTGAATCTCTCCAGCGGCACGCTTTACGGCAGCACGCTTTCCAGCACGATCAGGCTGGCGACCAATGGAGTTTGCAACTGGAGCGGTGGCACCCTCCAATGTAGTTTGGCAGTTCCAACCAACGGCGTGTTGACCATGGCCGGTGGTAACGGCGCGGATTACAACCTTTATGGCACCTTGACCAACGCCGGGACGATTGCTTTGGTGAGCGGTAATCTGGAGCTGGTGGGGACCGGATGCAATAACGGCATCGGCCAGTTGGTCAATCTGCCGGGCGGTCTGGTGGATTTCCAGGCGGATGTTTCCATTGATAGCGCTTGTGGAACCACCCCCTTGGCCAACGCCGGCCTCGTCCGCAAGTCCGGCGGCACGGGCACCAGTGCCATTAACTGCATCTTCAATAATAGCGGCAAACTGGATGTTCAGACCGGCACCCTCAGCCTGAACGGCGGGGGCAGCAGCCAAGGTTCATTTGTCGCCGACGCCGGTGCGACGCTGACTTATGGTGCCTCTTATGAAGTGGACGGACTGCTTACCGGTGCCGGCACCAATCTGCTGAACAGCACCATGCTCACCGGCTCGGGCGTGATCACCAACGGGTTGTTTGTCTGGCGAGGCGGCACGCTGGGAACGGGCAGCGCGCTGACCGTGGCGACCAACGGCGTGCTGATGCTGGCCGGTGGCAACGGCGCGGATTACAACCTCTATGGTATCTTGACCAATGCCGGGACGGTGCAGTTGGTCAGCGGCAATCTACAGCTCGTGGGCGGAGGGTGCGATAACGGCATCGGCCAGTTGGTCAACCTGCCGGGCGGCCTGGTGGATTTTCAGGCGGATATTTCCATTGATAACGCTTGTGGCAGCCAGACTTTTTATAATGCCGGCTTCGTCCGCAAATCGGGTGGCACCGGCACCAGCCTGATTAACAGCCTTTTCAACAACAGTGGCAAAGTGGATGTCCTGACCGGCACCCTTAGTTTGAACGGCGGTGGCATCGGCAATGGCTTGTTCGTGGCCGAGCCGGGAGCGGAGTTGGCCTACAGCGGCGCCAGCTACGAAGTGGACAGCGCGCTGGCAGGTGGAGGAAGTTATTGGTTCACCGGCGGCACGGTGACGCTGAACGGCAATTTGTCGAGTTCCAATGGCGTGCTGGCCGGCGGCACATTGACGGGCAACACCGTCGTCAGCGGTAAATTAAACTGGACGAGCGGCCTGTTTGATCATAACAGCGTTTTGAAGGTGGCGACCAACGGCGTGTTGGGGTTGGCCGGTGCTAGCGGCGTGGACTACAACTTTTATGGCACCTTGACCAATGCCGGGAAGATCGTTTTGGTCAGCGGTAATCTGCAACTTGTGGGCAGCGGATGCGATAACGGCATCGGCCGGTTGGTCAATCTGCCGGGCGGTCTGGTGGATTTTCAGGCGGATGTTCCTATTGATAGCGCCTGTGGCACTACACCTCTGGTCAATGGCGGACTAGTCCGCAAGTCGGGCGGCACGGGCAGCAGCGCCATCAACTGCCTTTTCATCAACAGCGGGACACTGGACGCCCGGACCGGCACCCTCAGTTTAAATGGCGGCGGAAGCAGCCAAGGTTCGTTTATAGCCGACGCCGGCGCGACCCTGACTTATGGCGGTGATTATGAAGTGGACGGACAACTGACCGGAGCCGGCACCAATCTGTTGAACGGCACCACGCTTACCGGCACGGGCATGATCACCAACGGCTTGTTTGTCTGGCGTAGCGGCGCGCTTGGAACAGGCAGCGCGTTCACGGTGGTCCCCAACGGCGTGCTGATGCTGGCCGGTGTCAACGGGGGGGATTACAACCTCTATGGCACCTTGACTAATGCCGGGACGATTGCACTGGTGAGCGGTAATCTGCAACTCGTGGGCGCAGGGTGCAATAACGGCATCAGCCAGTTGGTCAACCTGCCGGGCGGTCTGGTGGATTTCCAGGCGGATGTTTCCATGGATAGCGCTTGTGGCAGCCAACCCTTTTATAATGCCGGTCTCGTCCGCAAGTCTGGTGGCACGGGCACCAGCGCCATTAGCGCGATCTTCAATAACACCGGCACGGTGGATCTGCGTTCGGGAACGCTGGGCTTCAACGCGGCCTACACGACTTCACTGGCAGGCCAGCTTCGCGTATCACTAGGCGGACAGAATCCGGGCATGCAGTATGGCAGCGAAGCTTTCAGCGGCGCGGCGACGTTTGCCGGCACTCTTGGCATTTCGCTGACGAATGGTTTCGTGCCCGCAAATGGCAACACTTTTGTCCTCGCCACTTACACTTCCAGCACCGGCCAGTTTGCAACCACCCAATTTCCACCACTACCTCTCGAACTCGGATGGAAGCTCACTTACGCCGCCAACTCAATGCTCTTGCAGGTCGTGCCAGCAAATGCGTTCCAAACCTCGTCGTTGACGAACGGCAGTTTCCAATTCACGTTCGGTGGCGAAACGGGCAGCTCCTGTCTCATCGAAGTCTCGACCAATCTGTTGAACTGGGATCCGCTCATCACCAACACGCCATTCAACGGCACTCTGAATTACGCTGATCCGCAGACAGGACAATTCCAAAAGCGGTTTTATCGCGCCACCATCTTTCCATAACCCAGAGGACTCAACGCGCCGAGGCATGCCGCCGGACGCGAACTCATCGCAGAGGGCAAAGCCGAGGCCGGAAAGAAAACGACGTTCATTTGCATCAACAACCGGCTTTATGCCGCGCGCGGCATAAGCCTATTATGCCGCGTCCCGGATTATGCCGCGTGGCCAATTAGAACTTCGATGTTTCCTCTAAAATTAAACGATTCAACGGTTGCCGACGCGGCATAACCGGCTTTGAATTAAACTTCGTCGTTGCGGGCCGCAGGTTGGCGATGAAGGAGAGGGCTGTGGCTCGATCGACGCAAACCAAGGTGATACCCACGCGGTATCATCCAAGTGATAACGTTCGGGCCTTTCTGGAGAGTCTTTGATTATGCCGCGCATTGATACCCGGTTAACGGAGGAATAGACCGAAAATTGCGCCTCCAACCGATCCACGCGGTATAATCCCTGACGCGGCATAACCGGCTGGAGGGAAATGCCCTTGAAACCATCGCCGCCATGCTTGAAGCGGAAACTGACTAAAAATCGCGGTTTTTCAACAAACGAAACTCGCACTAGTCATGGGGACAGCGATTTATTTGCGTCGGCGGCGAAAACCAAACAACAGTAACGCACCCGATCCAAGAATCGCAGGAGTTGATGGTTCGGGCACGAAAACCAGTCCATATGGCTGGTTCAGCCCGGAAGCAAAGACACTTTGCACTCCACTTGACGTTATTTCGATGATCGAGTTGAGGGTCTGGCTGGTCACGAACAGATTACCTGCGCCGTCAAAGGCCATTTGTTGGGGAATACCCAACCCCGATGCAAAAACACTTCGAGCGCCACCTGGGGTGATTTCGGTGATGTCACCGAGGCCGTATTCCGCCACAAATAGATCACCAAGGCTATCGAAGGCTAAACCTTGCGGATAAGAAAAACCGGAGGCAATGCCGAGATACTGGTCCGCAACAAATAAGTTGCCTGCGGCATTAAAGATCATGAGCAGAACATCGAGCGTCGCGATTTTTACGAGCTTCTATGGCACACCGGCGCGGCGCAATCGAACGGTGCCTGCCTGGTGGCGGAAGACATCAATTGGGAGGCTCACACGATTTGTTTTACGCGCAAGAAATTGAAATCACGCGGCACGAACCTCAAGCCGACGCTGTTCCGGTTCGCCGTGCATGGCAACGCAATTCGGGTTCCGCTGACGCGCACCAAGGGACTGACAGAACGCACCGGCAAACGGCTGCTGGCCGAACGCGAGCGCGGACCATTTGTTTCACTGGCCGACTTTCACCGTCGCGTGAAGCCTTTGCCGGAAGAACTGGAGGCGATGTTGCGCGCGGGCGGCTTCGACGAATTCGGCGAGACGCGCACCCGGCAGTTTTGGGAAGCACAATATCTGCATCGTGCATTTGGCAGCGGGCATGATCCAGGCCAGGGCTGGCTGTTAGCGCCGCCATCGTTGGATCGTTTTCCCAGCGTGCCGATGCGCGAGCCAACGCGACGCGAACAACTTGAAGCCGAGACGGAATTGTTCGGCTAGCTCCAGCGGATGCCCGCTCAAGGCGTATTCGACGACATTGCCTGGGACACCTATTGCCCGGTCGCGCGCCTGGGCGAACACATTGGCGAAACGGTGGTGGCGTGCGGGCTGGTGGTCGAGCAGCGGACGCACCACCAGATCACCGGCGAGCCGATGAAATTCCTGACACTGGCGGACTGGACGGGCATCGTGGAAACCGAACTGTTCGGGCAAACCTACAAGAGTTACGGGCTGGCGACCGTGCGGTATCCCGTGCTGGAAGTCACCGCGACCGTCGAGCCGTTCGAGAACGGGCGGGGCTTTTCGTTGCGCGTGCTGCGGGCGGGGCAGCCAAGAAGTTGTCCGCTGGGGCAGCGGGTGAAGCTCGAATGCAGCGCGGCCAGCGCGGAGGTATCAGCCAGAAGCTAAGGCCCACAGCTACAAAGAAGGCGAGATAAGCAGTCGTGAAGAAGCTTTGGCTAAGGTGGAAGAAAATCAGAGGTTGAAGCCAATGCTGAATGAAGGACTCTGCGTAGCGCTGCTGGCCGCCGGCCAGCAACCGCAACTGGTCCTCCCACATCGTTAGTGGACAAGTCACGCCTGCCAGCGATTCCACGGCGACCACGCTGATGGACGCGACGTGCGCCGCGCGAAACCATAAATTTCGCACAAACTCCCAGCCCCGAAACCGGCCTGCCCAAATCAACACCAGCCCAACGACAACAAAGGCGATGAAGGCGGCGTGAACCACCAACACCACATCCGCCAGCGCGAGGCAGAACCGCTGAAGGAGGGTCATGCGAGCACAATGCCACAGCAAGCGCGGGCTGACAAGGAGCCTGCGAACACCAGACCGCTTGACTGGATACATTTCTGCGGGTTGCTTCCAATCAATACCAGCCCGGTGTCTTGAGTGTTGCTATGAGTTCGGTGCGAAAGACTTTTGAAACCCGTTGCCACTTTTGGCGTCTGTCAAGGCAATGAGTTGTCATGTTTTCACCAGGCAAAAGCGCGGTTTTACACTGGTTGAACTGCTCGTCGTCATCGCCATCATCGCGGTGCTCGCAGCGTTGCTACTGCCGGCACTGACCTCCGCAAAGGAACGTGCGCAGGCCATCCGTTGCACCAGCAATTTCCGGCAGATCGGCCTGGCTCTGCCGCTTTATGCCGACGACAACGGGGAACGGGTTCCGTCCGCGCTTAATTTCGGTGTGGCGTTGAATGACGTGGGGGGAGCGTCGGCAAAAGTCGGCGATACTTACGTCTTCGGCGACGTGGCAAAGCTGCTGGCACTCGCCAACCCGCTGGTGCTTTGGTGCCCGTCCGACCCGCGCCATGCAGCGCCCGTCGGCCTGCCCGCCGACACCAACGTCACTTCAGCGAGCTTTCGTTATCTGGTCTGGCAGCAAAGCTGCCAGATTCCAAACTTGAAAATGACGTTGTTTGGCCAGCCGTCCGCACAGGTCATTTACCACGAAACCGACGACAATCATTATCGCCGCATCCAGCCGCCGTTTAGCGTGCAACCGACGCTCATCGCTGTGGCCAGCGACGGCCATGCGCAAAAGTGGAAGGTCATTTTTCGACAAAACCAGCCCGGCAATTATTACGACCCCAACTGGTTCTCCTATGGTTCCGGCGGACAAGTGAACACCGGCATCCCGAACATCGGCGGTGATGTCCGCACCGGCAGCGACAATTTGTGATTGATCGGCGGGCGTAACTGCTGACGCTCGGCGACCTGCTGGCGAAGCCAGTCAGTGATTCACTGCGGATAAGAACCACCAGATTGCACCGCCCACCAGCGCGAGGCCGGCCAGTCCCAGCATTATTTTGAAATTCCTGACACTGGCGGACTGGACGGGCATGGTGGAAACGGATTTGTTCGCGCAGACTTACAAAAGCTACGGGTTGACGACCGTGGGCTATCCGGTGCTGGAAGTCACCGCGACGGTCGAGCCATTCGAGAACGGGCGGGGATTTTCGTTGCGCGTGCTTCGCGCGGGAAAACCGAGAACCGAGCAGCGAACCGGAGGAAGGTCAGGTTTTGGCCAAATGGAGGTTCCAAAGGGCAAAGCGCTCAGAGAACCGTTTTACGCCGAATAAAAAACATTCATTTGGGCGAAATGTCTTTTACGGTTGCGACGGACGGCAGATGACGGCGATGCTTTAGATACAAAAGAAACGCATCATCGAGTGGCGCGGTTTTCGCGGGCTTTAGATTCGACTTCACAACCAGATGATACAAATCGTCGTTGGGAAAATACTGCGACAGCAGCGTCCATGACGCCGGGATGGAATTGCGCGCCGCTTTGGTGCCAGGGCTGCGGCCGTCCACGCGCATGGCGAAAGTGTTGTTCGTTGAGTCGTAAATCACATATCGCAGCGTGTTGGCAAAGTTCGTCATCGTGTTGGCAGGGATGTTGAACTTACCGCTCTCGAACGCGCGGCACAGCCCCCAAATGTCGTAACCGCCATGCGGCACGTCCTCGCTTTTGCGGCCCAGCGAATAGCCCCAATCGTAAACCGTGTGGCCGTCGCGCTCGTAAGGATGCAGATCGCCAACAAACCAATCCATGTTCGCGCCGACGATGTCGTAAAATCTTTTCACGCGTGCCGGATCGTCGCCAAGGATTTCGTGACATTCCGCCAGGCGCAATAGTCCGCAACTCAACATCGTGTGCTGGTTCCACGGCACCGGCTTGCCGCGACCGGTCTGGTTGCGCGGGCCGAGCGCGCCGAATTTGTCTGTGTCCGGCCAGCGATAATGATTGCTGTCCGTCGTGCTCACGAAATTCGGCAGGATGAAGGTGTCAATGCTTCGGTCCATCTCGCGGACATACGTGAGCGCCCGCTCGTGGTAATTCGCGCCAAAGCCGTTCGTGTCGCCGATGGCAACCTTGTCCGGCCATAACGCCGGAGTTTGCAAAATCAATTTCGCGCAGTAACCGATGTGACCGATGACATCGCCGCTTTCGCTGCTCGCGGAAGCGGCGTCGGGTGAATCGGCAGGCTTGTTTGGCCACGCCAACTCGCGCTTGCCTGTCCAAATCATCCGGCCATTCGTCGGGTTGTTGCGCGCCGCCAGCGCGGCATCGGCGAAGCGGATCATCTGATTCAATACTTCTCGGTCGCGGCTGATTTCGTAAACCAAACCGAGCGCTTCGATATTTTTGCCGCCATTACCATAGACCCAGTGGTTGTGATTGTTATCACCTTCGTCGGGCTGGATTTGCATGAAGGCTTTGAAGGACCCGATCTCGTTGGTCGTGACTGGCCCGTCGGGTCTTTCGATTATCATGTCCGCCGCGCTTGCGGACAAAGCGCCCATCGCGAATACGGCGGAAAGAACGATGGCGTGAGGGAAGAATCTCTCTGTCATGCCAGTGGATTTGGTTCTAAAATTCATTGTCAATGCGGCAAACACGACTGCTGGGGCGTGGTGGCATGGACGAGGTCGGTGAGGCTGAAGTTACTGTCCAAGTCAAATTCCTATGTTGCGCATTTGCGCTATCCCGTGTTGGAAGTCACGGCGACAGTCGAGCCGTTCGAGAACGGGCGGGGCTTTTCGTTGCGCGTGCTGCGGGCGGGCAAGCCGCGCCGAATTCAAACTTCATTAACATGACACGGTGCAGCAAGTCCCGTTCAACGAAAAGGCGCGGCGAGATCGAAATTACAAATGAGTTGCAGGCCGGTTAGAAACAGAATCGCATAGATCACCCGCACAAAAACCGTTTCTGAAAAGCGGCGGTTCAACCAGACGCCCAACCAGACGCCGAGCGGCACCAGCGGAAAAAACTTTGCGCTCGTCAGCAGCGTGGCCGGCGTGATCAACGCCTGCGGCGCGAACACCGGCCAGTTCACCAGCGAACGATCCACGCAGAAGAACGGCAGCTTGATCCAGTTCACGCAGGTAAAGAGCAGGACGTTGGTGCCGACAAAGATTTCCTTGGGCAGTCGTTGCGGCAGCAGGAACATCGCCGCCACCGGCCCCGCGCCGTGGGCAAACGTCGAAGTGATACCCATGCCGATGCCGCACGGCACGCCGATCTGGTGATTTGGGACCAACGCGCTTTCCGACCGCAAGAGGCGATCCTGGGCGAATTGGAACACCGCGAACAGCACTGCGATCAACCCGATGGCGATATTGAGCTGGCGCGGTGAAAACTGGCCGATGAGTTGCACGCCAATGACGACGCCGACCACCACCCCCGGCAGCAGAAATTTCAAGTTCTCCGCGCGCCATTTGCGCCAGTAGTGGTAAAGCGAAAAAGCGTCGCCGGCACACAGCAGCGGCAGCAGGATGCCGATGGCGGTTTTCGGCCCGAACGCCAGCACGCACAACGGCGTGACCAGCATCCCCAGCCCGCCGCTAAAGCCAGCCTTGGCGACGCCGATAAACAGCACCGCGAAGCCAGCGAGCAAAAGCGAAGGCCAGTCCATGTCGCGCATTCGTGTAGGCGAACCCGTTCGGGAAAGCGAGGGAAAAGCAGTTCTGCTTTCGCGCGCTGGTTCAATTATTCCAGTTTGCGTTTGCAACGGTTTGAAATACTCTGGCGGGCAAGGCTCCCGAAAATATCGGATTATGCTTTGGACCACTCCAAACGGAAAACACATCTGGACCGCTGCGCTTGAAAAACGCCGCCAGGCCGCTGCCAACCAGACCCGCGCCAATTTCGGCCTGATCTATCTGTGCCTTGTCGCCCTGTTGACCGCCGGCAGCGTCCACGCCGCCGACACGCCCGCTCGTCGGCAATGGACCGTGGACGACGTTGTCCGCGAGGCGCTCGTTTACGCTCCGACCTCGGCCCGCACGAATGCCGCGCCAGTGGTGTTCGCTTTTCACGGGCACGGCGGTTCGATGCAGAACGCCGCCCGCATGTTCAGCTTTCACACCCGCTGGCCGGAGGCGATTGTCGTTTACATGCAGGGACTCAACACGCCCGGAAGCCTCACTGATCCCGAAGGCCAGAAACCGGGCTGGCAGTCCGGCGTCGGCAACCAAGGCGACCGCGATCTAAAGTTTTTCGACGCGGTCCTGGCCAGCCTAAAAAATGATTACCAAGTGGACGCCAAACGAATTTATGCCAGCGGCCATTCCAACGGCGGCGGCTTCACCTATCTGCTCTGGGCGGAGCGTGGCGATTTGTTCGCGGCCTTCGCTCCCTCCGCCGCCGCTGCCGCTCGAACTCTGCCCCAGCTCAAACCCAAGCCCGTGCTGCATGTGGCCGGCACAAACGACACGCTGGTCAAATTCGAGTGGCAGCAGCGGACGATGGCCGCGCTGCGGAAACTGAATCAATGCGGCGAAGGCCAGCCTTGGGAGGGAGAAAAGAATTGCACGCTGTATCCGTCAAAACTGGATGCTCCGGTGGTCACGCTCATTCATCCCGGCCCTCACATGTTCCCCGCCGGCGCGGCGGCAAGCATCGTGAAATTTTTCAAAGAGCACAGCTTGCCCTAAATGAAACTACTGACCGACGAACCTTGGAAGGCAATCACGCGCGCCGTGCGGAAATCGCCGGGGAAGTGTCGCGTGGCGGTCGCTTATTTCGGGCGCGCGGCCAGCAAACTTTTGCCGCTCCGGCGTAGCAGCGTGCTGGTGATTGATTTCAGCGAAGGCGCAGTGCGGGCGGGTCAAGTCTGTCCCAACGAGGTGCTGCGGCTGCTCCGGCGCGGCGTAGAAGTTCACTCGGTCACAAATCTGCACGCCAAGGTGTTCGTCGTCGGCAAGGCCGTGTTTGTTGGCTCGACCAATGTTTCCCAATCCTCCGCCAACACACTGGTCGAAGCGGTGGTGCATTGCGCCGATCCGGCGCTGGTGCGGCAGTCCGTCAAGTTTGTTGAATCACTGCTTGGAGAACACATCACGCCGGAGTATGCGCAGCAAATGGCGAAGATTTACCGACCGCCAAAAATAACCGGCGGCGCACGCAAGACCCGCACAGCCATTAACTCGAAAACTTCACATTAAAAAGTCGTAACGATGGCTGCGCCCCAATGTCT
>OCTA010005225.1_pt1 | contig 11264 bp, 7 predicted proteins | sample 1538991 | NCBI WGS metagenome assembly OCTA01 (sample SAMEA3539302, study PRJEB22396) | soil metagenome | biome: tundra; feature: field; material: soil | place: USA | collected 2010-05 | depth 0.15 m | reverse complement strand
AGCGACGCAGGGCACCGCCAGCCAATCGAATGCGTCCTGGGACGAGCCTGCCTGTCAACTCATCCCCAAGTCCAGTCTGGAATCCATCCTTGGATTTCAATACGGCGACCCAAAGATCGTGCCGGTTGACGAAAACAGTGTTCCTTTTGGCTCTCTGGGCATCATCGCTTTGTCGAGCTGCCAATACGCAACGGTGGCCGAGCACAAGAGCGGTGTCACCCTGACTGTCTGGTATACGAAAAATCTGGATCCAGGGATTGCAAAGGACTATTTCTTTCACTACCTGCAAGAACGTCTTACAGGGCGCGACGACGTAACAGTCCCTGGTTTTCCTTACCCCGCAGTGTTTAGAAATGCCCCTCGTGGAACTTATTTTTTCAAGGGCGGCCCGAATGGGTTAACGATTTTGATGGTTGATAGCTACGTGATGCCACAGGACTTAACCAACGGTGAGGAGGTTCATGTGGCCCGCGCGAAAGAGATTGCGTTAAAGATATTGGGATTACCCCAGCCGCCGAAATCGCTCGCCGCATCACCGCCGACTGCGCCAGCGGGCATCGTAACGAAACCGAAAGTGTACTGGGAAACCTATTATCGAACTGACCTCATCAGGCAGGTCTTTGAGGGGCATTTCGTCGCCAGCTTCGACTCCGCCCAGCAATTTAAAATGCTTTTCACCACCTATGTCGAAATGTTTTCGGCGCATTGCTCCGCCTATCTGCCGGCCCGTCACGAAGCCTTTACGATCACTAGCCAACAGACAGGCCAAACATCGACGGTCGAAGTTGATCCTCGATTTGCGCCGAAGTATCAACAGTACTTCGAATCTCTTATTCGCACAGCGGGGCAAAGCCCTGCCGATGCTCTTGCAATTGCGTCGGGTAGAGTCGATGCGAGCGACTATTTCGCTCCCGGGACTGATGTAATGAAATTCTTCAAAATTGAAACCTGCCAAAGTGCAGCTATGCGTCAGCTCGGCGAGAATCTCCTGCGGACGGCCGGAAATTAGGGCTCCTATCCGAAAAGTGTGGTGGCACTTGAAGCCCTGTGGATGCTTGGACTTGCGAGCCGACGCGGCTTTCGCGAGTTCGCGTAGCCTCACGTATCCGGGCCCGGCCATCCCAGAGATGCCGAAGGTTCCGGCATCCTTCATTCTCTGGGAAGGAACAACGCATCATCAGTGTGGGCGGAACCTGCTCTGGGAGTCGAATCGGTCTCCACGGGGCTGGAGTCCAGGCAAATCGGGAGTACCAGGCGCCTCGTGAGCCGGCCAGACAGCGCGTCCCGCCATCAGAGCAGGCCCTCGGTGCCACCGGGCGGTTCACACATCATTGAAACAAAACCGTTTATCCTCAATCACACTTTCACTCCGATCGGATCGGGCCTATTCGTCAACCTCTACCATGCGAATGCGTCGATGAACTGGTTGCCGCGGCTCGCAAATGGCTTATCTGCTCATGGAGTTGGCTGTTTTCCTTTTGCAACCGTCGACGCTCAGTCGTGTGCCCGACGATTTCATGGATCAGAATGCCGACGAAACAAGGTACAAAGCTCACAAACGTTGCTGCGTACTGGAAAGCCAGCCAGTCCACCAGAAGCGCGTAAATCGGCCCGAGGAGCACGCAGATAAACAGGCTCCACGTGCGCGGAACGAAATAGAGGCCGGCCAGCAACACCACACCCTCGAGGTAGCCTGCTATGTTCAGCCATAGAGGCATGTCTCTCAATTCTTTGTTGCCGGGGAGGTTCATGTCGACGGTATTGGCGATAATATCCACGCCGTCGAGATAGCGGAATGGCGTAGGGTAAGCGTCGCGAGCCGCGTGGTAGGCACCGCCCAGCAGCACGATCTTGCCGCGCAGCGGGTGGACAGCCGATCGCGGCAAATCCTTGAGGGACAGCAGAGCGTCAATAGAAAGATGATCGAAGGCATTCCTGGGTCCGCGGAAGTTGACCTTCTGCGCCGCGGCGGATTGGTTTCGCTCCAAACCTGGTAGGGCCCCGCGGCAGGCTGGCGCGCCGTGCAGCGACACCTCTACCAGATTGAATGCCAGCGACGGATAATACCGATGGTCTGCCCCATGGATGAACTCCTTGTATTCGCGGACAATCCCATCCTCATCGGGAAAGTACGCAGGCACGCCGAAGCAAACGTTTTCCGCTCCGCCGAGTACTTTACCCATTGACAAGCTCTGCGCTTCTCCGACGGCCTCGCGCGCCCAAACGATCGGTTTTCCGGCATATCGGGCTGGCGGCCCGGACCAGGCGGAAGTGTCGAAGTCGACTCCCAGCGCTCTTGGATCGCCCGCCAGGATGACATCGATCAATTCCATCAACTTGTCGGGACTCAGAGGACTGTTGCCTCCGAACGCCGTCTGGTAATCGTGATCGGTGATCGAAACCACCACCACATCTGGAGACACTTTCGCCTGCTTACCCGAAAAAAGGGCATCCAGATTTGCCGTTTCCAGGCGCTTCACCAGCCAGCTCTGCAGGGTTAACTCATGAATCCCGCTGGTGAGCGCCATCCAGCACAGACCAATTCCGAAATAACGCCAGAACTTCCGGAGGGTGGATCTCTCTCTCATTTCGAACCTGCCCGGATGTCAAAAAGAAGGGCATTCAGAAAGGCATCGAGCGTCACCCGATCCAGGTCGTGCGGCAGCGATTGCACGCCCGCGGCAAACGACTTGCGCCAAGCAGGATAATCTGCCGAACTCGCGACCAGAACCGCCACGCTATCCAAGCTGTCGCCTTCCGACGAGGACATTGCCAGTTCGTAGATGCCAGGCGCCAGGCCCGGGAAGGAGGCAACTGTCACGGCCGGCGGATCCCACTGCACAGATCCTTTCAAGGGCTCGTGCCCAGTGGAAGGGGCCGTCTCGATCGGACGCAGAATCACGGTGTACGTGCCGGCTTCGATTGACCTGACCGCATCGCTCAGGTCCAACTGGCCACCGTCCACTGCCAGTACAGCCTGCCGAAGGGGTTCCCTGCCGCGGCTGATCGCGGAGATGGGCATGGTGTCGCGGTGGCTTGCGAGTTCACCAAAAGCGCGCCCCAGCCTGGCCAGCAGCGAGTCTTCAACGGGCCGGAAGCCCGCAATGGTGACAGTGCAAGGAAATTTGTCGCAGTGATATGGGTGCGGCGGTTGTCCGTCTTTCAGCGCCACTACGATGGTCCCCGAGGTCCCCTGCAATTTGTCGTTGGCAAACACGGCGTCGTATTGTTGTAGGGCCTGGCCGCGGCGAGTCCACTTGCCGACGGCTACCACCCAGCCATCCGGGTTGCCATCGGCGGCGAAGAGTGCGCCGCCGGCCAGCAGTGCCAGGCATGCGATCATGCGGCGTCGTGGGGCGGGATGGCTTTGTTTTGACGGTTTCACAGTCAGCATCACAGCCTCTAGTCTAGATTCCCGTCATAACGAACGCCGCCCAGTCTCTGGTATGCGGGTATTGCTTGCGCACGGTCAGAATGGCCGAGCGCATGGCGGCGGCGGCCGCCTGGCCCGCTCGCAGCGATCGGTAGAATTCCTCCATGAGTTTGGCGGTGGATTCGTCGTTCACTTTCCAAAGGCTTGCCACCACCGTGTCCGCCCCGGCGAGCAGAAGTGTGCGCGTGAAGCCGGCAACCTCATCACCACGGAGCAGCCGTCCTTTTCCCGTCTGGCAGGCACTTAACACCACCAGGCCGGCTTGCAGCTTCAGAGCTTGAATCTCGTAAAGAAAGAGCCGCGAGGCTTGGTGCTCGCCCGGGCTCGTCAGAATGGCGGAAAACGCAGATGCGTTTGAATCGACCTCTCCGTGGGTCGCGAAATGCACCACATCGTAACTGGTCAGCGCCCGGCGCGCCGCGTCGTGAGTGAAGTCCGCACCTACCAGGCGGGTGGCGCCGGGTTCGAGTCTCGCGATCGCGTCCACCTCAGCCAGCGTCCCGGGCAGCGCGTCCGCTCCACCCACACTCACATTACCGATGGCGCCAAGGAACAGGCGATCCAACAACGGCTTTCGCGCAACGATGAACTGAAGAGCGGATGCCGACGGCAGATAACTGATAGTGAACGCGTCGATCATCGAGCGCCCATCGGGGAGTTTCAGCGTTTCAAACGGCAGATAGTTCAGGTAGCCCGTCGGGACGACGATCAAGCGGCCGTTTTCACCAGGCAGGCTCTTGGCCACCGGTTCGATCAACAGACGGGATACTTCGGCCAGCTTCGCGTCAACGCTCGCCATCGGGGTATGGCCGTAAAGCAGCGGTATTAGCTCGTTTCTTATCTTTCGTTCCAATTCCTTCAGATCCAACTGCCAGTGCAGCTGTTTTGTGCCGGACCGCGTAACCACGAAAGCCGTAACGCCATCCCGAAGGAAGGCATATTCCAGCAAGGTGGTCCTCGGCGGCAAGAGCTTCTGCGCGGACAGCAGATCGAGAGATCCAAGGGTGACGGATTGCCCGGCCCTGGTGTTTCCGAGCGAGGCCTGCTGGCGCGCCAGGGCAACCTGCTGCTCCAGATGATTGAGCTCCGCCTGCGCCACGTTCCGATCGCGCCCGGAGCGGGCCTGATACGGCCCATTGTCCGCGTCCAGTTCCACCTTGACGTTGAGTATCTGGCGCCCCAGCTCATCGATCCGTTTCAATTCGGGCGCGGTGTCCGCGGAAGCAATGTGTCTTCCACCCAGCAGCTCGAGAAAAGACCGAGCCTTGGCCTTTTCGATGGACTGCCAGGCTTGCGCTGTTTGGCCGCGGGTAGTCAGCAGGCCGGCCAGACCGGCATAGAGATCCTGCACGACGTCGTTGTCCAGCAGGGACTGCCGCCCCTCCTGCTGGCTCAAGCCGGCGCGGACCTCTTCCAACCGGGCCACGGCCCCCTGGTACCGCCCGATGGCGCCCTCGGGATCGCCCGAGCGTTCCGCCAGCAATCCAAACTCATACTCCACCCGCCATCGCGCCTGAAACTCATTTACCGATGCAGCCTGCCCCGCGGCAGCGTCCAGATGGGCCCTCGCTTTGACCGGGGAATCGGAAGCGCTGCTCCCCGAGGTGAGGAGGTAGCGGGCATATTCCAGATGTTCCAGAAGCTCCCGGCTCGGTTCGCGCTGCTCGGAAAATGCCGCGACCGCCTGCTCATAGTATCCTGTGGCGGCGGGAACATCGCCCGCGTCCCGTGCCAGACGCGCCAGTCGTTCGAACACCGCTCCGCGATTGAAGGAGACGTCGCCTGCTTCCCCCGCCAGCAGGCGCAGCAGAAGTTTCTTCGCATCGCCGGCTTGGGATTTGAGTTCCAGAACGCGCGCCTGACCGATCCAAAGCTCCGCTCCGAAATGCCGCGTGGCGTACAGCCGGACTTTCGCCTTGGTCAGCAAGCCGAGTTTCTGCTGCAGTTCCTCGAAAATGAGGCTGGCCTTAGGGAATCGGCCGGCGTCTGCGTACGCGGAGCCCAACAAGTCCAGTACGCCGAAGTATAATCCGGCCATGGGGGTGCTGTCCGGAAGGCCGTTGGGCGGAAGCACGGACCGCGTCAGATCAAGCGACTCCTCAAGTGATGTGATTCGGTTGTCCTGGCTGTTATATCCCGAATAGGTCGCCGCCAGCGCCTCCAGCGCCTGTATCTGCCCGATTTTGTATCCCGAGGCGCGGGCGTGTTCCAGATCGCCCGTCAACTGACGAAGCACGCCATCCAGGTCCCCGCCCAGACGGCGACGCACCAGGATGCTCGACTGCACCAAAGGTTCCACCAGCAATAGGTCGCCGAGTTCCGCCTGTAGGCGCTGCCCCACGGTCATGGCTTCTGTATAGTCGAGCGAGCCCAGCATCTCAGTGACGATCGTACCGGCTATATTCGACAGCTCCACATTGAGCGGCGCCATGGGGTTTGGGTCATTGACCAGCGCGCGCGCCTGCTTGACCGCGTCGATGGCCGCAGGGTAGCGGCCTTCGGCAACCATGGTTTGAGCCGAAGCCATCAGCGCGTCAATCCGAAAAGCAGGCATGCCGGTTCCGGCCTCCGCCAGAAACTGGTTGGTCTCAGTGCGGGCGGCATCCAGATCCCCCGATTGGATTTCGGTCTCCACAACCCTCAACCACAGCGCAGAAAACCATCCCTGGCTTGGCGCATCTGCCGCGGGTCCGCCGGATGTGGCCCCAAGACGCCTGGCCTCCCGATAAGCGTCCAGCGCTTCGCGAGTCCGACCCAGCTTTCGCAGGTCGTCTCCCAGAGTCTTGTATGCGGAAGGAAGCAAATCGGGAAGGTGTGCCTTCTCCACTTCGACAAGCTCGATGGCCGCTCTTAGCGATGCGTTGTAGTCGCCCTCGAGATTGTTATACCAGCGTTCCTGAGAAGCGAGCGAGGTGATCGCACCGAAAAAGGCGCCGCGCTGGATGGCGAGTTCGGCCTGGCCGGCTAATGCCCGATGGAGGTTCGCCCAATCGTCGAGGGTGGCATTGGAGTCCTGCCCGGCATGGACTACCGCGTCCATCAGTTGGTTGGAGCGGTCCAGACCCGTGGTCTGAAAGAGAACCCCGTCGGCGGCTGGCTCCAGCTTGAGCTGCGCAACCAGGCGGCGCCCATCGTCGAGTAGCGTCGGCGTCACGGATGTCTGCGCGAGAATAGCCGTGGACGCTGGCACACCTAAGGCAAAGACGACCAGGAACCGTCCGACCAGCATCGGCTTGCTGATCCCTCGTACTGGATTACCCCGTTGCATTTCTCAGCGTTCTGGAAGCAATAGACGTTGCTTCCTGGGCATCCCATGGCACGTAAAGGCCCACGATTTGAGGTGGGCACAGAACGGTTGGAGTAAAGCTCGCTGAGACACGAGGTGCAAGAACTGCAGCTTGAAGTGTTAATTGTGCCGTCCGGGATCTGTAGCGAAATGCCCCGCTTCTCTTTCGCGGCGGCGCGTCTTCGTTGGCGGCTCGAGCGGGAGATGAGCTTTAAGCGTAGATTCGCTAGAACCCGGCGGGAGGCATCTGGTTCGTGACTTGGCCTCCGCCGGCGCCGCCGCCCATCCAGCAGTGCCAGTCGCCGAAGGTGTCCTTGTAGCAGCGGCCCTGGGCGGTGGTGTAGGGGTACTTATTGCAGTTGTGCGCGTTGGCGAAGTCGTTCAATGCGGCACTCTGGGGGATGCACTGGTAGCTGGTGTACTTGCCGCGGGCGTCGTAGACCACGGACCTGACATCAATGCCGGTGGAGGCCGAGTCCTGGTTGTAGTTGAAGGGGCGCGCGGCGCCGAGTTCGATGGTGACGTCGCTGACGAGGCTGATCTGCAGCGGGAGGACAGTGGCCTCCCAGTCGCAGATGAAGTACTGTTTTGCGGTGACGGCGCTGGGTGGGTTCTTGCGATTCGGGCAGGTGGCAGGCTCGCGAGTGCCAAACTTCGCGCCGATCGGGCCCTTGGGGCGGTTCTGCATGGCGATCGCAGTTTCATGCTGAACCGCGAGATCGGCGGCGGTGGGCGTGTAGTGGCGGATCTTGCTGGAGTATGCAGCAACGCTTACGACCATGGCGCCAACATTGACCTGGTAGGCGCCGAGTGAGAGCGGAGCGGCGATGGTAACGGGAGTCCACTCGCCGAACAGGACCTCGGCCCAGTCGCCCACTTTCAAATCGGTCACGGGAACGTTCGCCTGCGCAATGGCGAGGAAGGCGGAGGCCACCAGCAGAGCTATGGCTGCGAGGAGATGGCCGAACCGTTTGGGATATGAGTGGATGGCGTTGCGATGCATGCCGATTCTGCCTCCTGGCAGGGCTAAACCGGAATTTCCATTTTGGACTTCCAAGTCTCATTCGTATAAGCCAAAGCGCCGTCCTTTCGGTCCAGCAAGCCGCATTTTTCTTCCCGGACCCGTTTCCGAACTTGCAAGACGGGACTCTCACGCTGCTCGCAAAATTCCAAATGGTTTAAGTGTATCCGATAGCGGCATTAATGACACTTAGTCTTAGTTGCCCTTTGGCCCAGGGAATAATATATTCAGCCCAGCTTCAAACGTGAGCGTGCCGCCCATAGGGCAATACCAGTCGCCAAAAGTAGTCTTGAAGCACATTCCTGTCGCCCCTGAATCTTCTCCCTTGCTGCAGTTCTTGCCAGGAGTAACTCCAATAGCGCCAAACCCAGCCTTCGCAGTTGGGTAGCACGTCCAAAACGTACTACTGCCCCGGATTGGATAAACCGTTTGCGTTGGATCGATCAAGTTGCAGGGTGTACATCCTGAGTCCGTGAGAATGTTGAAGGGCCGCCCCTTCCCCACCTCGACGATGACGTTGGTTCTTAGGCTAAGCTGGTCGTTTTCTGGCGACCCCGCTTTTTGCATGTACTCGGCCTGGCACAGGTAATACAGCTTGGCTTGAGCCGCGGTGGGAGCGCCCTTCGCGGGCTCTTTCCGTGAGGCGCAACTCTGGGGTTCGCGCGCGTCGAACCTGGCCCCTATACCTTTATTGTTCTGGGCAAAAGCGCCCGTGACTCCGAGCAAAAGGGCGATCGCAAGGACACTAAGCTTCAATTTCATAATTCACTCCTTAATCTGCCGAGGATACCGTTCTTAGATCCCGGATGCTGCATACACCCAGCCGCCATCCCTTTGATCCTGCGAGTTGCCTTTTTCCCTGCCTGGGAGCCGTCTTCTCAAGGGGCGGTTGTACTCTGCTGGAAAACCCAAAACCGGGAAATCCTGCCGTTCTATCGCATTCTTCTAGAGCAGATTGAGCACCAAAGCCCAAACTCTGAGAGGACGAGTATCAAAGAGCAGATACATAGCAGTCTCATGCAACTAAATTTAGGCTCCTCGGAGGAGTTCGTGGGTGAATCGGTGGCAGTAAACCCTCCTGCACCCGGCGGGGGCTTCGCCCCTGCGACCCTCTGAAAACCAGAACAAAAACCTTTCTAAGAAAAAGAACAAGAAGCGTTCTGCGCCCTCCCGCTGGTTGAAATCGAGCCGGACGCGTCGTTGGCCGGTTTCAGGTGATCACCGGGGGGACACCGGTCGGCAGCCGGTCGCCACCCGCAAAATGGCCCCTGAAACGAGGAGCAGCGTAGACCTTGGAATCCCGGGCCGGTTCCGCCGGGCTGCAAAATGCGGCTTCTAACATGTTAAGAGCAACCTGTAATCAGTTGAAACAGTGTGACTTACCTACATTTTCAATGCGATTTCGCATGCGTCCCGAAGACCGGCGTCACCCACAGATTCTCCAGACGAGGTTAAATTTATTACCGCCGCTCGTGCAGGAATTGCCACAAGCCTCCACTCACCACCAACTGACTAAGGCGGGACCGATAGCATCCTGTGGTGGCTGCCGTCGATTGAGTTCCTATTCGCTTTGAACGGACATGTACGAAGCCCGCTGCCGCCGCTGCTTCGAGCCCGGCATCCCCAAGCAGACCGAGATGGAGTTCGTCAAAGCGAAAGTGCGCGGCGCGGAACCGGAAAGTCGCCATCCCGAGGCAAGCACGAGGAACCCATCCCGGTCATTTATCTCGGCAAGTTCTGCATTTTCAGGCGCAGTTCCTGCATCTCGGCTGCAGCGAGCTTCCGCTAACCCCCACGAGGGCTACTTGGGCTCAGCGGCTCAGCCTTCAAACAGCACAGGTGCTATTATGGACCATCGCGTGCAATAGCGCGTTGGGGCAACTGGTGGTAGATGGTGGCATATGCCTCGTAGCCGGGAAAACAAGATGGGAATTCCGATTCAGGGCTCTGCGCGAGAATTCGTGGAAGTCCACGCCAATTGAGGGTGTCGCTGGCAACCTGGTGATTCAACAGGAACGACCGCCGAACGAAACAGTCGCCAAGAGCCCGTCAATCCGGCTGTTCAATGCCTTCGTTTGCCCTCCCCGCTTCTCCGATCTTCGGCCGCCTCCCACCTCGGGGCGAGGCCGGTTTGGCCACCTACCGCCAAAGGAAGGCGGTCGGGTGTATACTGATGGGCATCCAGGATCAAAAAATGGAAATTCTGGGTAGATTGAGAAGTAAGAATTATGAAATTGAAGGTTAGTGTTCTTGCTATAACCGTTTTACTTGGAGTCACGGGCGCTGTTGCCCAAGACAAAGACAAAAAAGGTACAGGGGCTAGGTTCGACACGCGCGATCCCACGAGTTGCGCCTCACGGAAAGAGCCCGCGAAGGGTGCTCCCACCGCGGATCAAGCCAAGCAGTATTTCCTGTGCCAGGCCGAGTACATGGAAAAGGCGGGGGAGCCACATAACGACACGCTTAGCCTAAGAACCAACGTCATCGTCGAGGTGGGCAAGGGGCGGCCCTTCAACATTATCACGGACTCAGGATGTACACCCTGCAACTTGATCGATCCATCGCAAACGGTTTATCCGATCCGGGGCAGTTCTACGTTTTGGGATTGCCACTCAGTGCATCCCTTGGGCGGTATTAATGTTGCCGCTGGCAAGAACTGCAGCAAGGGAGAAGATTCAGGGGCGACAGGAATGTGCTTCAAGACTACTTTTGGCGACTGGTATTGCCCTATGGGCGGCACGCTCACGTTTGAAGCTGGGATGAATATATTATTCCCTGGGCCAAAGGGCAACTAATTGCCCACCTCTCATTGACTGACTGACGCTTTCGCATTACTGGCCGGGCTCGGAACCGGGGACCCGGGGGCTCCCGGTTCGTACCCAACACCCAATACCGTGGCGCTGTCCTTCTTGACGCTGAACACTGAAGAGAACCTCATAAACGGATCGATGGAAATCATGATAGGTGAGGGTGCGGCTGAAATTGAAAGCCCGGAATTGATCGGAGACCGTTTGACGTTCACTGCAACCTGAATTATGCACACGATTAGCGTTCCGAGCGCCGGTTTCGCTCGACTGGTGCCGCCCGTAGTTGAGTAAGTCAGTTTGGTTTTCGGGCTCTGCGCAGGAATCCGACGGACCCCCGATTTTAGTAGTTTTGCGGAAGGCGGGTCTTGGTTTCGTGCAACAGCGGTAAGGGGTCCAGGGTCTGCGGGAGCCAATGCCGATAGGGTTTCAGAGAGGTTCCGGCCGTCCTGTCCGGCGTCAACTATTTTTTCGCATTGACGACAACTATTTCTCCCAATCAACGACAATTACCTCTTAACTCTTAGGCGGCGCGGAGCGCCCGCCGCCGGACGTTGTGGCGCTTGTACAAAACGATAGTCTGATTTGCTTGCGACACTCCAGAACTGTACCAGTACTCGTACGGGCTGTCAATAGTTCTTTGTAAAGTATTGATTATATAGCGTGTGGCTCCCCGGCATGGATTCGAACCACGATTCACGGCTCCAAAGGCCGCTGTCC
>OCTA010005224.1_pt1 | contig 11265 bp, 15 predicted proteins | sample 1538991 | NCBI WGS metagenome assembly OCTA01 (sample SAMEA3539302, study PRJEB22396) | soil metagenome | biome: tundra; feature: field; material: soil | place: USA | collected 2010-05 | depth 0.15 m | reverse complement strand
CATCGGCACGCCGCCGGGGGACGACCCGCGGTAAGACGATCACGACGGCATCGGCCCGCCCGGTGCGCAAGAGTCCCGTGGTCGTGGCACACAATACGGGGAACTAGATTTTCGAGTCCTCCCTGGGGAGCCAAACGCGTGTGGTCCGGCTCTGCGTTATCCGAGTTGCATGATCTGCCTGAGGCCACCCTCCAGTGCCGCCATCTCTTCCGTTGTGACTACGCCCAGTCGACTACGCAGGCGTTCCTTTGCCACCGCTCGGATTTGGTCACTCACCGCCACTGCGGGGTGCCCATCACAGGAGATAGGGATCAGGATCGGCGGGCTGGCCTTCGGCGAACTCGACAGCGGGACAACGATCACGGTTCTTCGCCTTTCATTTAGCACCTTCACCGAAATCACAACGCAGGGGCGTGTCTTGCGAATCTCCGAACCGAGCGTCGCATCCAGCGCTACCCACCAGATATCACCGCGCTCCGGAATCACTTCCATGGTTCCGCCATTTCGTCGCCGATTCCGTCAAATTCTCTCTCGATTTCGGCCACATCCAGATCCTGATTCGCAATCTCGCAGGCACGGATCAACGCAACGTCGCGCTCTTCCAGTCGTGCAGCCACGGCCTCACTTACGAAACGCGAACGGTCGCGTGAGGCAACCCTGCGCAGAAGCTGCACAGCCAACGGCTCGGGTACGCTGAAGGTCATTTTCCTCATCGCCATAATTCCATAATACCAGAAAGCCAGAGTGGGAGGCGCGGCGCCATCATGTCTTGGCGGGACACCAGGGGCGCTGCCGTAAGCAGCCGCAAGTGATTGAATATACTGGAAAATGTACCTAACTTCCATCGCTGGGCAGACCGAAAAAGTTCGAAATGCTCCCGCGGTGGGGGCCCACATATCGAGAAGCCGCTCTTGTTGCTTCCGTGAGTTGCGCTTCTCAACCGGGGGCCCCGGAGCAGGCTCGGACCTGGCCCGCCTGCTCGCAGGCGGTGCAGCCTCGGACGAAGGCTCGAAGCATCGCGCCGGTTCATCCTGCCCGGACTCTCAAGGAACCGCTGCTGCGCGCTGTTGTTTGGGATGCGGACCTCGCGGTCGAGGAGTACATCGGGCTGCTTTGATATCAAACCGCGGCGCCAAGCTGCGGCCATTGGCCAGGCATTGTGGGTCAGGCTTTAAATGCCAGGGCCCGCTGCCGCCCGCGAGCCGAATCGCGTCTCCGTAGCATCAACCAGGCGATACCGGCGCCGAAGAGCACAAATGTGCCGGGCTCTGGAGTGACTACAAGAGGCGCGGTGTTGTCACCCAGAGGGACCGTTACAACGCCGCCGCCAACGGTGATGCCGCCGCCAGGTGTGCCGCCGCCAGGTGTGCCACCGCCAGGCGTGCCACCGCCCGTCTCCGAGCAGCCGTTGCCGATGGAGTCTGCATCCATGGTCACGGCTCCGGTATTTGCCCAGGCGCTGCCGCAACCAATTGTTACGCCGGTGGTGATGGTGATGCTCGTGCTCGCGAGAATGTCTCCCTCGAACTGAGTGCCTGTACCGAGGGTCGCGGAACTGCCGACTATCCAATACACGCCGGCCCCCGTGCCCAAGCTGGACACGTCAACTGTGGCGTTAGATCCGGTGATGAGCGTGGACGGCATTAGGAAAACCCAGTTCCCATTGGCGGCGCTCCCGCTGCCGTTAAGAGTGAGCGTTCCAGACAGATTACCGCCTGAACTCGCCGCCACAGCGGCAACGGAATAGACGCCCGGCCCGAGGTTCTTTCCAGTCAGGTTACCGCCCGCGATTGGGGTCGCAACCGACCACAGACTTCCGAATTCGCCCAGCGCCGCGGCGAGTTGACTTTCAGCCGTACCCGCGGACGACGTAGCGCCTTCTGCATACGATCCTGTGAGGGTGATTGACCCCCCGCCAGTGATCGAACTACCTGGGCTGACACCAACACCTCCGGTGATCGTGGTAGGACCGGTATTGGTTACCGTCGAGCCGCCCAGGACTGCAAAAGTAGCCAAAGTACTTCCAAGGATCGGGTCCGCCAAGGCGTTGGGCGCCATGGCAACTTGGAAAAGAGCAGACGCCGCTGAACAAAGGATAATCGTGCCGACTCTCCGCATGAGTCTCAGAGATATGACTTTGACTTCATGGTTATTCATGGACCCCTCTTTCATTTGGAGAACGTTCGCGATTACGAGTGACTCTCCCTTTAATCAGTGTGATTCGAGTTGCGAGTTCTCGTTTCGACGCAAACTGAATTTCATCCAGTGGGTCCGAACGCTTCTCGATTGGGACGTTCTCCCGGTTTCGTAAGGTCTGATCCGACTCGGCCTCTTCCAGTTCAGAAATCCCGTGAAGCCAGCCAATCTCGATCTACTCCAGCTTCATGGCCATCCCTTTCGTTCGTCGGGCCGCCCAGCGACCGTGCAAGTGACGGTCCAAATAGAGAACCCATTGATTTAGGGGCTGCAGCCGCTGAGCCAGCGTTGGTTAACGCAAATTCAGCGTTGCGGAGATACAAAAACTGCACTGCAATGCAGGAGTTCCCGAACCGTAATCCGCGGATGGCGATGCGGCAGTAATCCGTTCTCAGGCTCAGCCGCGAAACGGACAGCGGTCACGGTTGCCAGGCGGATCTGAGCCTACGCTCCGCTTTCGCCTCGGATCCAGGCCTTCATCGTGCATTTCACCGTGCGCGGTGCACGATTTCACCATGAAAACACCGTGTTTGAACCGTGAAAACATCGTTTTTTCGTGCACCGTGCGCCACGGTGCATCTGCGGCAATGAAAGGCGTTACGCGAATCAAATCGCGCATTTTTGCGCACACATCATGCTTCACCATGCATCTACGGTGTTCTAAAGGACTGATCGAAAATCTCAACGTGTTTCACGAGACTGTGAAATCACGGTGTTTGGGCGCTGATTTTGTGGTGCGGACGGGACGGCGCGCGCGGTGTTTTCTGTTCGTCAGTCAGAACAGTTAGAATCAGCTTCGTGCGCTCGTGGATGCTCATGTTCGCGTGTACGTTGATGGCCTGGGGGCAGGTGCTGCCGCCGGCGCCGCCGGAAGCCGCGCCCACTGTCGCGCTCGCGCCGGTCTACAATTACTCGGGCCAGCCGATCGTGCTCGAGGCCCAGTGTGCCGACGCGGAGCTGAACGATTTCGGCTTGACCTGCAGCGAGGACGAGCCGTGCCCGGTGTACCTGGAACTGGCCGCGATCGAGCCGGCGGGCTCGAAGGTGTTTGTCGCGGGCAATTTCCATAGCGAGACGGCCACGCTGTGGTCGCTGCTCATGGTGAGCGAAGACGAAGGCCGGTCGTGGAGGGAGGCCAACCCGCGACTGCGCGGGGTGGCGCTGGACCAGGTGCAGTTCCCGGACGCGGCCACGGGCTTCGTGGCGGGGCGCACGGCCGGCGCGCTGGCGCGGGATCCGTTCCTGCTGCGGACCACGGATGGGGGAATGAGATGGAAGCGGCTGCCGTTGTTCGAGGAGGGCGCGGTGGGGTTGATCGAAAGCCTGCACTTCGAATCGGCAACGCAGGGGACGGCGGCGGTGGACCGGGGGCGGCCCGGGCCGGGACGCTACGCGACACTCGAATCGTCGACCGCAGGCGACACTTGGACGGTGCGCGAAGCCAGCGCGACGCGGCCCCGGCCAGTGGCCGCCGCGGCGGCGGCAGAGTGGCGCATCTCGGTAGATATGGCGTCGAAATCCTTCCGCATCGAACGGCGCGAGGGCAACGCGTGGCACAAGGCGGCGGCGTTTGCCGTGGCGGCGGGCGCGTGCCGTCCGGAGCCGCGCCCGGCCGCGGTGGAACCACCGCCTCCGGGACAGTTACACTACTAACAGTGTCGAGCCCCGTTTTACCCAACTCAGTTCAGCCCGCCGCACCGTTCCGATTCTCACACCGGCAGTCGCTGACGATGGTGTTCATGTGCACGCTGTTCGGCGTCGCGGCGCAGTTCCTGATCAAAACCAGTACCAGCCACGCGATGTTCACGGCGCCGGGGGGCGGCCTGAGCCTGGCGGCGCTGATCGCGAATTATCCGCTGTGGGCGGGCCTGACGTGCTACGGCGCGAGCACGGTGCTGCTGATCCTGGCGCTCAGGGACGGCGAACTGAGCCTGCTGTACCCCGTGATCTCGCTGACTTATGTGTGGGTGGTCGCGCTCAGCGTGGTCGCCTTCCACGAGACCCTAAACGTGTGGAAGGTGGCGGGCGTGGGCCTGATCTGCTGCGGCGTGGCGCTGCTCGGAATGAAGCGGAACAAGCGATGAAGACGCCCCTCGAGTCGATCCTGTGGGTGTTTCTGGCGTCGTTTCTGGGCTCGTTCGGCGCCGTCTTTCTGAAATGGGGCGCGGGGCGGCTGCAGCTCGATTGGAGGACGCTGGTGTACAACTGGCGCCTGGGCGCGGGCGTGGCAATGTACCTGATTTCGTTCGTGTTCTATTACCTGGGGCTGCGCCAGGGCGAGCTGTCGATCCTGTTTCCGATGGTCTCGCTGGGCTACATCTGGACCCTGCTATGGTCGCGGCTGTTTTTCGGCGAGCCGATGACGCGCCGCAAATGCGCCGGGCTGGCTCTCATTTTCTGCGGACTGCTCGTTTTGAATATGGGCAACCGGTAAATCACGGCAGTTTCCCGGCTCAGGCGCGGTGGTTCCACGTTTAACGCAAGCTACTTCTCTTCCTGCTGTTGCGCGGCCGGCTTCTTGGCCGGTTCGAGCTTGAGGTTGATGACCGGGTCGAGGCGCGTATCGTAGATCAACAGCTTGTGGCCGCCGCTGGTCAGGTCCTTGAAGTCGGCTCGCAACTCATAGTCGATGTGCGAGTTGAGATTCTGAAAGATGTACTTCCCGTCAGTCTGGATGATAAAGGAGTGCACTTCGAGACTGTGGAGGTTTTTCAATTTGACGACCGCCCCGACGGCCGGGGTATCGTCGGGCAGCATCACCTGGCCGATCACGTCGCGATGGTTCTTGTCCCTGGGCTTGGTCTTCTTGGTGTCGTCCGTGCTCCACTGGAACGCTGCGGCCACGGCGGCGAACAGCATGCTGGCCAATCCCAGAGCGATCAATCTGCGGCGCATCGGAACCTCCCTATCATTTTACGGCCTTCAATTCAAAATAGACGTCGACGCGCTCGTCGGCTGTTACACTGGCCGGCTTTTGTTCACTGGCGAATCCGGCGGCCTGAACGCTGATCGTGTATTCCGCCTTTCCGGCCGGAACGCGGAAAGCGAACTCGCCGCGCGCGTCGCTCACCGCTTTTTGCGGCTTGGGACGCTTCACGCCCTCGGGCGGGGCCTTCACCTGCAGCCGCACTGCGGCGCCGTGTAAGGCGAAACCCGGCTCCCGGAAGACCGTGCCGGCCACCACCGCGTATGCCTCCGTCTTCTGGCCAGCGACGGCGCCGGTACAGGCGGCCAGCCCCGCTGCCACAGCCAGCAGCAGCCAAAGATCAGTGCGGCCAATCCTCATCGTCCTCTTCGCTGCTCTCTTCCCCGGCCTCGAGTTCGGATTCCTCGTCGCCGAGTTCATCTTCGAACTCCTCGTCGTCTTCGAGGTCTTCCTCGCCTTCGACGCGTAGTTCAATCGCCGGATCGGTTGTGACGACTACCAGGTTGGCGCCGCATTCTTCGCAGCTAATGGTCCCACCCTCCTGCAATTCCTTTTCCGCGACATCCAGGACCGCGTCGCATTCAGGGCAGCTGAGCATGTTCCTTCGTCCTCCCTGTTGGACTCGCGAGCAACTCGAGACTCGCGAGCAATATACCACGTGCATTCACCCCTGACCAGACTCCCGCCGGGCCGCGGCTCGACTCCTCAGTGGAGGGCGTCGCCAACCCGTGTGGCAGCCTCCGCTAAAGTCTTGTTGTAGGCTGCCAATTCCGGCCGTGAAACGACCGCAATCGTCCGCTCCATGTCTTCCCACGTGGAGACCATCCGTTCGACGTGCAGCCCGGCCAGCTTGAGTACCCAGGCGTCGCTCAACTCGCGTCCCGCCTCCCGGGCCACCGCCAAAAGGGCGGTGTGCGGCAGGCTGACCACGAGTTCGCGCCGCTCGCCGGCGCTCGACAAATAATATTTACAATCGACCGCATCGGCGTGCCGGATGGAAATCGCATTCTGCTGCCAGCGGAACTCCGCGTCCCACATGCGCCCGAACGGATCCTCGATCGGAAAACGGCGGAAATCGTCCCTCATTCCATCCTCATGTTATCGCAAAGCCCGGCGTGAAAACTCGCATTGCATGCGTCAAAATGCAGGGAATTGCAGCGGCTTGGGTAGCGCTTGTATATAGGTGGGAAGCCGGGCCGCCCGGGTCGACCACGCGCCGCCGCAGCGGGCAGTAGCCCGGCCGGCAAGCGCTCGTCCGCTGCCGCGTCGATGAAAAAAGCCCGCCTTCCGGGAAGCGGGCCGCGGCCGAACCACAGCGCGCCGGTTGGCAGCGCTCTGGAAGGCTGCTAGCTGGCGCGCGAGTGGGGCTCGAAGTGGACGGGCGTGAGGGCTCGTGCGGCCGGCATGCGGATGAGTTTGCCGGGCTGGCCGGCGTTGGCGGCTGGCCGGGGCAGCGCCGGCGTAGGTGTGTCAAAGTAGCGTAAAAGGATCTCCTGGGCCGTCTGCGCATCGATCACCCCCAATCGCCCGCTGCCGCGGGCACGACGGCGGACGGGCGCGACCATCTCCTCCTCTGCTGGGTAGGGGCGGCAGGCGACGGCGTGCACATCAGCCGGCGGCATACGAAGCCGGCGCCACGCAGCCATGTTGGGAAGCTCCTTCGAAGACACTGGCGGATCAAAAGTAGCGGCAGCACAGAAAGCGGTCCGAAAGGGCGACGCGGCCTTGACCGGCGCCAGAGCCGGGCCAACAGAGCGTCCGCCGCGCACACAGTTGTAGAAGAGCGCTCCCAGGATCGTTCCCAGAATAAAGCTGAAACTCACGACGACATAGACTTCTACGCCACTCATGGGCCTTTTCCTCCTAGATCACATTCAACTGGCTGCCAATGGCCTTCCTCCGTTTGGCAGCGTCGTATCCGCGTCTATGCACGAGGCTGGCCAAGCGCCGGAGTCCGCTCTAGTACGGAGATACGGGTACCACTGCCGGCATAGATGCATGATCTGTCAATAAACATGCACAATTTGCACCTGGATGCCAGCCGTCTACGCGGCCTCGATCGACTCTGGCGCTCTGGAAACTGGAAAAGGTCTTCGGGGGGCCTTCCCAACGCGAGCGGCATGGCCCGTTCGAGGGACCTCGCGTGCGCGTTCTACTATCCCCTGGTTGTCGATTCGTTGGCGCCTGAAATCTGACACCCGATTGTCCGCACATCAACAGACGGCGATCCAGTGCCAATCCAGAGAGACATCTTCGATGAGATTGAACTTGGTCTATTTCGTGCACAAGCGAGAGCAGTTGCCCAGGCTTCCATTCGAAGGAAATACGACCTGTACTCCTTCCATCGAAGTCCTTCCCCGGCACCGAGAGGCAGGCACCGCCAGGTAGAAGGCAGCAGTCTGCTCTCACAAAAGTCACTGCTTCAGTGCGGCGGATTATGGCACTTGCAGGAGGACAAAACAATGAGAAGTTCATGGATCGGGATTTCGCTGCCGGACCCAGGCAGCGTCACGCGGGCGGCTCACTCGAGCCGCTGGACCGCGGCCTACGCCGCCGTCCTGACAAGCTCGCGAAGCATTAGAAACGGGCTGTTCAATGGGACTGAGAATCCGCAGATCCGCGAGGGTAGGTGGAACCTTTCCGGAAGATCGACTCGGGAGGTGACCTTATGATGCAAGAGCATAGAATCCTCGCCGAACTGGATGCGGCATCGGGCGCCCTGGGATTCGCCATCAGCACGCTGGAACGCATCCAAGCCGGACAACAGGTGGACCTCATGGGTGTCATCGCTTTGCTCGGCCGGGTGCGGAGAAATGCACCGAAATGTGGCTCGCCGGAGGTCCACTCCGACGCCGGCAATCCAGCGCTGCGGCGCGTCTGTCACGAATTGTGGATGACGCTCGAGGCGCTGGATGGGCTTAGCCCGTCCGGGGTGAGCCCTCAGTATTCATTCAATTCGCTGGCGTGCTAGCGGTCCGGCTAGCGCTGCATTCGAGCTAACGGGCTAGGCGTGCTTATGGGGCCGCCCGGAGAGCGCTCCTGCGCCGCGGCGCGGACGAAAAAAGCCCGCCTCGGGGGAGGCGGGCTTTTCGAAGGGCAGATTCGAGCACCGGCGTGCCGGATCCCAAACTCTTTAATCAGGCGAAGGAGCGCCGCTCGTCGCAGGGGGGCTCGCCGACGTGCGAAACCGGCATGCGGAGGAGCTTGCCGGTCAGATCGGCGCGGGCGGCGGCTGGCCCGGGTAGTGGATTCATGGCGACGCCGAAATGGCGCAACACGATCTCCTGGGCTATCCGCGCATTGATCGCGGCCGGGCGCTCTGTTCCACGGCTGCGCCGGCGAACCGGGGCGACCAGCGCCGCTTCCTCGGGACGGGGGCAGCGCGAGGCATGGTGTGCCGGGGCCCGCGACCTTTCGATGCGGTGCCACGCCATCATGTCGGGAAGATCCTTCGACGACACCGGCGGGTCATACTCAACCGCAGCCGGGAGTGCGGCGCGGGCGGGCGCGGCTGGCGACGGGCGGCCGGCCACTACGGCCGGGGCCGCTCTGCGCGTGGGATGCGGAGCGCAAAAAACGTCGGTCTGGAGCGCTTGCTGCAGCATTTCGAGCTTCTCGCGCAATTCCAGGCAAGCCTGAAATGCGGCCTCGCTGGGCAAGAGGCGGTTTCGTCCGACCCGCATATAGGAACACAGGAGCGCCCCAAAGATCGCTCCCAGAACGAGGCTGAAACTCACCGCAATCTGGAGTTCGGCGCTAAGCATGTGCCATTGCCTCCTCAGCAAATTTAACTACTTCTGAATAGTAAGGGCGGCATATTGCGGTGGAAATAGGACAAAAGGCTTAATTTCTCGTAATCGAAATTGCCCCCCGTACTAATTCCCCAAATGTCCTACAAGGCGCGGTTGTGCGGGGAACTGGTGCCGCCAAAGCCGATAGGGGATCGGGGCTGTGTGGTCAACCCATTTGTTTTTAGTGATTTGGAAATAGCAGGGAGCGTCTGCCAGGTTTCACAATCGGTTTGTGGTACTGACAGTAATCTAGTACCGGCGACAGGCCGCTAGCCCGCGATCTGCTTGGGCATTGCGAACGGCATCTCACCAATTGTGGCCTGCGCCGCCACGGCCGGAACGATATCAGGCCGCAGAATGGCCTTGTCCTGGTAAGTCGGGCCGGAAGAGCTATAGAGCACCTTGCATTCGAGCCGCTGCTCGATGAAGCGCACCAGCCCGGCCTGATCGTCGACGGGTTCGAATTTCAGCCTGGCGGGCTCGGTTTCAAACAGCGCCCGGGCGTCCGGTTTCAGCAGCGCGGACGTAAACCCATGCGAATCGCGGTACTCATCCACGTAGGTGAAGGGCGACTCCATGCAGTCCAGATGGGTCAGCGCCAGGCCGTCGATCCCGCCACAGCACTTGATGGCATAACGGGCGGCCACGAGGTCGAAATGCCCGAAACGCAGCTCTCCCTGCCATTTCGAGCGGACGTTGTGATCGGGGAAGGCGAGGGCGCGATCCTCGGTTACGAACGGGCCCGCGCCATGGCGCGTGAAATGGGTTCTCAACACGCCGATCCGCACGGGCGACAGTTCGGCCTCGTCGCACAACTCCAGGGCATTGTCGAAAGTCGTGTTGGAGGGCGTGACGTAGGGCGTGAAACCATGCGTCTCATCGAGCAGCGTGCCCGCCGAACCCTCGAAGACGATGCTGACGTCGGGGAACGCTTCGACCATCCCGGCCCAGGTCATGGGCTGAATGCCCTGGGCAAACAAGCGGTAGAACTCGGCGACCCGGCGCGGGTCTTCACTGGACAATTCAGTCAGCAGCGCATCGGCTTCCTTGTTGACGCCCCAATACTCGCGTAGCTGCTTCAGCTTGTGAACCCGGATGTCGTCCAGCATGCCCAGCGCCGGCGCGTCCGACAGGATATCCTTCACCTGAATGTAGGTGCCCCATAGCAACGCGTCCCGGCGCGTCTCGCCAACCCCGTACCCGGTGGAGCCATGGCGGTTCACACCCCGTACCAACTCCTGGATGCGGTTGGCGTACTGGTGATAGGGGGTCACAATCAGGCATTCGGGATCGATGAACAAACGCTCCTGGGTGTAGCGGATCCCCTTTCGTTCCAGCGCCTCGGCTTCCTTCATCAGCGAGAAGGGGTCGATCAGAACGTACTTGGAGATAAAGGTGCACACCTCGGGGATGAACATCCCGCTGCCGAACTGGTGGAAGGCGTGGTGGCTCCCGTCGGGTTGGACCACGTGGCGGGCGCTTTGCGGACCCCCGTTGAAGCGCACCACCAGCGGAGCATCGTGCGCGCGGCACAAATAATCGACCATCGACCCCTTGCCCTCGTCGCCGAAGGCCAAGCCCTGAACGACGTACGCCCGACGGGCCCTCTTGGTATGGTGTCTAAAGGGATTCATAATGACGAGGCTCGCTTAGAATAAACAAAAACCCGCCCTTGGCCAATGCACCGCACTGGCTCGAGCGATCCATAGTGTAAGATTCTCCTTGCGCTGCTTGCCGCAACGATGCGGCCACCCGATCAACATCGGATGGCGTCTGTGCTGGCAACCCCGTACTGCACTTAGGGCTCGCCGGCATTAAATGGCACACTACTCGCACCACCATTGCTCTAATTCTTCTCGATCGTGACCGACACTCCTCCACCACATCTGCTCAGGCGCCGCTTCCTGCTCAGGTGACATACCATAGTCACACTGGGGTGAAATGGCGACAAGCTATCTTAAGATATGTTCCGACAGCCATAAGTACTAGTATGCATCTATCAGTATGATTTGACGCCATTTAGCGGCGATCAGCCGCTAAACTACATGCTGAGCGAATTGTGCTGCACCAGCGAAAGGAACTCGTCGCGCGTGTCTTTGCGCGACCTCATCAGGCCTAGCATGGCGCTGGTGACAGTGCCGGAGTGCTGCTTTTCGACGCCGCGCATCATCATGCAGAAATGGCGCGCCTCCAGGATCACGCCTACGCCGCGCGGCTGCAGGACGTCCTGAATGCACTGCGCGATCTGCAGCGTCAGGCGCTCCTGCACCTGCAGCCGGCGCGCGAACATGTCCACGATGCGCGGGATTTTGCTCAGCCCGATGATTTTGTGGTTGGGGATGTAGGCCACGT
>OCTA010005223.1_pt1 | contig 11269 bp, 6 predicted proteins | sample 1538991 | NCBI WGS metagenome assembly OCTA01 (sample SAMEA3539302, study PRJEB22396) | soil metagenome | biome: tundra; feature: field; material: soil | place: USA | collected 2010-05 | depth 0.15 m | reverse complement strand
TCCCACAAACCTTGGAAATCGATGAAGCCGATTCCCACATTCCCACCGCCACGACTACGACGGGGATGAATGAATATCCCTAAAAACCAGCCCGTTAAGGAGTACGCATTCCGAGGGCAAGCTCAGTTTGTTATGTGCGAACAATGTGGCCCCGAAGTGGCCTTATTACGTTGGGGATGCAGGGGCCGGCACCATTCCGTAAAGGCATAACCTTACATACGAAGCAATCGCTTCCTGAGAATCCAGATTTATAGATGGTTCGCTGAGGAAAAGTCCCCGAAATATTTGGTGAGCCGCCACCGCACCTATACAACCGAAGGTCGCCAGGGAAGGTTCGATATAGCCTATGGCCCCTTTGGCCGCGCTTCTCTTGAAATAGGCACAGAGAACATCGAAGATTGGTCCAAGGTGATTCCGAATTGTCTTGTTTGCCTCAGGTAGCTCCAATCCAGCAACATGAAGCAGGTGCTTTAGTTCCGGATGCATGACCAGCGCATTGAGGACAAATGCTACAATCTGTGGCACGACAACAGCTGGATCATCATCTTCCGCCAAACACATTTGCAATTCCCGACTGAGCTTTATTCGGCCAAGGTGGAGTTCCAGAGCCGCCAGAAACAAGTCCGGTTTGCGTGGGAAATAACGGAATAGGGTTACCTCGTTCAGGTTTGCGAGTTGGGCAATCTCTCGAGTCGTGGTAGCTGTGAATCCGTGACGCGCGAAAAGCTGCGCCGCTGCTTCCACGATGCATGCCTCGGTAACGATCTTCTTTGGTGATCTCTTGTCAAGCATGTCTTGTCTTTCGTAAATCAGACGCTGGCGTATGGTCGATGTGGCTCTAGTTCTTCCGCGCTCACTTCTAATGCGACGCTCTGCACGATGAGGTCAATCGCAACCACAACCCGCAATCCGCTTTTCTTCCGCAGAACCACACCTTCCATGCCTGCAAATGGACCAGCCACGATTCTGGCTTTCACGCCCGCTGCGAGATACGGATGTGGCTCGTACTTTCTCAAGTGAAGTCCGGATCGAAGACGCTCAATCTCATCATTTGGCAATGGGGCAGGGGTATTGCCACGCCCTACCATTGACAAAACCCCCGAAACTCCGAGTGTGCGAATGCGCTCATGAGAAGCAATGTGGACAAAGAGATAGTTCGGGAATAGAGGCAAGTCTAGAGCTACTCTGCGGTTGTGTGACCATTGGCGTACAGATTGATAGAGAGGCAGAAAGCTCTGAATTCCTCTTTGCGACAGATGTTCCGCAACGCGTTTCTCGTGATGGGATCGCGTGAAGATTGCGAACCAGTCCCGTTGTTCGGCGTGGTCTAAAGGACGCCGCTTAGTTTCAATTGGGAATACTGCCCCTGAGGATTGCACTTGACCCAAGCTCAATGTATCGCCTCATTTCTCAAGAGATTGAGTAGGGCTTCGCCCCTGCCACTGTACCTCGTGGTTTTCCACAGGCATGTTCCATTTCGCAGCGCAAACAAATGTCGAGTAATCTTTCTTCAAGACTCGACAGCCGGAGAGGGTTCACCTGTGTATGTGACTACTGACTTGGTCAATTCAATCTTGAGCCAACCTGGAACTGCATCCAGCATGGCATGATGTCAGGCAGGTGCCACGCGGATTCGGTCAATCAAAAATCGAAAATTCTATTTGGGGAATTGATGTATGCAAGTGGGTTCATACTGGAACACGGCCCCCAGATGCGGTGAGGGATCGGGAGTGCACCGAGGTAGATCGGACCGTTCCTGACCAGTTGCAACTGTACCTTTTTACGCATTTTCCGGAATCTTCTTCTTATGGCTCGGGTTGCGTTCGGCCTAGACGTTGTTATGTGTTTGCCGCTTCCCGTGGACGAAAAAGCTGCGTAGCGAGATTTGTGCTTCGAGGTGGGAGTTGCAGTCCACGCAGTATGACGATGTATTCACCGCTGTAGGCAGGATGGGCGATAATTGGAGTTAATGATTTTTTGGCGAGGACGGCCTGAAGGATTCGGAGTTCGAGTAATATGTGGCCGAAAACTTCAACCCGCAGTCTGACCCACATTCCTCGAAGGCAATGTGTTTTAGCAAGGACTTACAGAAAACTTCCGAGGTTTCAACGTTCCTACAAGTCATCGAAAACACAGAGATGCATCCTTTGACACGGAAGAGGTCGCTGGCTCGAGTCCAGTCGTGCACCATATTTGTTTTAAAAAGGATAAATCGCTTTCACGGTCTTATTTCTGATGAGCTGAGGCTTGAGCAAGGATTTGACAGATCACTTATAAGCCCTCGGTTCGAAGTTGTTGTGAAACAGCCTGGCATCAGCCCTACACGCCAACCCCGGTCCGATCAAACCAGCATATTCATCTTTCATTCCCGTTTCTCCGAGCCACACCCGGCTCAACTGAACTCCGCTTTGAGGCTGCATCTTCCAGAAACACCAGTTCCGAACTCAAAGGATCCTGTAAATGGACTTCAAGCCCCGTTCCCATCAAGTCGCTGCCGGTTGCCTCCTGATCAGGCGCGCTTCCATCCTGGAAATGGAGTCGATAGCGCTTTGCGACGTTCAGCCCGGCAAGCACGAAGCGATGTTCGCTCTCGTCTGGAGTTGTTCCGCGAAAGGCGAAGACGACGCCCCGACCGCGTGCCGGGTCCCAATACTCCATGCCATCCCAGCGCATGCCATCCGGTCTTGAAGAAATGTGATAAAGCTGCGCGTCGCGAATGAGCGGACGCAGTTCCTGCTTGTAGAGCGCAATGGCCTCTCGCGCAGCTTCATGCTGCGGAGCGGTCCAGGCTGTGGTATCCGTCATGATCGTTACCCAGCCCATCATCCCGCTGCGCAACATATAGAGAAAATTTTCCGGCCGAGGCGTGGGCCACTTCTCTACGTAGCTTTCCAGCATGGCGGTCGGTAGCACATGACTGGTGTCGTAAAAGGCACGGCGGTTTGAGAGGGGGTCGTAGGTGTCGGTGATGGAGAAGTAGTCCCCATGCGCCGCCGAGCCGAAATCCACCATTCGGCCACCGTCATTGCATATCTCGAACAGCAGGCCCGGGTGTTCGCGGCGTGTTTGCTCATAGATGCCGTAGTACGCACGCACCGCGTGGTAGCTCACGTCTGTCGAGTTGGAATCCAGTACAAAATCGAAACCGGAATCGTGGACCATGCGCATTTTGCTACGGTCGGGTGGAGCGTGCGGGTGGTCCTTGTGCACGCAGCCTTGAGCCACGAGGTAGCCATCGTGCTCCAACATGTCAAGGTGATAGTCATCGACAATGCGCTTGACCTCTTTGACGCAATAATTACGCGCGGCGGGGACACCCAGATCGATCGTCTGCCCTTTGAATTCCTCCGGCTTCCAATTCGGTCCCACGTCGGCGACCAGCCAATCGCGCACCTTGGGATCGCGAACATTCAGCGCGCCCGGCCCGGTATCCAGGCCAGCCTGCGTCCAGTCCACCCAAATGCCGAATCGCAAGCCCTCTTTGTGCGCAGAATCCGCAATGAACGCGAGGCCGTGGGGAAACTTCTTCGCATCGGGATACCAGTCGCCCACGCCGCGAAACCAGCCGGCATCCACGTGAAACATCTCCACGCCCAATTCCTTCGACTGCGCGATCATGCGCAATGCCAGCGCCTCATCGACTGCCATCCCGCTACCCCAGCTGTTGTTCACGGTCAGCGGATAACGGGGATCCTTCCATGTCAGCGGATTGCCAAGCACCGCGCGCACCCACGGCCGCAATTGGTTGCCGGCGCCGTCCGGGCCAGTAGCAAACGCGCCCAGGAAAACTGCAGGAGTCTCGAAGCTGCCACCCGGCTCCATGCGCGTGCGAAACGGTTCCGGTTCAGGATTCAGGCCCAGCACCGTCTTCAAACTGCCGCCGCTGCGCTCGAGTGCAATTCGCGTCCTGCCGCTGAACTCAATTCCGGCGTACCAGCCATCTTCCTCATGCCCTGCCCGGTAGACAAATTCTGCAGGGATGATTTCGCGCGCCTCACCCGTCATGGGATGCGCATAGGTTGAGGATTTTCCGGTCCATCGATAACCGTCGCCAACTGCGTCGAGGTGTGTGCCTTGCGCCGACGGAGCATCGGCGCCTTTTTCGACGTAAAGGTTGCGCAATTCCTCGCCAGCGGATTCATGCCATTCCAGTAGAAGCGAGTCAACCATAGGAAGCCAGATCTCTTGCCCGCCCAGGTTTTCGATTGTGATGACATGTTCGACAGGACCAAATCCAGCCCGCGCCTCCCATTGCCAACGAAGTCGCAGATGCGGCTTCGCCGACTCATAAACAAAGACCACGCGATGCGAGTCAGACGCGCCCAACTCAGGCCTCAAGCGCCAGGTGATGGAGGTTTCCGCTCCTTCGACCTCAATGGTTGTAGGCAGCTTTTCTTCCAGCTCGTTATTCCACGCGGTACCGTTCGGGTTCACCAGCCGGTTCAGCTTTGGCGCGCTCTGCCCTGCGCTCAGTTCCAGGCGAATATCGGAAGTGGCCAGTACGGCAGAGTTTCGCGACCCACTTGCTTGTCCGGACAGAGGCAAAACGGCGAAGAGAACCACGACGGTCGTCCCACATGCAGCCCGCAAGGCGCAACATTTCATCTCCGCCATGCTCTCTCCGCACACGTGTTTCATTATGTTGCAAGTCCCAACTGCACGATCGCCTTGCGGACAATGACTGGCCCCATTCTTCCGTGGGACTGTCAGATGTCAAAGGCCAAGGCCGGAAATGCCTCGCCGATGAGCCGAGGGCACCCAAGCGCAGGCACCAAGCGCATCTGTTATGCCGAAGGTCGCGGCTCGTGGGCCTCAAGCGAAACACTGCCTTCAATGCTCCAGAGCAGCCTCACCGGATTTGACATTCAGATTCCAAGCCCGGGGAGATGGCAGGCTCATGGTTCCATTGCCGATCTCTACCGGCATCCATAGATAGCGTGAATCCCACAAAGCCTTGGGACGCCAGATGTCCCCCATATAGATGACCGTTGTCTTCCTTGAGCCGACGACCTTCAGCATCATTGTCGACTGTGCTCCATAGGTATTCGTCTCTGGCGGAGCTATGTCCTTGAACTCAGTCCACGGGCCGCTCAGCGAATGCGCGGTTGCGTACACGTTGGGGTTTGGGCGCCACCCAGTCATGTGAGACCCGATCGCGTAATAGAGACCGTCGTACTTCACGAGCGCGCCGCCCTCGAGCGGAGCATGAAGGAAGCTCACTTCCTGTTCCACCTTGAGATAGTCGTCGGAAAGCTTTGCAATGAAGAACCCCTTAGTCGGCCTCGATTCGAAGATAAGGTACGCCGAACCGTCATCGTCGATGAACTGGCCGATGTCGCGGCTCTCCTGGTCGAGCGGGCGAAAGCTTCTTACATACCGATAATTCCCATCGATGCGATCGCAGACGAGAACGGCTACTTTCGCCAGGCCGTAGTTTCCACTGTCCAAATGCGCGTACATCACAAATTTGCCCGTATGCGCGTTGTGAAAAACCTTTGGCCGCTCCAAAACCCATTTCGGCCCAAGGTGTTCCGGATCTGAAAGCGACACGACCTGGTGGCGAAACTTCCAGTGGACAAGATCCCTTGATGAATAACTGGCGACGTAGCGTCGTTCTGGATCGTTATCGACTGAACGGTCTTCTCCAAACCAGTAATACTCACCCTTCCACTGAAGAATCCCGCCTCCGTGAGCCTGTATTTGTTCGCCCCGATTATCGCGCCACACCTCGCCGGGACGAATCAAAGGAGATTCGGCGCCAAGCAAAGTCGTGGCCACTAATAATCCGAAGATTGCCGCACTATGAAATCTGATCACTTTCCTCCCAACATCGTTTCCGGTGAAACGAAACAGCCTTCACTGCCTTGCGTCGCATATAGGCGCATATAGTTGTACCGGGCAGCGGTGTGGCTGCGCAACACGTTCTCTGCGGCAGCGCTTCCGCACTCTCTAATAAGGCGCGGCAGCGGTTCCGATGGAGATCGGATAAGTTTGAGCTGCCGATCGTTCCGTTGAATATTCAACGAAGAGAATAATCCAACTGATGATGAACCTGTAAACAGAAGGTGATTGTGGCGATAAAGATAAGCCGGCGCGAGGTTCTGAAATCGGCAGCTCTTGGCGTAGCGGCCATTGGCATTTCGCAAGACGTCCTTGGAATTGAGCCCCTGGATCCTGACAGAGCAGTAAGCGAGTTCATCCAACCCCCGAACGATGCGCGTCCGTGGGTCTACTGGTACTTCATGGACGGGCACTTGACGCGCGAGGGCATGGATGCTGACCTTGCCGCGATGAAACAGGCTGGCATCGGCGGTGCGATCTTTCTTGAAGTGGGCATCGGGATCGAACCCGGCCCCATTGAGTTCATGAGTGAACCGTGGCAGACGCTGCTCGGTCATGCCTTCGAGCAGGCCGATGGGCTCGGCTTGCAGATGGCTCTGGCGGCAGGGCCTGGCTGGTGCGGCACGGGCGGTCCGTGGGTGACGCCGGACAGGTCGATGCAACACCTTGTGGCGAGCAAGATAGTCGTGCAGGGACCGGTTGCGTTTAATGCCGTCCTGCCTCAGCCACCGCCGCGTACTCCTTTCTTTGGTGTGGAGACGCTCTCGCCGGAACTGCTAAAAATGTGGCGTGAATTTTACCGCGACGAGTTTGTGCTCGCATTTCCGACTCCCACAGCGGGTGCCTCCATTCCTGACATTGATGAGAAGACCCTCTACACGCGCGGATCCTACTCCTCTCAGATTCCCGGGCCGTTCACCACGCGCCCGTGGGTACGCCCATTCTTGCCCGGCGGTTCCGGCAATGGCGCAATACCCGCAGAACATTGCATTGCTTCGAGCCATGTGGTGAATCTAACCGGCAAACTCTCCGCGGAAGGAAAGCTCGCTTGGAATGTGCCGCCGGGCAACTGGACGATCATGCGCTTTGGCCGCACGCTCACCGGCCAAACCACGCGCCCCTCACCAAAGCCGGGACTCGGACTGGAATCTGATAAATTCGATGCCGCGGCAATGGACGCGCACTTCGATTCCTACATCGCTCCGCTGCTCAAGAAGACCGGAGCGCCTCAACATCCCGGCCGTGGACTTGTAGCACTTCATTTCGACAGTTGGGAGATGAGTTCCCAAAATTGGTCGCCTCGTTTTCGTGAGGAATTCAAACACCGCCGTGGTTATGACCCTCTCGCGATGCTGCCCACGTTTGCCGGTTTCGTGGTGGATACTCCAGAAGTGTCGGAACGCTTTCTCTGGGATATTCGTCAGACCGCCAGCGAACTCGTTTGCGAAAACCAGGCAGGCCAGCTTCGCGAACGGGGTCAACGCTACGGGCTCTTGCTGCAACTCGAACCCTATGACCTGAATCCTTCCGCCGACCTGGATCTTGGTGCCACAGCCGACATCCCGATGGCTGAATTCTGGTCAAAAATTCATGACGATCCGCCGACGGATTTCAGCCTTGCGGAGGCAGTTTCAGTCGGACACACGCAAAGGCACAAGATTATCGGCGCGGAGTCGTTCACGGCTGTTATGGAAGAACGAGGGCGCCAGCACCCCGCCTCGATGAAAGCGCAAGGCGACTGGGCCTTCTGCCAGGGGATCAACAAATTTGTGATTCATCGCTACCAGGCGCAGCCTTGGCTCGACCGATTCCCGGGCATGACCATGGGGCCGGATGGTGGTTACGGAGTGCATTGGGAACGCACACAGACATGGTGGGATTTCGTGCCTGCCTATCATCTTTATCTCTCCCGCTGCCAACAGATGCTGCGCCGCGGCCTTTGCGTCGCCGACATCCTCTATCTCACTCCGGAGGGAGCTCCCAATGTCTTCTTTCCGCCTCGGTCCGCATTCCGGCCCGGGCAGATGGCCGATCGGCGTGGCCATAACTTCGACGGATGCGCTGCGGAAGCGCTGATCGTGCGAGCTTCCGCAAAAGACGGACGCGTTGTCTTTCCCGACGGAATGTCGTACTCACTCTTGGTGCTTCCGCGAGTTGGGACCATGACTCCGCGCTTGCTTCAGAAGGTGATCGAGTTAGTCGAGAACGGCGCGACCGTGCTTGGTGCGCCTCCCCAGCAATCCCCAAGCTTGTCTAACTATCCCGAATGCGACCGCCAGGTTCGCGATCTGGCTGCAAAGCTATGGCCGCAGGGCGAATTGCAGCACGAGCGTCGCGTAGGTCAGGGGCGCGTAATCTACGACGCTGGCGCAGCGCGGGCCGGCCATGCGAATCCCTTGGCGTTGGCGAAATGGATCTGGTCTGCCCGGGACGATGCGAATTCTGGCAGTCTCTCTTTCAAAAGGGAGTTCACGGTCCAAGAGCCTTCAGCGGTTGACACTGCTGTCATCACAATCACCGCAGAGAAAAGCTACGAACTGTCTCTGAACGGTCGCTTCATCACGGCCGGTAACACCGCACAACGCGCACGCCGTGTCGACGTGTCCAGCCTGCTCCGCTCTGGCGCCAATCGATTCACGGTGTCTGTCGAGAGAACCAAAGACAAGTCAAGCAAATCCGGCTTGATTGCATCACTCGACATCCACCTTCGCGATGGAAAGCATGAAGTTATCGCCACCGATCGCCAATGGACAAGTTCCTCCTCTGGACAGAGCTCGGAATCGCCGGCCAACGAACTCGGCTCCTTCGATGTGTCGCCATGGAATCTGAATGACGCTTCGATCGAGCAAGATGATATCTATCCGAGTTATGCCGTGACCACGGAGTTACTCAAGCAAATGGGCATCAAGGACGATTTCGAATCGGATGTACCGCTTCGTTTCATCCACCGCAATGAGGGAGGCGAGGACTTTTATTTCATCGCAAATGGCGAGGCAGCTGCGCAAAGTGCGACTTGTCGCTTCCGCGTGACCGGGCGCCAACCGGAATGGTGGAATCCTCTCACAGGAGAGCGACGTGGTCTGGCCGACTTCACTCAGAGCGGCAGCCAAACCGAAGTTCCCATTCGGCTCGAGCCGTTTGAGAGCGGATTCGTGGTCTTCCGCAAGTCGGCTTCACAGCCCTCCATAGTACGCGGTACTAACTTCCCTCAGTCCGAGATGGTAACCACGCTCACGTCGCCCTGGGAGGTCGCCTTCGATCCGAAGTGGGGTGGCCCGGAACGAGTTGTCTTCCCTCAACTTGAAGACTGGACTACGCGGCCCGAGCCTGGAATCAGGAACTATTCTGGCAGGGCAACCTACAAGACCACTTTCGATTGCGATGCGCTCGATTCCGATGTGCGCTTCTTCCTTTCGCTGGGGCGCGTCGCGAACATTGCTTCAATCAAGTTGAATGGTCGCGACCTCGGCGTAGTCTGGTGCGCACCTTGGCGCATGGCCATCCCCACGGAACTTTTGCGTTCGCGCGGCAATTCGTTGGAAGTCGTGGTCGCGAATCTTTGGATCAACCGACTGATCGGAGACAGCAACCTGCCCGAGGATAAGCGACTCACCTGGATCACAGGGAATCCGTTCCATCCAGACGACCCGCTTCTCGAATCGGGCCTGCTGGGGCCAGTCTCACTTCAGGCGTTTCGCCCAAGGCACGATGCATGAGCCAGTCGACATCCAGGGCTGTTCAATCATGCTTCGAATCAGAGAGCGTGCACCATCGGTTCAGAAAGACGTAGCGCCGTAGGATCGAGTTTGTTCTGATTCTCCCAAGGCATAAAATAAGCTAGGAGCGACCATCCCCAAAATGGGTTCAGACCGCAGCCTCCGGCGGAATCCGATGAATAATACTCGCGATCGCCAATCTTCAAAACCATTTGGTAAGTGATGTTCGCGAGGCGCGTTGCAATTTCGCGATAGCCGTACGCGTTCAATCCGTGGAAGACGTAGTAGTTCGTGGGAATCCATGTATTTGCGCGCCATAGAGAACCCTTCACGTCGTCCGGCAAATAACTTTCTGTGTAATGTTTCTCTGTGGCTGCGAGCGAAGACAAGGGAAACTTGCGCCAGAACTCATTCGTGTTGGTCAGATGTTCCTGGACGAGTCGTCTTGCCTGATCTTCTGTTGCAATGCGGGCCCACAAAGGAGCGAAGCCGGCGATCGACTTTACCGGAATCTGTTGCCCGGTGCGGTTGTCGAAATCATAGTAAAAGCCGCCTTTCTCATCCCAGCAGAACTTTTGAACGGCCTTCCTCTTCTTTTCCGCTTCCGCTCGAAACAACTGGGCATCCGTATGGTTCTTTCTTGCTTCTGCGAGCAGGGCGAAAGCAAGACAATCCCGATATAGGTAGCAATTCAGATCCACACCATTGTCGTAGTCCGCTTGCCAGTGCCCTGCTCTCTCGTGCTGCGTATCCATACCTGTATGTGGAGCGGATCTCCAGTACGACAGCGCGCCATCGTTCTTAGTCAGCTTAGTCAGCCAGTAAGTCAGATACTTATGCATGCGCTGATAGTAGTTGTCATCCAGCCATTCCGTATGGCCAAGCTTCCTGCTGATCAGCAGCGAGATCTGCGCTAGGAATGGCTTCACCATCTCCCCCGCTTCTTCGCTTAGGCCGGGGGTATTCACGCGCTGGATAAAGCCGTCTTCATGTTGCAAGTCAAGAAAGATCTTGACTCCATTGATCATGTAATCCGGGGCCCATCCGAGTTCCATCTGAACTATTCCCTCGAAGTAGGAATCCCAGTCATACAGTGACTTATACGAATACCCTGAAAAATAAGTGCGACCAGAGGCTGCATCGTGTTGAATTCCGCTGGATTTCATCACCCGGTCAATTCTCAGCAGGTTGGCAGGTAACTCTGAATCAGCGGGGTACTCCGGTGCCAGCCCGTTTGTTGAATGATCCGAGGCCGCCCAGAGACCTTTTCTAGAAGCAACTGCAGCGCAAGAGGCGATTGCCCCTCCGACAAACTTTCGGCGCGATGAGCGCATCCCATTCCTCCTACAAAGCCACACGATTGTTACGAAACTACTCCAGATCTATGAGATCTACTCAAATGATTGAGTAGTCGTCACGGCGACGACTCCAGACGCTCGGGTACAATACGAATCATGATCGAGACATTCTATCGAATCGAGCTGCCCGTCAAGGGAGTGTCGGAGTCCTACGTCCTGGTTCTGACTTCCCGCGCCGCAAGCGGACACAAGGTCTACCTCTTCATGGAAGAACATGGGCGTGGGATGAAGGCTCGGAGCGGTTTCATTACGAAGTCGCCGCGAAAGAGCGGGTAGCGAAGCTCGGTTTTATCTATTCGTTTGTGAAGGATTACAAACGCAAAACGCCACGAGAGTATCGACCGCTTGAGCACG
>OCTA010005222.1_pt1 | contig 11269 bp, 7 predicted proteins | sample 1538991 | NCBI WGS metagenome assembly OCTA01 (sample SAMEA3539302, study PRJEB22396) | soil metagenome | biome: tundra; feature: field; material: soil | place: USA | collected 2010-05 | depth 0.15 m | reverse complement strand
TTCGTAAGAGCCGTATGCGTAGACGCGCTCGTACGGATCTGTGCGGGGGGCGATCCGTGATGATCGTCCCTACCGCGACAGTTATGCCGGGCCACAAGTCTGTAATCGTACCAATGGAATCTCGCTGACTCCCCAGAAGTCTTCTTCGCGGAGATCTGCCCCAATGCTGACGTTCAGCTGCGACATCTCCCCGAAGCCCGTTTCTGGCCAACTTCTGTTGCCGACCATCCGGGAGTCGAGAGTCCGCGCTTCACCTCGCAGCCGTAGGATCCTTTTTCGTTTTGGGCTCGACCTCCGTCGCCGCAGAATCCGCCGAGCCATACTTCAGGCCGGCCTTCTGTAATCCCTGCAAGAACTGTTCCACCTCATCTTTGTCCGGATCCCACATCCCAATATCGTCACGGACATTTTCAAGGTCGAGAAAAGTTGGGTTGTATTTGCGTAAAGACTCAATGGCCGTGCGAGCTTCCTCATTGCGTCCCAGCATGCCGCAGGCTGCCGCCGTCATCAGTTGCATCCAATGGAACTCCGGCATGTTGATCTTCTTCGCGGCTTGCAAGGCCTCTTCGTACTCGCCTTTGCGATAGTGATGGTGAAAAAATACGTTGTGATACCAGCCCGGATGATGACGGTTGAGGTCAATTGCTCTTTGCGCCAGAGCCATGCCGCGCTCCCAATCGCCGGAGAACGCAATCATGATCGCCATATAAGCCAAGGTGGTGCCGTCCCGCGGATTGAGCGACATGGCCCGCTCCGCAGTCTCGCGAAAGGCGGTGAAATCGCGACTAAAGAAGTGCACAGCCGCGAGTTCTTTCCAGCCCATCTGGCAGGCCGGATCAATCTTAACGGCCCGCCAAGCGGCCTCACGCGCGCGCTCCAACGGTTTCTCCCGTGGATTGAACCGATCGAAATACTCCAATTGGTATAGGTTAGAAAGACAGGCCCAGGCAGTGGCGTGGTTGGGCTCGCGTTCCAGCGCCCGTTCCAAGCCGGCGCGGAGCACGGCATGCTCTTGGGGATTGACTTGTTGCATGAAGGCGTAGTAGCGCAAGACAAGTTCGGACGCGCTGAGTTCCTCCAACTTTCGATCTCGAGTGGGGGCGGCCATGGAGCGAACCAGAACTCCATACCCATCCGCGACGGTGGTCACGATGTGGTCGGTGAGGTCGTCCTGAACCTGGAATGTGCCCGCGTCACTGATTTCGCGGTCATACGCCTCCGCCCAAAGCTGCGTGCCGCTCACGGCGTCCATCAGTTGCGCGCTGACGCGAATGGCGCGGCCTCTTTTGCGTATGCTCCCCTCGATCACATAGCGCGCGCCTAGTTCACGGCCCACCGTGCGGATGTCCGCTGAGCGGCCTTTGTAAGCCATCGCCGAATTGTGGGCGATGACTTGAAGATACGGAAATCGCGAAAACCCCATAGTGACGTCTTCGGTCAGGCCGTCGGCCAGAGCTTCGAGGTCCGCATCGCCACTCGCCCCTCTGAACGGCAGAACGGCGACCCAGAAGCCTTCACCGGCGCGGGCGGCGCCTGACGAACGAGATCCGAACGCGACTAGTTGTGTTGAAGCCGTCTGGCTCTCATCGGCAATTTCAAGCCCCGCTTTGCGCCAACCCTCAATCAGCTGTTCGCCGTACTCGGGCGTCCACCACTGACCCAGCAGCCCGCGTGCGATGGAAGCGAAGTCCGGCCGCACCTTGAGCAGATCCCTGACGGCTTTGCCTGCGGCCTCCCGTTCTCCGAGCTGGCCATACGCGGCAGCCAGCACCATGTGCGCGCCCATGTGCCCTGGCAGATTGAGATTGAGCGCCGCACCGAGCGCGGCGCGGTAGTCACCTTGCCGGTACGCGTTGTAGAAGTCGGCAAACCAGTAAAAACCGGGGTGATTGGGATTCAGCTGCTTGGCGCGCGCCGCCAGCGACGCGCCGCGCTCGCCGTCGCCCGCATACGACAGCAACTCGCCGAGAAAGGCGATCGAGTTACCGTCCATGGGGTTGAGTGCAACGGCCCGTTCCGCCGCATTGCGGAAGCTCTGGAATTCCTTCAGGAAGAAGAGCGCCTGGGCTAGGCCGTAATGGGACAGGTGATTGGAGGGCGCCACGACGACGGCACGCTGCGCGGCCGCCAAACCATTCGCCAGAGCATCGGCCTGCAGGTTGAATCCTTGCGCATAATCCTGTACGCAAAGCAGCGCCAGCATGGCCCAGGCATCGCCCGAAGCGGGAGCTTTGCGCATTGCCGATTCCAGCCCGGAGCGGGCAGCGGAGAGATCTTCGCAGGTGAGCCGCTCAAAGTATCCGAAGCTGCGCAGCACAGCCTCGTAGGGACTCAACTGCTCGGGATTGCGGCTGCGCACCGACTCACTCATGCTCCGGGTCAGGACTCCGTGCATATCCGCGACGGTGGAGACGATGCGGGGAACCAGATCGTCCTGCAACTCGAAAACCCTTTCCGGGCTGAAAGTGCGTTCGTAGTTCTCCGCCCACAGGTGAGCGCCCGAAACAGCATCCACCAACTGCACTGCGACTCGCAGCTTTGTTCCGGCCTGCCGCAAACTGCCCTCCATCACATAACGCGCGCCGAGTTCTTTGCCGATTGCTCTCGCATCGCCCGATTCGCTGGAATATTTCGCGGTCGAGCCGCCCGCAATCACTCGCAGATACGAGAAGCGCGACAGTCCCGCGACGCTTTCTTCCGACAGTCCGTCGGCCAGGGCTTTGAGTTCGGCGCTCGTGCCCGCGTACTTGAACGGCAGCACCGCGACCCAGAAGCCTTCGTCGGCGCGGCTTTCTCCCGACGCCATTTTCGCCGGTCTCGTGACGGATGATGACTGAAGCGACACTGCTGCTCCCGACGGAGTTAGCCCCGCCTTGCGCAGGCCATCCATCATGTGCTCTACCAACTCCGGCTCAAGCCATCGGCTGTGCATTTCGTGCGCCACCTGCGCATAGTCGGGAACCAGCGCCAACAAATCGCGCAGCGCATTGCGCGCCTCCGCGCTTCTGTCCAGTTGCGCGTAACTCACCGTCAGCGAACGCTGCACCCAGGGATTCTTCGGCGCATTCAGTTTCAGCGCCAGTTCCAGCGCTTTCGGATAATCCTTCACGCGATACGCATTGTGCCACGCCGTCATCAGGTGCCATCCCGGATGGTTGGCGTTCAATTGCATCCCTCGTTCCGTCAGCGAAATTCCGCGCTCCCAATCGCCAGAGAACCCCATCAGGATGCCCATATAAGCGATCGTGGCTCCGTCCATCGGATTGAGGGAAATTGCTCGTTCCGCAGCGGCGCGAAAAGCCGGAAAATTCTTCCTGAAAAACTGCACCTTGGCCAGCGCGTGATATGCCAGAGCATTGGTAGGTGCCGCGTCCACTGCCGCGTGGGCCGCGCGCAACGCTCCCTCGAGAGTCTCCGCCCCTACCGGATCGCAGAACCCGTAAGCATCTCCTTGAACAATAGCCAGCATCGCCATGCATTCGGCGTTACCCGGAGATTGTCGCAGAGCGCGGTCCAGACAGCTTTGCACTTCGACAATATCGTCCGGCGAAAAAGTGATGCTATGTCCGAAGCCCCGGAGAAGAGCTTCGTAGGGCGTCAATTGGTCGAGCGGTTTGTAGCGCACCGCAGCGCTCATGTTGCCCGGCAGAACCCCGTGCATGTCGGCCACGGTCGAGACAATGCGCGGCGCCAGATCATCCTGAAGCTCAAAAATCGCTCCGGCATCGAACGGGCGCTCATACGTGTGAGACCACAACTGCGCCCCACTGCTGGAGTCCACCAGTTGGACCGCGATCCGCAGCCGCGCACCCGCCTGCCGCAAATTCCCGGTCATCACATAACGCGCGCCCAGTTCCTCGCCGACTGTTCGAAAATCAAAAGACGCACCGGCATAGCGTTGAGTGGAGTTGTGGGTGATCACGCGCAGATAGGAGAAGCGGGAGAGCCCCGCTACTATTTCCTCGGTCAGACTGTCAGCTAGCTCTTTTACCTCGGTGTCCGCGCCCGCAGCCCTAAAGGGCAACACCGCGACCCAGAAGCCTTCGCGGACCCGGGCCGCACCGGTATCGGGCGCCGGACTGGCGTGCTTCGCCGAAACGGAAATAGGAGTTGGCGCGAAATGCGATGCGGTTCGCGCCAGATCGCGGACCTCGTTGCCGATGTCACGCGCAGTCTGTATGCGATGGCGGGGATCTTTTTCCAGACAGCGGCGGATCACGCGCAGCAGATCGCTGGGCAGATCGGAACGCGTGTCGGTGATAGAGGGTGGATCGTCGCGCAGGATCGCTGAGGTCAACTCGGCTGAAGACTGCCCCGTGAACGGGCGCCGGCCCGTGCACATCTCGTGCAGCAGAACGCCGAGCGAAAATATATCGGTGCGATGGTCGAGCGCGCGTCCCGAGATTTGTTCGGGTGACATGTACGCTGGCGTGCCCATGACGACGCCGACCTGTGTGTGAGCTGAAGTCAGGGTGGCATCGCTCGAATTACCGGCGCGCACGTCTTTCGCTAAGCCAAAATCGAGGACTTTAACGCGCCCTTCGTCGGTGACCATCACATTGGCAGGTTTGAGATCGCGATGGACAATATTTTTTTCATGCGCCGCGGAGAGTGCGTCGGCCAGCGCTGCCGCAATCTCGATGATTTGTTCAGCGGGGAGGCCACCGGGAGAGATGCGGCGGTCCAGCGATTGTCCTTCGATCAATTCCATAGTGAGGAAATGAACACCGTCGGCTTCTTCGACGGAGAAAATGGTCACGATGTGCGGATGATTCAGCGCAGCCACGGCTCGAGCTTCACGCTGGAAGCGGGCGAGGCGCTCCGGATCGCGGGCCGTATCAGGGGGAAGTACCTTGAGGGCGACATCTCTTTCGAGCTTGGTGTCGGTGGCGCGATACACCTCACCCATTCCGCCCGCGCCAATTGCGCTGTTGATCCGGTAATGTGCAAGTGTACGTCCGACCAAACTTAGCCTCCCCGAGTGGCCATTCATCAGATCATTGTGCCCAACCCGAGGCAGCAATCTTACTCTAAAGCAGCTCCCTTCAGTTGCTCCCGAGTCACGGGCAAACTGGAAGTTAGAGCCACGCGGGACAGAAGTCGGCTTCGGGGAGATCTCCCGGAAGCCCGTTTCCGTGTTGCTGAAAATCCGACAGTGATCAGTGATCTCAGAGATCTCGTTTTCACTCGCCCGAATTGTCGTACACGGGGAGGGCCGCTAGCCGCGGTGGAGTCGCAATCGCCGCCGCCGCACCCGAACCTTTACAAGTCACCCCGACGGCGCAGGTTGCGCAAAGTCAGCGATACGGCAAGGGCACCTAGGGCGATAAACACGCCGGCGCAAGTGATCCATGCCGGGTATAGCTGCTTGGGCGGGGCAAACGACGCAGTCAGGAAGAAAAACGGGTTCACATACATTGGGGCGCGGATGTCCAGCGGGATATCGTACCAACCGCGTGTTGTTGTTAGGCGATGCGCAGATTCGTAAATCGACAGGCGTACGAAAAAGACGATGGCTGTCACTACGCTGATTGCAATGACCGTGGCGTAGCTGACGGCGGTGGCATGGACGCTGCGCTGGAAGGCCGACGAGCAATAGAGACCGATCGCGCTCATGCAGCCGAGAATAATCACGGTCGTTACCGTGGCGCTGAAGATTTCCCATGGGCCGATGCCGCCGAACGCAAAGGCCATGCTCAGCACCGGCAGGCTTGTGACGAGTAGAAGCAGGACGAACAGCAGCGAAGAAACAAACTTGCCCCACCAGATCTGCGCAGAGGTTAACAGCGAAGTCAGCAGACTGGCGAGCGTTCGTTGCTCCTTCTCAATGGTGATGGAGCCGGCGCTGAAGATGGGCGCCAGCAGCAGCAACAGCGCGAGTTGCGAGTACGCGAGTGTCAGAAACAGAGCCACGCCCACCGTTGATCCCTGAATGTTGGAACGGCCGCGGTCCGTCGTTGCGACGAAGTAAGCGAAGGTCACAACGGCGCCAAGAACCAGCAGGTAGAGCGAGGGCAGCAGCCAGCCGCGTCGTTCCCGCATGCGTTGCCGCAGTTCCTTTCGGATCATCGGGTTCATGGGCGCCTCCCCTGGAAGGCGAGACGATAACGTTCCTCCAGACCGAGAGCGCGGTGATCGAAGCGGAGCACATCCGCGCCGCCGGCCACCAGCGTCCGCAAGAGCGCCGCAACCTGCTCGTCTGCGCCTGTGATCTCTACTACGATGCGGCCAGCGCCGGATTCGAGCAGACGCGTGCCGGCAACCGAGTTCAAAATATTCACCGCGGAGACGCTGTCGCCCAACAGTTCAATCTCGTAGATCCGCGCCCGAGCTTGTGGTGCCCGCACTTGGATAACGGAATGCCCCTCGGCATCCTTGGCATTGCGCCCCTCACCAATCAGGGCGATCTGCGTGCAGATGTCTTCGAGGTCGCTAAGAATATGCGACGAGATCAGGATGGTGATACCTTCGGCCTGCAATCGCTTGAGTTGCTCGCGAAGTTCGATGCGAGCGATGGGGTCGAGCCCGGTGGCTGGTTCATCCAATAACAGGACCTTGGGATCGTGCAGCAGCGTTTTGGCCAGAACGAGGCGCTGCTTCATACCAAACGAGAGTTGTTCGACGGAGTCGCGGCTGCGCTCGGCGAGTCCGGAGCGCTCCAGGGCGCGCCCCACAGCAGCTCGGTTGCGGGCTCCTGTGAGTTGGAACGCGTCGGCGAAGAACTCTAGGAACTCGCCTACGCTCATGTCCTGGTACACTCCGGGCTGATCGGGCAGGTAGCCAATCAGGCGTTTCACCTCGCGTGCTTGGGTGGTGACGCTGAGGCCCCCGATCTGAGCTGTACCGCTATCAATCGGCAGGAGCGTAGAAAGGGTCTTCATCAGAGTGGTTTTGCCAGCCCCGTTCGGACCGACTAGGCCGAACAGTTCTCCGGCGCCAACATGCAGGGTGAAACCGTCGAGCGCCCGCGTACCGTTGAAACTCTTGCGGATTTGTTCGACGACGATCATTGCTGCTCCAGGGCGACAATCACGAGCGAATGGACGCTTTGCTGATGGGGGACGTTCAACTCGACAGGCAGCGCGGGGCCGTCGCTTAGCCCCGCAAATACCCGCCCCGCACCGACAAACGGCAATTCGCCTCTGAGCGCCAGTTCCGGCAGCGCTTGCTTGCTGTAATCGAGGTCCGCGCCCGTCCAGATCTGCTTCTGGTCTTTCGTGCGAATCGGCCTCGGCGTGATCGCGTCCAGTTGAATTTCCTCGCTTGGGGCCAGGGCGGGCAGCGCGTAAAGAGCATTGGAGGTGTAGTCGAGATACACAGCTTCGCCAAAGCGCTGCCCGGTATCGTTGCGGAGGCGGTTGGGCGCCACGAAGTGTACGGTCCCGGAGAATTCGTGCACGCCCTGCAAGTCGAGATCGTGGAACGACCATTTCAGCAACGACAGCTCGACTTGGCTTGGTGGACCAAGATGAATGTCGTATTGGTGACGAACCTGCGGACCCTGGCGATTCATTTCAGCCCAGATTTGGCTGTTCGGTTCTCCGCCCGTCTGATTGGAATAGGTGAACACGGCGGGATCAGCAACCGAAACTAGCACGTCCCGCCGATCAGGCGCAGAGACGCGAAGGTTGTAGTCGGCTGCCGCCAGCGGGCTTCGCGCGTCGAGATAGTAATTGGCGAGATTATCGAGACGAAAGTTCCTCGGGCGCCGGCTCGCGCTGGAGAAATAGAAGCCAGCAGCAAACAGCAGTGCCAGTCCGCACATGCTGATCCAACCGAATTCCAAGCGGCGGAAATGCCGAAGTACGGCGAAGTTCAGGACGCCAATCACGACCGTGTAAGACGTCAGCCAGATCAGAACCCAGCGCAGCCGCGGAAAGTCGAAAGACGTGGCGAATCGACGAGGCAGAAAACCCAACCGGTTCGAGTTCTGCCAAGTGTAATTCTGCGCGAAAACACCGGCCAGATTGCGACTGGCGAAGACATCACCCAGTGGGTTCGCGCCTAACCCGGAAACACGGAAGAGCGTGCCCTTGCCCACGCGTTCACCGTTGGGCAGCGCCGGCGCTGTGCGATATGCAGAAAGGAAACTGGGATCTGCGATTTCGTCTTCGAGCAGAACCAGGCGCCCACCGCTTCGCAGGAATCCTTCCAGCGCATCTCGCTGCGCGGGTGCTAGCTTTGTCATGGGCATCGCGACCACGACCGCGCTGCTCGCCGAATAAGCCCACCAATGGTCGCGCGGGTCGTCGACCATTTCGAACGCAGTCTGACGGTTCTTGTCGGCTCGTTCCTCAATGGTCCCGCTGAACTGTATCTGCGATTGCGCCGTTTTACAGACGTTCTCGCTTGCGCACATCAGGACGATCAAATTGGTTTGGCGTAACACTTCCTCGTGTTTATCTTGGCCGAAAAATGTGCCTGCGCTGCTTGCGTCCGCTGTGATGAACACTTTCCCGACGAACATCAGCACCGGCAACTCCAGTGCGCGCTGCTCGCCGCCGCTCAACGTAACGTCGGTTGTGACGGTGTTTGTGTCCTCATTTTCGTTGCCGGCAGCGACCTGCAGATGAATGAGCTGCGGCTGCGATGAGGGATTCCGTACGATCAGCCGGACAGCGGAGGGTGTACCGTAGTAGCCGTGCAGGCCTACATCGGTGATGCGCAAGTTGGAGTCGGCAATCAGCGATGCCGCGAGTACCAATACGAAACTGATGCACCACAGTACGCGCCTCATCGTTAGCAGCGTTGTACGCGCAAACGGAGGAAATATCAAGAATTGATGCCGATCTTGACCGGCGTCTTGCCGTCCCGGGAGCACAACACCTCGCCCGAAGATGCCTTCGATGAATTACCCCCACACCACAGCGTGACGACAGAAGCAGACGAAATCACCCATGGCGATCACCCACCCGCCGCCTCGAAAGTAGGTGCCACTGTCCAGGCCGAAGTAGCTGTTGAGAACAGGCGGATTCTGCAACAGTTGTGGCGGCCTGTCGATCACGAATAGTAGAGATGTGACTCTAATCACTGACATTACGGGCTCATTCCTGTGGCATTAATACGTCTGCTCGCCTCTCCGAAGAGCAGTTCCCGCCCTGCGTTCGAATGGCGGCAGAAGGGTCCGCTCATGCGCGTCTACCGGGCGTTGCTCTGGGTCGCTGCAGTCCTCGCCTTCGAAATCGCAGCTCATGCCGGGCCTTTCGTGGTGTTTCCAAAGGCCGGACAGTTACCCTCACCGGACGGGCGCTTCGTGGTCCGCAATAACGACCGTGAGGCTCCCCTCTCCGAATGCGCCGGTACTTTTCGCTCGCTCAATTAGATCATTGAGCGGCTTCGAGTGAAACAGAGTCCACCACTCTCCGGAAATATCGCGTCCTTCAGGTTTGGAAAAAATCTGACGACGAAATTGCCAGGCATGCTTTGGTGGACGTGTAACGAGCTGCCTTCATCACCCAGCTTTTTACAAACCTGCTGGCGCTGCAAAGGGCGGATTCATTCAGGACCGTTGGAGTCCGGGCAATTCGTAGTATCGGGTAGCCGGCAGGCGACGGTATAGGCATCGATCTGCGACGAAATGAGGTCGGCTGGCTCTGGGGGAATGGTCTGACGCCGGACGACTCCCCGCTGGTGCTTCGCGATGAGAGCAGCGAAGAAATTTATGCGCTGGACTGGCTGCTTCCGTGACGCACCTTGCTTCACAAACCTTCTCCGAGACAACTGGTGTAACATCGCGATTTCACTCATTGTGAGTTCACCGAGTGGGTAGCGTTCGAAAATCAGGTGTTAGTTGACGAGTTGTTGCGCCCAATTCCACAACTTGGAATCAGCGACTTGCAGACGCGGACGGAGGGACCTTTTCTGAACATTGCTGGACTGCCTTGTAGAGCGTGCCGATACCGACGCCTAGCTTCTCTAAGTTCGTGCGCAGGAAGCACGTGAAGCGCGGCTATTCTAAGCGTGTCGACCACAAGGCGGAACGCACCAGTCTGTTTAACGCCTAGAAAATTTCGCCGTCAACTTCTATCCATTTCGATCCAGAACCACGATGTCACGGTAGAGCTTGAGGAGTTTCTTGTTTGTCCGGGCCCAAGTCACCTGCTGGCCGTTTGCCTGCTGCGTGTTGTAGAGCGCGATGACACGTCGGCGGCACCGCAACCCCTGCTCCTCGGAAAGTCGATACATCAGCAGGGCGAGATCAACGACGCGGTTGCTGTCCGTATCTTCTGCAGGGCTGACGATGAACGCTATAAGGCCATCCGGGGCGATGTGAGCGGCGCATGTTCTTATCGTCTTCTGCCAAGCGGCAAGAAAATTGTCGAGCGACATATTGCCGAGATCAGCGGGGTCAGAACTGTAGCGTCCGGCGGACTGTTTCCAGTACGGTGGGTCCAAAAAAATGAAATTTGCCTTTGTCGGGGCGGAACTGGGCCATCCGGTGGTGATGTCATGCGCGTGGATCGGTAAGGTAGGCGTGGCCGGACATCGGTCGCTGGCCCAAACACGTCGGCCCATACGTTTGGCGATGTCGATGACGGTTCCACCGCCCGCGAAGGGATCGATCACAACCTGTCCGGGTTCAGTGTATAGCCAGAGGAGATTTTCGATGATTTGCGGCGGCAGTTTTCCGAAGTAGCTAGGTATGCCCGCGTCATTGTCGGCCGTGGCAAATTGCCAGACGTCGAAATGCTGGCGTGATTCCGGTGGGCTAAGGAATTCCGGCAGTTGTCTCTTTTCCTTGATCCATTCCCCGACGGTGGTCTGGTGGACTTGGATTGCATCGGCAATCTGCTGCTCTGTTTTGCAGTCGAGCCACAAATCCCAAGCGTGCTCTTTTTGGGCTTCCTTTTCCCGCGCCCTTATATCCTTCGTCCATCGCTCAATTGACTTGGTGGAAACCGCAAGCAACTTGGCAATTTCAGCCGCTCGGTCGGCATTGAGCAAATGAGCGTAAGTCTGCCAGAGCTTGCTTGCCAGATGTTCCTTGTCGCGTAGCGACAGTCTTTCACGCTGGGCGGCAGCAAGTACGCTTGATCGGGGCTGTACGGCAGAAATCGTGACATACCTCCTTGTGCCCTACTTTTCCCCAGAAAACAAGTCTGTTCTCACGCACACACTGAAGCGCTGGGAAAAGTGGGAAGAATGACCCAAGTCCCGGAGGGACGACCCAGTTCTCACGCACACACTTCAGGGGCTAAAGCCCGCATTTTTAAAGGCCCTTAACGGCACGGCTTGAAGCCGTGCCTAACCCAATCCATTTATGAGACCA
>OCTA010005220.1_pt1 | contig 11271 bp, 10 predicted proteins | sample 1538991 | NCBI WGS metagenome assembly OCTA01 (sample SAMEA3539302, study PRJEB22396) | soil metagenome | biome: tundra; feature: field; material: soil | place: USA | collected 2010-05 | depth 0.15 m | reverse complement strand
GCCATCAACGCCTGCGCGTATTCCGTCAGTCGAGAACATCTGCGGGTCCAGTGGGCTCACCGTCCCAAAGCACTTCGGCGTCGGTGTATCGCTATAGGGAGAAGGTTCGGTGCCCGGCATGATCGGCATATTCGTCGGCATCTCGTACCACAAATCGTGATTGCTGGCTGAAGGCAGATGCGCCGACGTCAGCAGTGGAAGAATACGGCTGGCGTTAGCCAGCGAGGTCTCTGTTGCCTCAGCGCCCGCGCCAAACTCCGCGCGCATGGCTCTCCGCCACGTCTCCGGCTCCGCGTCCGGGTTGTACAGCTTCCGGCCCCACACGCGATAGTAGAGGTCGTACTTATTGCAATCCTTCTCCGGGGTCAGCGAGGTATCCGCGTATGCGCACCGCCCTCCCGGCAGTCCCGATCCCTCTCGCCCCTTGAAGGTGAGTGGCTCCATCAAGTCAAGGCCCGCCGCCCCACAAAAGCTCGCCGTGCGCGCGTACCCTGCAGCCATTTCCGGATCCACCGAGAGCAGGTGCCTTTGCGTTCCCGGCCACAGCCGGAACCACAGCCGATACCGCGTCCGCTCGCCCAGAAAGTCACCATACCCATAGCGCGTGAAGCGCCGTGACCCGCTACTCACGCTGAAGAGCGCCGCATCAGCCTTCGATATATTTCCGTCGGGAATTTCAAGCGCGCGAATGTCGGTTTGGTTGTATCCGAGGCTCTGGTGTTCAGCCGAGAACTTCGCACCCAGTTTCACCGGCATCCCCGTTGCCAACGCAATGTCGATAATCTTCTGGTCCACTCCCTTCGCGTGCATGTCGATCTCGATTGTGCGCCCCGCCTTTGCAATCGCTTCGAACACCGTCTGCCAGAACCCGTAACTCCCCTCGGGAATCCCGCTCTCTCCGTGCACGCGCAGCGTTAGCCCCTGAATCTCCGGGCAGTCTTTCAGAATCATCGCCAGTGCATCGCGGCAGTAGCGTGCGTGTGTCTCCGGCGTCAGCCCTTCAATGCGGTGGTACGCGTTCGGGCTGTCCGTCCACGCGTAGGCATGAGTCCAGATGCCAAGTTGAAACTGCATTCCGCGCGCGCCCGTCTCTGCCGCAATAAAGCGCAGCATCTCAAAGTTCTGAGCGCACTCTGCCTTGCTCAGCGGCGTCGGAGTCGCCAGCCGTGTGCCGTCCGCGGCGGCAATCCGCGTCACGCGTACTTCCGGATAGCCCGGCACGTCGGCGAGATACGGATAGACAAAATGAAAGTAGTCGTCCGTCACGCCGCGCGGAAAGTCGTACTCCAGCCCATACCCGAGTGCAAAGCGGTTAAAGCGGCTCGCCACCAGCCTGTCCAGATACCCGCCCCAGAACGCCTTGTCGTAGTACCAGGGCTTGTCTTCCAGCTCGCTGCAAAAATACCGGCCCACGCAGCGCACGTCGTTCGCAGGCTTCTCTTCCACCATCTGCGTCAACTGCAACGCCGCCACCGGGTCTTCACCGAACTTCGCCCGTTCCGCCAGCTCGAGCAATCCGTAGACAAAACCTCGTGCATCCTTCGCGGAAACGAGAACCGCCGGTACCCGCCCCACTTGTCCTGGCGTCAGCCGCAGACTCTCGGCGGAAGTCAGCGGCGCGCCCGCGAGAAATCCCTTGGCTAGATGCGACTCCGCACCGGCAACCAGAACACAAAACGCCGAACCAGTTGCTGTCTTGGTGGACCACACCGTGTCGCAGGAGACTCCCTTTGCAGCAAGCGATTGGCGAAGCTGACCGGCAGCTCTCTTTGCGGGACCGCTCGAAGCTGCAGTGTTCTCGGGATCCACGATCATCGAGACGCGGGCTATTCCTGCAGTAAAGCCCGTGGACGACAGCCCGCACACGCCGGCCGCGCCAGCCTGTTTCAGGAAGTCCCTGCGTGGCATGTTGCGAACAGCATCAGCATTCATCAGTCGAGACCCTCAAAGTGGAAAGGCATTCTTCAACGCCTCCGTACCCCTCGACTATCCTTCGCTTACACGTCGCAACGCGATCGAGTACGCATGCTGGACTGAGCGGCATCTGCTCCATTTTCCTTAAAGTCCAGGCACTGCCCTGAACTGGGTTGATGCGTTGAAACAAGCGCGACCTTTGCTCCAAATGAGCATACAGTGTCCGTCAACTGTCCCGTCGACGGGTGGAAGGCCGTGCGCATTAGAGGAACACCAAGAACGCTGTTGGGCAATGCGGCCGCTTCGCGAACAGCAACTTCGACAGTTTTCATGGCCTGTAATACCGCCATGTCATAGTCACCGCGCAGAAATGCAGCCCAAACCTTATCCGCAATCCGAGGATGCAGGCAGTCTCTTGGCAGCATTCGGCTTACACGGAATGCGGCGAATTCAGTCTCATCCTGAAACTTTAGTGCGCGGTGACCGAGCAGGTAGGAATCAGTGCCTCCGTGCGTTCCTGCCGGAACGAGCAGGGACTGAGCAATCAACCATCCCCACGATTCGCCGTTCGCGAGATTGATTTGCTTTTGCAATTCAGGTGGGTATGGCGGTTGGTAGTTCGGCAGGTAGTTGGTCGGCCAGAGCTCGCTTAGCAAGTTGGCAAGGACGAAATAATGCTCTGGCTGACGGCTATTCTCGATATGTTTGCGGAGCACAAACAGGATCTTGCCTGCCAGTTCTTCGGGCTCCAGGCTCAAGAGAACCTGGGGGTCTGGAATCGCCACTGAGAGTTCGTTCATCGGTGCCACCTGCTTCCGATAATTGCCGCTGAAGACTTCATGCGCGGCTCCTGCGTTGCTGCGCGTTCGCGCCGGCCGCGTTCTCCGCTGTCATCCGCGCGTAATTGCTTCAAGGAAGCGCGGCCTGGCAATGCGCTGGAAGAATTGAATGAGGTCTATCGTGTGAACCGGGTGAAGTGGGAGTCGGCGGACGCTACTACGGAGCAGCAGCGTTAACGATGCTCTCTATAACGCGGGTGGCCTGGGCCGGATTCTGGAAGATGTGAACAGGCTCCCAGTGGATGCGGCTGTATTGCGGCGATGCAGCTGCCTTCCGGAATCCCCGATCACAGGTCAGGAAATGCAGCTCGGGATGAGCGAGGTAGATGAGCTGCTGCGCGTCGTACACATCGTTCTCATGAGCGTGAGGATTGTAATTGGGCTCCTCGGCGGCGTTCGTGAGGCGTTCGTATTCATAAGCCCACAATCCGCTTAATGTATCAATGACATGGTTGACGTCTATGCCCTAGCTATTCGCAGGATCGGAATGTCTTCCACGCTCTGGGGCATGAGGATCAACGAGCGCAACAGGCGGCCACGCTAGCTCCCATCCTGCGAGGCCATACAGGAAGCCAACAACGGCGAGGAAACACTTCAAGCCGAGAGCGCAGAGCGCCAGAAGCGGCACAAAGACGACGAGTGCAGCAAACCTCAGAGACTTCTGCATCAGACCTCCGTCGAGGTTTGTCTAAGATGAGGAGGTCAAAGATTGACCAGTCAGCGACTTACCGCGATGGACTCTGTGACGTGCCCGAGCCTTAACGGTGTGTATCTGGAATGCGATTGTGTGGCGAATATCCATTGCGATCCACTTGCGCTCAGCGTGAGACTCAAACCGCGAACCGCCCCAGGTCAATTTGCACGCTTCCTGCAGTGCTGCTCCACAGATGGGACAGGGAACATCCGAGGAACGAACATTTTCAGTCATTCCTTCTTCTTATCGAAACTTTTCTTAAGACACTGGTCAAAATTGGACACTCCGCCACCCAAAAGAAACCATAGTTACTGGCACCGCGACTACGGTCCCCTTCAAGCCCACACAGGGCAGGCCGGTGCTGTGCCGGTCATGTTTTCAGCGCGGCGGTCTCCATATAGTGCATGACACCTAAAGCACAATCTCGATAACTTACGTACCGTCATCAGGCTGTGACCAAAGAAGTATTTTCATTCGCTGCATTTCGATCCATACTTCGCCCAGTGCTCTCCCAAGTGAGCCATGAGGGGTACCCCAGGGCAATTGGTGCACTTCGACGGCCCATTGCCAGCCACTGGGGCAGAACGGAGGTCATCAAATGGCGCTTTTCCTGAACTTCCGTTTGTCTGCGAATACACACACTAGCGCATACCCGTTACTGGACTCTGCCATTGATCTCCAGAAATGTTGCCGTTGTCATGTGATCAAAAACAGGGGAGAGATGTCAGAGTGTGTCGCGTGTGGGGAGTATTTTTGTGCAAACTGTGACTGTGCCTGTCCTGTCCGTGAAGAGGAATCGGAGGAGTAGTCTAGGTGGGCAGTGGCTGTACCTGTTGTTCTGGCCCTCTTCATAGTTGCCGGAATTCTTGAACGCAGCTATCCTCATGTCAATCGAAGGTCTTCGGACCTTATGTGCCCCGCCAGGCTCGGCGGGGATTTCGCTTTTTGGGGCATTTAACAGTGCGGTGTGAGATAGGAGCAATGAAATGTCTGAGAGCTTTGATGACTTCGCACGCAAATATGAGGAAGAGAAGAACAACCGAACCATGCTGGCCGAAGGGGCAGCACCTCAATAGGAGCTTTTGAGGCACCTGCTATCGAAATTCGCCAGCGATGCCCAAGAATTCGACGGCCATCGGTTCCTGTGGACTGATCTGCCGGGTCGCTCTCTTCTCGCTATGAACATTGTTTGCGCCAAGGTCATCGACGAGAACAACTGGGATGCACCGGAGCGTACCTATCGGGTCATCTTCCACGGAAGCCGGAAGGACCGAGCGCAGTATAGATCGATGACTCGCCACTCCATGAGGAACCTTGGCGGCTACAGCTAACAATCAAAGACGGAGAATTCTTTTGGATCGTGGACGAGATGCTGTTCACACCCGAAGCATTGGCTGACAGGATAGCTACGAGGCTCGCTCATAATCACCGAGAATATGAAGAGGTATATGGCCGTTGACCTCTGCCGGAAATCTGCCCGTGCGCGGCAAAGGTCTTGCAGGAATTTTGACGGTACGGACGACGGTACGGAAATGTGTTTTTGAATGCTTTAGGATGCTGTTCGGTGCCACCGATGCTCCTAGAATCAATAGGTTACGACCATGGGTCTAACTGTCACGGCAGAGGTCGCGGGTTCGAGCCCCGTCGTCCCCGCCAGTATCCACAAGGGTTTCCGTGGATCTGGTCTGAACAACAAGGACACAGTTTTGGACGCACCAAGAGCATAGCCCGCTCGAAGATATGAAGCAAGGCCCCCGAAATTCGGGGGCCTTGCTTGTTTTAGCTTGCTTTGGGAAGCAGGAAGATTTCAGAGACGTGAGCCAGTGCCGCACGCTTGGCGTCCTGATCCCCCTGCTGGTAGACGTCCTGAGTGATGCGGCTGCTGGAATGCCGCAACAGTTCCTGCACCACCTTCACTTCTTGATGTTCATGGCCCAGCAGAGTGGCCAAGGAATGACGGAACGTGTGCCAGCCGACGCGTTTAACGATCCCGGCGGCTTCGATCGCCGGGCGTACGTGGTCCTTCAGGATCGAGTCGGGCCAGTACGGCCGCTTCCCCTTTGTGTAAGGGGAGGCGAAGACCCAGTCGGTCTCTTGCGGGTACGGTGTCGCCGCCCGCCAGCGCTCAAGCGCGATGGCGAGATCGGGATGCATGGGGACGCCTTTCCGCGAAGCCTGGGTCTTCATGCGCGTTTCCATCTTGCCGACGATGCCACGATGGAGATGGAACCAGAGCTTTTCAAAGTCGAGATCGGCCCACTTCAGTCCGCGCAACTCGCTGCGGCGCAGCGCAGATGCAGCGGCCGTCAGGACCATCAACTTCGCGACGACGGAGGTCATGTGCCCCAGCATGTTCCTCATCTCGTCGAGAGTGAGCACATCGGGTTCCCGCAGACGGACCGCCGACTGGCGAACGGAGCGGATGGGATTTAGCCGGTCGTACAACTCCCAGCGGATGCAGTGCGAGAATAACGCGCTCATATGGTTGCGGATCTTCGCCTTGCTCGCTGGCGCCAGTTGCAGAGACCGGAGCCATTTCTCGACGACGACGGCCTTGATGTCCTCCAGCCGTTCCTTGCCCCACCGGGGCAGGATTTGCGTCTTGAAGTAATCAAGATAACCCTGGATGGTGGTGGGCGAGCGATTCACGTCCGGATCGTGGAGCTCGTTTTCTTGGAAATGCTGCCACGCTCCCTCAACTGTGAGACTGCGCTTGTCATCTTGCCTTGCGTTGACCTCGATGCGCAGGCTGTCAACGGCGGCCTTTGCGTCGGACCATGTGGGGTACTGTTCCACGTCACCGACGATGCGCTTTCGGTTGAGGGGCTGCCCTTGGGAGTAGTCGCGATAGCGAAATACCCACACGTCCGGGCCTTTGCTGCGGGCGTTACGTACAATGGTGCCGGTCTGATAATGGGATCGAGTGCGAGGGATCATAAGGTCTCCTGCACTCAGAGGGGCTGGCAAATCAACGCTACTTGGCCCCGCAGCCAGACGTCAAGCTCCGATGCGCGAAACCGCCACAACCTGCCAATCCGCATTGCCGGAACCGTGCCGCAGCGGGCAAGGCGAATGAGTGTCTTCTCGTGGATTTTAAGCAGAACGGCTGCTTCTTCGGGATTGAGTAGCGGTTCGAAGTTCATAGGATTTCTGCCTGTCTTGGTCTTCTCCTCATGCGAGGATGATCGGATTTCATTCGAGATGTGGTGCGTAGGTTGCGCTTAGCTATCTGGTGGGCTGCGTCAAACCACGCACGCAGCGGACCCCGATACCGGCGAGAAATCTCGGGCCCTTTGGGAAACTCAGAGATAGAACAGGTCCCGTCGGGCCATTCAAAGATAGCTTCCGGGTAAATGGCGATCACGGCGCGGACCGAGTCGGCAAGACTCGTAGTTTTCTGCACCTTCCTGTGGCGCACGGGACGCTTGCGTTTTTTTGTGGCTGGCCTGGAGTGCAGATCGGACTGACCGTCATCATCACTGCCACGGCGCCGGCGCTGACGCCGATTCTCCGGCTCCTGGCCACAATCAACCAGAAGAACGTTGGCCGGGCAAAGCTTTTTTCGGTTCCCCATAACCGGTAATACACACGGGAAGGCGAAAACGAGGGTTTTTGACGCAAAAAACCTGAGTTATTTTTCCGCCGCGCCCGTTGAAGAGCCGTGCGGCTGAGAATGGACCGGCGTCTTTTCACCTGCACTGCCCTGACTGGCCGCGACGATGGTGTCGTTGCCCGCGCAGAGGACTGAGCAGCCGAGTTGGATCGGGCCAGTTCCCCAACCATGGCTGCAGGGGTGGTCCGAAGTAGATCACCCCTGGGTGAGGCCAGGCCCACAATCAGGCTTGCTGCTAAGTACGTCATGCAGCCTTCCCTTTACACAGCTCCGGGCAAAGGTCAACGGGTCCATGAGCGTCACGCGCCACCACGCCCTCCTCAGCGTGCAGTGTGTACAGCCATACTTTCCTGTGCGAATGCCATTCGCGGATGATCCGGAAAGCATCCTTGACCGTCTGAACGTTGTCGAACGCCCAGGTCAGGAAATTCGAGGTCATCTGCTTCTTCGTTTCCAGGTCGTTGTCTGGCACAAGGGGCAATAGAATGTGGGCCCAGCCCTTCGCCGTGTCCGCATGTCCCGAGTACGCCTTCGACATGGCGAAGCGCTCACGGATCAGAGCAATGATGCGGTTCGATTTAACTGCCTGTTCCGTCTGCCGGCCCTGCAGTTCATCCAACATTTGGTCCGCTTCAGTGCCCCAACCTTCTACGTGCGCGACCGAGGCCATGAAGCTGCCAAAGTCCGCCATGCGAAGAGAGACATCGCGGATAGGCATCTTGTTCACCGTGCGATTAATGCTGGCCAGGTTCCCCACCAGTTCAGTCCAGATCGCGTTCCGCTGCTTCATGAACTCGGGGACGAGCTTGGCGCCTTGGGATTTGTACGACTTTTCTGCACGATCGGTCTGCCGAGGCAACGTGTTGATCAGCAGCATGCGTTGCGCGAGCGCCTCTGTTGAGCCTGGTATCGAGTTCGTTGAGATGATGGCCGCTGCATCGCAGAGCAACTTGACCATATCCGCGGTCGTATAGAGCTCACGCCGCAGTTCCCACGGCGAGGTCGCCAGCGTCTTAAGGCGACGTTCGACCTCCTTCCCGGTCTTGCTGCTGGTATCCCATTCCTCGAATGACACCAGCGGTACCCCCATCATCTGCTCCGCGAGTTTGTCGCCAGACGTCGGCATCGATAGGGCGCCGAACGATTCGCCTACGAGGAGCCGGCCGAGATTGTCGCCGATGGATGTCTTGCCGGCGCCTGGCGGCCCTTCGATCACCGGGAAGATGCGGGTGCGCACAACGTCCGGAAAGAACAAGCTCGCGATCCATGTCCGCAATAACTGCTTGGCGGTGGTCACTGCGAGGTGCTCCGGGTCATAGCGGATGGAGTCCAGGATGAAGCGGTCCAGGAGGTTGCCCGCGGTATGCCTCAGTCCCGGCTGGCGAGCGACGATGAGCGCCTGGTCGATGTCGCATTCCCAGGGCGTGACGTGGTCCTCGTTTGCGGCGAACAACACGTCATCGGTGCCGTTCAAACCATATTGGATGGCTCCGTCAGGGTCGATTCTCAGGAGATTCCCATCGTATTCATTGAGGTACAGGTAACCGTTCTTGCGAGCATACAAGCTATGAAGCTCGTTCTTTTGGGCAAAGGTCGGTTCTTCCAGCTTGGCTCCAATGGCGATCCCGATTGCGTCCGTGTACGATTCCTTGGGACCCAGGCCATATTTTTCGAGGAGGTTAAGGAATGACTTGCTGCCCTTGCGAACCTCGACGAGGCGGCACGTCTCGTCCTCAACATACCTGAAGACCCCGTAGCTGCAGTTGTGGAACGTGCCACGCTGCTGCATGTCGGCGATGACGAGGTCGGTTACTTCCCGCGCCTTAAACCGTTCCTTCGATGATGCGCGAGTTGCTTTGTCGATCTGCCCTTTTATGTCTTCGAAGGGCCGGGGAATGAAGCCCGCTTGCTGAAGCAGGAGGTTGTAGGCCACGGCGGTGGGGTCATCCTGCTTCACCCAGTCATCGGTATCCTTGACTGAGTACGAGATTGCCCCGTCCAGTGCGTAGGTTGTGGTGGCATACACTGCCGTGGCCTTCAGCAACTCGACCACGAGCGAATAACCGCCGGGCATAGGCGTATCGAAGGAGTCCCAATCCTTAGAATCATTGTCGTAGATGACGATCGGCACCTCCCCGTCCAGCAGCTTGGTGATGGTGTTCAGGTCGGCGCCGTTCTTACCGCCGACAGCAAAACCGGGAATGTAGTAGCACTCACTGGTGCCGGACCACTTCCGCGCCTGGGCCATCAACGCGAGCCAGTTGAATTCTCCTTCCACGATTACCGGCAGGATGGAGTGCCGGCGAAGCTTCTGGTCCCACGAGTACCCCCTGTCCATCATGGGGCAGAAGACGCCGCGGTGGCCTCGAGTGGGCTGGAGGGTCATGATCTTCTTGTCCTTGCGGTCAGCCCCTTCCACCGACCACTGCCGCACGTTGAGGCTGGCAGCATCGCCAAACGCATCCCTGCGGAGCATCACAACGGCGCCACGCCAGTCACTGGCCCCGATTAGAGGCAGCGTAGTCTTGGTGAACTCTTCAAACCGCTCAGTCTCGAACTCCCAGATCGCCTTGGTGGGCTTCAGCCTCTGGGGCTCATCAGCGGCGGCGTCCATCGCAGCTTCCCTGTCTTCGCGAAAACGTGCGCGTGCCCTGGATATGGCAGATTCAATATCAATGTAGTTGGGCACTGCGCCCAGGTCGTTCCCCACCAGCCAGCTCGCGTCGTTCGGCAGCCTACGTGTCTCAACCAGCCAGTTCATGGCCGGCGATTCGGGAAGCGCACGCCGGCACTGTTCCCAGATAGAGGCGATCAGTGATGATCCCCAGCCGCCGCGTTCGCGGGAGGAGACTCCCCGACGCTTGAACGTCGCGTGGCAGCTCCAGCATGTGGCGACCACCTTAGCGGGGTTATGGGACGCGGTGAGCTTGGGCTCGCCACACTTTGGACAGACCATGTTGCCGCGCTTCCAGGTCACGCCGGCCGCTTCGAGAATCGTTTGGATATCCAGTTGGCTCATGCTGACACCCCGCCGCAGCGGAGCTGGACATCTTGGGAATCGCTGGTTTGCCCGTCGATCAGGTTGTGGTTGATGCCGGTGGGCTGTCCAAGCTGGACCGTCCCAGGGCACGCAGAAGAAAGAAGTTGAAGCTTCATTGTGGAACCCTCCATAAGGGGGTACACATAATCCGGCAAAAGCAAGGGTTTTTGGGTGACTATTTTTTTATCGGATGTGAGCGGTCAGTCCACCTGTCGCGACAGGAACCAGTGTCGCAATTTGCCGCTCCTGCGCCCGTGCAGTGTGAGGAGGTGGGTGCGGAGTGCACCCACTCCGCAGTTCGCATCTCACTCCGCAAGTTAACCTCAATGAAATCAGCGTCTGGCGGAGTTTGCGGAGTATATATCTCTTTTTTGAGAAGACTTCAAGAAATAGATAGAGAAGAAGAAGAAGGAGGGTAAGAGAGGGATTCCCTACTTTGAGCGGGGTGCTTTCCGGAAAACGACTCCGCAGACTCCGCAAACTCCGCGCAGCACGACAGGGTACGCCGACATTTTCTTGAGCATGGATTTGACGGAACGAAGGGCGGAAAGCTTCCCGCCATCGCTTCCTTTTCGCTCTTTGGTGGCTTCTTCCCGGAACGCGTATCAGTGCCAAGACGTTACCGGGCCGCTGCCTCGGCGACCGTAGCGGAGGTAGATGGGTTTCACCTCCTGGATGCTGCGCTTGATGCCGGCCTGAACTTCATTGACACGGCGGACGTGTATGCCCGGTGGGTGGGCACAAGGGCGGAGAATCGGAGACCATCATCGACAAGTGGTTGGCAAAGACCGGGAAGCGCAAGGACGTGATTATGGCCACCAAAGTCGGCATGGATATGGGCAACGGCAAGAAGGGCCTTAAGCCGGGGTACATCCACCAGGCGGTCGAAGACTCGCTGCGCCGACTGCAGACTGACTACGCTGACCTCTATCAGGCGCATCAGGACGACAAGGAAACGCCATTGGAGGAGACGCTCAGGGCATTCGACGATCTGGTGGAGCAGGGGAAGGTCCGGCACATTGGCGCGTCGAACGATAGCGGAACGCGTCTGGCTGAAGCGTTGGAGACCACCGCCGGAAGCATGGGCTGACGGGCTATATCTCGCTGCAGCCCCATTACAACCTGGTTGAGCGCCAGCAGTACGAGACAGAACTGCTGCCGGTGGTGCAAA
>OCTA010005218.1_pt1 | contig 11272 bp, 4 predicted proteins | sample 1538991 | NCBI WGS metagenome assembly OCTA01 (sample SAMEA3539302, study PRJEB22396) | soil metagenome | biome: tundra; feature: field; material: soil | place: USA | collected 2010-05 | depth 0.15 m | reverse complement strand
GCGTACGTCCCAACCAGACCGGATCCGGCCCGGGCGGGCAGTTTCTCGGCAGTGATATGAGGGCGGCCTACTACGGCGGCACCGCGCTCACGGGCGCGGGACAAGCGGTCGGCTTATTTGAGTTCGGTCCCTACAACCTCGACGATGTCCTCAGATACTTCACGACTATCAATCAGCCGCTCAACGTCCCGATTGTCAACGTGCTGCTGGATGGAGTCAACGGAATCTGTGGCGCGGGCTGCGACGACGGCGAAGAAGTTATCGACATTCAACAATCCATCTCGATGGCTCCCGGCCTGTCCGCCGTGATCGTTTACGAAGGTAACAACGATGTCGATATCCTGAACCGGATGGCGACCGACAACATTGCCAGGCAACTGAGTTGTTCGTTTGGCTGGCTTCCCGCCGATCCTAAGTCGGACGAACCGATCTTCCGGGAATTCGCAGTGCAGGGGCAGAACTTCCTCGTCGCCAGCGGCGATAGCGGCGCGTATACGCTCCCTGGCTGCAGCGGCAACAACTGCAACCCGGCGTTCTACCCGGAGGACGATCCCTTCATCACCGCGGCCGGCGGCACGCACATAACCACAAATGGAGCGGGCGGCCCTTGGGAATCGGAGATTGCCTGGGGAGGGACCAATCCTGTCCTTGCCTGCGGAAATCCCACTGGCGGCAGCAGCGGCGGATACAGCACCAACGGTTTTGCCATCCCCGGCTACCAGCAGCTTAAGGGCGTGATCAACCCGTTGAACGACGGCTCCACAACTTTGCGCAATGTCCCGGATGTTGCCGCGGAGGCAGATTGCGATAATTACTATTGCGCCAACGGGTCTTGCCAGGGAGGAGTGGGGGGCACCAGTCTTTCCGCGCCGCGCTGGGCCGGCTTTCTGGCTTTAGCCAATGAGCAGGCCAACGGCGCGGCGATCGGGTTTTTGAACCCGACCATCTATGGCGATCGGCAGGGGGGACCAGGCTACGACAGCGCCTTCCACGACATCACCAGCGGGAGTAACGATAACGGCCTCGGGACAACGTACAGCGCCGTGGTCGGCTATGACTTGGTGACCGGGTGGGGAAGCCCAAAGGGACAGGTCCTGCTCGATGAGCTGGGCCCGGTGTATACGGGCCCGAACTTTTCGTTGACGCCATCGCCGGGCACGATCGATGTTACACAGGGCAATACCGGCACAAGCACCATCACGCTCAGCTCGTTGAATGGGTTCGCCGCCACGGTGAATCTGGCAGTGACGGTTCTCGGCCAACCGGTGGGCGTGACGCCCAGCCTGAATCCGGCGTCGCTGACCGGTTCTGGCGGGTCGACCTTGAGTGTTGCGACGACCAACGCTACTCCGGGTGGGAGCTTTCCCATCGTTGTGACAGGCACTGCCTTGGGCCTGACTCAAACTGCGTACGTGACGCTGGCGCTGCCGGGTTTCTCGCTGACGGCGCCAGCTAACATATTTCTCAACCAGGGCGGGAACGCGGGCGGCGCTATCACGGTTACCGCCGTGAACGGGTTCAGCGGCAGCGTGACATTCTCGGTGTCGGGCTTGCCCAAGGAAGTCAAGGCGTCGTTCAACCCCGGAAGCACCACCGGCTCTACCCGGCTGGTTCTATCTGCCACCAGTAAGGCGACGCTAGGGTACGCCAATGTAACCGTGGTTGGAACGTCGGGCAACCTCACGCAATCCGCCAATATCAACCTGGCGGTGAGCGCCGCCACCGGAACGGGAGGCTCGGGAACACCAGTGGACCTATCGGCGGCGTATAACGTGTTCGGCATTTACAACAACGGCGTGACCTATAATACCGGCGGATTGGACGGCGGCGGCTATTCGTATTCGGAGAAGCTATTGACGCCGTCCCGGGTTCCCTACGGCACCCAGTTCAACTTCGGACCGGCGAATCACCCCGATGCCGTTAGCGGCACCGGACAGCCCATCGAATTGCCCGCCGGCCAGTTCTCGCGGCTCAGCCTACTCGCCACCGGAGTCCAGGGTTCCCAGACGAACCAAACGATAACGGTAACTTATACCGACGGTACAACTTCTCAATTCGTTCGAAGTTTCAGCGATTGGTTTGTACCCGGTGATTTCCCCGGCGAGATTGAAGCCGTAGCCATGGCTTACAGGAACGTAAGCAACGGCAGTCAGGATGACCGGACATTCAATCTATACGGGTACTCCCTTCCTCTGGACAACACTAAGACGGTCCGGAGCTTTACGTTACCCAATAACCGGAACTTAGTGGTGCTGGCGGCTACCTTGACCCATTAGTTACCGAGGTGGGCAGGCATTCAGCCTGCCAGGGATCCACCACGGACTGCTAGCCCTGCGATCGCGGCCGCCGGCAAACCGAGGATGCCTGCGACCCGGCTCAACACGCTGAGGAGTGCCGCGACGGATGGCGTCCAGGATTCCTTGTCGGGTTTCCTCTCGCTCTCGTACGCAATGGGATGGAGGACCTCCGCTCCATCCAGTGCTGCATGGCCCTCGCGTCGTATGCGGGCCAATACTAACGGAGCGGATGGGCGTTCGCCGCCGGCTGTTTCCAGTCCATAATCGAGTCGATCCCTGTGGCCAGCAGGTGGTAGTGCGCCGACACGATCTCCTCGCCGGTGAGGACCAGCGGACCTTCTGCGAAGCGCGAGAAACAGCGGCCCACTTTTCGAAACCCACACGTGGTTGTGACCCACGATCGCAATCGCATCCGGACCCTGCCGCTGCGCCTCCATCACGGTATCCCAGGTCGCCAGCATAGCCCAACTTAAACGGAAGCTGTGGATGTGGAAATCGGCCGCCATCGCATGATAGCCGCCCAACCTCAGGCGCGGATGCTCGGGCTGCGAATCGCCGATAGTGCCGGCCGCGAGTGACGCCAGAACAAGGCCGGCCGCGATCCAACGCAGCGCGATCATGTCAGGGCGTCAGCGGGTGGTATTGCAAGGCGCGGGAGGCTTGTTTGCCACCGACGTCTCGCAGGATGGCCGTCTACTGGTGGTGCGGAGCGATGTGCGGTCGGGCATTATCGCGCTATCGCCAAAAACACGCGGCGAACGCGACCTCTCCTGGCTGAGCAGCTCATGGGCGCCGTTTCTCTCCGCCGATGGCCACACCATTCTAATCACCGAAGAGGGAAGCATCGGGGGCGTCAATTACGCGCTCTGTATACGGGAAACCGACGCTCGTGCGCCCATTTTTAAACAGGCCTCTGGCAGGGGGACCACAAAACAGGGTCCGAAAACCAGCTCAGTGCCGGCTGCGTGGGGACCACGGCGCCGCTCTGCATGGCGCTCGAAACCAGCACGCTCTCCCCGGAGTGGTACGCCTGCCGCGGGGTCCCGTTTAAGGGCGGTCTGGACGTCTGCTGGCGCATTTAAGGGAACATTCGACGGCTGCAAGAACGATGACTACCACGAACAGGGCACTAAGCCTCTTCGCGGCGAAAGCGGCGTGAGTTCGGTACGGGTGCATGGGTCCTCCGGGCACTGGTTGAACTGTTGGTAGTATATCCCCTTAGTTAGGCGAATAAGTCAATAGAAAAATCGCAAAGACTGCAAACTAAACACTATTTAGACGAATTAGAGCGGAGATATCCGACATGAATGCGGCAGAGTGTAAGTCATTTAGTAACAAATGGCGTGGATCCCGCCCACGGGGATCGCGTGCCCGAGTGCGCGTCTGTCCACGGAGACGTTGGCTGGCATAGTGGCCAAACTCGGGCAGGGGCTATGCTCGCCTTGAGCGCCCACGCCATCAAGCCAGCCATCCCCGCTTCTCCTTCCATCTTCCCCGCGTGAAATCGGGAAACTTCACCGGCGCGCTGCCCTGCCCCACCGAAGCTTCGCTCAGCGGCCCCGGCGCGCTCCAGGCGGCCGCGTCGTACACATCCAGGTCCGGCGCAAGGCCTTTGTGCATGCACTCGATCAGCCGGTAAACCATCAGAAAGTCCATGCCGCCGTGCCCGCCCAGCTTGCGCGCCAGCTCGCCCTCATGCTTCCACAGCGGATGCTCGTACTGATCCTTGAATTTGTCGATCGGCGTGTACTCCTCCGCGTTCGGGTCGTCGAAGTAGATGCGTGGAGGATAGTCGCGAAAGATCCCCTTCACACCCGCGATCAGATTCGTCCGGTCGTACGGATGCGGATTCACCACATCGTGCTGCACCGTGATCACCAGGCCGTTCGCCGTCTTGATGAGCGACGTGTTCAGGTCGCCACAGATATACTTTTCCTTCCACTTCGGGCTGTCCTTGGGCACGTGCGCTTCGCGCCAGGCATCCAAGCCGCGCTCCGGAGAACTCATCGACACCAGGTAGTCGAAGCGGTCGCCCCGGTTGATGCCCATGTAATTCGCCACCGGCCCCAGCCCGTGCGTGGGATAGAGATTCCCATTGCGGCGCGTGTGCGGGAAGCGGCGCCACAGGCCCTCGCTGCGATCTTCGAACAGCAGGCGGCGCAGGTCGTGCAGGTAAGCGCCCTCGCCGTAGAGCAGGTCGCCGAACAGCCCGGCGCGAATCATGTTCAGCACCATCAACTCGTTGTAGCCGTAGCAGCAGTTCTCCAGCATCAGGCAGTGGCGGCGCGTCTTCTCCGACGTATCCACCAGCTTCCAGCAATCTTCGATGGTGGCGGCCGCCGGCACCTCCACGAACGCATGCTTGCCGCTGTTCATGGCAGCCAGGGCCATGGGGACATGCCAATCCCAGGGCGTGGCGATGTAGGCGAAGTCCACGTCTTCGCGCTTCAGCAGGTTCTCAAAGTCGCGCTCGCCATTGGCGAATACCGCGGGTGGATGCTGGCCGGCGCGTTCGACCGCGGCCTGGGCGTGCAACGCGGCGTCCTTCACCACGTCGCACACGGCGGTTACCGTCAAGCCTTCCACGCCGAGGTATTCTGTCAGCATGCCCGAGCCACGCCCGCCGCATCCGATCAGCCCCATGCGGACATTCTCGCGCGGCTCGAAGGGCATGCCGATCACGGATCGACGATCCGAATCGCGCTCGTTCTGCGGCGCCGCCCCGGCGGTCTGGCTGAGCTGGCTGAGAACGACGGCGCCTGTTCCGGCGACTGCGCCGCGAAGCAGGTCCCGCCGGGAGAATGGGAGCTTCGGCTGATCTGGTTGCATGCTTTAAAGCTATCAGCTTTCAGCTTTCAGCGGTCAGCTTTCCACCGCATCAAAAAATGAAGCTCAACCCGCCCCGGAACATACGCGGGTTCTCCATCAGCACCAACCGGGAGCCATCCGCCGTCGCGAGCGGCAGATAGCCTTGTTGCAGAAGATTGCGGAGATCGGCGGTAACTTCCATGCGCCACGGAAGGCCGGAGAGGATTGGGATGGCTTGGCGGACATAGATGTTCAGTCCCGGCTGGGGACGCAGGCTGCTGGTGGAGTATATGGGCTCGGGCACGCTGAAGCGGCCGTCGGCCACCTGATAGCCCGCCACGATGTGCGTGCCGGTGTGGGGGCTGGTTCCAACCACCCGCACCGTCATCGATTGTTGCCGCCCGGAGTGAATCATGGCTCGCAGTTCGTCGGGATTGCTGCTTACCGGCTCGCTGCGATCGGCTGTCAGGGCTCCCGTCGATCCATACATCACGGTGGCGCTCAGGTTGTCGCCCACGTTCTGCGTGGCCGACGCGATGTAGCCCATGCTCGCAAAACTGCCGGCGTTAAACATCGCGGTGCCCGAGAAGAAGTCCGGCAGGATATCTCCGACCGGCAGGAATCCATCCGGTGCGGCGATGGTCAGAGCCAGATTGGCGACCGACTCATGATAAGTGCTGACGCTGAACTTGCGGGAGCCCATGGTGCGAGAATACCCGGCCTCCAGATCTTCGCCCCGCTGCACTCCGGCGCGCCCGGCGCGCAAGGACACCAGGGGAAACAGCGCCAGCGTGCCGATCTCGCGTTGCAGTGGATCGTCCGGACCGCCGGGCGCCGCCAAGTCCGGGCGGGCGTTGCCGGAAGTGTAGGCGAATTCGATCTCGCCGGCGTCGCCGAGCGAATAGGTCAACCGGGCATAGGGGCTGAAGTAGCTCAGATGGTCACTGAAGGAAACCGAGTCGAGGGCCATCCCGTACTGCAGCGAGAGAGCATCGGTGATCCGTGTATGGTCGTCGAGGTTGGCCGAAATGCTGCGCAGCATGGGGACGTCGCCTTCCGGGCCGAAGATAGCGAGGCCCATGCGGTTGGGCAGGAACAATTCGCGCATGGTGACCGACACCTCCGGGCTGGCGGGGCCCACGGTCCGGCTGTACGTGGTCCGGAAAGCGGCCGACGGAATGCCCGACTGCGCGCCGGAGCCTACGTTCCCGGCAAACTGAAACTGGTTACTGCCAAACAGCGAAGTGGCCAGAGCGAACGCCGTGCCCATATCGGCGCTGCTGCCGAAACCCGCCACCAGGGACCCATCGCCGGCCGAAAACATCAGCAGGCCGCGTGTATCGGAGAAAACCGTGCGATGCGGCTTCTCTGCATCGTCAGGCGGCGCCGCCACCACGCCGGGCAGCATGCGCATCACGGGCCGCGTGGAGCTGGCTGTGCGCAATACCCATTTCCAGTCGTCGCTCATGAAGGCTGGATGTTCGGGGGGGTAGACCAGGTGGATGGAACTGAATAGGGCAGCCAGGCTCACGTTGAGCACGCTGCGCATGCCGGGCTGGACCAGAATGTTGCTCTTGATGGCCGGCACGAAGCTGGCCAGCGTAACGCGGATCGAATAGATATCGGGAAGCAGGCTCGGAAAGGCGAAATTGCCCTTCTCGTCGGTGAACATCTTCTGGGAAAGGCCGTCCTGCCGGTTAAACAGCATGACTAGCGCGCCCATCTGCGGGACGCCATCGCCATTGGTGACCGAGCCGGCAATGGCTCCGGACAGCCTGACGGACACGGCGCCGGAAACCGGGCTGGCCGCCGCCAGGCACACCAACCCGAAGACCACGCTCGATACGGAGATGTGCGTCCTTGTAGTCATCGTCCGCCGATGCTTAGCATATCACTTGGCATACCCCGCGGTTGGGATCGGCAGGCGGAACCGCCTGCCCCACCAGCTACGTTACCGTAAACTGGGCACTGGGTGTCAGGGTCTGGTTCCGGTTCCTGTCCGTGATCTTCAACTTCAACGTGTATTGCCCAGGCTGCAGTTTCGACAAAGGGAGCAGCTTTTCCACGGTTACCTGCGAGGCGGAAGCGCCCGGCAGGCTGGCAATGTCTTCGGTAAACTCGAAGATCTTTTCGTTGCTGCCGTTCTTCACCACCTGGTATTCGATCTGCCCGCTGGGTTTCTGAGTCTTCTCGTCCGGCCCGAAATTGTACAGTTTAAAGAAGATGCCCATCTTCTCGTCGCGCTTGAAGCTCTCCGTCACGCGCGGCCGCACCTTGCTGGTGCCGATCACGAATTGGCCCACCCCAATGCTGCGCGTGGGAACCTTTTCGATCAGGTCGGCCAGCACGATGGTGCTGGCCATCAGTTTTTCGCTGTCCACATGCGGCACGTTCAGGGCAGTCTCGTAATTGTTCATGTTGCCGCCCACGATGTCCTTCACTACCACATTCAGGCGGTACGTGCCAGGCGGCAGCGGAATCGATTTCTGGTAAATCGAGGAACGCTGGGCGTAGGCCTGCAGCATCTCGGCGGGGCAGTCCACGGTGACTGTATCCTCGAAAGTTTGCACGATGCGCCGGGTCATGGTGGTGATGCGTCCAAACACGTTGACCGACGCCTTCTGTACTCCGTCCTTGGCCTGGAACTGCATGTCTTTATTTTCGAACTGCAGGGTGACGTAGGTGAGAACGGAAGCTTCCGTCAGCGGGAAGAAATCGGCGCGCACCTTCATCGGCAGGATATTGAAGGTGATCTTGCTGGTGACCGCTTCTTCCAGATCCTTGAATTTGACGGCCGGCGGCTTTTGCAGTTTCGCGAACTGCTCCAGACGGTTGAACTCCATCATGCTTTCCGACGAGCCGCCGAACGCCTGGCCCAGGTGCGTGCCGTCGGTATTTTGGAAGCGCTGCGTTTTGGTGGCCATCCCCATCTGTTCCATCAGGGTGAGGCCGGCGCCGGGAACATAGGTCAGGGCGTCCTTTTCAGACGGGTCCATGGTCATGTGGTACTCGCCCGACATGGTGGGGTCCACGAACTCGATGATGATGTTTGTGCCGATGCCTTCCAGGTAGCGGTAGCGCCATTGCTCGAACGGGTAGGTGGACGTTTCACCGCCGCCCTCTTCCATGGGCCGCTCGTAGGTGCCGCCGGAGGGGTGCGACTCGATTTCGTCGGCCGGCCCGTAAATGATGTAAATGCGTCCGCGATCCGTCTTCCAGCCGGGGATTCCCGAAGCGTAATGGTCGTTGGAGTAAGCGATGCGCCGGTAGTGCTCTTCCTTGAACTCGTTCTCTTCGGTGTCCGGAGTGGGGTCGCGCCGCAGCCAGAACTGCTCGATGAACTGTTCGCGCTCTTCGTCCGTGGCGAGGCGATGGAAGGCGGTCTTCTCCTCATCGGTGATGATGTAGACGACGTCTTCGTTCAACCATTTCTTGTACGGGGTTTCCAGCTCTTTGCGCAGTTTTTCGTCGCGCTTGCGCTTCTGTTTGTCGGTCAGAGGCTTGGCGATGGTTTCACGCGCCGGAGCGGCATCCGCCTTCTTCTGATCGTCTTTTGGAGCCGGTGTCTGATCCTGGCAAACCGCATTCCCGGCCAGCATCAAACCGAGAGAAATACAGGACCACAAACTGCATTTTAAGACCATACGCACCTATCCCGGAACAGGGCCTTCTCGTGAATCAATTGTACGGCTTCATTTTAGCACCGTCAAGCGGGCGGCGGCGGCACACTGGGCGGGCCATTCACGGGGGATGGGCAATCTTGCCGGCTGGAGCTTCTACATCCTGACCCGAGGCAGATGTGAGAGTGGCGGGGCAGGCGGTTTCGCCTGCCAACCGGCGGCTTTCAGGCCGGCATTCTGTTCGCGGCTATGCTGCACTGTGTGTCGAGTGCTTGGTCAGCCTCCGTGCCGCGCCCTCATCCGGGCTTCGGCGGGCAAAGGCATGTGACCGCCGGCTTCGACGGGAGCCGAATTCCCGTCTGCCCCGAATTGGCGGATGGAGACGGGTACTCGACCATCTCATGCACTCCATAATGGGACAAAAAAACGGGACGGCGCAAGCCCTGTTTTTGCGGGGGTTTGGGTCCCGTCCCGAAACTTACCTCTATACCGGCCAATCTGTTTGGTCCACAGTTTTCAGCGTAAGCGACTGTAGAATCAAGCAGATTGGCCGGTATAGAAGCAATTAACTGGTTCCAATCTGTGCACGCGTCCGTAACTTATACATGCTGCTGGCGTTAGATCCAGCGCGGGCATCATGATTGGCCAGTTAATCACCCTTTGTGAAACAGTACGAGGGCCTACGCGCGAAGCACATGGACGAGGACGACGAACCGAAACGACACCCGGACGCGCAATCCACCAGGCTGCAACAGTTCTCCGCCAGAGAGTCTGTGGCTCCCCGGAGTGCCGGGCGGAACGACCCGATCCACACAATCGTAGCTGCCGCTCAAAAGATCCTGGTCGTACAGCGGTCTAGCTAGCTAGCTGGTACTCGCTTGATTCCTTAAACCTGGATCAACTGGTTGCGCGCGTTCCAATGCATCTCGTCAATTCCCGCAGCACCGAAGAAAACCAGGACTTATCCCGCTTTTCGGTGCTGAACTCGTGAGACTGGTTGTGGTGCGGTTCAACCAGAGATGGAGGTTCGCGGGCTCGAGCTTCGGCTCACGCCGACTGCTTGAAAGAACGCTCAACAACGCGTGGCTCGGCATTCTGGTCCGGTATGGAGCGATTTGCCTCTCCGTTGATGCTGCCAATCAATTCTGCTAAGTCCCGGACATCTTCGTCACTGTGATAATGATGGAAACAGAATCGGATTCCCGAAGCTCGTTGCCCATTGTCCAAAGCGGCAGTCACAATCCGGCAATCCAATCGCTTCAATTCGAGCGCGTGGTACATTGCCTCGAGTTGTGGGATATCGGTGATCACAAGCGCCGAACTCTCCCTCGAAATTCCGATGGTGCGAATGCCCAGCTTGTGCATCTCGTCGCGGAACAAGCTGGCCAACTTCTTTGTGTGCCCGGTGGCATTTTCGACGCCGACGGCCAACCATTCTTGCTTCAGGACATAGTTCAGCGCGAACGAAGACGAAAATCCGCCAAGCGCTGGAGGCATGTCGTGGCCGTCCGCTTGACGGATGCTGGAGAATGGACGCGGTGTAGGGGCTGCTTCCGGGACTCCGCCGGCAACACGCAGCAGCCAGTCATTGCGAACCAAGATGCCAATGGACGGAGATCCCAAAAGCCAGCCGTGGCCGGGAAACGCATAGTAGGCCGAACGGAAGAACGCGTCATCGCTAACCATGATGTTGCCGACGGCTTGTGAGCCATCAATTGCGAACACAGTGTGGAGGTCTTCTTTGCGTGCGGTGTCGATGAGTTCTTTGAGGTCAAGGACAATGCCTGTATCGGGGAATACGTGGCTCAGAACCGCGATGTCAGCTTTCTTTTCGAGGCAAACCTTCACCAGTGTTGAGACGATCTCGCTGGCTGAAACATTGGTCCAGAGCAGACTCTGGAGAGCAACAGTCTCGAGCCGGAACCGGTATATGGGCTGAAGGCGCTGTTCCAGAGCGGCGCGTACGGAGCGATGTTCAGCGTCGGTCGTCAGGATGACTGTTGGCTGTGCGCCGCGTGCATCGAGCAGTTCGCCCAGTGCAAACTCGAGGGCCTGAGAGGCGCCGTCGTGCAACGTAATCGACTCGGCGCTCACGCCCAGGAAGGTTTCCAGATTTCTGAAGAGCGCGGCCATACCGCTCCAGGTAACTGTCGTGCTGCCCTGCGTCAAGAAGCGCCGGCCTGCATCCGGATCCGATGACGACAAAAGACTGGAGCACGCTTTCAGTTCCTTTTCTAGTGCCTGATTGGGCGTGGAACGGTGTGTCGAATCAAAACTTCGCATGTCCCAATCCAGTCTGTCGATGGCGGGAGCCCGCTCAATACCCTTGATTTCGGGCATAATGGCCAGGTACTGGAGTATGCCGGCGGCCACAGGCCCGTATTTCATGAGCAAAGACAGCCAACCCGGAAAATGGAGAGTCAGAAACGGGACAGATAGCAAAACGAAGCTCAACGCCATCAAAATGAGGAATAAAGTTAGACTCTTCGCCTCTGCAGTGGCTCTTTCCTTTCCATAATCGCGATAACGGCCGGCGAAATACTGTTT
>OCTA010005216.1_pt1 | contig 11273 bp, 9 predicted proteins | sample 1538991 | NCBI WGS metagenome assembly OCTA01 (sample SAMEA3539302, study PRJEB22396) | soil metagenome | biome: tundra; feature: field; material: soil | place: USA | collected 2010-05 | depth 0.15 m | reverse complement strand
TTACCGCCACACCTTGATCCATCGTAGCCCGGTCAGCGCACCACTTGCCGCCGCGCCTGCGGTCGTGATTCAGGAACCGCCAACGGTCAAGACACCCGCCCCGCCGCCACCTGCCGTCAAGGTTGAGGCACCAAAGCAGGGCCGGGAACCACCCGCACGCGCTCCCACCGTCGTCGTTGAGGAGCCACAACAAATTCCGGCACCAGTTGTGCCGCCGCCTGCTGTCACCATTCAGGAACCACGGGCGACTGCCCTGAGCGTCCCGCCCGTTACTGCCCAGGTAAAACCGGAAAGTCAAATGCTCGCGGCGCGGCTCGCAAGTCTGTTCACCAACGAGGTGCAGGCGATGAATGAATTTACAAATTATTATGCAATGACTATCGCCCTGGAAAAAAACAGGGTAGAAAAGCTCCGTGACCCATTTAAGAAGAAGCTGGCCCAAAAAATTCAAAACAACCAGTGGTGGATTGACGCGGGAACGGCCAAAGAGGGGCAATTTCTGAACGGCATCAAACCGATTCTGGACGGTGCCGGCACGCAGGAGAACCTGCAAAAGACTTTGGCGGATTTGGAGCAATCCATTCAGCCAATGGATGAATTTCGTCAGTCAGTTACCAATGCGCTCGTGCCTCTGGACGCCGAGATTTACAATACCGGCCTGCGACGTTGAGGCGGTTAGTTACCGAAAAGTCCGGCAGGGGAGTTAAACGTCACCTTCTTCAGAACTTCACCTTTTGCGCCATCGCCTGACTGTGTTCGTTGCGCAGATGCCCGTAGGTTTTCATCGCCAGTGCCCCGCCATCCTTGTGCCCCAGCCACCGTGAGACGGTTGGAATGTCCACGCCCGATTCAATGCAGCGCGTGGCGAACAAGTGCCGCAAGTCGTGATGCGTGAGCATCGCAATTCCAACTTCCTTACACGCACGCGAGAGCGACCGCTTGCATTCGCCGACCTGCATGATGCGACCGGTGGCCGCAGTGCCCAGTTTGTCCTTGATGCGCAACAGCAGGATTTCCATGTCCGGCAGGATTGGCACACGCCGCATCTCGCTGTTCTTTGTTCCTGTTTCAGGATTGCCCCGCACAAGGATTTGTTTGCGCCGCCAATCAATGTCCTCCCATGTCACAAATGCGGCTTCCGAATGAATCCTCATCCCGCCGTAGGCAAGAAATTCAACCAGATCAGCGCTGTGATGCCCCCATCGCCCGCTTCGAGTGCGGAGGTTTTTAACCAACCCCTTGAAGCGCGACGGTTCCGGCAATTGCAGGTTCTTTTGCTTCACCTTCACGCGTTTGAGTTCGCCGGCAGGGGTTTCAAAAACCGCACCGCCATTCTTCTTGTGAGCCTTGAGACCCACATCAATTATCTGCCGGAGCGTGCCAAGGGTGTTGTTGAAATAGTTGCTGCTTATTTCAGGGCTGAGTTTCGCAGCCCACTCCTTGCAAGCCAGAGCCGGTATCGAATCCAGCCGCAACGACGCCAGCGCCGGCCAGGATGCTTGAATCTTTTCAATGCACATCAGGCGGTATTTCTTACTCTTGGGTTTGAGCGCCGTGTTGTGTTCAAGTTCCTGTTTGAATAACTCCACCGCTTCCCAGAATTGTGGCACTTGAACACGATGCCGGTTTTCCCTGTTCTCCTTCAAAAAATCATTCAATTTCAGTTGTGCGGTTGACCACACCGTGGTCTGCAAACTTCTGCGAATCTTTTTGCCGTTGATTTTGACTTTCCCGAAATAATTCCCGCTCGCAACGTATTGAAGCAGATGCGGCACTTTGGGGAACGAGCGCCATTTCCCATCGACAGACAGGTGTTCCTCCCGTTTCCGTGGGCCCGGTTGGTTATCCCGCAAGGATTGCACAATTGAAATCTATGGGGTGCAATGGAGGGGTGCAATGAAAAAAATGAGCGTCGCCAAATCCGGGGCAAGTCACAGAATCGCCAATAATATCAATGTGGAAGGTGGAGCCAGTTGTCGGGCTTGAACCGACGACCTGCTGATTACAAATCAGCTGCTCTACCACTGAGCTAAACTGGCTTCCCGGCACCGGCCACTTTGCCAGCGCAAAGAAAAACCGTCAAGGTGGATCGCTGAACTTGATGGTTTTCTTTGGGCTGGCGGCGGCGCGTCAGCGGATCAAAGATGCCGTTCCAGTCAGCCATGCTTGTTCTTTAATTGCCTATTGACGGAAACAATCGGTGTGCCACAGTAAAATGACTTGGGGGAGAAAGGTTTTCATGGATGGCCATGTCATGCAGCTTTTAATCGTGGAAGATTCCGCCGACGACGCAAAATTGTTGTTGGCGGAATTGGAGCGCAAGGGTCATGCCCCCGCGCATCAACGGGTGGAGTCGAAGGCGGATTTTCTGGCCGCGTTGCAGCAGCGCCCGTGGGATGCCGTCATTTCGGATTATGTCCTGCCGCAGTTCAGCGGCCCGGAGGCGTTGCATCTGCTGCGGCAGCAGGGAGGGGACACGCCGTTCATCATGGTTTCCGGCATTTACGGCGAAGAGGAGGCGGTGACGATGATGAAAGCCGGGGCGAATGACTACATCATGAAGGGGAATCTTTCCCGGCTGGTTCCCGCGTTGGAACGCGAATTGGAGGCAGCCCAGGACCGCCACCGGCGCAAACGCGCGGAGGGCGCGATGCAATTTCTCGCGGCCATCGTGGAATCGTCCGAGGACGCGATTTACGGCAAGAATCTCGACAGCCTGATCGTGAGCTGGAATCCGGCGGCGGAAAGGCTGTTTGGTTACAGTGCGGAGGAGATCATTGGACGCTCCACCGTCGCGCTGTTTCCGCAGAGCCGGCGCGATGAAATGCTGGACATTCTGGCCGGCATCCGGCGCGGCGACCTGGTGGGCGTTCAGGAAACCGAACGGCTCCACAAAAGCGGCCGGATTATTCCGGTGTCGGTCACCGTTTCACCGGTCAAAAATGCGGCGGGGGAAATTATCGGCGCCTCTTCCATTGCCCGCGACATCAGCCAACAAAAACAGGCTGAGTATGAACGCCAGCAGTTGATTGAAGAACTCACCGCCGCCGCGCACCAGGTCAAAACCCTCACCGGGCTGCTGCCCATCTGCGCCACCTGCAAACGCATCCGCGACGACAAAGGCTACTGGCAGCAGGTGGAGACCTACATTACAAAACATTCCGGCGTCATTTTCTCGCATGGCATTTGTCCCGCGTGCGTGGAGGCATACGAACGCCAGTTCGAATTCAAAAGCCAAGAATGATTCAACGGTCTGGGAATTGACCGGGTCTAAACCATTGCGCTCTGGTGAAGCCGGAGTGGCCGTTCCGAGTGGCTGCGGTTTCCGGCAAAGCAGGCCGGGCCGGCAAGAGTCACTCATCGTCTGTTGTGAGACCTGTTATTATGCCGGCAACAAAAGATTTAAACGATTTCTGCCTGTGCAAAACGTTGACGTAAAAAAAATATTCGGGGCTTCAGTCAAAGCCTGGAGAAAACGGCTGGGCTTCTCGCAGGAAGAACTGGCTGAACGATCGGAACTGCATCGCACCTACATTTCCGATGTGGAGCGCGGCGCGCGCAATCTGTCTTTGGAAAGCATCACCCGGCTGGCCCGCGCGCTGGACATTTCCGTTTCCACGTTGTTCCCGCCGGAGCTGCCAACCGGAAAAGCCACTGGGGTCAGCAACCATGGGCACGGCCAGAAGTTCGTTGACATTCTGCTGGTGGAGGACAATGCCGACGACGTGGCCTTGACCCTGCACGCCTTCCGGCAAGCGCGGTTCGCCAACCGGGTCGAGGTGGTCACGGACGGGCAGGAGGCGTTGGACTATCTCTTTTGCCAGGGAAAGCATGCCAGCCGCTATCCGGCAGAACGGCCGCAGATCGTCCTGCTGGATTTGTATCTGCCGAAAGTGAGCGGGCTGGAAGTGCTGCGCCGCATCAAGGCGGATGAACGGACGCGCCCGATCCCCGTCGTCGTGCTGACCATTTCCCAGGTGTTCGGCGACTTCAAGGAATGCAAGCGGCTCGGCGCGGAAACCTACATCATCAAGCCGCTGAATTTTCAGCGGTTGAGCCAGATCACGCCGCGCCTGAAACTGGACTGGGCGCTGCTCAAGCCAACGGAAGACGAGCTGCGGGTTTTCGCGCGCTAGGCTTTCCAGACAAGTGGATTCACCGGCACCCGGCCAGGTTGCGATTGAACATTGAATCATCGGGTTTATGCAGGCCGAGCAACAATTAAAAGCATCGCTCAAAGAAATTCACGACCTGAAGGCCGCGCTGGACGAGCACGCCAGCGTGGCCATCACCGATCCGCAGGGCAAAATCTTCTGTGTTAAAGATAAGTTTTTTCGCGATTGTCAAACGCGCCTGCGAATTGCCGGCGGCGGCAAAGTCACCACGCGCTGGCGGAAGTTCCCGGCCGGAAGGAAATTAGCCGATGTTTAATAAAGACACACCCATACAGCGGAAGTTGATGGCGGTCATTTTGCTGACCACCAGCGTGGCGCTGATCCTGTCGTGCATCGGTTTTATTTCCTATGAAATTTTCACCCTGCACAAAAACATGGCGCGGGCCTTGAGCACCCGCGCGGAGATCATCGCCGCCAACCTCCCGGACGAACTGGCGGCTCGTGATCAGAAAAACGCCACGGAGATATTGAACGCGCTGCAAAAAGATCCGCGCATGGTGTCGGCCTGCATTTATGACCGCGACGGCAGGATTTTTGCGCGGTATCCGGCCAGTGCGCCAGACACTTTGTTTCCCGCTTCGCCCGGTCAGCCGGGGTATCAGTTTGGAACCGCGTTCCTGTCAGCTTTTTGTCCGGTGGTCAAAGACGGGCGAACGCTCGGAACCGTCTATCTCAAATCCAACCTCTCGGCGCTGGCCGAACGGTTTCCCGGATACGCGGCGCTGGCGGCAATCATTTTCGCCAGTTCATTGCTGGCGGCCTATTTGCTTTCAAAAATTCTCGGAAGGCAGATTTCCCAGCCCGTCCATGCTTTGGCGGAAACGGCCCGGGTCATTTCCGAGCACCGTGATTATTCCGTCCGGGCGACCAAGCATGGCAATGATGAATTGGGCTTGCTCACGGACACCTTCAACGAGATGGTCACGCGCATCCAGGAACAAAACCAAGTGCTGCTGCGGTTCGCCGCGATCGTCGAGTTTTCCAACGACGCGATCGTTGGCAAAACGCTGGACGGCACGATCACCAGTTGGAATCCCAGCGCGGAAAAACTGTTCGGTTGCGCTGCGGCGGAAGCCATCGGCAAACCCGTGCTGACGTTTATCCCGCCGGATCGAGTCCACGAAGAAACGGAAATTCTCGCCCGGATCGCGCGCGGCGAAAACATCGAGCATTTTGAAACCGTTCGCGTGCGGAAGGATGGCAAACGGATTGACGTTTCGGAGACCATTTCCCCCATCAAAGACAGCCAGGGCAGGATTATTGGCGCGTCCAAAATCGCCCGCGACATCGGTGAGCGCATCCACGCGCGGCAGCGTCTCGAAACCTCGCTGAAGGAAATCACCGACCTGCAAGCCGCGCTGGACGAACATGCCATCGTGGCCATCACTGATCCGCAGGGCAAAATCACCTTCGTCAACGACAAGTTCTGCGCCATTTCAAAATACTCACGCGAGGAACTGCTGGGGCAGGATCATCGCCTCATCAATTCCGGTTATCATCCGAAAGAATTCATCCGTGATTTGTGGACGACGATCAAGCACGGCAAAGTCTGGCACGGGGAAATGAAGAACCGGGCCAAAGACGGTTCATTCTATTGGGTGGACACCACCATCGTGCCATTCCTCACTGCGGACGGCAAATCCCGCCAATTCGTCGCCATCCGCGCCGACATCACCCAGCGCAAAAAAGTGGAGTCGGAAATTAAACAGCTCAACGCGGAGCTGGAACAGCGCGTCGCCAAACGCACCGCCGAACTCGAAGCTGCAAACCGGGAGCTGGAGTCGTTCAGTTATTCCGTCTCGCACGATCTGCGCGCCCCGCTGCGCGCCATCAGCGGCTTCGCCGCGATTGTGCTGGAAGATTACGGTCCGCAACTGCCGGAGGCAGGGCGGCAATATTTGGAGCGGGTGCGCCACGGCGGCCAGCGGATGGGGGAACTGATTGACGACCTGCTGGCGTTCTCGCGGTTGAGCCGCCAGCCGCTGGAACGGCGGCAGGTTGACACGGCCCGGTTGGTGCAGGAAGTTCTAACTGAATTGAACCCCAATGCCGACAACCGCCAGATTGAAATCCGGGCCGGCGAACTTCCCTCCTGCCAGGGCGACCCGGCGTTGTTGAAACAGGTCTGGGTCAATCTGCTGTCCAACGCCGTCAAATACACGCGTGGCCGCCAGCCGGCGGTCGTGGACATCGGCTGCGAACGGAAAAACGGCGAGGACGTTTATTTTGTGCGCGACAACGGGGTGGGCTTTGACATGCAATATGCGAAGAAGCTCTTCGGCGTTTTTCAGCGGCTGCACCGCGCGGATGAATTTGAAGGCACGGGCGTCGGGCTGGCGATTGTGCAGCGCATCGTCCACCGTCACGGCGGGCGCGTGTGGGCCGAGGCGGAACCGGATCGCGGCGCGACGTTTTATTTCACCATTGAAGCGGAAAACAAACTGGAAGGAAAAAAACATGACCGGAAATGAAATTGAAATCCTGCTGGTCGAGGACAATCCCGACGATCTGGACATGACCTTGCGGGCGCTGCGCAAGGCCAATTTCGCAAACCGCATCCACATTGCCCGCGATGGCGTGGAGGCGCTGGACTTCATTTTTGGCGAAGGCGCGCACGCCGGGCACCCGATGCCACACAGCCCGAAAGTCATTCTGCTGGACTTGAAGCTTCCCAAGATTGACGGGCTGGAAGTCTTGAAGCGCCTGAAGAGCGACTCGCGCACAAAGATGATCCCCGTGGTGGCGCTGACATCCTCCAAAGAGCAGAAGGACGTGCTGGAAAGCTACCAACTCGGCGTCAACAGCTACATCGTGAAGCCGGTGAACTTTGATCGCTTCGCCACGGCGGTGGCCGAGCTGGGGATGTATTGGCTGCTGTTGAACCAGACAACCCAACCCTGATCTCATGGCCATCCCGCTGAACGTTTTGATTGTCGAAGATTCGCCGGACGATGCGGAGTTGATGCTGGCGCAACTGCGCCGCGACGGCTTCGCGCCCACCTGCCGGCGCGTGGAGACGGAAGTGGACTTTCTCGCGGAACTGAAGAAGTCGCCGGACATCGTCCTCTCCGATTATGCCATGCCGCAGTTCAACGGTTTGCGCGCGGCGAAGCTCACGTTGGAAAGCGGCCTGAACATTCCCTTCATTCTCATTTCCGGCACGGTCGGGGAAGATTCCGCCGTGGAGGCGATGAAATGCGGCGCGACCGATTATCTGCTCAAGGACCGTGTGGCGCGGCTGGGCAACGCCGTCGCCCGCGCGCTGGAACAAAAGCGGATGCGCGACGAGCGCCGGCAGACGGAGGAGGAATTGCGCTGGAAGAGCACCTTGCTGGAAGCCCAGTTGGAATCCTCGCTGGACGGCATCCTGGTGGTGGACAACCTCGGAAAAAAAGTGCTCCAGAACCGGCGGATGGACGAGATGTGGAAAACTTCCCGGTCGGGCGACAAGGGCAACGCCGATGTCGCGCAGGCCGCGTTCGATCCCGACCAGGAGAAATTTCCCCGGCAGTTCATCGAGAAGGTGGCTTACCTGCAATCCCACCCGGACGAGGCCAGCCATGACGTGATTGAATTGATTGATGGCACCGTCATGGACCGCTATTCCGCGCCTGTCCGCGACCGCGCTGGAAAATACTACGGCCGCATCTGGTCGTTCCGCGACATCACCGAGCGTCGGCGGCTGGAGGCGCAGTTCCGGCAGGCGCAGAAGATGGAATCCATCGGCATGTTGGCCGGCGGCATCGCCCACGATTTCAACAACATTCTCTCCGCCATCATTGGCAACCTTTACCTGGCCAAAATGGATGCGTCGGATCGCCCCGCCGTCTTGGAACATCTCGACAACATCCAGCAGGCCGCCAAGCGCGCGACCGACCTCGTCAACCAGATCCTCACCTTCAGCCGCCAGAACAAACAGGAGCACGAACCGGTCAAGCTGAACCACGTCGTGCTGGAGGCGCTCAAGCTCCTGCGCGCCAGCGTGCCGGCCACCATCAAGATTCAAACCGAGCTGACCGTCACCCCCACCGTGCTGGCCAACACCACCGCCATTCATCAGCTCATCATGAATCTCGGCACCAATGCGTGGCACGCCATGCGGGACAAGCCCGGCACCCTGAAAGTCGAAATGAGCGTCATGGAAGTGGATGTGGATTTCGCCCAAACCAATCCCGACCTGCGCGTGGGCCGGTATGTGCGGTTGTCCGTCAGCGACACCGGCTGCGGCATGGAACCCGCCACGATGGATCGCATCTTCGACCCCTTCTTCACCACCAAGGCCGTGGGCGAAGGCACCGGGCTGGGCCTGGCCGTGGTGCTGGGCATCATGCAAAGCCACGACGGCGCCATCACCGTGTATAGCCAGCCCGGCGAAGGCACCACGTTCCATTCCTATTTCCCCGTCTTGGAAAACGCGGCGACCGCCGCTGAACCCGCTCCCCTGCCCGTTCCGCGCGGCCACGGCGAACACATTTTATTCGTGGACGATGAAGCGGCCCTGGCCCGCGTCGGTGCCAAGATGCTGGAGCGGCTGGGTTACTCCGTGACCATGAAGACCAGCGCGCTGGACGCCCTCGCCGCCGCGCGCGTGCAGCCGTTCCATCTGGCCATCACCGATCTGACCATGCCGGTGATGGACGGCGCCAAACTCGGCGGCCAGTTGCTCCAGCTTCAACCGGGCCTCGCCATCATCCTGACCACCGGTTACAGCGGCGTGATGACCGTCGAGAAAGTGCGCGAACTCGGCTTCCGGGATTTGCTGACCAAGCCCACCACCGCCCGCGCCCTGGGCGAAGCCGTGCATCGCGCGCTGCATCCAACCGCTGCTTGAGGAAACGAGCGAGGCAGATGTTCAACCCACGAACTTGTAGTCGTATGGGGCGCGCATTTCGCGGGTGAGCAGAGGATTGGCGACATCAGAGCCGTCGCCGGTGAAAGTTTCCTTCGCCGGATCCCACTGCAGTTTGCGGCCGGTGCGCAGGGCGATGATGATGAGATGCCCGATGCAGGCGGAACGATGACCGTTTTCCACGCTCGCAATCGGGTCGCGCCGCGAACGCACGCAGTCGAAGAAATTTCCCATGTGGTCGTTGCTCACCTCCAGCTTGACCGCGCTGTCCGGCAGCGGCGTGAGGAGCAGTTGCTTGTCGCTGGCGGTGATTTCGTCGCGGTTCACCCAGATCCAGCCGTCGGTGCCGGTGAATTTCACGCCGTTGCGCTGGCCCTGCTCGTCGAGCACCTGGCCAAAGGGACTGTCGGCGGTCGTGGTCTTGACGATCTGCGTCACGCCGTTCGCCCAAGTGAGCGTGGCCTCGAATTCGCTCGGCGTGGTGTAGCCGTCGGGCAGCGGCGGCGTGACGACGTGCGCCTCCACGCCGACCGGGCCGTCCAGACCGATGCCCCAGCGCGCAATGTCGTTGTGATGTGCGCCCCAGTCGGTGACCGGCCCGCCGGAATAATCAAACCACCAGCGGAACGTCGTGTGGCAGCGCTCGGTGAAGTATTCCGCCGTGGGTGCCTGGCCGAGCCAGAAGTCGTAATTAAATTCCGGCGGCACGGAAACTTTTTTGAAGTGGTTGCCCCGGATGCCGGCGGGCACAAACACGTTTACTTGTTGCAATTTGCCGAGCCGGCCGTTGCGGACCAGTTCGCATGCGAGATGAAATCGTTTGCTGCTGCGCTGTTGCGTGCCGGTTTGGAAAACAATTTTATTCTCGCGCACGGCCTGGATGACATGGCGGCCCTCGTCAATCGTCAGCGTCAGCGGCTTCTCGCCATAAACGTCTTTCTTGGCCTTCGCGGCGGCAATGTTGATGAGCGTGTGCCAATGATCCGGCGTCCCTTGCACGACGGCGTGAACATCATCGCGCTCCAGCAGCTTGCGGAAGTCGCCATATTTCGCGGGCGTCTTGCCATTCTTCGTGAACTTCTGCGCGGCGGCGTCCGCGTGCCTCGCATCCACATCGCACACGGCGATGATGTCGCCGAAGCGCGAGGCGTTTTGCGCGTCGCCGGTGCCCATGCCGCCGCAGCCGATGAGCGCCAGGCCGGGGCGGTCGTTGGGACTGGAAATGTTTTTGGCAACCTCCTGCGCGGCGAGTTCGCGCTGGACAAACCACAGCGGCAAACCGGTGGCGGCGGCGGCGAGCGTGCAGCGTTGCAGAAAGGAACGGCGCGTGACGTGAAATGTTTTCGGCATAACTTTGGGAATGGTGTTGCGGAAGATTACATTTTTGTCCGCGCGTTGTCCATCCCCGGCGGGGCCGGTGTCGCGACTCTTTAATAATGTCCCCCTATGAACTCGCTTAAAATGTCCCCCTTGGGGTGTAGTTGGTGTAGAGCAACGCCCCTACATGGAGATATTATTAATGAGTGGCAAGGCACGGAAATGGTGAACGTGCAAAGCGCCCTTGCCCGGCGCGTTGAAAACTTTCTTCAGCACGTCCGCAAAAATTTCTTCCGGCGAAAGATTGCGCCCGTCCAAATATGTGAAAGCGTTTCGGAAAATATCGTTCCCGTTCGTGTTCAACAAGCCGGTGTTGCCCGACAACAGCCGCGCGATGCGGCGCACCGACTCCGCGTCGCCTTGGACGAACTCCGCCAGAAACAGCAGCACGTCCACCACGTCGGAGGCGTTCTCGCGGTTTTCATTCAGCCGCACAGCGTTCACTTTGCTGCCCACGAGAATCCACAGCGGATGTTCAATCAGAAATGGCCGGAACGCCCGCTCCTCATTTTTGTAGAGCAACACCTGCTGATAAAACGCCAGCAAACAGGCCGTGAGATACAGCCGTCGCGTTTCCTCGTCGCGGTCGTCGGCAAGATTGAGAATCCGGTAATCCTTGCCAAAACCGTCGCGGTAAAAATACTTGTAGGAATAATCAAACAGGACGCACTTGGCGTATTCCTCCGTGAGTTCCGGCTTGTTCGCGGCCTTGAGCGCCTGGCTGAACGTGGCGGAATACTCGAACGAAAAACCTTTTTCACACAGCCGGTCGCGGTTGTTTTTCCACTTGAAACCGCCCGCGCCGCGACGGCCTTCATCCACCAGCACCAGATTGTTGCCCTCGAACGCATCCACCGCGACGGTTTTGTCGC
>OCTA010005215.1_pt1 | contig 11276 bp, 6 predicted proteins | sample 1538991 | NCBI WGS metagenome assembly OCTA01 (sample SAMEA3539302, study PRJEB22396) | soil metagenome | biome: tundra; feature: field; material: soil | place: USA | collected 2010-05 | depth 0.15 m | reverse complement strand
TCGAGGATGAAAGCCGTTCCGGTTAGAAGTTGAACCGCCCGCCGAATTGCACCGTTCGCGTGTTGCCGAAGCTGGTGATGAGGCCAAACGCGCCGTAGTTTCCGGCGGCGAGATTGGCCGGCGTCGGTACGGTTAAGGTCGACGGGTTGTTGAGCTGCGGGTGATTGAATATATTGAACGCCTCAAAGCGAATCTGGAACTCGCTTTCGCCATATATGTGGAAGGCCCTGAAGATGCTCGCGTTGAAGACCGACTGTCCAGGCCCGCGGAAGTTGTTCCGCCTGGTGTTGGGGAGGACCGGAGGTTCGATCTGGGCCGGCGTTTCGGATGCCGTATAAGTCGGCTCGACCACGCTGGCAAAGCTGGCCGGATTGAACCAGGGCCTGCCTTGGGAGATCAGGCTGTTCCCAAACGTCCTGTTGTGGCCGCCTACCTGCACGTAGGGTGCAACCAGTTCTGCGTAGGTTGCGCCAAACCCCGGCGCAAGGTTGCCAAGAGCGTTGCTATTCCCGCTGACTGAGAATGGCGCGCCGCTGAAGTGGCTGAATTGGCCGTTCAACTGGAAGCCGCCGATGATCTGCGCCAGCACACCCTGGTTTGCGATGGCCTGGCCGTAGCCGAATGGCAGGTGGTAGATGCCCCAAATCTGGATGTTGTTTGTGCGGTCGTAGTTGGCCGTCGCCTTATTGAGGTAGTAGTACGCCGGATAATTGAAGGTTGTGCCGGACGCGCCCGAACCGGCGCCGTTCTCCACATAGGCGAAGGCGTGCGACCAGGTGTAGACCACGCCAAAGGATGTATTCCTGCCTGCGTTGTGCGTCAACTGCGCTTGCAACGCGTCGTACATGGAGCTAAAGACAGGCCCGCTGACGTTGACTCCGCCCGAGTTGTAGCAGTTGCTGGTTCCCTTGCAGAACTCCTGGCTGAAGATGGTGTTGTCCTGGAAACCGCCGCTGCATGCTCCAGTCAGCCCAGTGGAAGGATTGTACTGACCGTTGGCCATGCAGGTGGTTGCACCGCTCGGCAGTGGCGCCGCGTTGTAAAAACTGACGCCGGCTTGCTGGCGGACGAAATGATTTCCGACATAGCCGATGTTGGACACGTAATCGTGACCCAGGTCATGCTGCAGAAACAGGTTCCAGCTTTCCAGGTAGCCCCGGCGGAAGTTCTTCGGGACGGTGGTGGTCCCTCCGGAGATGGGCAGTCCGATAAAGCCGCTCGAGTAATTGGGAATTGTCGGCACGGGAATGCCGTAGGTAAGAGGCATGGCCGCGTTTCCGTTCACCGGATCGACCGCGATGGTCCCGGTGCCTGTTCCAGCGTAGTTCGGGTCCAGGTCCCAGGGGAACGAGTCGCGTAAGTAGCGCTCGCTGTCGGGATCTGTTGTGAGGCCGGCGCCCCCGCGCAACACTATCTTGTCGGTGATCCGGTAGGCGATGCCGAGACGCGGAGCAAAGAAGCCTTTGCCCATATTCAGGCCGGCGTTTTCCGGGTTGCCGTTCACGCCGCCGATCTCTACGTTTGCCGTCTGCGGCAGGGTGGGATCGAGGATGGAGGCGCCGGTGTGGTCGCGATAAGCCGCCGGATACAACTCGAAGCGGACGCCATAGTCGACCGTCAGCTTCGGAGTAACCGACCATTGATCTTGTGCATAGGCGCCGAGTTCAGTCCAGCGCATGGCATTGGGGTTGAAGACCTGTTGCGCCTTTTGTATTGCATTTCCCGATCCGTTGTTGGGCAGGCCGAGCAAGAAGTCGGCCAGTGCGTTGTAGGCCGTAACCGGGCATGAGGAGCCGGTACCGCTGCACGTCATGCCGCCCTGGAACACGAAGCCGCCGCGAACATTTTGGACGCCGCCGCCGCTGGTCGGCTGAAAGTGGTTGAGGTCGAAGTGGTAGTAGGTGAAGCCGTACTTGGTTGTGTGCCTGCCCTTGATCCAGCTCAGGTTCACGTCGCCGGTGAACTGGTTGTCGCGGAACAGGAACGGATTGGCGGTATTGGCGTTGCCCAACGAGTTAAAGGTGCTATTAAAGCTGAAGACCGGCTGGCCTACATAGTTTGGCCCGACGCCGTTTGTGCCGGGGATCTTCAATACGTTCAGGCCGTAGTCGCCGGCAGCGATGTCGATTGCCGATTGCGCACCCGTAACCTGGCGCGTGTAGCCGAAGTCGGCGTCCGCCACCAGGTGGGGGGTGATGACATGACTCATGCCCAGGCCCACATTCTGGATGCGGCCCGCTGCTGCGCCGGGCTGGCCGCCGTCAAACGTCCCGCCGCCGGCAGCTCCCAGTTGCTGCGGGTCGGTGACGCTGAACGGCTCGATGCTGTACTTGCCAAAAACCTGGGTGTTCTCGGTGGGAACGTAGGTGATCTTCGCGTCGTTGGTGTTGCGGTTATAGGCCAACGTTCCTGTGCCGTTGTAGTCGTTCGCCATCTGGCTTGAGATCTGGCTGGCGGTGGGGGTCCCGATGGCCTGAGCGAGAGGCGCCAGATTGGCGATCATCGTCGAGGAAGCGAACGCGATGCGCGACGCCGGAATCGTATTCACGTTCGCTCCCGTCTCCGCGTATTCCTGGGTGAAGCTCGGCCGGCATTGATAATTCAGGTAGCCGCTCGTATAGACGAGAGCAGGGCAGGCAGCAGAGGGCGTATACCACTGGCTTGAGGGAACGGTCGGGGCCGGATCGTAGATCGTAGTATTCGAAGCCGCCTCAGAGAAGTTGCCGTTGATCATGTTGGTGTCCGGGATGGTCAGCAGTCCGCTGATCAACTGACGCCGTGTGGTGCGCTCGAAGTTATCGAAGAAGAACAGCTTCTTCTTGCCGGTGAGGACCTTGGGGATGTAAACCGGGCCGCCGATGTTGAACCCGAACTGATCGAAGACGTTCTTAGGAACCGAACCGGTAGGATCCAAGACGTTGGTCAGGGATGCCTGGGTTGCCGTATAGGCCCGCGCGTTGAATGCTGCGTCCTGGTAGTACTCCCACACGGAGCCGTGAAACTGACTGGTTCCGCTCTTGGTGGTGATCTTGATCGATGCGCCGCCCGCCTGGCCCTGCTCGGCGCTAAAAGAGTTGGTGGTAATGCTGACGTTTTCAATCGAATCCGCCGGTGGGACGTAAGCGATCAGGTAAGGCAGCCAGCCGTAGTAGTTGATTGCGCCGTCAATGCGCGTAGTGTTGCCGTTGTACTCGGTGCCATTGACGTTGACGGACTCGGCACGCGACGGATTGGATGCGGTCGAGTTCTGTTCGCCAACCGCCGCGCCGCCAGGAATGAGGGTATACAGGGCTTGGTAGCTACGGCCCTGGCTGGACGTGATCGGCAGTTCGGCGATCTCGGTTTGACTGATCTCCGAGTTGACTTCCCCCGACTCGGTTTGCAGTTCCGGCGCTGCCTCGGTCACCGTGACCTCGGTAGAGACCGTCCCGGTATGCAGCGTAACGTCGACACGCACCTGACGGTTGACTTCGATCTGGATGTCCTTCTGCTGGTACCCCGCGAAGCCTCCGCTCTGTGCAATGGACAAGGTGTAAGAACCCGGCAGCACGTCGAGGACGTTGTAAGCGCCCTGACCGTTGGCCTTCGTGGTCCGGACTTCGCCCGTACCCTGGTTGGTAACCGTGACCGTGATGGCCGGGATCACCGCGCCACTGGCGTCGGTGACGGTCCCTGTGAGCGAACCATAGAGTACCTGGGCATGGGCCATCGGACCTGATACAGCCATTGCACAGAACATCAGTGCCAACGCAATCACCCAATTCAGCTTGTTGGCCTGCTTGCTCGCATTGTCCATCGACATTCGGCTCATCGCTTTCCTCCAAAAGTGGAGCTGCGAGCCCGAACGCTGCCCGGCTCACAACCTCCAACTTACTATTTTTATGTGACGCGAACTTTATCTTTGCCACTTAGGCAATGTCAAGCGGTTTTTGAAGATAAATCTTCTGTTTTGGTATTTCTGCTGGTATTCTCTGTGTTTTGTGGAGAAAAGCGCACCCTCCGTCGATGCGAGAATCGGCCATTCTACGGACTTATCTTCCTTAACTTCGCTTCGCAAACTTATTATTCACGAGGAATTTGGCCCGGCCCCCGGAACGGGGTTGATCCACGATCTGAGCACTCACTGGGGAGGGGCAGACGCCGGACTTCCTGCAGGGTTGGCGTTCTCCGCGGCCGGCTGCAAAACGCTCCAAGAGCGGCCAAGTTCTTCCCAAGGCTGGGACTTATGTCTGATTTTCGCCAGTTGGCAGGGGCCAGCCGGCTATTTCTCAAGGCGATGAGAGTCAGTCGAATCGGAGTCGCGGAACTGGACCCGGCCGCTCCCAGTTGCGGTTGGCCGGCGACTTCAGACTTTCCTGCCCGCGGAACGCTGACTGCTCGATATCCGCTGTTTCCTGGAACCTTCCCTGATTTTTCCGGGCACCGTAGGAATCTCACTGGTTTGCTTCCGGCAGGAGGGTTTGCGTCGCTGGGTTTGCTTTCGGAAGCCAGTGGGTCGACCCCTGGTCGCGGCTGAACGTCGCTTAGGCAACATTGCGCTCCTGCAGGGATGGATTTGCCAGCAGCTACACCGATCCGGGCGAGTATCGTCGGCCGTTGGCGCGCCGTTTGCCAATTCTGTGCAGGATGCCGTAGAGTCGTGGCCAATAAACTTTGGCGCGCGAAGAATGCTGACGGCGACGCGCGTGAGAGGGATAGATTTGCGCGCAATGGCAGATTAAACGCACGGATGGCGCGGCCGAAGGGAACCCTGCCGATGGATGGATTCGATCGACGTTCGTTTCTGAAGACGATGGGGACCGCAAGCCTTTCCTCCGCTTGGCCGGCGGCTGCATTCGGAGCGTCTCCGTTCGCAGGCAGCATGGTGGAGGAGATTGCTGAACCTGCGCAGAGTGTGGATGCCAGGCCGGCCTACTCCGTCAGGTTTTCGGTGGCAGGCATGAGCCACGACCATATCTACGGCATGGTGGATGCGATGATCCGCGGAGGCGGAGTGTTGGTGAGCGTGTACGCCGCAGAGCCTGAGCGCGGAATCGCGTTTCTGAAGCGCTATCCGCAGGCAAAGGAGGCCAAGTCGGAGGACGAGGTCCTGAACGACTCTTCGATCCAGTTGGTGTTGAGTTCGGCGATTCCGAACCAGCGCGCGCCGCTGGGCGTCCGCGTGATGCGGCATGGCAAAGATTATCTGAGCGACAAGCCCGGAGTGACGACGCTGGAGCAGTTGGCTGAGGTGCGAACGACGATCGCCGAAACCAAGCGGACCTTCGCCATCATGTACAGCGAGCGGCTTGAGGTGAAGGCTGCAGTGAAAGCTGGCGAACTGGTGCAGGCAGGGGCGATTGGCAAGGTGATCCAGACGATCAATATTGCGCCGCACCAGATCTATCAAGGGCATGGCGATGCGGGCGGAGGATCGGGCCGGCCCGAGTGGTTCTGGGACCCGGAAGAATATGGAGGAATTCTCACCGACATCGGCTCCCATCAGGTCGACCAGTTTCTGTTCTACACAGGCTCCACGAAGGCGGAGGTGGTGGCATCGCAGGTGGCAAACATTCGCCACAAAGATCACCCAAAATTCCAGGATTTTGGCGACCTGATGTTGCGCGGAAACGCCGGCTTTGGCTACGTGCGGCTGGACTGGTTTACTCCGAATGGGCTGGGAACGTGGGGCGATGGGCGGCTGTTCATCCTGGGGACAGATGGTTATATGGAACTGCGCAAATATGCCGACATCGCAGGACGAAAGGGCGGCAACCACCTGTTCGTGGTGGATGCTAAGGAAGCGCGGTATATCGACTGCAATAACCTGACGCTGCCGTTCGGGCCGCAGTTCATTTCGGACGTCGTGAACCGAACACACACGGCACAGGACCAGCAACAGTGTTTGCTGGCGGCAGAGTTGGTGATCCGCGCGCAGCAGAGCGCAACGCACGCCTACATTCAGGGGTGATGGCATGAATAGGGTGGCAAAGATTTCCAGGCGCAGCTTCGTCAAGACTGCGGCGGGCGCGGCTGCAGCAGTCGGATTTCCGACTATCGTCCCGGCGTCGGTGCTGGGGCAGATGGCTCCAAGCAAGCGAATCAACGTCGGCGCAATCGGGGTAGGACGCATCTCGCGCGTCCACGACCTGCCGGGCATCTGGCAGTACGACGACGCACGGATCATGGCGGTGTGCGATCTGGACGCGAAGCGGGTTGAGGCGGGGAAGGCGCTGATCAACGATACTTACGCGAAGAAGGCAGGCAAGCCTTACGACGGCGTCGCGGGGTACCAAAACTACCACGAGCTTCTGGCAAACAAGGATATCGACGCGGTGGTCATCAGCACGCCCGACCACCAGCACGCGATCGTGGCCTGCGCAGCCGTGAAGGCCGGCAAGGATGTCTACCTGCAGAAGCCGGCGTCGCTGACGATCGCAGAGGGGAGATATCTCAGCAATACGGTGCAGGCGTCGGGCCGGATCCTCGAGATCGGCAGCCAGCAGCGATCGACGGTGCAGTTCCGGTATGCGGCGGAACTGGTGCGCAATGGACGCATTGGAGAATTGCAGCATGTGGAGATCGGACTCCCGGGCGATCCTTCCGGGCCGGACGCGCCCCCGATGCCGGTGCCGAAAAACCTGAACTACGATGCATGGCTGGGATCGACGCCGGAGGTTTACTACACGGAGATGCGCGTGCATCCGCAGAGTGGGTTCGATCGGCCGGGGTGGTTGCGGTGCGAGCAGTTTGGAGCGGGAATGATCACGGGGTGGGGAGCGCACCATGTGGACAGCGCTCACTGGGGGATGAATACCGAGTACACCGGGCCGGTTGAGATATGGGGTACGGCGGAGTTCCCCACGCATGGACTCTGGAACGTCCATGGCAAATTCCTGACCCACGCGATTTATGCAAATGGCGTGACCATGGACATCTCGGGAGACTTTCCCAACGGTATCAAGTTTTACGGCAGTAAAGGCTGGATCTTCGTGACTCGCACCGAGAACGTGACGGCCAGTGACCCCACGAGCGGTGCGCCCGCCAATCCGCGGCTTAAGCAGACAGGCCTGGATGCGAGTGATCCCGCAATTCTTGATTCGGTCATCGGCCCGGATGAGATTCATCTATATGTCAGCAAGGAGCAGCATCGCAACTGGCTCGACTGCATTCGCTCGCGGCAGCAGCCGATTTCTCCGGTGGAGATGGGGCATCGCGCCTGCTCGACCTGCCTGCTGCACCACATTGCAATGAAAGCAAAGCGCAGGCTGCATTGGGATCCGCAGAAAGAGCGATTCATGGGCGATGCTGCGGCCAACGCGCTGCTCTCTCGGCCGCAGCGCGCACCCTACACCTTCGGGCTAGCTTGAGTCCGCACCGGGACTCCATCCGCCCGCGAGAGAGTTTCCTGGCAAACATACGGCGCTACACTCGTCCGTGAGGCCTGCCCAAACCATGACCGTCAACCCAGGCAATGCGATCGCTGCAGAACAGGTTTTCGAGAGCAGCCATTCCATTTACAACGAAGTCGGGACGCATGCGCCCGGACCGGACGGGGCACTGCCGATCACCGCAGAGATGTTGTTGACACAGCCGTCGGGCAATCTCTTCGGGCTTAGCCAGGATGCAGGCATGGGGTGGGAGCCGGCGCGTCTGCTCGACCCTGAATTCCTGATTCTGAGTACCCACGGCGGAATGCGCGCGCACGACGGAACTCCCATTGCGCTTGGCTTCCACACCGGACATTGGGAGGTCGGGCTGCTGGTGGCGGAGGCAGCCCGCGAGCTGCGGAGCCGGCGCGCCATTCCATTTGCCGGCGCGTGCACCGATCCTTGCGACGGCCGAACCCAGGGCACGGACGGGATGCTGGATTCGCTGCCCTACCGCAATGATGCCGCGATGGTCCTGCGGCGCCTGATGCGTTCGCTGCCCACACGGAAGGGCGTGATCGGCGTGGCGACCTGCGACAAGGGACTGCCGGCAATGATGATGGCGCTGGCATCGTCGGGCGAGCTGCCCAGCGTCCTGGTTCCGGGCGGTGTCACTCTGCTTCCTGAAAGCGGCGAGGATGCCGGCAAGGTGCAGTCCATCGGGGCACGGTACGCGCAAGGCCAAATCACGCTTGAGTATGCCGCCGAGATTGGCTGCCGCACCTGCGCCACGCCCGGCGGCGGTTGCCAGTTTCTGGGGACGGCTGCTACGTCGCAGGTAGTGGCCGAGGCACTCGGACTGTCGCTGCCGCACACGGCGCTGGCGCCCTCGGGGCAGGCGATATGGCTCGATGCGGCCGCGCGCTCGGCGCGCGCAATCCTGCGCATGGCTCAACTGGGCTTGGGAACCGGCGACGTGATCACCGACGCCGCGATCCGCAATGCCATGGTGTTGCACGCGGCCTTCGGCGGGTCGACGAACCTGCTGCTGCACCTTCCCGCCATCGCGCACGCGGCCGGACTGCGGCGTCCGTCGGCAGCCGATTGGGCCGCGGTCAATCGGGAGGTTCCCAGGCTCGTGGATGCGCTGCCGAATGGACCGAACAACTTCGCGACCGTTCAGGTCTTCCTCGCCGGCGGGGTGCCGGAGGTGATGCTGCACCTGCGCCTTGCCGGGCTGCTCGATTGCCAAGTGCGAACTGTGACCGGGGAGACACTCGAGGAGAATCTGAACTGGTGGGAGCAGAGCGAGCGACGCAGAGTCTTGAAGCAGAGACTGCGCACGCTGGATGATGTCGACGCCAACGATGTGATTCTTTCGCCCGATCGGGCGCGGGAGCGGGGACTTACGTCGACTATCTGCTTCCCCACCGGCAATCTCGCGCCCGAGGGAGCCGTCATCAAGAGCACCGCCATCGATCCTTCGCTCATCGATGCGAACAATATCTACCGGCATGCCGGACCGGCTCGTGTCTTTGTGACCGAGACAGCTGCGATCGCTGCCATCAAGCGCGGCGAGATCGGCCCTGGGGATGTGCTGGTGCTGATCTGTGGCGGCCCCGCGGGAGCTGGGATGCAGGAGATCTACCAGATCACCGCAGCCCTCAAGAGCCTTGCCTACTGCAAGCAGGTTGCCGTGCTCACCGATGCGCGCTTCAGCGGAGTGTCGACCGGCGCCTGTATCGGCCACATCTCGCCAGAGGCGCTGGCCGGCGGCCCAATCGGCCGCGTGAGGGACGGAGACAAGATCGAGATCGTCATCGACCGGAACCTGCTGCGCGGCGCGGTCGACCTTATCGGGGAAGGAGAAGAGCGATTCTCCCCGCAGCAGGGCGCGGTCCGCCTGGCGGCCCGAAGCCCGCGCGAAGACCTCGCTCCGCATCCCGCCCTGCCGGACGATACACGGCTCTGGGCGGCGCTGGTGCAGGCGAGCGGAGGGGTGTGGGGAGGATGCGTCTATGATGCGGACGCTATCATTGCGCAGCTCGCGCCCGGCAAGAATGCAGAACCCACTCGAGGATCGCCGACGTAGCCAACGGAATCGCATCAGTTCGCAGCAATTGTGGTGCAACGCAATGGACATCGACGCGTGAGGACGCCACATCAGGAGATTGTCTGGATATTCTTCCAATTCCATACCAAGCTGGAATCTGGCATTTGGCCCCATGATTGCTGGAAATTGGTTCGCGGCGGAGACACCGGAAATACCTCCATGCAATATATTCAATGACGGTCGAAGTTAATTGGCGTACAACTCTATTGGGCGTACAATTTCCCTTTCGTATCGAGGCAAGCGTCAAAAAATGTTCGATCTCCGCGGCAGGCGAGCAGTAGTCGTAGGTGGAACATCCGGCATCGGCCGTTCCATATCGCTTGGTTTGGCATGCGCCGGAGCGGACGTCGTCGCAACCTCGCGATCAAAGGGCGCGGTGGATGCTGTCGCCACCGAGATTGAAGAAATTGGCCGGGCCACGCTACGCATTGCCACGGACATCGTGAAACGGTCGTCGTTGCAGGCGCTGCATGACCGAGTCGTGTCGGAACTCGGCGACGTAGACATTCTTGTCAATTCGGCGGGGATCACGAAGCGGGTCTCGACGCTGGAGTGCTCCGAAGAGGACTGGGACGAGATCATGAGCGTCAATCTGAAAGGGACCCTCCACAGTTGCCAGATTTTTGGCCGGTCGATGCTCCTTCGCGGATATGGGCGAATCATCAATATGGCTTCGCTGGCAACCTTTGTCGCGTTCCAGGAGGTTGCGGCCTATGGCGCCAGCAAGGCCGCGGTGGGTGCGCTTACGCGATCGCTTGCGGTGGAATGGGCGCATCGCGGAGTCTGCGTCAATGCGATCGCACCCGGCATCATCCCGACCGGCCTGAATCGCTCCATCATTGAATCCACCCGTGGACAGGAGCAGTTGCTGCGAACGCCAATGGGGCGTTTCGGTACGCCGGACGAGATCGCCGGAGCGGCAGTGTATCTCGCCTCCGACGAAAGTTCCTTCACGACGGGGCAGATTCTAGTCGTGGACGGCGGATACCTAGCCAGCGGCGTAAATCAATAGCCCCAGCGGAGCACGTGTCCGGCTTGACAGGCCATTCCGATCAGAATAAAGTTCGTGTCGACAAGAAAATGAGGCAGGATGGAAATAGAACGCGCGGCGCGCCTCCGCCTCATATCTGTGATGCCATGAAGCGTTGCCCACGGACGCGCGCCGCTTCTTTTTTCATCTGGCTGGGAGCGCCTGGAGGTCGATAATTTCTCATGAACGCTAAACGCCTGGCCCTTCTCATTGTTTTTCTCGGCGCGATGCCGGCTCTGCTGATGGCGCAGGCCAACGGGCCGCTGCCTTACCAGGACACCCACCTTTCGACCGAGCAGCGTGTCGACGATCTGGTGTCGCGGATGACCCTGGAAGAGAAGACGTCGCAAATGATCAACACCTCCGCGGCAATCCCGCGGCTGGGCGTGCCCGCGTACGACTGGTGGAGCGAGGGATTGCACGGAGTGGCGCGCTCCGGATACGCCACGCTGTTTCCACAGGCGATTGGAATGGCGGCGACATGGGACACCGGACTGGTGGGACGCGAGTCCACGGCGATCTCCATCGAGGCCCGCGCCAAGTACAACGAGGCCGTTCGCCACGATATTCACTCGATCTACTATGGATTGACCATCTGGTCGCCGAACATCAACATCTTTCGCGATCCGCGCTGGGGACGCGGGCAGGAGACGTACGGAGAGGACCCGTTCCTCACCAGCCGTTTGGGCGTCTCCTTCGTGGAGGGTCTGCAGGGAGACAATCCCAACTACTTCAGGAGATCGGAAGAGCACACGTCTGAACTCCAGTCACTGACCAATCTCGT
>OCTA010005214.1_pt1 | contig 11276 bp, 13 predicted proteins | sample 1538991 | NCBI WGS metagenome assembly OCTA01 (sample SAMEA3539302, study PRJEB22396) | soil metagenome | biome: tundra; feature: field; material: soil | place: USA | collected 2010-05 | depth 0.15 m | reverse complement strand
CGGATCACGACTACCTGCTTGAGGGCGGCGTGTTCACCCCGGACCTGATCGAGACCTGGCTGGACTACAAGCGGTCCAACGAGCTCGACCCCATCAGGCTCCGCCCGACGCCGCACGAGTTCGAGATGTACTACGACTGCTGACCAGTGGACCGCGTCTCACCTGGGGCGCGGTCACTGAGCACTCTCCCTGTTCCGGATCTGTTCCGCCCGGGCCGCCAGCACGACGTCAACGGCGGCCCGGGAGCAGTGAAGGCAGTCACGCCGGGGCGCGAGGCCATCGCTGCCGCCCAGGTCAATGGGTGGTGCCGGTGGCCTCGCGCGTCGTGCCATGCTGTCAGGAACGGATCCACACGGCAGCCGGGGCGGGGATGAACCACGACGACCAGATAACCATCGCGAGTCTTAACATGCACGGCGGGCTGGACCGCCGTGGCCAGCCGTTCGATGTCGAGGCGGCGTGCCACCACCTGAAGGCCGACGTCATCACCGTGCAGGAGGCGTGGCTCCAGAACGGCCAGCCGGACCCACTGGCCGCCCCGGCCAGCGCCCTCGGTGCCCAGGTGAAGCGGGCCAGCCTCGCTGTCGATACCACCCTGGTCAGTCTCGGCGTCGGTCCCGGCACCGAGCCGGGCACCTGGGGCCTCGCGGTGCTGACGGTCCTGCCTGTGACCGGGTACCACGTCGTGGGACTGGGGCGGGCTCCCGGGGACCCACACCACCGCGCCGCACAGGTCGTCACGGTCGCCGTGCCGGGCGGGAAGCCGCTGTGCGTGGTCAACACCCATCTCACCCACCGGTACAGCAGCCCGGTCCAGCTTCGGCGGCTGCTCAGGCATCTGGCCGGCGGCACGGACCCCACCGTGATCGTCGGTGATCTGAACATGCCCCGCGCGGCCACCTGGGCCGTGGTTGGCTACTCCCGCGTGGTACGCGGCCGGACCTATCCGGCGCACCGGCCGCTCGTGCAGCTTGACCATGTGCTCGCCGGTCGCCGGGTCACCGGCCTCGATGGCGAGGTTCTCGACCCGGTCGGCTCGGACCACCTGCCGATCCGGGCCCAGCTCACCGTCGGCTGAACTCGGCAATCGTGCCGACACGTCCAACAAGCGTGCCACCAAGCGGGTGCAACTCGCGCAGGCCACGAGCCCACAGTGCGCCGCCCTAGCTTGGTCGGCTCCTGGACGACGTCGGCGCCGCTGGCCTGCAGCCGTGCGAAGACGCCTTGATGACCGATCAGTCTTCGGGAAGAGCAGCAAAAGCCTTCTTTGTTTTTCTATACCACCCCATTCCTGATACGGGATGTTTCCACCTATCCTGCATGCTCTTCAGGGCGCTTTTGTGCGTTTCATCACCCTTTGCGACCATTTCTTTTAGATGGTTATCTTGCGCTTTTATAACCTCATCAGCCTTATTTCCATGGAATGGGGCATCACATGGTCCACCCATTTGTTTACATGTCATTGTTTTCATATTTATCACCTGCTTTTAGTAGTGTATCGGCCGGGATGCAGCACGGTTCCCTGGGTGGAAGAGCCGGTCATGGTCACCTCCGGAAGTCGTGGGTCACATCGACCTGGTTGATGTTCATGGCGGTCACTCTAGCTGCGGCTCGGTGACCGGCGCTTCTCGATTCCTGATCGGTTTGGTCACCGACATGTGCGCCCGCATCCAGCCAGGCCCCGCCTCATGAATCGGACCGGACTCGGCCGGGCTCGCGGTAGTCCCACGTGGCGCATATCTCGGCAAGTTCAGGGGAGATCTCGCCGCTTCGCGGCGGCGGCGTGGCGGCCTGGATCCGGCCGGAGCGGATGTTGGCGGAATTGTCGCCGAGGCCGACCCCGAACCGGGCCTCCGCGAACTGGCCGTAGTCCAGCATGGCCGGCTCGAACTCTAAGTCGAGATAGCTGCACAGCCCGCCGATGACCGTTTCCGGGGCGGCGGTCAGGTCCTCGTAGCGGACGGTGTGACCGGGGAGCGCACGGCGTGCCTCCTCGACCCTGGTCATGTACCTGAGCGCATTTCCGAAGACCTCGTCGAGGCTGCCGGAGCTGCCGGGGTGCCATGCGGGGTCCCATGAGGCGCGCAGGGACGCGACCACGGCGGCCGGGTGGCGCAGCAGGAAGATGAACCGGGCGTCGGGCCAGCAGTCGGCGATCCGCGCCCAGAGCAGAACGTTGCTGGGAGTCTTGACCACGATGACGGGCTTTCCGCTGCGCGCCAGGGCATCGGCCAGCACACGGTCCCACAACATGTGGTCCAGCTCTTCCTTGGTCAGGTAGAGCGCTTTCAAGGATGTCTGGATCCACCGCGTCTCCGCGCGCGCTTCCAAGTGCGCCAAGGGAAGCTCCGGCGGCGCGTAGAGCTGCGAATGGCTGCCGAGGATGACTCTCAGCAAGGTTGACCCGGACCGGGCGGCGGACAAGATGAACACCGGCGCGGTCAGCATACGCTCGCCGCTCGGCAACGGAAGCTGCCACGCCCGGTGACCTGGCGGACGTGCCAAGTGATAGCCGATTGTGTGCGCGAGCAGTGCGTTTACTGATCCCCGCCATCCCATAGGGCAGGACTTTACTTCTCTGAGCTAACTTTCACCGGCAGCACGCTTCACTTCCGGGGGAATCTTGGGCCCAGACGAGAAAGCCTTCATCCATAATGGGGGCAAATCCCATTGGATCGGATGCGGGCGGGGTGCAGGCGATCACGATGTCAGTGGAACCCGGGCTGGGCGAGCCACCGCTGGGTGAGCGACCGCTGGCCGTGGACGTGCACGGCCTGACCAAGTCCTATTCGGGCCAGCCAGCGGTGCGGGGCATCGACCTGGCGATCCGCCAGGGTGAGATCTTCGCGCTGCTGGGCCCGAACGGGGCGGGCAAGACCACCACCGTCGAGATCCTCGAGGGTTACCGGGCCAGGGACAGCGGTGAGGTCAGCGTCCTGGGCGAGGATCCCGGCCACCATCGCGGCCGGCTGAAGAGCCGTATCGGCATCGTCTTGCAGTCCACCGGGGTGGACCGCTACCTCACCGTGGCCGAGACGGTCACCATGTTCGCCGGCTACTACCCGCACCCCCGGCCGGTGGACGAGGTGATCCACCTGGTCGGCCTCGACGCCAAGCGCAACGAGCGGGTGCTCAAGCTCTCCGGCGGCCAGCAGCGGCGCCTCGACGTCGCGATCGCCCTGGCCGGCGATCCTGAACTGCTCTTCCTCGACGAGCCGACCACCGGGTTCGACCCTTCGGCCCGGCACGAGGCGTGGGAGGTGGTCAAGAACCTGGCGTCGCTCGGCAAGACGGTGCTGCTCACCACGCACTACATGGACGAGGCGCAGTACCTGGCGGACCGGGTCGCGGTGATCGCGGCGGGCCGGATCGTGGCCGAGGGCCCGCCTGCCACGCTCGGCGGCCGTGACATGGCCGGGGCGCGGATCCGCTACCGCCGACCGGATGGCGCCACGCTCCCTGCCGGGCTGGCCGGCCACGCCGCGCCGGACGGCTTTACCGAGGTCACCACCGAGGACGTGGTCGAGGTGCTGAACCGGCTCACTGGCTGGGCGATCGACCACGGGGTCAGCCTTGACGGGCTGGAAGTGACCAGGCCGTCGCTGGAGGACATCTACCTCTCCCTGACGGGCACACCGGCCGGCGATGGCGGCGGCGAGCCCGCCCCCGCACCGAGCCACCGCCCTTTCAAGATCGGCAATTGGCTTAACCGGCACGGAGAACTCTGAAAGGAGGCAGGGCATGAACGCGGCGACGCTGACTCTCTCGCAGGTCCGTTATGTCAATAAGACATTCTGGCGCAACCCGGCCTCGGCGTTCTTCATCTTCGCGTTCCCGCTCATGTTCCTGGTGATCTTCACGGCGCTGCTCGGTGGCGGCACGGTCCACCTCGGCGCGCGGCCGGTGAGTCAGGGCACCTATTACGTGGCCGCGATGGCGTCCTTCGGGGTCATCACCTCGTGCTTCAACAACATCGCGATGGCCGTGTCGTTCCAGCGGGACAGCGGCGTGCTCAAGCGGACCAACGGGACACCGCTGCCTGCCGCGACGTTCCTTGGCTCCCGGATGCTGCACGCGCTCCTCGTCGCCGTGCTGCTGGTGGCGATCACCGCAGCGTTCGGCCGCGCCGCCTACAGCGCCGATATCCCGACCGGGATCACGCTGCTGCGGTTCCTGGTCATGCTCGCCGTCGGCGCGGCCGCGTTCTGCGCGCTCGGGTTCGCGGTCACGGCGGTCATCCCGAACGCCGACGCCTCGGCTCCCATCGTCAACGCGATCATCCTGCCGCTGCTGTTCCTGTCTGGGATCTTCATCCCGTTCCGCAACAACACGCCGTCGTGGGTCCTGTGGATCGCCCGGATCTTCCCGGTCAAGCACTTCCTCGACGGGATGCAGGCCGGGTTCATCGGCACCCCGTTTCACTGGACCGACGTCCTGGTCGTAGCCGCCTGGGGGCTGGGCGGGCTGCTCTTCTCGATCCGCTTCTTCAGCTGGGAACCGCGGACCGGGTAACGCACCCGGCCAGCGGATGTCACAGCCAGCCTGGCTATCCCGTCGTTACGGGTAGGAGGTGGCGACAATGCCGCACATAGCTCTCCCGGACCGTCCTGACGGTGTGCTCCGCCGGCTCGCCTGGTGGTATTCACGGCGCACCTTCGGCGAGGTGGTGGACCCGGTGCGGGCTGCCGCACGGCATTCCGGCGTGCTGGTGGCCATGGGCGCGCTGGAGATGGCGGCCGGCCGGGGATGGCGCCGGCTTGACCCGCACCTGCGCTCACTGGTTGTGCAGGCGGTGGCCGGCCGGATCGGCTGTTCCTGGTGCATGGACTTCGGCTACTACGAGGGAATCCAGCAGGGAGTGGACCCGCGCAAGGTGCGCGACGTGCCGCGCTGGCGCGAATCCGACGTCCACGACGAGCGGGAACGGTCCGTCCTGGAGTTCGCGGAAGCGGCCACGGCTACCCCGGCCGAGATACCTGAGGATCTCGTGGCGCGGCTGCACGGGCTGCTGTCCGACGAGGAGATCACCGAACTCGCCGCCTGGGTCGCGCTGGAAAACTTGCGGTCGCGGTTCAATGCCGGACTCGGGCTGACCAGCCAGGGCTTCGCCGACCGCTGCGAGGCCGGGGCCGCCGCCCGGGCCGGCTGACCAGTGGGTGACGACGAGATTTTCCTGCAGCTCCGCCCGAAGCTGTTCGGGCTGGCGTACCGGATGCTCGGCACCGCGGCCGACGCTGAGGACGTGCTCCAGGAGGCGTACCTGCGCTGGCGGCAGCGGGCGCGGGCCGACGTGCGCGCACCGCAGTCGTTCCTGGCCACGGTGGTGGTCCGGCTCTGCCTGGATTCCCTGGGCAGCGCCCGGGCCCGCCGGGAACGCTACGTCGGCCCCTGGCTGCCCGAGCCGCTCCTGGTGGACGAGGCCGACCCGGCCGATGCCGCCGAGCTGGCGGACTCCCTGTCGCTGGCGTTTCTGGTGCTGCTGGAGGAACTCAGCCCAGCTGAGCGGGCGGCGTTCCTGCTGCACGACGTCTTCGACTACGGCTACCCCGAGCTAGCCGACATTCTCGCCCGGAAGGCTCCGGCCTGCCGTCAGCTGGTGGCCCGCGCCCGGCGGCACCTGGAGGCCCGCCGCCGCCGGTTCGACTCGGATCGGCGGAGTGCCGCGCAGCTCACCGAGCAGTTCGTGGCCGCCTGCGTCAGCGGCGACATCGACGCCCTGGCCGGAATGCTGGCCGACGACGTCGTGGTCTGGGCCGACGGAGGCGGCCAGGTCAAATCCGCGCTCCGGCCCATCATCGGCCCGGCCAAGGCAGCCCGCTTCCTGGCTGCGGTCGCCCAGGCCATCCCGACCGGGGCCGAGGTGCGGCACGTCCTGCTCAACGGACAGTCAGGGCTGGTCATCGTGCAAGCTGGCGTGGCCGTCAACGCGATCGTGCTGGACGTCGCCGACGGCCGGATCAGCGGTGTCCGGATCGTCGCGAGCCCGGACAAACTCCGCGCAGTGAACAAAGCCCTGGCCGGACGGTAGCTCGCAAGGTCAGGAATCCTGGCGCCTCGCGAGCTTCTTTCGCGCTGCTGCGAACGCGGCAGCGTAGTCTTCGCGGCTCTCGCCGTAGATCCCGGCCTCTACGCCAAGGTCAAGGCGAGCGGCGGCATCCCCGCCAGCGGGATCAAGCTCCGCGAGGAGATCACCGCGCTGAAAGCCAAGATCAGGGACCTGCGGCAGGAACACGATGACTACCGCGCGGAGAGCGAGACGTTCGCGCGGGCTGTGCACGTGCTCGCCGTCGAGAACGACAACCTTCGCAAAGGAACTGGATAAGCGCCGTTCGTCCGCCGTCACCACGTTGCCGTCGCAGCGCTGAGCCACGAGATACCTGAAGTATCCGGACCACGGCGTGTTCTCCGGTATCCACAGGTGACGGGCGTCTACGGCACTGGATGCAGCCAACGTCTCAACGCGTGAGGCCGCCCAGCTCATGCACCTGTCCCACCAGCGCGTCCAGCAGCTCAGGCGGCGCGGCGTGGGCACCCCCGGTAGGACGTGAGCTGTGGCACGAGAGAGGACACCCTCAGGCCAGGTCGAACTCGCCGTCGTGGACACCTGCGGTGAAGGCGCTCCACTCGTCCGCCGCGAAGATCAGCGCGAGGCCATCCGGGTTCTTGCTGTCGCGCAGAGCGATGACGTGATCGCTGCCGGGCCGGAGGCAGGGTGAGTTGCCGGTTCAGGTTATCGGCGGGCCTTCGCCCATTGCGCGGCGTCGGCTACCAGCGCAGGAAGTTCGGCGGGGGTGTCCAGCCCGGCGACGTTGGCGGCCGGCACCCATTTGGCTCCGGCGACCTCCTCCAGCTGGGCGGTGAGGTCGGTGGATGTGGCCCGCAGGACGTAGACCAGGTCGATATGCCGGTGAACCCCGACGCTGGAGTCGGTAACCTGCATTTCCAGGATCATGTATGGCGAGGCGTGCACCGTGACGGCCGGATGAGCGAACAGCGGATCGCTGATCACCTCGGCCCGCACGCCGGTTTCCTCGAAGACTTCGCGCAGCGCAGCCTGCGCCGGGTCCTCGTCCGGGTCGACGTGACCGCCGGGGTAGAGCCACTGGCCGAGTTTGTTGTGGTGGACGAGCAGCACCCGTCCGGTGTCGTCGAAGACGATCGCAGAGGCGGTGAAGTGCCGGATGCCGGTCATGGACGCTGCCTTTCGGCGTGGCTGGCGGACAGGGTCCGGATGCGGCCCGCGACCCACTGTAATGCTGCCTGCGGCATTCCCGGGTGAACGGGAATCTGAAGCGTCGCCGCGGCCAGGGCCTCGGCGTTCGGGCAGGCGGTGGCGTATGGGGCGAAGATCGGCCGGTGGTAAAGCGGCTGGTAGCCGTAGCGGACCGAGTCCGGGGGCAGCCCGGCGCAGGCGAACCCGCCTGCGAACGATTCCGCCGAATCCTCGGCGGTCAAAACCAGGTTGTAGTAGTTCGGTGTGTCCGTCTGGCCGTAGCCGAGTTCGGCGAGCGTGCCGCCTTCGGGCAGGGCGCTGAGGAGCTGGGCAGCGTTGGCGCGGCGGGATTGGAGCTGCCGCTGCAGGCCGCGCAGCCGGCGCAGCCCGATCGCGGCGAGAGGGCCGGCGAGTTTGTAGTTCACGCCGTGGACATGGCCTTTGAGGTGCCCGAGGTGGGTGTAGAAGTCGATGCGCTCGGCGAGCTCCTCATCGTCGGTGAGTATGAACCCACCCTCGCCGGTGGCGAGTAGCTTGCGGTCGTGGGTGGAAAAGCACCCAGCCCGGTGAATTGTGCCGGCATACCGGCCGCGGATTTTTGTGCCGTGGGCCTGGCAGGCGTCCTCGATGATCGGGACACCGGCCGCCGCCAGCAGCGGGGCCGCCGCGGCGTCGTCGGCCGGGTAGCCCCACAATGGCAGCGTGATCGCGGCCTTCGTCCTGGACGTGAGCTTGGCGGACACGTCGGCGGGGTCCAGGGCAAGGGACCGGGGTGCAGTATCCACGATGACCGGGACAGCGCCGCAGGTCAGGATCGGCATCGCGGTGGGCAGCGGTGCGGTCGCCGGGACTATCACCTCATCCCCGGCGCGGACGTCCAGGGCGATGAGGGTGGCGTGCAGAGCCGAGGTACCGGAGTTGACCGCCACCGCGCGTGCGGCCCCGAACCATCCGGCCAGTGCCAGCTCGTAGATTTCCAGGACGGGCGCGCCGCCGGACAGCCGGCCGTCGGCGAGCACGCCGGTGATCTCGTCGAGTTCCCCGCACGCGGGCGGGGTGTAGCGGTCATCGACCGGGTGGACAGTGTCGAAGCGGATGTCAGGTGTCATAGGTCAGCACCACCTTGATCGTGTCTTGCGGGGTGTCGGTGATCAGCGCGTATGCGTCGGCGGCCCGGCCGAATGGCACCCTGTGGGTGATCAGGCCGTCGGTGCGCACGGCCCCTGCTGTGATCAGCTGCCGGGCCGCGGTGCTGAGCCGGTCCAGGGTCCACCGCGGATATGTGCGCTGCGGGCAGCCGTTGACCGTCATGGACGAGATGAGGGTGATGCGGTTGCGGTGGTATTCCTCGCCGAGCCGCAGACCTGGCTGGTCACCGTGGTAGGAGGCGACGGTGGCGACCCTGCCCCCGATACGCAGGCAGCGGATCGCCTCGTGCAGGCCCGCATACGACCCGGACGCCTCGATGGCCGCGTCCGCGCCGGCCGGGCCGGTCAGCTCGCGTACCCGGGCGGCGACGTCCGTACCATCGCTGGCCACGATCGCGTGCACGCCGAGGTTTCCGGCGGCCTGCACCCGCAGCGGGTACCGGTCCACGCCGATCACCTGGGCGCCGGCGTGGCGGGCCTGCTGCACGGCGAGCAGGCCCACTGTGCCCAGCCCCACGATCACCACGGTCTCACCGACCGCCAGCCCGGCGTCGTGGACGCCGCCGAGCGCGACCCGGGCCAGGATGAAGAACACCGCCTGCTCCGGGTCGGTCCCGGCCTGCAGGAGCCCAGCCGCCGCGGTTGTCTCCGCGAGTAAATGCCCGTCAGCGTGCGGGCCGTCGACCGCGATCAGGTCACCGACGCGCACGCCGGTCACAGCGGGACCGATTTCGGCTATCCGGCCGACCGACTCGTAGCCAGGGGCGACCGGGTAATCGCGGCCGGGCCCGTCGAGGTAGACACGCCGCTGCGGATCCCAGGTACGGTGCAGCGCGGCAGCCGACCCGTGCAGCCATGCGATCTCGGTGCCGTGGCTGATCCCGGATACCACGGTGCGGGCGTAGACGTCGTGCTCACCCAGCGGAGGGAGCCGCTCTTCGATCAGCTCGACGGCGCCGGGTGCGGTGATCAGCAGCCGTCGGCACGCCGGCCCGGCCGTGACCATCGCACCGGCTGCGTCGGGCGCAGGTTGTCTCATCGCAACTCCTCAGGGATCGGGAGCTGGCGCACCCGGGTGGCCAGCTCGGATAGGTGACGTTCGTCGAAGGTGTCGAACGTGGTGGTGCTCACACGGATTAGCGGCCCTGGCCACTGGGCGTAGGCGTTCTCGAACGCCGCGGACAGCGCCGCGAGCTGCGCGGCGGTGACGCTGGCCTCCATGTCCCGGCCGCGCCGGCATATCCGGCCGCGCAGCGTAGAGGCCGGTGCGGACAGGCCGATCACCAGATCCGGGGCGGGCAGGCTGGCGGCCCAGATGCCGACCGTCGCGGCGACCCTGGCCGCGTTGCCCGGGTCGAGCGTGGTCGCCGCGAAGATCGGCTGCTTGAGCAGTGCCCAGTCGGAGACCACGCCGCGACCGGCCGCGAGCAGCCCCGCGATGTGGTGCAGTTGCGCGATGCGCAGCGCGAAGAACGTCAGCTCCGCCCGCAGCGCCAGTTCGGTATCTCCCTGCTCGCCGCTGAGCAATTGCGAAAGGAACGGGTTGGCCTCGAACGGGTCGAACATGGCCTGCGCGCCCAGGACCAGCGCGAGCCGTGTGGCCAGGGCGGTCTTACCCGCGCCGGTCGGTCCCTCTACGGCGACGAAGATCGCGTTCATCAACGGCCGCCCTGCGGGCCGCTTTCCGCATGGCGGTCAACCGGTAATCGGCAGAAGCCCGTAATTTCCAGCTCCAGGGATGAGGGAATACCGGCCAGGCGTGACTGGCTCGCCGCGGACTGCGGCAGGACGCCTGTTGTGGTGATGGCCATTCGTAGCGCTCCGGTCTTTGGCTTGGTCCTCCTCTGTTCATGGGTCACGATTATTGTTAGGGCGGTGCACGGCATCGCCTGATCGAGCGGCGTGTTCGCCTGGTTGTGGTCATTGCAGTTCCGCCCATACGACTTTCCCGCCCGTATCCTGCGGGAAGTACCAGTCCCATCTGTCGCTGATGGTTTCCACCAGCAGCAGACCCCGGCCGCTCTCAGCGTCTCCGCTTATGTTCACGCGCGCGGGTTCCCGTGGGCTGGCATCCCATACGAGAATCAGGACCCGCGTCTTATCCGCCAGCAGCCACAGCCGCACTGGGGTGATCCGCTCCATGGTGCGTGTTGCTTGCATCGCATTAGTAACTAGCTCGGAAACCAGGAGTTCGACGCTTTCACTAAAGCGGCGGAATCCCCATTCCCACAACGGTCTCCTCGCCGGGCTCTTTATCGGTTCCGGAGTTCATGTACATTCCGCCAGAGCGGCCAGATCGGTTTCGCGCCTCGCTCACGAGGGGACGGTACCAGCCTGATACGGGCCAGCGGCGCTACAGGACCGTGCCCGTTGAGTGCCCGGTGGGGGCGACGGTTAGGCTCGGGTACCCCAACGGCGCGATCGTGCCGGTCGACGGCCGGGTTGCCGTCTGAATCCCGCGAGTAGGGCATGTCCCAGGAGCTGAAGGCATGACAATTCCGATCCCCGATGACGTCCGGGAACTTCTCGAGGCCCCCAACTATGTCCACCTCTCAACCCTGCGTGCCGACGGCTCGCCGCGTAACTGGGTCGTGTGGGTAGGACTCGAGGACGACCACATCCTCGTCTGCACCTCCGACGCGATCTGGAAGGCCAGGGACATGCGCCGCGATCCCCGCGTCGGATTGTCGCTTACCGACATTGCCAACCCCTACCGCATGGCAGCGATCCAGGGACGAGTCGTGGAAGTACGTTCTGACGAGGGCAACCGCTACATGGACCCGATCTCAGTCAAGTACACCGGCGCGCCGTTCCCGAATCGCGGACCGGATCCCGTCTGTTTCGTGATCGCTGTCGAGAAGGCTGCACAGCAGACCCTCAGCTTCGTCCACAGTCCGGGTGACTGACCGACACCG
>OCTA010005212.1_pt1 | contig 11278 bp, 9 predicted proteins | sample 1538991 | NCBI WGS metagenome assembly OCTA01 (sample SAMEA3539302, study PRJEB22396) | soil metagenome | biome: tundra; feature: field; material: soil | place: USA | collected 2010-05 | depth 0.15 m | reverse complement strand
GCGCGCCCCCGGCTGGTTGCGGGTTGAACCACCCGCGGGGATCTTCGATTATCGAATCAGCCTCGGCTGGTCCCCAGGTGTTCTGATCGTATTCATAGACGCGCGTCACGTCACCGAGCACCGGCTCGACAATTCTCCATTGGGCTTCAATGGCATCCTCGCGCGCGAAAAGGGACTGGTCGCCGCGTAGGGCGTCTCCCAACAGGCGTTCGTACGGTGTCATTTCGTCCGGGCTTTGATGCCTCGCGATCAACTCCACATCTTCCCCCTCCATCCGCTCGCCGGGAAGCTTTAGTCGCATGCCGAATGCAATCACAACCTCCGGGCTCAAGCGCAAGCGAATGCGATTCGGCAACCCGCGCGCTTTCTCCACAAATGTCTCGCGCGGTGGACGCTTCAAGTTGACGATGACCTCGGTGACGGTGACGGGCAGGCACTTGCCGGCCCGGATATAGAACGGCACGCCGGCCCACCGCCAGGTGTCGACGAAAAGCCTTATGGCGGCAAAGGTTTCCACTTTTGAATCCGGCGCGACACCTTGTTCCTCGCGGTAACCTTTGAATTGGCCTCGCACAATATCGGCGGTGGCCAGCGGCCGCACCGCTTTGAGGATGCGCGCTTTTTCATCGCGAATCGGATCGCATTCTTCCCCAGTCGGCGGATCCATCGCAAGAGTCGCGAGCACTTGGAAAAGATGATTCTGAATCACATCGCGGATGGCGCCTGCTTCTTCATAGAACTGCCCGCGTCCTTCGACGCCGAAATTCTCCGCCATGTTGATTTGTACGGAACGGACGTAAGTGCGATTCCACAAGGGTTCGAGAAATAGATTGGCGAACCGCGTATAAAGAATGTTCTGGACAGGTTCCTTACCTAAGAAGTGGTCAATCCTGAAGATGGCTGATTCGGGAAAGAACTGATCCAGAATGCCGTGTAGTTCCCGCGCCGACGCGAGATCGCGCCCGAACGGCTTCTCCACCACCACGCGTGCGTCGGTGGCGCAGCCCGAGTGCGCCAGCCCTTCCGCTACCGCGGCGAACATGCTGGGCGGGATTGCGAGGTAATGCAACGGCCGGCAAGCTGGTCCCAGGATCTGGCGTAACTTCGTGTAAGTCTCGGGCTCCCGGTAGTCGCAGTCCACGTACTGAAGTAAAGATGACAACTTCGCGAACGCGGCCTCGTCCAAGCCGCCGTGCTGCGTGACACTGTCGCGTGCACGAGCCTTGAGCTGATCCAGGTTCCAGCCCGCCTTAGCGACACCAACGATGGGGATGTTAAGATTGTGCCGTTTCACCAGCGCCTGAAGCGCCGGGAAAATCTGCTTGTAAGCGAGATCGCCGGTTGCACCGAAGAACACGAGGGCATCGGAATTTGAATCAGCGGCCATTACGACTCCGCAGGCTCGCCGTGCGACCGGACGAACTCCAGGATGTCGTAACGCCGGGCTTCCCTGCCCGGGAAAAAGCTGTTGATTGCATCCTGGTCCGTCTTGAATACCTCGAATACCGCTGCCAGCTTGGCTCCCAACACCGCTTCTATATGCAACGGCTTCAAGTTAACCAGCGCCAAGCCTCCCCCGGCCTTCTGAAGCTTCGCTAAGGCGAACAGCAGCGTACCCAATCCGGTAGTGTCAATTTCTCCCACGTCTTTGAGATTCAATACTACGCGGATCTGTTTCGCTTTTACCAGTCTGTCCAGTTCACTTCGGAAATGCGCATCTCCTGGTCCAAACGTGAGATGTCCTTTCAGATCGATAATCGCAATTCCTTCCTGCTCGCGCTGGACAATTTCAAGCGCCACGATTCAGATCTTCCGATCCTGCTTCTGCTGATCTTCCAAGCAGTATGGAGTCCAAGGGACAGCTTCCAGCCGCGCGGGTTCAATCGGGCGCCCGCACACAGTGCAGGTTCCGAAGGCGCCGTCTTGGATACGGCGCAGCGCGTCCCGCACTTGTTCCAGTGTGTGCGACAGCAAGGTGCCTTCCTCGAAAGATTCCGCCGTCCCTTGCGAGGCGGTTGCCTCGTCAATAGAATCCCGGACTTCAGCTTCTCCCGAAACGCGCCCTTCGCCTTCCAATCCCGCGAGAGTTGATTCGAGTTCACGCTCTTTATCGCGCAGCCGCTTTTCAAAGTGTTGGGTATTCATGCTCGTCAAACTATAGAATGTACCATCTGGGTGTCCTTGAAGTTCATGTAAGAATTCAGAAAGTGGGGCGGTCCCCCTGGACCGCGGCCGACGCCCCCGTCGGCTTGCTGTTTGTTAATCGATCACAGAGCCGGACTTGGGAGTCCGGCGCGGACGAGGGCGTCCGCCCCACGTCTACGAGTGGACCCGGCAGGGGCCGAGTGATCAGAACAGCTCCACGTTGTCGCCCAGGCCGCCGTCGGCGAGAGCGACCTTCGACACCTCAATTGGCGTAACCGCGGCGATGGCCGAGCCCCGCATCACAGACTCGTGAACGTCGCGCTCTTTCTGCATGGTGTAATGTTGGGCAAGCCGCCCCAACTGGTCCGTCTGATCGGGATCAAGAAGTGCTAGAGGCCCTGCCCCGGCTTGCGCACCCATCCGTTCGAGTTCGCCAAGAGCACGGCCGACCACTTCGGCAACCAGTGCGCCCGCCGAGAAACCGCTGCGAACCGCGCCGATGTCCTGGGCGAGCCCGGCGCTTAAGGCCGCGATCTGATTAACCCGGCCAAGGCTCGTCTCGTTCGACGAATGCAATTCCACCACCGTATTCTTCATTTTTTCAATGACGTCTTCGGTGCCCGAATTTGCGCCAGAGGCTGCCTGGCCGGAACCGCCGGATACGCAGCTGGATGCGGTCGTCATCTGGTGGAGTGTCTCAGCTACGCCTTCGGTATTCGTGTTGGAATCAAGAGCCAGACCCCGCATGACTCCGGCAATGACGTTGAGGGCATCCCCCGTGGCTCCAATGTGAGTGGCCTGGATGGTGGCGTTAGTGGCTATCCGTTGGATTCGAATTTCAATTCCACGGATCTCGGCAACCGAGCCCTGCATGCCTGCAATGATTTCCTCGAGTTTTTGAGCGGTGGACTGCATGTCCGCCTGCGCTGTAGTACAGTGGTCGAGCATCTTGACGATGGCCGTGAAATCGGCCTCCATCCGCAGAAAAAAGGAGTCCTGGTCATCAGTCGAAATACCGGCCAGTTCCCTGCTCGCTTGGGCCATATCCTGGGCGCGCACCGCGATGCTTTCCAGGTCCCGCTCCATGTTCTCGATCGACGTAGCAAAAACTCCGGCCGACCCGGACAATTGCGAGGATTGCAAAGCCAAAATGACGCGAGCGTCCGAGGGTAGTGAGTCCGGGGTTTTTCGGCCGTTCTCAGACCTCTTGTGGAGCTCGCGGAGGGCTTCGACCACGTGCTCGATCTGCTGCCGCGTTATATCGTGGAATTGAACGGACCTGACCACGCCGTCAATCGCGTCACACACCTCCGCATACTGTTCCGCCTGGCGGGTCGACAGCTCAACCGCACGCTGCCTTCGTTCTTCGATAGCCTTCAAGTCGTTGATGACGCCGGCAATCAACGTTGGCAGTTCCTTGAGCTGCTTCACCTTCAGGCTGGAACCGCTCAGAATGGCGGATTGCACGCCTTGATCGAGCCGGGACACAGCCTCTAAAATGGCTTCTCCACTGGATTGGATACTCTCCGACAAAGGTCTCACTTCAGCGGCCAGGTCACCGAAGTCGACGCCGGTACTTTCCAGCCGTGATGTTTCAATTTGTGTCAGCGTACACAATGTTTTGAAGACAGATACCCGGTTGCGAAGCCCGGCGAAGGCCAGCCGGATGCGGCACGCGAGGTCACGTACGTCTTCCATAGCCCGGCCGCTCTTCTCCATTTGCGCATCCATCTCGCTGGAATGTTCTAACACCCTGTTAAGCGCATGGGAGGCGTTGCGGCCATGCTCCCCCGCAATGAGTTCGCTCACAGCCGCCATGTCTGAAGCAATCTGACGCGCGGTGGAACGAAACTCCAGCAGTTTTCCGCCGACCTTGAGAAAATCGCACTCCGTCGAGCGATTGAGGGATTCCAGGTCTTTGATGACTTGGCCGGCGGCTGTTCTCCACCCAGTTCGCGTGGCCTTGCTTTCGAGGGAGCGCTTTCGCGGGATACCACTCCAATTGAGCAAAATCGAGAACCGAGACAGGCCATTCATCGCAGGGGCTCCGCGTGTATCCCCGGTGGGCACGGCCAGACAACGGCGCACCCGGCTACAGTGGTGTAAAGTAAGAGGCAGCGGTTCGCCGGATGACTACGACCTGAATTCGTCGCAACGGGCGTGGGCATAGACTTCTCATCGACGACAATCGCCAAATCGTAAGAACCTGCGAGCGGACGGGCCTCGTGTCTACGATTGATCCCTCCGAATGGCGAGTTTTCTTCGCCTTCACCCATGAGAAGTCTTAGTAGCTTCCCCCACTAGGAGTAATGGACATGCAGAGCGAGCCCGTGGAGCGGAGAAAAGCGGCGCGCCACCCCATTCAAGCCGAGGCGATTGTCCATACGAGCAGCGGCCAATCAATCCCCGCAAACGCAACGAACATCAGTAGCTTTGGCATGTTGTTGCACATTGAGCAGCCGGTAAAACTGAGCGTCAATGACGAAGTGACGATTGAAATCAAGTTGCCGGACGATCCCGGAAAGCCGTTTTCGTCGTGGGGCGTGGCGAGAGTGGCGCGCATTGACGGTTCTTATTTCGGGATCCAGTTGCACGGAGGGACTTTTGATTCCCTGGGTTAGCCCCTGAGGAATATGTCGTAAAGTTTCCGTTCGCCGATAAAAGCAAAGAGACTGAAGTAACTTAACTGTATTCTCAAGGACATTGATTCATAGTACGGTGTCGGTCTGGACGCCGTGATTTCACAAGGAGTAGGGTTTTGTCCGTAACCATCGAACGACGTGAGTCCCACTCATTCATCCGGCTGGAAGGCGATTTCAACGTTACGTCCGCGACGGAACTAAAGCAAGTGCTGCTCGAAGGAATAGCAGCGGGGATGGATCTGCATTTGGATATGGAGCAAATCGGGGCCTTCGACATCACCGCCATGCAATTGCTTTGGGCCGCTGGGCGCGCTGCGGCGCCCACGGGAACCAAATTAGTAATCCCTGTCACGGAAGCGGTCGCCGTGGTTGCGCGGGAAGCTGGCTTTGATCCGTTCCCGGGGCTTGCCGTTTAGGGGTGATCGATGGCCAAGACAATTCTCACGGTCGACGATTCGGCCAGCGTGCGTCAGATGGTCAGGTTCACACTATCCGACGCCGGCTATGCGGTGATTGAGGCCGTTGACGGAAAAGATGCGTTGGCCAAGATCTCACCGGCGGTGAACCTGGTGATCACCGATCTGAATATGCCGAACCTGGATGGGATAGGGCTGATCCGGGCCGTGCGTGCCAATCCGGCTTACAAAGGGATTCCGATCGTCATGCTCACCACTGAATCCCAAGACTCTCGCAAGCTGGAGGGCAAGGCGGCGGGCGCCACCGGCTGGATCGTGAAGCCGTTCGCCACTCAACAGCTGTTGGCAGTGGTGAAAAGAGTGCTTGGATGATCGACAAGTATAAGCAGGCCTTCCAGGAAGAAGCGCGCGAGTTGCTGACTGAATTGGAATCCGCGCTGCTGGAGTTGGATCAAAAGCGCGACGACCGCGAGATTGTCGGGCGTGCGTTCCGGGCTCTGCATACGATCAAAGGGTCGGGCGCGATGTTCGGCTTCGAGGACATCGCTGGCTTTGCGCACAATCTGGAAACGGCTTTCGATCTTCTGCGCAATGGACGGCTGGCGGCCACGGCCGACCTGATCAATCTCACGCTGGCGGCCGGCGATCAGATCAAGACCATGTTGGATGAGTCGGCCGGCCGCGGCGCCGTGGACCAGAGCCGCTCCGCGAGCATTCTCGCCGAACTGCGCCAGTTAACTGGCATGGAGGACTCTCGGCGCGGAACAGAGCCTGCCTCGCCTGCCGAGCCCGACGTCCCGAGTGGCGGATCGGCTCATGATTGGCGCATCCACTTTCGGCCCGGGTCAAGCGTTATTTTGAACGGGACCAACCCGTTGCTGCTTCTCGCCGAATTGCGGGAATTGGGCCAATTGCAAATCACGCTCGACACGGCCGCGATACCCCCGCTGAGTGAGATCGACGCCGAGCACTGTTACCTGGCCTGGGACATGGTTTTGACCACCGCGGCGGCGGCAGAGGCGATCCGCGATGTCTTCATCTTCGTCGAGGACGAGTCCGAGCTTACGGTCGAGCGTGTGCCCGATCAGGCCGCGGAAACACAGGCGACGGTAGCGGCGCCAGCCCGCCAGAGCGTGCCGGATCGGCGTGGTGCAAGTGGCTCTGGAACCGCCTCGAGTATTCGCGTGTCCACCGAAAGGCTGGATCAACTCGTCAACCTGGTGGGCGAATTGGTGACCGTGCAGGCGCGCTTGAGCGAGGTGGCCGCGCGCCGCGATGATCCGGACGTGCGGGAGATATCCGAGGCTGTGGACGGGCTAACGGCGGCGCTCAGAGAGAACTCGATGAGCATCCGCATGCTACCGCTCAAAACAACTTTTGAACGGTCCCGCCGGCTGGTGCACGATCTTGGAATCGAGCTGCACAAAGACGTTGAACTCACCATCGAGGGCGCTGATACGGAGCTGGATAAGACCGTGATCGATCAGTTGAACGATCCGCTGGTGCATATCATCCGAAACAGCATGGATCATGGTATCGAGACGCCGGAAGCTCGCCGCGCGGCCGGCAAACCTCCCACTGGAACCATACATCTTTCGGCACGGCACTCCGGAGCGAACGTCCTGATCAAGATCAGCGACGACGGACGCGGCCTGGATGTAGAGCGGGTGCGCACCCGCGCCATCGAGCAAGGCTTGATCGACGGCGCCGCCAGGCTTTCGGAAACCGAGATCTTCTCTTTCATCCTCGCGCCCGGGTTTTCGACAGCGCGCGAGGTGACTTCGGTATCCGGACGGGGCGTGGGTATGGACGTTGTCCGGCGCAGCGTGGAGGGACTCAGGGGCTCCATCGATATCGCCAGTAAACCGGGAGCAGGGCTAACGGTAACGCTCCGCCTGCCCCTGACGCTGGCCATTATCGACGGGTTGCTGGTGCGCGTCGGGCAGGCGCACTTCGTGCTGCCGCTAGCCAACAGCCTGGAATGCGTCGAGCTGACCCGCCAGGACATTTTGGAGTCGAACGGTAAACACCTGGCCAACGTTCGCGGCGATCTCGTTCCTTATATCCGGCTGAGCGAGTACTTCCAAATGGAAAGCGACAGGCCGGACACCGAGCAGATCATGGTGGTCGAAACCGAGCACGGGCATTACGGTTTCGTGGTGGACCAAGTGCTCGGAGATCATCAGACCGTAATCAAGAATCTGGGAAGGCTGTATCGAAATGTGCAAGTGGTCTCAGGAGCCACCATCCTCGGAGACGGGACGGTGGCTTTGATTCTCGATCCCAACCGGGTGGTACAAAACGTAGTCCAGAACATGTCTCAAAACAAGCGGTCTCCTGGCTGGAGGGCGCGCCGCAGTGTGGACAGGCAACATCCCAATTAGGCAAACGATTCGTTCAAAAGGAGAGCAGCATCGATGGTACGTAAAGTAAACGGTAAGAAACACTCGCAGAGTTTCGGCAACGGCAGTACAGCCGTTCTGGAATACGGCCCGCAAGATGAGCGCGCCGGCGAGAGCCACACTGCGAAAACAGCAGACAGCGAGATGCACCGCATGTCGCAAGAAATCATGCGCCTGGTAGAGGCATCGCGCCAAGGCCGTCTCGAAGAGCGCGGCAAGGTGGACCAGTTTCAGGGTGCCCACCGCGAAATGATACAAGGCATCAACGACATGCTGGATGCTATCCTGCTGCCCATCGGCGAAGGCAACCGCATCCTGGCCCAGATCTCGAACGGAAAAATCGACGAGCTGATCGCGCAGACCTATAAGGGCGATCACGAAAAGATGAAGCAGGCCGTCAACAACGTGGGCACGGTAGTGCAGGGCCTGCAGAAAGAAATGATGCGCCTGACGGACGCGTCGAAGGACGGTCAACTCTCCGAGCGCGGCAAGCCGGAGCAGTTCAGCGGCGCGTACGCCGAGATCGTGCGCGGCGTTAACACCATGCTGGATGCCATCCTGCTGCCCATCGGCGAAGGTAACCGCATTCTTGGCCAGATCTCCAATGGCAAAATCGACGAGTTGATCGCGCAGACCTACAAAGGCGATCACGAAAAGATGAAGCAGGCCGTAAACAACGTCGCCGTGGTGGTGCAGGCACTCCAGAAAGAATTGATGCGCCTGGCGGACGCGTCGAAGGACGGTCAACTTTCCGATCGCGGCAAGCCGGAACAGTTCAGCGGCGCATATTCCGACATTGTCCGTGGCGTCAACACCATGTTGGATGCCATCCTGCTGCCCATCGGCGAGGGCAACCGCATTCTCAGCCAGATCTCCAATGGGAAAATCGACGAGCTGATTGCGCAGACCTACAAAGGCGATCACGAAAAGATGAAGCAGGCGATCAACAACGTAGGCACAGTGGTACAAACCCTACAGAAAGAGCTAGGGCGCCTGATCGACGCCTCTCGAGAAGGGCAGCTTTCCGAACGCGGCAAACCCGAACATTTCCAAGGCGCGTACGCCGAGATCGTGCGCGGCGTCAACTCCATGCTGGACGCAATCCTGCTGCCCATTGGCGAAGGCAACCGCATACTGGCCCAGATCTCCAGCGGGAAAATCGACGAATTGATCGCGCAGACCTATAAAGGCGATCACGAGAAGATGAAACAGGCCGTGAACAACGTGGGCACGGTAGTGCAAAGCCTGCAGAAAGAATTGCTGCGCCTGACCGACGCCGCGAAGGAAGGAAAGTTACTCGAGCGCGGCAATCAGGATGAGTTTCAAGGCGCTTATGCGAACATCGTTCGCGGCGTGAACGCCATTCTGGACGCCGTTATTACTCCTCTCAATGTCGCCGCCAACTATGTCGAACGCATCAGCAAGGGCGACCTTCCGCCTCAGATCACTGATACTTACCACGGCGAATTCAATACCATCAAGAACAATCTGAACTCTCTCATCGTCGCCATGAACGATGTCACGCACGCGGCCGAAGAGGTCGCCCAGGGCAATCTGACAGTTTCCGTTCGGGAGCGTTCCGCCCAAGACAAGCTGATGCAGGCCCTGATCGCCATGGTCGCTGGCCTTACTCGCACGGTGACGGACGTCCGCACCATCGCGGGCGAGGTATCGTCCGCCAGCCAATCCATCAGCCAGGCTTCGATAGAAGTATCCAATGGCGCCACCGCCCAGGCCGCTTCCGCCGAGGAAGCCTCTTCTTCCATGGAGGAAATGGTTTCCAATATCAAGCAGAACGCGGACAACGCGCAGCAAACCGACAAGATCGCGACCAAATCGGCCAAGGACGCGCAGGAGAGCGGCAAGTGCGTGCTGGAGGCGGTCGGGGCGATGAAGGAAATCGCCAGCAAGATCTCCATCATTGAAGAGATCGCCCGGCAGACCAACCTGCTGGCCCTGAATGCGGCCATCGAAGCCGCGCGCGCCGGCGAGCACGGCAAGGGATTCGCGGTGGTGGCGGCGGAGGTCCGCAAACTGGCGGAACGCAGCCAGAAAGCGGCCGGCGAGATCAACCATCTCTCGGGCACGACGGTGAAAGTATCCGAGAAGGCCGGAGAGATGCTCGACAAGCTGGTGCCCGACATCCAGAAGACCGCGGAACTGGTGCAGGAAATCACGGCGGCCAGTAAGGAACAGGATACCGGCTCCGAACAGATCAACAAGGCGCTGCAACAACTGGAAAAAGTCATCCAGCAGAATGCTTCCGCGGCCGAAGAGATGGCCTCTACGACAGAAGAGCTGACGGGTCAGTCCGACCAGCTTTTGAGTGCGCTCGGATTCTTCCGCACGGGAGATACCGGACAAGCTCCGCCTGTCAGATCCGGATTGGCCAAGCCGCCGGCATCGTTGAACAAGCTCCAGGACGCGGTGGGCCAACACGCCGCGGTGGGCCAACACGCGGCCGCTGGCGCATCCAAGAAGGTTGCTAAATCCGGAGTCGCTCTCAAGATGAGAGAGACTGGCGACCGGATTGATAAGGAGTTCGAACGCTTCTAAAGGCTTGAGGCGCGGGTTGCTAGAGAGCCCGCGCCTCAACCTGAAGACGCGAAAGGAAACTAATCATGAGCGTTACCGAAATCACTGATACGCGGCAGTACCTGACATTCAAATTAGGGGACGAGGTGTATGCGACCGATGTCTCCAAGGTGCGGGAAGTGCTCGATTTCACGACCATCACCAAGATCCCCCGCACGCCGGACTTCATGAGCGGCGTCATCAATCTCCGGGGCAACGTAGTGCCGGTCGTCGATCTGCGGTTATGTTTCGAGATGTCGAAGACGGTGAAAACGGTCAACACCTGCATCGTCGTGGTGGAGATGTTGCTCGAGGGCGAAACAACCGTGATCGGCGCCTTGGCCGATTCGGTGGAAGAAGTGATTGACCTCGAGCCGGAGCAGATTCAGCCGCCGCCCAGAATCGGCACTCAGATCCGAACCGACTTTATCAAGGGCATGGGGAAGCGCGACGCGCAGTTCATCATGATCCTGGATATCGACCGTGTTTTCTCCGCCGAGGAGCTGTCGGCGGTACGAGGCGCGGAATTGATCAAGCCTGGGACTGAAGTACACGCCTGAGCGGAAAGCGGGGGCCCCGAATCATCGCCGCCCCCCTCTCTCGATCCACGTCATGAGATCACGCAATGAAGGCCTGTCCAAATCGGATTTCGAGCGGCTACGCGACCTGATTTATAGCGAATCCGGCATTAACTTGAGCGCGGACAAGAAGACCATGATGGAGATCCGCATCAAGCGCCGGTTACAAAACCTCAACATTGCGACCTTCGGAGAATATTGCGATAGCGTATTTACGCAGGAAGGAAAAGAAAACGAACTCGTCCACCTGATCGACGTCATCACCACCAATAAAACCGATTTCTTTCGCGAGGCGGGACACTTTGACTTCCTCGTCTCGAATGCTTTGCCGGACTTAGCGGCGCGTAAAGGCGCCAACCGGAAGTCGCTGGTCTGGAGCGCCGGATGCTCCACCGGCGAGGAGCCCTACACGCTGGCCATGGTCCTCAGCGAGTATTCCGAAGCATGCCCGGGCTTCGGATTCCGCGTGCTGGCAACCGATATCAGCACCGCCGTGTTGACTAAGGCCGCCATGGGTATAT
>OCTA010005208.1_pt1 | contig 11281 bp, 9 predicted proteins | sample 1538991 | NCBI WGS metagenome assembly OCTA01 (sample SAMEA3539302, study PRJEB22396) | soil metagenome | biome: tundra; feature: field; material: soil | place: USA | collected 2010-05 | depth 0.15 m | reverse complement strand
GCTCATCAGGATGAGCACCGCCGGATTCTCCGTCTTGCCGCCGGCGACGTAACGTGATGCGATCACCAGGTCCGCGTCCAGCCGCTGCTCCCAAAGCCGCGGCACGAAGTCGGGATTGTGGGACCCATCCGCGTCCATGAGGACGACAAACGTTCCGCGCGCCTCCTTGACGGCGGTGCGAATGGCGTGGCCGTAAAGCGCGCCCTCGCCGCGCGCGACATAGCGGACGCCGTGCTCGCGGCAGACGGCGGGAGTCTCGTCCCGCGGAGCCTGGGCGTCGATCACCAGGATTTCATAGCTGGGCGTCAGCCCGCGGGCGACCGCGTTCAAGCGAGGCAGAAGCTGCTTCAGATTCGCCGCCTCCTCATAAGCCGGCAGCACGATGCTAAGCTCGGGTCTGCTGGCGGTCATAGCCATTCCCGGGGGCGCCGGACTTCGAGCGCGGGGAAGGATTCCCGCGCCAACTGCCAGATCGCGAACGCAAAGTTGTGGCGGGGCCGCCAATTCAGGCCCGCTTGGGCGGCGGCAATGTCAGCCACCAGGTGCCGCGGCTCGAATTGGCTGAGCGAGCGGGCGCCGAATTGCAGCGAGACCTCGAGCCCCAATTCCTGCACCACCCGCTCGATCAAAGGCCGCAAGGGTTCGCTGCTCCCGCTGCCGAGGTTGAAGATGCGCGCGGCTTGACCCGCCTCGGGACCATGCTGAATGCTTTGAGCTATCGCGTGGGCAATATCCGAGGCCGCACAATGGTCCCGCACTTGGTCACCGGCGGTCATAGGAAACGGCTGTTTGGCGAGGGCGGCTCGCAATAGCGAGGGGAACAAGCGTGAACTGGAATCTCCCAGCCCTGAAAAGGAAAACGGACGGAACACCGTGAGGGGAACGCCAAACTCGGCTGCCGCCGAACGGACCAGAATGTCGGCGGCGGCTTTGCTGGCGCCGTAGGGATGCTGGGTATCCAGCGCGTCGTCCTCCCGCAACGCCCGTCCCTGGTCCCGGTAGGCCAGCCCAGTACTAATATAAGCAAACCGGCACCCGGCAATATGCGACACGCTCTCGCATAAATTCAGACTGACATCCACGTTGAAGCGCACCATGTCAAACCAGACCGGACGCCTAAACTCCATGCCGCTCGCCGCGCAATGGACCACGCACGTCGGCTGGAATTCAGTCAGCACCGCCGTGATGGCGTCCTTGTCGAAAAAATCGATTCGCCGGTGACTCACCTCCCCAAGCTCTTTGGCCAGACGCGAACTCGGTCGAACCAGCGCTAGAATCTTGCACTGGCTCCAGCCCCGAAGTTCTTCGAGCAGGTTCCGCCCAAGCGTCCCCGTAATCCCGGTGATGACCAGTCGGTGTGTCCCTGCCGAATCGATGGGTTCATTTGTTCTGGAGTCCTCCAGCGGAACCACCCGAGTCCCGGTACCCGCTATAGACGTTGAAGGCCGCATTCAGCAATGAGGGAGTCTCCGCCCAGGCAGGCTCAGCCCGCGTAGCGAAACGGGCCGGAGATGCTGACGTAGGCCAAGGTTCTCATGGCGTGCTGGGATACAGCAATCGTAATTGGCGCTCAAGCAAAAACCGTCCCTGACCGCTTATGTGGAGCTCCATATCAGCGGTCGCCCACCACGAGAAGGCGCTTCCGGACCGAGGTCCAGTGCTGACGGAACAACACGGCCAACTCCTCCCCGCGCAGGGAAAGCTGGAGCCCGTGCCGACGGCCCGAACAGCGCAGGAATTCCCGTCGAAAGTCGTCAACCATCCCAGCCGGTCGGCCAAACTTCGGCTTCTTGCCCATCCAGTGGAAGACCACCGGCTGATTCCATCCCTTGGGCAGCACCCGTGCCGGCTCCAGGATTCCCCCATCGTCGGGAATGACCTGAAAGCTGGCGCCCCCCATCGACGGTTTGCCGTCCTGCAGGCTCCGCAAGAATAAGTAATTGATCACACCTTGGTCGGACGCCTTAAACCACCTTTGGCGGACAATCTCCATGACACGCTCCTGGGAAAACACCCCGCGTCGAGCCATGAAGACTCCGGTTACGAGAAAAGGCCGATTCAGGAATTGCAAATTGTCATCGAATCGGCGTAACGCCGCCACGTCAAAAACTGATTCCGTTGCCGCCTTTTCGGTAGGTATCAGGCCCGGTGTTGGAACTTGATGTGCTGCGACATAATCGAAACGATCCAGCGCCGCGTGGATGCGAACGTCGCCCCACACCAGGGTGTCGGCGTCCAGAAAAAGAAACCGCTCATAGGGAGACGCCCAGAACACCGAGAGCTTCGGCAGAGCAGTCCCGCGACCGATATCGACCAGTTCCGCTGGCGCCGCATCCGCGACCGCCAGGCGCTTGGCGCCGAAAACCGACTCCAGGGCCGATGTATTCACGCGCCCGTCGGCCAGCAAGGTGATAGGAATGTCGCCCATGAACCGGCGCACGCTGGCGCAACATGCTTTCGCCAAATACAGATCCGCAGCGCAGACCCCTACAATCACGCCGTCCAGCCCGCACCCTGGAGGGGGCGCGACAATCGGAATGACGGGCAGCAAGGCTAGTTCTTTCATCAACTCCTGTCGAGTCTAGGAATGCGCGCTCAGAGAGTCAAACAAAAGTTTTCACGCTGAAGACTGGGATGAATCGCGAGCCCGCGCAATCGGAGCCGAGGTCCCAGACGCGGTGTGGAACCGCGTCCATCCTTGGCTGCATTGCTTGGGGAGTTCTGCGCTGCCAATCGTTTCAAAGTCCGTCCGGGCGATCCCAACCCTGTCATAAGCCAAACGCCGTGGCAGCTTCAGCATAGCCCCGGAGCCGCACCGCAGCCCCTTCATCGTTTCAAGCTTGTTTCAAGCTTGTTTGAGGCTTCCCGCATCCTTTCTCCCGCGCTATGGGGACTGGTTATTTGTGGCAACAGGACGCGCCGCTGCCCGACATGTCCGGACTGATATACGGAATGCCCAGGGACATGCCGCGCAGAATCAGCAGCGTCGCGAGCAGGAAGACACAGACCGGAATGGTCTTTACCAGTTTCAAGCGCAGTGAAGTCGGAACCAGCTTCCCGGACAGACTGATCGCCAGCATCATCGGCACGGTGCCCACACCGAACACGGCCATATACTCTGCGCCGGCTAAAGTGCCTCCCGTGGCCGCCGCGCCTGCACAGGCCACATAGACCAGACCGCAAGGGAGCAGCCCGTTCAGCAGGCCCAACACCGCCAGCCCCGCGAAGGAGCGGCGGCGCAATAACACCGACATCCTGGACTTGAGTTGGTTCACGGCAGACGTTACCGGACGCGAGAGGGCCAGCTTCCTCGAGGCGAAGAGGCCCATCATCAGCGCCACGCCCAACGCGATGGAGGTCCAGCGCTGAACCCCGGACAGCAGAAAGGTCCAGCCCGCCAGCCCAAACACAATCCCCAGCAGACAATAAGTGACGATCCGTCCCAGGTTGTAGGCGACGCGCCCCAGCACGTAAGCTGGCGTGGTGTTACCCGCCGCGGGCAGGGCTAACGCCAGCGGCCCGCACATGCCGGCGCAATGCAGACTGCCCACCAACCCCAGGAGGAAAGCGGCCCCAAGGTCCATGGAGGCTATTGCCATAATCCTGCGCTAGGAAGCTTTGGAGCCAATCACCACCTTCTGATCGAGGTAGTAGTTCTGTTTCTCAGCCGTCCAAGTGACGCGCACCCGCCAAAGGCCCGGGGCCATCCCTGCGGCATTGAGGCGCTGTACCCCGTTGGCGTCGGGTTCGAACTTGACCGCGCGGTCCATTCCCGCGGCCGAGGGGCGGTAGAGCTCGACGCTTCCCCAGACCTTGTGCTGGGCCTGGTCGGCCGGCAATGAAATGGTGATGCACCGCTGGGCGGTATCGTAGGCGACTGTGGCTTGGGTGGCGGCGCTCCGCGTGCGCTCGACGCGATCAATCCGGCCCTGGAACTTCAGCTCCTGCTCATAGTAATCGGCGCTGACCAGGTCCACCTTCTGCGAGAAGGCCATCACGACCAAGCCCACCGTGCCGGTGAAGAACAATACGAACGTGATGATGATACCCAGCGGCCAAGGGTTGCGAGAGGTCTTCATGAAGCTTCTTATCTGGCGGTGTCGTCCCGTGGGCCGATGAACCCGGTCTTGAGCGTTTCGAGGCGGCGGCCCTGGGAGTAAACGCCCACCACCAGCGGGGTCGTGCCGGGCTTCATCACGGCGGGGTCCAACTCAATCAGCACCGAAGTCTCAGCCGATTTTTGCGGCGGCACGACAATGTCCCGCCCCATCACCTGAAGCTGTCCCTTGATGTTTTCCAGGTTGAGTTGGATGGGGATCTCCCGCGAGGTCTTATTCACCACGCGAATGGTGTAGAGGTTGCTGAAGTGCCCGTTCGGCATCTGCTGGAACAAGGCACCCTGGGCGCGCAGCAAGATAGTCTGCACGTCAGAGCGCGTGAAGATGAGGAAGCCCATCAACACCCCCAACGCCAGCAGGATGACCGTGTAACCCACCATCCTCGGCGTCACCTTGAGCTGCTCGCCGCGCTCGATCCCATTGAGCGAGGCATATCGGATGAGGCCCCGGGGACGCCCGATCCTTTCCATCACATCATCGCAGGCATCGATGCACGCGGTGCAATGAACGCACTCCATCTGCGTGCCGTCGCGGATGTCGATGCCGGTGGGACAGACCGTCACGCACTGCCGGCAGGCGATACAGTCCCCGCCGCCGGCGGCCTGGCGCTGCTCGACGGGCTGGCCGCGATGCCACGGGCCACGCTTCTCACCCCGCTTATAGTCGTAGGCTACGACTATGGAGTTCTCGTCGAGCAATGTGGATTGGAGGCGGCCGTAAGGGCAAATGAATGTGCAGGCCTGCTCGCGAAACCGGGCGAAGATTGCGTAGAACACCAGCGTGAACAGGATCATGGCCGTCAGCCCTTCCAAGTGCTTCGCCGGGCTGTCGGTCACGATTTGAAACAATTGTTCGGTGCCGATGATGTAGGCCAATAGGGTATTGGCTACAAAGAAGGACAGGCCGAAGAAGATCACGTGCTTGCCCACCTTCTTGCCAAACTTGGCCACAACCCAGGGCGCCTTGTCCAGGGCCCTTTGCTGGTGCGAGTCGCCTTCGATGAGATACTCGATCTTGCGAAACACCATTTCCATCAGCACCGTTTGTGGACATGCCCACCCGCACCAGAGCCGACCATAGGCCGCCGTAAACACGAGGATGCCGGTTATGAAGATCAGCAAGGCCACCGCGAACATGATCATGTCCTGGGGCCAGAAGATTTGGCCCAGGATAATGAACTTGCGCTCGACGACGTTCAACAGGAGCAGCGGGTTGCCCTTGATGCGCACGAACGGCCCGCCGAACATGATCGCCAGCAGGAGCCAGCTCAGCCAGGTGCGCCCGCGGTAGAACCGCCCGTGCACCTTGCGCGGGTAAAGCCACTGCCGCCGGCCCTCGCTGTCCGCCGTGGTCAGGTGATCCCGGAAATCCGCGCTGCTATTCAAACTCGCTTGGGCCCTTCTTGACCGGGGCCTGGTTCTCCGGCGGCTTGGGATTGGGGGGATGGGTGCCGCGCAGGGTGTAAATATAGCTGGCTACCTCATAGACCTCGTTCGGCTTGAGCATGTTCTTCCAGGTAATCATGCCCTTTTCCGGCACGCCGTTCCAAATAGTCTTCACATTGTCGGAGAACTTGTCGCCGTGAATCCAGTAATCATCGGTGAGGTTCGGCCCGACCAACCCGCCGCCGTCCGGGCGGTGACACGGCGCGCACAACAAAAGAAACGTCTTCTTGCCGCGCGCCAGAACCTCCGGGTCTTTCGATGGTTGCAGGGAGGCAAAGTCGCCTTCAAACCTCGCCATCGCGGCCCCTTTGATCGCGTCACCCGTTTTCATCTCCTTTGTGTATGAGGCAATCATCAGGTCGCCGGCGCCCAGCACGTGGTAATAGAGCATATAGACCACGGCGAAAATGATGGTAAAGTAGAACAGCCACACCCACCAGCGCGGCAGCTTGTTGTCCAATTCACGAATGCCGTCCGCCTCGTGATCCATCAGTAACGGGTCATTATACTCTGTCATGGCGGTCTCCGGGGTTAGAGGGTGGTTCAAATCCAGGCTCATGCGCGGAATCGTCGTCCAGCGGCAGTTCGCGCATCGAATTCAGATACGGCTTCTTCAGGCAGAGGGCCCAGACCAACATGCCGGTGAAAAAGGCGAAGAAGAGGCAGATGGAAATCAATCCAAACACGCCCACCCCGCCCATGTTATTTATCACATTCTCAATCATGGCAGCTTCGGACTTCGGATTCCAACAAATGTCCAATCAAACTCATGTAACCTATGCAACCGATGTAACTCATTTAACTTCTCATTTGGCCGCAGTCGTGACTGGTGCGACCGGCGTTGCCTTAATATCCGTCCCGAGCCGCTGCAGGTAGCCAATCACGGCGATAATCTCGCGATTTGTCTGGGCGGTTACCAGGCCGACCTTGAGGTTCAGAACAATCTTCGCCGCTTGCGCCTCCAGGTCCTTCTGGGCCGGCCCGTTCTCGTAACCCCCTGGATAGGGCACGCCCACGCTGCGCAACGCCTTGAGGCGCGCCGGGAGCGAGGGGATATCCATCGTCTGGGTTAGCAACCATGAGTAACGCGGCATGATCGACCCGGGCGAGACCGAGCGCGGGTCGTCCATGTGGTTGTAGTGCCAGGCGTCGGGATACTTGCCGCCGACGCGGTGGAGGTCCGGCCCGATGCGCTTGGAGCCCCAGGTGAACGGGTGGTCATAGACAAACTCGCCGGCCTTCGAGTATTCGCCGTAGCGTTCGGTCTCCGACCGGAACGGACGAATCATCTGCGAGTGGCAACCCAAGCAGCCCTCGCGTATGTAAATATCCCGCCCCAGCACTTCGAGCGGCGTGTATGGCTTGACGGAAGCGATAGTGGGCACGTTCTGTTTGACCAGCCACATTGGGATGAGCTCGACCAACCCGCCAACCAGGACCGCGACCACGGCCAGCACCGTGAAGGTCAGCGGCTTGGCCTCCAGCCAGCGATGGCCCCACTTGCGATCTCCCCCCGCCCCTTCCCGCGTGAGCGGCGCGGCTTGGGCTTCCTGTTCGGGCACGAACTGCCCGCTCTTCGCCGTCTTGTAGAGATTGAAGACCATCAGCACCACGCCGCTGATATAGAGCGTGCCGCCGACCGCGCGCAGCATGTACATCGGCAGGATGCTCTGCACGATTTCCAGGAAGTTGGGATACTGGAGGAAGCCGTCCTTGTTGAACTGCTTCCACATCAGGCCCTCGGTCACGCCCGCCACATATATCGGCACGACGTAGAACACCATCCCCAGCAGCGCTATCCAGAAATGGTAATTGGCCAGCTTGGTGGACCAGAGCTTCGTGTTGTAGAGCCGCGGGAAAAGATAGTAGAGCATGCTGAAGGTGAGAAAGCCGTTCCACCCCAGCGCGCCGGTGTGGACGTGCGCGACCGTCCAATTGGTGTAATGCGAGAGCGCATTGACGTTCTTGAGCGCGAGCGTCGGGCCTTCGAGCGTCGCCATGCCGTAGGCCGTCACCGCCACTACCATGAACTTCAGCATCGGATCCTGCCGCACTTTGTCCCACGCGCCACGCAAGGTCAGCAGCCCGTTCAACATCCCGCCCCACGAAGGCGCCACCAGCATCACCGAAAACACCACCCCGAGCGATTGCGCCCAATCCGGCAGCGCGGTGTAGAGCAGATGGTGCGGCCCCGCCCAGATGTAGATGAATATCAGCGCCCAGAAATGAATGATCGACAGCCGATACGAGAACACCGGGCGATTGGCGGCCTTGGGCAGGAAGTAGTACATCAGCCCCAGATAAGGGGTCGTCAGGAAGAATGCCACCGCGTTATGCCCGTACCACCATTGCACCAGCGCGTCCTGCACGCCGGCATACATCGAGTAGCTCTTCCACATCGTGACCGGCACTTCCATTGAGTTGACGATGTGCAGCACGGCCACCGTCAGCGCCGTGGCGATGTAAAACCAGATCGCCACATACATGTGCCGCTCCCGCCGCTTGAGGATGGTGCCGAACAGGTTGACGGTGAAGATGACCCACACCACCGCGATGGCGATGTCAATCGGCCACTCCAGCTCGGCGTATTCCTTGCTCGAGGTGAAACCCATCGGCAGCGTGATCGCGGCGGCGACGATGATGGCCTGCCAGCCCCAGAAGTTAATCCAGCTCAAACCATCACTGAACATGCGCGCCTTGCAGAGCCGCTGCAGCGAATAATAGATGCCCATGAACATCCCGTTGCCGACAAACGCGAAGATCACGGCATTGGTGTGCACCGGGCGCACCCGCCCGAAGGTGATGAACTGGAGGTTTAGGTTGGCCGCCGGCCAGAACAGTTGGGTGGCCACCAGCAGGCCCGCCGCCATGCCCACCAGACCCCAGACCACGGTCGCGATGGCGAACGCCCGCACGATGCTGTTATCGTACTTGAACGTCTCGACTTGGGCGCCGGAGCCGCCCCCGGTGTTCTGCCGCCCATTTGAACTCTCTCGTCGAAACGCTTCGCTCATAAGTAACTCATTTAACCCATTCAACCTCTTTCACGATTCAAGGCGCTAACTCTCTCCCGTCTGCCCCGCCCCACGGGTGGCTTCCATGGTATCTGGGAGCGCCGGCTTTCTCGTCTCGTCCTCACTGAGGATGCGCATCGCGGGCGTGCAGGTGTCCTCAAACTGGCCCGCCCTCACCGCCCAGATAAAGCCTGCCAGAAAGGCCAATGCGACGGCCAGACTGGCAAGTATCAAGATGAGGATGACGGACATGTTTTAGTTCAGATTCCACGACTGGGCTATCGGCATTTTGTCAGCCCGGCACGCTTTGCGGCTAGGTTCGTCGCGCCGCACGCGAACAGCACGACCGATATCGAACTCACAGGCATCAGGATCGCGCAAATCACGGGCGACAAGATACCCGCCGCGGCAATACTGATGCCGGCAAGATTATAAACAGCCGAGATGCCAAAGCTCAAGCGCACTATTTGGGTCGCCTTCCGCGCCAGGGCGAGGACTGCCGCCAGCCGTGGCACCCGACCCGCCTCCAGGATAACGTCGCTGGCGGGGGAGAAGGCGCCCGCTTTCTCGATCACTGCCACGCCGACGTCGCTCTGCTTCAGCGCCCCGGCGTCATTCAGACCGTCGCCGACCATCATCACGCTCCGGCCGCTCTCCTGGAGCTGGCGGATGAAGCCCAGCTTGTCCAGCGGGCTTTGATTGAAATGCATGGCGGCGTCCCTGCCGAACAGGCTCCGGAAGCGCTCCTGCTCTTTTTCGTTGTCCCCGCTCAGGAGTGCGAGCTCATAACGCCCGCCCAGGCCGCGGAGTAGCTGATCGGTCTCGGGCCGCACCGCATTGGCCAGCACGAAAGCGCCGCGCAGCGTTCCATCAATCGCCAGGCACACAACGCTTCCAGGTTGCTGAGGGGATTCGGGCATGGGGACGCCGCACCTCTCGAGCCAAGCCCGTGAGCCGAGCCGCACCTCGTGCCCCTGCACGCTCCCCTCGATGCCGCACCCGGGCGTTTCCGCGAACCCCTCCACTGGCTCCGCCAAATGCTTGTCCGCCAGTGACGGTGCAATGCGCACTGCCTGTGGATGCGTCGAATGCCGCGCCACCGACCCAACCCAGGTTTCCTCTGCGTTACTTAGCTCCCCTCCCGCAGCGGCCGAGGACTGGAGGCCCTGTTCCATTTCTGCTTTCTGCTTTCTGCTTTCTGCTTTCCTGCAAAAGGTCACCCCTTCCGCCGCCCCCGCCGTCAACGTGCCCGTCTTGTCGAACACAATGGCATTCACCTGCGCCATGCGTTCGATCACCAGGGTGTTCTTGACGAAGACCTGCATTCGGGCCAACAGCCGCTGCGCCGTCCCCAGTGCAAATGGCGCCGCCAGCGCCAGCGCGCACGGGCACGCGACGATCAGCACCGACGTAAACGCCTTGAGCGCCCGCCCCGCATCCCCGGCCGCCACCCAAAACACCGCCGCCCCGACAGCGACCGCTATGACGATCACCGTGAATCGCCGGCTGTAACGGTTGGTCAGCGTGTTGAGGCTGCTCTCGCGCTCCTTCTGGAACGCCTCATGGTTCCACAGTGACGTCAAGTGGCTCTGCGACACCGCCTTGACCGTCTCGATCTGGATCGCTCCGCCGATCTGCCGGCCCCCGGCATAGAGATAATCCCCAGCCGCCTTCGCCACCGGTTCCGCCTCGCCGGTGACAAAGCTGTAGTCGATGAATGCCGGCCCGCTCAGCAGCCGGCCATCCGCCGGAATCAGCTCCGCGTTGCGCAATAGCAGCCGATCGCCCACGCGAAGATTGGAAATGGCAATGCTCTCCTCCCCGGCCTCCGTCAGGCGCGTGACCGAAAGGGGAAAGAAGCATTTGAAGTCACGGTCAAACGCCATCCGGTCATGGGTCTTCTGTTGGAACACCCGTCCGCAAAGCAGGAAAAACACCAGCGCCGCCAATGAGTCCAGGTAGCCATTGCCCCGTCCCAGAACCACCTCGTAAGCGCTCTGCGCGTACAGCGCCGCCAACCCGAGCGCGATCGGCACATCCAGCGTCAGCACCCGCTGCCGCAACGACAACCGCGCCGACCGCCAGTAATCCGAAGCGCTGTAGAGCAGCACCGGCGCCGCCAGCGCGAGGCTCAGATAACCCGAGATGACCTTGAAGAGCGGTCCGCTCAAGCTGTCCAACCCAATGTAGGTCGGCAGGCTCAACAGCATGATGTTTCCGAACGCAAACCCCGCAATGCCGACTTGCAGCCACTGCCGCTTGCGCGCCGGGTCGCGCTTTTGCTTCTCCAACTCGCCCAGCGTCAGCACCGGCTCATAGCCGATGGACACCAGCAGCGCCACCAGGTCGCTCAGCGGGAGCTTCTCCGTCGCGAACGTGATCGCCACTTCGCGCCGTGGGAAATTCACTTGCGACCTCCCGATGCCCGGCTGCAGCCGGAACAGGTTCTCCAGCAGCCACACGCACGCCACGCAATGAATCGACGGGACTTGGAAGGTAACCCGGCTGACCTTCCCATCGGTGAAATCGAGCAACTGCTGCTGCAAAGCCGGGTCATCCAGGTAAGCCCACTGCTGGCGCTTGGCTGGCTGCCGCACGCGCACGCCGGGATGAAGGCTCAGGTCGTAAAACTGCCCCAGCCCGCTCTCGGCCAGCAAATCGTGCACGAACAGGCAGCCCCGGCAGCAAAACGCTTTGTTGTCCT
>OCTA010005207.1_pt1 | contig 11281 bp, 17 predicted proteins | sample 1538991 | NCBI WGS metagenome assembly OCTA01 (sample SAMEA3539302, study PRJEB22396) | soil metagenome | biome: tundra; feature: field; material: soil | place: USA | collected 2010-05 | depth 0.15 m | reverse complement strand
AGCCGTCCATCGCCACGAGCGTCACGCCGACGACGAGCCAAAGAGGCCATCGCGCCGCGAAGGAGAGGGACATCCACGGCGTGTAGCGATGGAATAGCTCTGCAGACGCAACACCGAGAAGCGTCACGAAGGGGGCCATCACAGTCGCGAACAGGAGGAAGAAGCACGCGTCTTGAAGGTGCCCCCGAGCGAGTACCTTTCGACGCTCGACGGGCCAGATTCGTTCGCAGGTGAATACGGCGAGCACGAACCCGATCACGGCCGGCCCCGCGAGCTCTGATCGCGAGCCGGCGATCACAGCGTTCAATGCTCCCGCCCGGTGGAGCGAGGTCACTGCCGTAAGCACGAACCCCGCCGTCACGGCCGCCAGTAACAATGAAGGTAGGTAGAGCTTCCGAATCATCGACTCCGCGCTTCTACCAGCTACCTCAAGTCGGCCTAATACGGGCGAATTTGTCACATCGGTGTCGTACCTCAGGCGATTCCCGATAGCGACCTTGGGCCGGCTGGCCCACTCCGTCCTCAACCCGGCCGCGTCCACTTGTGCCATTGATAGTCAGGGCGCGGTGCCCGCATAGCGGGCCCGGTTCCCCATCCCCCTTTCAATCCGCGTGTGCAGTCGTGTCGTCTTCACCTAATAGAAGCTCCTCCGATGGATGGAGCCAGTTGTTGGTCTCCCGGAAGTGGCAATTCAACCCCGCTCTCCGCGACCGCCCTCATGAGACGCCGCGTGGTGATCAGATAACCGATGCCGTTCCCGGTGGGGGCATGCCGACACCGGAGTTCCCCCTCGGCGCGGATCAGCACTCTCATCCTCGCCTGTGATGCGGTGACCGTCTCCCTGTGTTGACCGAGTAAGGCGTCAGTATCCGTAGCCTCCACTCGGCGCCGTTGTCGTCGTCGTTGTCGCCGCCGGTGTCGTCGCCGGCTTAACCGTCACGACGACGGACCATGTGCCCCACGTATCCTTCGCACCGTTGCCGTTCACCTGTCCGGCGGCAGTGTCGTAGCTGAACCAGTACAGCGGCTTGCCGGAATAGGTGACCTGTCGCACTCCGCCGGAACGCATCACCGAACCGAGTTTCGAAGCCGTCACACCTTTGCCTGCTGTCGCCTTCGTGACGCCCTTGGGGAGCAAGACCTCAGACCAGGTCTTCGTGCACTGACCGACGCAGCCCACCTTGCTTGCCTTCAAGGTGTAGACGGTCTTGCCGCTCACTAGGATCGTGCCGAGCTTCGCGTTCTTCATCGTTGAGATGACGACGCTTTTCGCCACACTGTTCGTCACGGCACCTGCGGTGCTGATCACAAAGGCGGAGACTGAGAGTCCGCCAATCGCGACGGCACCCGCCGCGATGCGTCCAACCAGGACCCCTGGAGTTACATGTTTCTGGTGCGTCGTCTGTCTCATGTCGTTCGTCTCCTTAGGTCGTCATGCTCGAGTATTGGTAGTACTACGGGCGACATCGACCGGCGGATTGGTGCTACGCAGATTTCGCGAAGGAGCACTCCAAGAAGTGGATGAGTGGCGGTCGGCGCGTCGCTGCTCGCTGCGGCTGCTGATATCGAAGCTCGGTTCATCGAGAACCCTGCCTGCGGGAACGGCACTGAGCGCCCTACTTGGCCTACCGCTCCTAAACGGGCCGATTCGTGCTTCGCCTTGGCACGTTGCGACAAGTCGAGAAGACCGCGCCGAGAGCGACAGGTGAGGTTTGGGGCGTTCGAGCGTTCGGTCTCGGAGGCGTGCCTAGAGGCCCAGGCAGAGTTCGGCGGAGGGCCACAGCAAGCAGCAACGAGCAGCCACTCTCCAGTTGTCTCCGACTCGAGCCCGCGTAACTACTGGCGTCAAGTCATTGCGCAGGTACGTCGATGCAACTGTGATGAGGACGCCGGCCGCACGGCGATCGCGCTAGCGTGACACCAGAAGGGGAGTAGCCCCCGACCGGTAATCGACATGCTGGCATCGAGAGGTGCCCGGTTCCCGGGCCTGCGGGCGCGCAGGTGGGCGAGACCTTCGTCTCAAGCCGTGTTGTCGACATGGCCGGGACGAAGCCCCCTTCGCCCCGGTGGAAAGGCCACCATGAACCTCGCCATCGCCGCCAGCGTGTTCCCGATCATCTTCCTCGGCGAGCTGCCAGACAAGACGATGTTCGCCTCGCTCGTGCTGGCGACTCGGGGAAGGCCCACCGCCGTTTGGCTCGGGGCGGCCGGTGCATTTGTCGTTCACGTCGTGATCGCGACCACGATCGGAGTCGTCTTGTTCCGGGTGGTTCCTCACCGAGTCATCGAAGCTCTCGTCGCTGGCATCTTCTTCCTCGGTGCATTGCTCGCCCTCCGAGAAGCTGGGAACGCACGACGCGGGCACGAGGCGGGGGAACGGCTCGTAGAAACTGAGGTCTCATCGCACCGACAGACCGCCTTGACCGCTTTCGTGGTTATCTTCATCGCCGAGTGGGGAGACCTGACCCAGATCCTCACTGCCAATCTCGCCGTTCATTACCACTCACCAGTCTCGGTCGGCCTAGGAGCGCTCGCCGCGTTGTGGACCGTCGCTGCCATCGCGGTCGTCGGGGGAAAAGGCATGCCTCGATTTGTGAGCGTGGTAACGATCCGGAGGGCAACTGCCGTTGTGTTGCTTGTTCTCGCCGCGCTCTCCGCGTGGTCAGCGGCGAGATAGTTGCGCATCTGTCATCGAGGAGGATCTGATTCGCGCAATCCCTGAAGAGAACCTCGCCGTATACCCCCGTGATAACTACCGAGGCGTCGAGTTCGACGCGAGATGGAGGACGAGATTCCCATGAGATCGGCCCATAGTGCAACGCGGTCGTCGCTCAAGATCCTGCTCGCAGCAGGAGTGACGTTGGCGGGATCGGGCGGAATCGCAGCCGCATCTACTCGGTCGACCTCGGGTCAAGCATTCCTCTTGACGCTCGGCAAGCCGAGACAAGTGGCGTCCACGGTGCCGAGCAACGGTGACGTCAACCCGTATGGGGTCGCCGTAGTGCCAGAAACAGTGGGGAAGCTGGTAAAGGGAGACACGCTGGTCAGCAACTTCAACAACAAGGCGAACGTGCAAGGGACCGGTACAACGATCATGCAAGTGTCCCCGAGTGGCACCGTGGGCACGTTCGCGAATCTCGGATCGCTTCCGACCGCTAAGGCCTGCCCAGGAGGCATAGGGCTCACGACCGCATTGTCGATTCTCCCCGGCGGCTGGGTTGTAGTCGGGAGTCTTCCGACAAGCGCTGGAGGAGCGCTGCCATCGGAGAATCCCGCCGGATGTCTCATCGTGCTCTCTAGCACTGGCCAGGTGGCAGAAACGTGGTCCAACGCGAACATCAACGGTCCTTGGGACATGACCGCGGTGACGACGCGCTCGGGCGCGGATCTGTTCGTTTCCAACGCCCTGAGCAGGCCGAAGGGTCTGAACAAGACACCGCCAGTCGGATTGTGCACGGTCGTGCGGATCGACGTCTCGATCGCCTCCGGACACATGCCGCGGATGACTAGCTCGACCGTCATCGGATCGAACTTTGTCTGGCGCGCGAACAAGACGGCCCTTATCCAATCGCCGACGGGCGTGGCGCTCGCTGCCAATGGCACGCTCTACGTCGCGGAGACGGTCAACAGCCATATCACGAGGATCGCGAATGCGATCACGCGCACGACGGCCGTTAAAGATGGGACCAGCACGCTTTCATCGGGTGGCTGGCTGAACGGCCCTCTCGGCCTGGCACTCGCGCCGAATGGCGATGTGATCGCTATGAACGGCAATGACGGCAATGCTGTCGAGATCAACCCCCAAGGCCGTCAGGTCGCGAAAGTGACACTCGTCGCCCATGGCGGCGGAGATCTCTTCGGCGTGGCGATCCAAGCCGACGGCCACGGCCTGCTTTTCGTAAATGACGGCACAAATGCGATCGACGTTGCGAGCACTCGGTGAATTCGGCTGACGTCTCGGGTCTCAGGAGAGCCTCAACATGAGGAATCTGCCAGCCATGCGCGCATCCTCGGAGGATAAGCGTCAAGAGCAGAGTCTGAGCTTGCCATGGTTCGTCTTGCGAGTCATCGGAGCCGGACTGCTCGTCGCGACCGCGGCGATCCACCTTGATCTGTACCTGACCGGCTACCGGACGATCCCGACGATTGGCTGGCTATTCCTGCTTCAGGTGATCTCCGCCTTTGGCCTCGGCGCGATCGTCCTCGTATCTGATAATCGGCTGGCCTCGGCAGCGGGTGCCGGGTTTGCTCTCGCGACTCTCGGTGGTTATCTGTTGTCGTTGCGGATCGGCCTCTTCGGTTTCCGGGAGGTTCGCACCGCTGCAGGAATCGTGGCCGCCGTCATCGAGGTGGCTACTTTCGCGGCGCTTGCTGCTGTTGTCTTGAGCCCACGCGCCCAACATCCGCCCGCAGCGCTGGCGATTCATGGCAATGACTTGTTTGACAGACTTCAAGCGGCCATTCCGGCCGGTCGGTGGGTCGCCGCGGTGCTCTCGGTACTGGCTGCAGTGCTTTTGGGCGTCTTTCTCGCGGCCACAGGACCGGCATCTACGAGCGCAGGCTCGTCGAGAGCGCTCCTGAAGATCGCGAGCATCAGTCGCGTGTCGGTGCTGACCAATGCCCGGGGCTACACGCTCTACTGGTTTGTCCCCGATACGCCTGCCAAGTCGACCTGTTATGGCACATGCGCCGTGTACTGGCCGCCGGTCATCGGAACTCCCACCGCTGGCCCGGGCGTGACCGGCAAGCTAGGGACGATCAGGCGGTCAGACGGAGCAGCCCAGGTCACTTATGACCACCATCCCCTTTACACCTACGTCGGCGATTCCGCTCCCGGTCAGGCGAATGGAAACAACATCAACTTGAACGGCGGGTTGTGGCACGAGATGACCGTTTCTGGCTGACCACAGCCAGAAATAGGGTGTCTCATACAGTCGCGCCGTCGTGAACAGGGACCGTTCGATTCGCCACCGCTGTCGTGTTGACCGGGTTGGCTGCCTACAAGGAATCAAGGGCCATTTGGGAAGGTCGTCCACTCCCATCCAAACAGTTGGTCGTCGTCGGGAGATCCGCTGCGACGTCTGGCGAGGACGAAGCGGAGGGCAACAAGCTGCTGGCCGGCGGCGGCGAGCTTGATGCCGTCTGCCGCCATCTGGAGGTTGCCGAGCGGACCTGGCCGCTGGATCGCCCAGTACGGTGGCATGAGGGCGTCAGACCCGGAAGCGCTTGAGGTTGCCAATCGCCCCAGTCCCGGCATTCCCGAGCGGTCCTAAATGTCCAGCCGCAGCCGAACTCGCCCCGCGTGTCAAGTCGGCTTGCGGCCCAATGCGAAAGAACCTCCTGGGCCCACGGTGCCACCGCCGCGCCACCGCTTCACAAGGGCTTCTTCGCCCACAGCGGAAACGTGGGCAAAGGGAAAGCAAGGACAGGACCCAAAGGACCCACTCCCTGCCAACTTCAGCTTTAGCGCACCGGTCGCTTGCGGCAAGACCCGGGCCGTGCCGCACAATCTACGGTCGAGACCAGAACCTACGGAGATAGGAGTCGCGAAATGCGTGTGTTGTTGTCGACCTATGGGGGGCGCGGTGACGTCGAACCGCTGGTGGGACTCGCGGTGAGGTTGCGCGAACTTGGCGCGGAGGTGCGGATTTGCGCGCCGCCGGACTTCTCCGGCTTAGACCGGTGCGCGGAGCGGCTGGCCGAGATCGGCGTGCCCCTGGTGCCGGCCGGCCCCCCGGTGCGCCCGCTGGTGCACGGGGCGGCGCCGTCGCCGCCCGACCTGCCCCGGCTCGCGGCCGAGTTGATGGCCCTGCAGTTCGACACCCTCGCCGCAGCAGCCGAGGGATGTGATGCGCTGGTGGCGTCCGGCCTGCTGCCGGCCGCGGCGAGCGCGCGGTCGGTGACCGAGAAGCTCGGCATGCGCCATGTCTACGCGGCCTACTGTCCCATCTTTCTGCCGTCGCCGCATCACCCTCCGACACCGTTTCCCGGTCGGCCGTTCCCACCGGACGTGACCGACAACCGGGTGCTGTGGGACCTGAACGCCCAGGTCGCGAACGAGCTGTTCGGCGAGGCGCTCAACAGCCGCCGGGCGTCGATCGGCCTGCCACCGGTGGACAACGTCTACGACTACGGCTTCACCGACCACCCCTGGCTGGCGGCGGACCCGACCCTGGGCCCGTGGCAGGAGCCGGCGGATCTCGACGTCGTGCAAACGGGGGCGTGGATCCTGCCGGATGAGCGCGCACTTCCGGCCGAGTTGGTGGCGTTCCTCAACGCTGGCACACCACCGGTGTACGTGGGCTTCGGCAGCATGCGGGCCCCGACGGACATCGCCCGGGTGGCCACCGAGGCGATCCGCGCGCAAGGCCGTCGCGCGATCGTTGCCCGCGGCTGGGCCGACCTGGCCTTGATCGACAACCGGGACGACTGTTTCGCTGTCGGCGAGGTCAACCAGCAGGCACTGTTCGCCCGGGTGGCCGCTGTCGTGCACCACGGCGGCGCGGGGACGACGGCGACGGCCGCCAGAGCGGGGGCGCCTCAGGTCGTGATACCCCAGATGGCGGACCAGCCATACTGGGCCGGCCGGGTGGCCGAACTGGGCCTCGGCGCGGCACACGACGGCCCGACTCCGACTGCTGAGTCCTTGTCGGATGCGCTGATGACGGCCCTGGCGCCCGAGACCCGCGCCCGAGCGATCGCCGTGGCCGGCACGATCCGGACCGACGGGGCGGTCGTGGCCGCGAAGCTGCTGCTCGAAGCGATCAGCCAAGAAAGACCACCGGCGTCCGCGTGAACCACGCCGGATCGTCGAGCCACCGAGTGTGCCCGCGACAACAGGCTCGCCCCTGGACCGCTACCGTGCCCCTGTGAGCAGCCACCGAGTGCCCGGTGGGGTGGCGCACAAGCTTCCCGCGGACCTGCTCAAGGCGCTGATCGCCAACCCCACGGCACTCGATGCTTGGAAGGACATCACGCCTCTGGCCCGCAACGAGTTCATCTGCTGGGTCGAGGATGCCAAGCAGGAGATGACCCGGGAACGGCGCCTTCGCCGGACCCAGGAGGAACTGGAGGAAGGCCGGCGTCGGCCCTGCTGCTGGCCGGGGTGCAGACACCGCGAGCACACCGGCAGATAGCGGTCGGTGCATCAGCGTCCATCCTGTTCATCCGGAGGCCCGGGCAACCGCTGCTTCCGCCCACCCGCACTGTACGTGCCGGAGTAGGTCGGCTAACAATCGCGGACACTGCGGGACTCGCGAAGCCATCATCCGATCGGAATTCACCCGGAAACAAGCGCATAACGACGCCCCGATTCACGCTCTGAGCCGAGCTCCTGACCCGCAAATTGGCCGTCCCAGACGGGTGCCGGTTCAGATCCGCCGAATCACGACCGGGGTGGGCAGGTGGTTCGACAACCGGCGGAGGTCATCGGGGTCCGAGGTGAGCACGGGCGAGCCTGTCGTGGCCGCGATGACGACGACGTGCGCGTCGACAACATCGGAAGCTCCTGCCTTGCCAAGCAGCTCTCCCACCTCATCGGCCTGCTGTGGCGAGAACGCCGCGATTTCACAGCCTCGTAGGAACCGCCGCAGCTGTACCTGCCGAGCCGAGCGGCTCACCTGGGCGACCACCGGCGCCGTCGTCGTCGGCACAGCCCCGACCTCGAGGCGGATACGGTGATCGGCCCAAACGCTGCGATCGTCACGCTCGGCAGCGACGAGCACGCCCGCGTCGTAGACGATGCTCACGCCGAGCGAGTGTGGGCGGTAGCGACCACCTCGTCCGCGACGCGTCGCCGGGCCGCTTCGATCTCGGCGTCGCTGAACGCGCCGTGCTCCTCCTCCCACTCCGAGACGGCGCGCAGCCCGTCTCGGACGAGAAGGGACCGTCGCGCCGCGGCGGTCATCCAAGCCGACACGCTCACGCCCTCGTCGGCTGCTGCCGCAACGACCCGCGCGTGGACGTCAGAGTCAACTGTGATTGCGAGCTTGGGCGACGGTCTTCCTCGGGGCATGGCACAACACTACTACCACAGTAGGAGAGTTTATGCGCACCACAGCGGGCGGCACCCAATCCGCGGGATATTCGCGGGATGTGAGTTTCCCGCTAAATCAGACTCTTCAGGGTTTTGTCCGGGGCCGGATAAGCCGCCTGGCCAGATTGGCCGATGTCCTTCGACGTTGGAGGAGGTGAGCGAGGACAAGCCCGACGAACGCCAGCCCAACGAAGACGTGGACCGCGATGACCGGTTCGAAGGCCAATGAAACCGTGATGGCAATGAGCAACCCCAGGTGGACCAGCCACAGCCGTCTCCGGCGTCGGACGCGCCAGTTCCCACTACGGCTCCCTCTTCAGCACGTGCCCCTCCTGCTGCCCGATCACGCGTCACGCCTCAAAACGGCCAAGTAGGAAATGGTGACCAAACCTGCGGCGAGCGCAACGAATATGCCCGCCTCGATCCCCTGGAAAGCCCAATAACGGCCAGCGGGCTGATAGGTCACCAATCGTCGGAAGCCGTGAGCAGCGAGACAGCTCAGCGCCGAGTTGTTGAAAAAGGCGGCGTGGCAAGCCACCGGTATGCCGGCAGGTGAGAAGGGTTCGTAGATGTGGCCGGCTGGGCTCACCACCACCCGGGACAGTACCCAACCTCCCGGCGGCGCCCCTGACGCGTCGTTCACGAGGGGCAGCGAGGCGCGGATGGGACCGAGATAGCGTGGCCTCAGCCAGAGCCCGACGGAGGCGCGGACGATGGCGAACCCGGCCAGCGTGGTAGCCAGCGCAGGCAGGACTCGCTTGAGCAACGTCCCCGCGGCGATCCCGAGCGCCACTGCGAACACGGCGTAAGCAACCGGTGCCAGCCCCGTGATGTCGAACGACACTCCGAAGCGGCCCCCTCTGAGGACGTCCTCGGGTCCTCGCCACCAGGTTACGAGGGCCGACATCGCCGCACCCCATAGCACCGCGGCAACGAGTACCCACCCCACGTTGCTCGTCATCCACCGCCGCCTGGTGACGCCCTGCACCCAGACGAGGTCCTGAGTACCCTCCTCCAGTTCCTTGGCCACGAGCGGAGCTCCCCAGAAGAGCCCGAACAGCAACGGCACGAGGATGGTGACGCTGACGAGGTCGATTATGAAACCGTCACCTTGGAACAGTTCGCCGGAAAGCTCTGCACAACTCCGGCTTGCGGCGCAGAGCTTGAGAGCGGAGTGGTAATGGGCCGCCATGGTGGTCCCGGTGACAACCAGAACTACTGCAAGTACCACGAGCGCGGCACCGGCGAAGAGCACCTGTTGGCGGTGAAGCCGCCAGATGAGCTGGTTCACTGCTCACCGCCGACAAGGCTCAGGGGGCCAGCCGTCACTGACCCGTCGTGACCCATGTAGGCGAGGACAACATCTTCGAGCCCCACGTCGCTCACTTCCCACGCCGGGTCGGTTACCGGTGCCTTCGTGTGCACGAGCAGCCGGGACTGGCGTTCGCTGTGGACGGCCTTCACCACGTTGAAAGCGGCGCCTGTATCGGCAGCGTTACGCCGGGGCCCGACAAGGCATTTGTGCGACTCAAGCACAACCTCGATGTCATCGCAGAGCTGGGCTCGAGATGCGGCGAGCAAGATAACGTGGTCGCACACTCGTTCGAGGTCGTGGAGCAGATGTGACGAGAGCACCACGGTTAGCTCGCCACCGGCCACGGCTTCAGCCAACGAGGACAAGAACGCCCGTCGGGCCAACGGGTCGAGCGCGGCAACGGGCTCGTCTAAGAGCAGGACTTCAGGGCGTTTGGCCAACGCCAGGCCCAAAGCGACCTGGGAACGCTGACCCCCCGACAAAGTACCGACGGGCCGGTCCAGCGGGATCTGCAGCGCCCGGAGACGGTCTGTTGCTACAACCTTGTCCCAGCGGAGGTTCAAGTGAGCGCCGAGGTCCAGGTGCTCATCGGCGGTGAGCCGCTTGTAAAGAGGAGCCTCCTGGGCAAGGTAACCGACGCTGGCCAAGAACTCCTCGCTTTGTCTGGGTTGCCGGCCCAGCACCAATGCCTGGCCGGCACTCGGCGCCCGCAGACCGACAAGAAGACGTATGAGGGTCGTCTTGCCAGCCCCGTTGGGGCCGACAAGGGCCGAGACCCGACCCCGCGGGACACATACAGTGCAATCCTGCAACGCCCAGGTCGACCCGAAACGCTTGCCCAGGCCTCTCGTCTCGATGGCCATGGTCGTCCCCCCCGCGACGTTCATGCCGCACCCTCTTTGGAGCGGCCCTGCAGCGCCGAGCGCATGAGGGCGTCGATGGCGGCTTCGTCCAACCCTGCGTTCCGGGCGGCCCTAACCCAGCGGTCGAGGCTGCGAGCGAGCCGCAGCTGCGTGCTCGGGGGCGGCCCTGAAGGGCGCCGGACGGCAAAGGTCCCGATGCCTTGGCGGCCTTCGATGAGCCCTTGGACTTCGAGCTCCCGGTAGGCCTTCACGACGGTGTTCGGGTTGATGGCGACTTCGGAGGCCACCTCCTTTACGGTTGGCAACCGGTCGCCGGCCTTGAGTGCCCCCATGCGCAGGGCTTGTTCGACCTGCTGGACGATCTGGAGGTAGGCGGGCACCCCGGACGAGAAGCTCAGTTGAAAGCTGAGCGTCTGCCGTAAGATTTCACTAGTCATATAGATGACCATAGAACATCGGGCCGGGCACAGTCAAGCCGGTTGCGCCGGCGACGAAGATCGCCCACCTGGTCAAGCTCCGACGTGGCCCATCTCGAAAAGCGATGACGACGAGGTCGGTACCGGCCCACATCTGTTACCTGGGGCTGCCGAGCATGCCTGCGAGCCCTCGGCCGGAGCCGAACACGGCCTGAGCCATAACGAATAATCGGTGCGCCAGCGGCCGTCACTTGCGGCTTCGGCACCTGGATACCGATTCGGTCGTGAACCAGCACATCCCCGACAGTCTGATATGTATCGCGCGGCGACAGAGACGCTCTTGCCAGCGTCGCGCCATATGGAATATTCTCATGCTAGCTAGCCCCCGCCACGACCGCTCAGGAGTGGACATTTCAGTGGCCGGTCTGGGGAGAATCCCGTGATCGTTACCAGTACGCGCGGGATGACGCCATTTGCGACGGTGGCCCAGCCGCCATTTTAGGGCCACTACCAGGGACTTTTTCGAGCGGGCGACGAGAATCGAACTCGCACTCTCAGCTTGGGAAAAAAGGGCGGTTAGGCGAATCCTGGTGAACTAGAGCGGACCATCAGGGCAGGTCAGCGAGTTACCCACACGCCGCTGAACGACCAT
>OCTA010005204.1_pt1 | contig 11283 bp, 8 predicted proteins | sample 1538991 | NCBI WGS metagenome assembly OCTA01 (sample SAMEA3539302, study PRJEB22396) | soil metagenome | biome: tundra; feature: field; material: soil | place: USA | collected 2010-05 | depth 0.15 m | reverse complement strand
TCCACCAGAACCGGTACGCGGAGGCGGCGCGGGAGTACCAGCGGGCGATCGAACTGAACCCGAGCGTGTACGGCCTCTACTACAGCCTCGGCGCCGTCCAGGTTCGGCAAGGACGCTTCGAAAATGCGATCGAGTCGCTGAAGAAATCGATCGAGATAAAGCCCAGCTCCCTCGCCTACTCGAACCTCGGCACGTGCCAGGTCCTTCTCGGCCAGTTTTCCGAGGCCTCGACCTCGTTCGAGAAAGCCATCTCACTCTCGCCGGGCGACTATCGGCTCCACGTCTATCTCGGGGACTCCCTGACCTTCACCCCGGGCCAGTCGGAGAAGGCCCGGCGGGCGTACGAAGCCGCCATCCCGCTCGCCAAGGGCGTTCTCCGCGTCAACCCGCGCGACGCCGAAACGACTGCGCTCCTCGCCCTTTGTTGCGCGCGCACGGGTCGCCGGGACGACGCCGGGCGGCTCGTGGACCAGGCCGTCTCGCGCGAGCCCGACGACGCCACGGTCCTGAAGGGAGCCGCCATCGTCTCCCTCAGCCTCGGCCGCCGCGACCAATCCCTTCGCTTCCTCGCCCGAGCCGTCGAGCGAGGCTACGGAACCGTCGAGATCCGCGCTGATCCCGAGTTCTCGACGCTTCGAACCGACCCCCGCTTCCAGCAGCTCCTCTCCGGCACAAGCGCTGCTGCCGAGAAGCAGAAGTAAGGAGGTTTCACATGGCCCCCCTCTCACACGACCTGAACGATGAACAGCCCATTTGTATCAGCGTTAAAGGAGACACATTGACCGTTTCTCCAAATCCCGTACCGATCTCGATCATGGCAAAACACCGCGCGCACTGGTTCCTCTGCGGCGAAGGCACCATCGAGTCAATCAAATTCGTGTCTGGCAACGGCCCCTTCCAGGCGCCGCATAACGTTCCTAAGTCGAAACGTCATGTTCTCTCGGACGTTGTCACCAATCCCGATCACTTGAAGACGAAGCTCTTCAAGTACACCGTCGTTGTGAGCCCTTCCGGCGGGAAGCCGATTACGCTCGATCCCGACGTTCATGTAATGCCTTAGACCTGCGCGTCTTGGCCCCGCTGATACGACACTCGCATGCGGGCGCGCTAGATAGACTGACTCCAATCATGAAGGCCTGCTCACCTCGCTCGTTTGACAGCTGCATGGACCATGTTCTACGCACGGGGTCAATTCCCCCGCGCCAACTGTCGGAGTGAGTAAGAACCGCTCTTTATGCCATGTCCGTCAGGTATGAGCTGCTCAGATATCCAGCGTCAGGGGAAGGAGTCTGCCATGAGTCCAAACACCAGCCAGCCTCTACCGTCCCGCCAGAGGATTTTGATCGGCGGGGTCGGTGCGCTAACTCCTCTTGCACTCAACCTGCTCGTCATCGACTTCGCGGCGCTTCAGACCGCCGCCTTCGCTCAGCCCGCTCTACTCGGCTATTTCGTCCGCGTCGCGGTCCTTTTTGGCCTCGGCGCGCTCATCGCCTATTTCCACGACGATGAAACAAACAAAATCAAGCTCTACCAGCTCGGCTTAGGCGTGCCCGCCCTTGCCATTGCATTTCTCAACGGTCAAAACGTCAAGCTCCCGGACGTTAGCGCCGATCTCCGCGGGCCCACATTCTCGGTTCTTGAGCACGCTGCCCTCGCCCAGTCTTCTCCGACTGATAAAGGCTTTAAGCGCTTCACGATGCCACCGCCTAGCGGAACAAAGGCTTTCTGGCAGGGTGTCCTCGGCCGCCCAGCTGACACGACCTGGTTTGTCATAGCAGGCTCCCATCCGAATGCCGAGGAGGCAACGACCCAGGCTAACGAGCTCAGGAATAGAGGTCTCTCGGCCGACGTCTACCTCCCCTACGCCAAGAACAAGTCCTATGCCGTCGTCCTCGGCGGGAACCTCACCCGAGAGGATGCTGAGTCGCTCAAGGGAAAGGCGATCGGCTTGGGCGCACCCAAGGAATCGTATCTCTGGACCTTCGCGAAAAAGCAGTAGGCGGAACGAAGCCAATGACCACGCGCGTTTCGGTATCGCCTCCTCTTACCCTAGCAGTCAGCCTCCTGACGCTTTTTACAACCCTCCGCCGCAATCCGCTTAGGCGAACGGAAAGCTGCGGCGCGAAGGCCCGCCGTTGAATCGCGACGTTCCGACATCGACCTCGACCGCGCACGCCCAGGAGACGTACGCTCCGGACAGGATACGTTCGGGAGTTGCCCTCTGCTTGTCCGGTGGAGGCTTCCGGGCAGCCCTCTTCCACCTAGGCGCGCTTCAGAGGCTTCATGAACTGGGCGTGCTTTCGAAGGTCACGACCGTCTCCTCGGTCTCGGGTGGAAGCCTCATGGCCGCGCACCTCGCAAAGGTCATTAAGGACAGCCCCACGCCGATCGCGGCCATGACGAGCGCCGAATGGCGACGGGTGGTCGCGGCGCCGCTAGAGGAGTTCACATCACACGACATCCGGACCGCGGCTGCCGCGATGAACCTGGTTCAGCTAGCTACAGGCGAGGCGGTCGCCGAGCGATACCGCGAGTTTCTTGGCCCGATTCATCTCGGCGCTCTCCCGGTGAGCCCACGCTTTGTCCTCTGCGCAACGGATCTCTCCTGGGGGGTCAACTGGGTGAGCGAGCGCGTTCGCGTGGGCGACTATCAGGCCGGCTATGCCGTCCCTCCACCAGATTGGGATCTCGCGCGGGCCGTCGCCGCGTCGGCCTGCTTCCCTCCGGTCTTCAATCCGCTTCCGATCCGTCTCGACCCGGGCGTGCTTACGGGAGGGCGCGCGTCGCCCGGTCCCGATCGGGATGTGTGCGTGAGTGGGCTGCGGCTCAGCGACGGGGGCGTCTATGACAATCTTGGCCTCGAACCCGTCTGGAAGGACCATGCGGTCGTTCTCGTCTCTGACGGGGGTGCGCTATTCCATGCCGAACCTGACGCCGGCCTGCTCTGGAGGCTTCCTCGATACGTCGGCGTCCAGGACCGTCAATCCCACGCCCTCAGAACCCGCTGGCTCGTCTCGAACTTCATCAGCGGGCAGCTCTCTGGAACGTATTGGAGCGTGGGCGGCGCACGGGATAGCTACGACCAGACGGGCGGCTACTCGAAGCCTCTCGCCGAGTCGGTCATCGCGGGAATCCGGACCGACCTCGATGGCTTCTCGGACATCGAGTCGGCCATTCTCCAGAACCACGGCTACCTCCTCGCCGACGCCGCAATTCGCAGCCACATTCCTTCGATGGTCCCGGCTGGATCTCCGCCTGCTCACCCTCCATTCCCGGAGTGGCTGCCGCCCTCTGTGACGGAGGTGGACATTCGCGCGGCACTGAAGGACAGCGGGGAGCGGAAGCATCTCGGAAGAGGGTGACCACGCGATGCGCGATGACAGCTCGACCATCTTACTTCGGTCATTCGGAGGAGACGTGATGGCCACGAAACGCCAGACTGTAGGGGTGCAATGCACATTGCAAAGGGCTGTCAAGCTTTGCGACCAGAGTACCGCCAAATGTTGTCCCCCTCAGACGGCAAATCCCAAGATGGCAAGAGCCGCAATCCTCGGCGGCCTGGCCGTAGAACTCGTGGGCCTCAGATTCGTCGCGGCCTGTAGCTTGTCGAAATGGCCAGAGCTGAGATTCCAGCGCCTGACGTTCAAACATGAAACCGTAACGGCGCACGCTCGCCCCGCATGGCCGAACCGTGGTTTACAAGAACATCACCTTCACCGACCCACCTTCACGGACGAGGGAGATCAACACCATGTCGTTACAACCACCGTCAGGGGTACCGTCGTCTCGCGCCATCCAAAAGGGATAGAGCGGCAGCCCAGGAAGAACATACTCGACAGCCCGCAAGAGGGCGCGAACTCTGGCCTACGCCCTGCAATCCCAACACCTTCCCCGTTCGTCGCACCGTCCTCCCTCCAGGCTTTTGCTCGCAACCCACCGACACCTTTCGCAGGAGGAAAACACCAATGAATCAGCCACGCTCTCTTAGGGCACGGTTCCAGCAGGGCGTCGGAATCATCAGCCTCTGCCTTCCGGCGCTCCTACTGTGCCTGGCTCCGGCCAGCAACGCGCAGACGCCCGGCCCGCCTGCGCCTCAGCCCGTTCTGAAATCTCCCCCGCCGGCATCCGCGCCGAGATTCATCTTCGAGCCGGACAGTGGCGCTGCCGGTGACAACGTAACGCTCACCGGCTCCGACTTCGGACTTCAGCGTGAGGCGAATACGGTCACCTTTTCAGGCCTTCCGGCTCCAGTGGTCTCGCTTTCCACCTCGAATAAACTAACCGTCAAAGTCCCGGACGGCGCGGTCACAGGGCGGATAAGTGTCACCAATCTCACCACAGCGTCGTCCGGCACATCGGAAAAGGACTTCGTCGTCACCTCTCCAGCCATTCGCGGCTGCGATCCTCTGAGCCAATTCGTCGCTAACACCGTCACGGTCACGGGTTTCAATCTGCTTTCCAAGGGCGGTTCACCCCCTACAGTTACCCTCAATGGCATCCCAGCAAAAGTAAGTGCCGTTCCTAACCCGTCCAATACCGCTCTCGCAGTCGTCGTTCCTCCAGGCGTTCCTAGCGGCCCTAGCGCCATCGTCATCCAGTCGGATCGTGGCCAGCACAGCTGGGCCCACTTCACCGTTCTACCTCCACCGCAGCCTCAGATAACGCGCTTCGATCCTCCAAGCGGTGCACTTGGCCAACAGGTAAAGATAATCGGCGTCAATTTTGACACGGTCACAAAAGAGAACAACGTCGTAAAGTTCAACGGCGTTACAGCAACAGTTCAAGAAGCTACACCCGGGCCTGCTTCTCCACAGACCGAGCTAAGAGTCTCCGTACCTGATTTGCGAACGGCGACCGTCGAGTCCACGAAACTAGAGGTTACGGTCGGCACCAAGGCCGGCGTCGCAACGTCAAAGGACTTTTCGTATAGCGGTCCCGTGATCACTTCGGTCACTCCGCTGACTGGTGCCGTAGGTCAACCAGTAACAATCAAGGGCCTCAATCTTTATTCACAAGACGCTACAACGACGGTCTCGATCGGCAATAAGAAGGCGACTCTGTCTTCAAATCCCAGCGCGGCGCAGCTAAGTGTTGTCGTCCCCCCGGATGCCGCTTCCGGTGCGGTTACGGTGAATACGACAACCGGCTCCGCTACGTCTACCGAGTCGTTCACGGTCACGACCGGCGGCACCGTTATCGCAAATAGTCAAGGCCTCGGTCAGGGCGACAGAATGACGCTTCAAACGTTTGTGCCGGGGTTTGTAGCGAAAGTGAATCCGACAAATAACACCGCGGTTGCGCCGCCCCATGCCTACCTAGAGGTTACGAGCAACGCAGTTAACGGCAAGGTCGCAGTGCAGTTTATAAAAGTGGGCGCGCAAGCTGACCTAAAAGCTTACCAAGCAAAACTCCACGCATTCTTCGGCGAGGATGCCCAATTCGTCACTACGGACATTGTGTACGAAGTGTCGGTGAACGACCTTGAGTCTGGTTACCCCGTTACCACCAAGGGCATCGCGTTTGGCGTGCTGCTCGTGCCGTACAAGTTTCACTTCACTGATCATTCATTGTCCGGCGCGTCGACCATTGGCGGCTACGCAGGCTGGCATCTGGGCTTTACTGCACTTGATGTGAGTGCCATCGCGGCTGCCGGCGTTGGCGTTGTCAACGTGACATCCACGGCAGCCGGTGGTGCACAAACGACAAGCAACGCCGCTTCATTCACTGGTGCTGCTGGTGTGATCACGACGTTTAAGAAGAACAGCACATTTCAGTTGGGGATTGTGGTCGGAGCGGACTGGACCGGAAAGGGGACGAACTATTCGTATGAGGGTAAGCCCTGGTTTGCGTTGTCGTTTGGTGTGAACCTCACTAAGTAAACCCGAGCGTCGACTAAGGTAGTCGGTGTTGTGGCTCACGTCTTCGGACCGTGTCCGCTAGTCCTACAGCGGCTTCGAGCGCATTGTCAAACATGGATTGCTCGCCAAAAGGGGAACTCGCGGTCGCGGTCGCGAAGTGCTGGACGGCTGAGATTGCAGTGCTCAGGCCACGCCTTGCAGTGGGCCTCTGCGTGCTCAAGGAAACTCCAGAGGCTGTAGGGGCGCAATGGGAATTGCCGGGGGGCTGTGGCGCGTAGAGACCAGGGTCATGCCCTCGGTTTCCTTCTCAATCCCGGCCCGTAAACGGGCATTCTGGTCGGATGGCGATTTAGGTTCGAGTAATTGTAGGGGCGCAATGGGAATTGCCGGGGGGCTGTGGCGCGCAGAAACCAGCGTCACACCCTCGGATTCTTCCTCAATTCCTGCCCGGACGGCGGTTTAGGTTCGAGAAACCGACCTCTTTTCTGAAGGATCCCCGAGTGGATGGCTCAAAGCGCGGTGGTCCGGGACTACCGGGCCCTGGAGACCGGACGGCGGCGGGCGAACAGGCTCGTACTAAGTGTCAAGGGGGTGAGCCGACAGCCCCTGAGTTTATGAGCTACCTTGGCTCCCCAACGCGGAACGACTACTACGCGTGTTGGTTCGAAAAGCCGCCTGAAGGAGGGTCAGTCGGGAGGAAACGTCGGTCGGCGTGTGCACGCACGGAGTCATCGTAGGAGCGGAGTCGCTAGTCCGTGCGCGTCAACGGCCGCCTCAATTCCCATTGCGCCCCTACAGCCGGTGGGATGCGTCCGCAAGGTCCTCCTCCACCAGGCAAACGGGAAGATGGACGACGCGATCCTCCGCGCCTTTTACGAGCAGTACGGCGTGATGGAGCCGCCAGCCGGCGTAATGCCGATAACGATCTCCTGGCTCGGGAACAGCTCGGTCGCTACGATCCCCACGATGCTCGACCTGATCGCGAAGGGGAGGCTGGACGGGTACGAACAGCGTTCTGGCGACGTCTTCCTCTTTGCCTCCGTTGGCGCGGGAATGAACATTAACGCGTTCGTCTACCGAGTCCCCTGAGCCTGAGGCCAAGCCCCCGTTGATGATTGACGCAGGAAGACAAGGGGGTCCACTCTAGCCGCGGAGGTTCCGTGCGGAAGATCGCTTTGGCGGCCCCTCCGTGCCCGCCCATGCGGGTCAGAGACAACACGTTCAACACGCTGGCGTGCGACGGGGCACTGTGACGATCGGCAAGACACCGGCCGAGTCGGCGGCGCTGCACGAGGCCCGGCAGTCGCTGTCGCTCCTGGAGGCGGCGCTCGAGTCCACGACGGATGGCATCCTGGTGGTGGACCTGAACGGGCGCATCGTCTCTTACAACCAGCGGTTCGTCGAGATGTGGTGGATTCCTCCGGAGGTCCTGCAGACACATGACGACGACCGGGCGCTCGCCTTCGTCATCGAGCAACTCGCGGACCCGGAAGCCTTTCTCGACAAGGTACGGGAACTTTATGCGGCCCCCGAGGCGGAGAGCATGGACGTCCTCACATTTCGCGACGGCCGGGTCTTCGAGCGCTTCTCGAGGCCCCAGCACCTGCAGGGGCGCCCCGCGGGACGGGTCTGGAGCTTCCGGGATGTCACCGAGAGGAAGCGCTCCGAACGGCTGCAGCAGGCGACCTACCGGATTTCCGAATCGGCACACGAGGCTGCGAACCTCGAGGAGCTCTTCCGGGCTCTTCACGCCATCGTCAGCGAGCTGATGCCGGCCCAGAACTTCTACATCGCTCTCCACGACCGGCAGAGTGACACCATCAGCTTCCCCTACTTTGTGGACGAGTACGATGCTCCGCCCGCTCCCAAGCCCCTGGGACGAGGGCTCACCGAGTACGTTCTTCGGACCGGCCAGCCGATCCTGGCCTCTCCCGAGGTCTTCGAGGAGCTCGTTCGCCGGGGGGAAGTCGAGCTCATCGGCGCTCCCTCGGTCGACTGGCTCGGCGTCCCGTTGCGAACGGCTCAAGAGACGATCGGTATCGTCGTGGTCCAGAGCTACACGGAAGGTGTCCGGTTCCGGGACACCGACCGGGACCTCCTCGCGTTCGTCTCCACCCAGCTCGCCATGGCCATCGAGCGTAAGGCAGCCGAAGCGGCCATGCGGGCGTCAGAGCGTCGCTACCGGCTCCTGTTCGAGCGGGGTCTGGCCGGCGTGTACCGGATGACTGCCGACGGGTACATCGTGGAATGCAACCCGGCTTTCGCCAGCCTGCTCGGGTACGGTTCGCCGGGTGAGGTGCGAGGGCTCGGACCCGCCGAGCTCTTTGCGAATCCCACCGAGCGGCAGACCGGACTCGAGCGTCTGCGCGCACAGCGCATCGCCGTCAACCAGGAGGTGTGGATGCGGCGCCGCGACGACACATCCATCTGGGTTCTCCTGAACGAGAGTCTTGTCGAGGAAACCGGCGCCCCTCCCATCGTGGACGGCAGTCTCATCGACATCACCGACCGCAAGGTGGCCGAGGAGCGGGCCTGGCAGCTGGCGCACCACGACTCGCTGACCGGCCTTCCCAATCGGACGCTCTTCAACGACCGCCTCGAGCTGGCGATCCAGCGGGCCCGGCGGGGTAGCCAGCGGCTCGCCATCATGTTTCTGGACCTGGACGACTTCAAGCATGTCAACGACACCCTGGGTCACTCGGCCGGGGACGAGCTGCTGGTGCAGATCGGCGGGCGTCTCAGGCATCTCCTTCGGGGAGAGGACACCGTGGCGCGGCTGGGAGGAGACGAGTTCCTTCTCCTGGTAACCGACGTGAAGGATTCGACCGGCGTCGGCGTGATGGCGCGGAAGGTTCTCGCAGTCTTCGAGTCTCCCTTCCTCGTCAAGAAACGGGAGCTGTTCCTCTCCGCCAGCCTCGGCGTCGTGCTCTACCCAGAAGACGGGAGCGATCCGGAGGTCCTGCTCGCCAACGTCGACACCGCGATGTACCGGGCGAAGAAGACCGGTCGTAACAACTTCCAGTTCTTCACCGCCGAGATGCAGCGGCAAGCGCAGGAGCGGGCCCTGCTCGAGAGCGGTCTGAGGCGCGCCCTGCCGCGAGGCGAGTTCGTGCTCCACTACCAGCCCATCCGGGAGCTGGCCAGCGGAAGAATCGTCGGCCTGGAGGCACTCGTGCGGTGGCAGCACCCGGAGCACGGTTTGCTTCCCCCGCGAGACTTCGTCGCGCTCGCCGAGGACGTTGGCTTGATCGTCCCGCTGGGGGCCTGGGTTCTCCGACGGGCCTGCGAACGGACCCGTACCTGGCGGGAACAGAACCTCGGCAACCTCACGATCGCCGTGAATCTGTCGGCCCGCCAGATTCAGAACGAGGAATTCGCGCGCCAGGTGGGCCAGATTCTCCGCGAAACAGGTCTGCCGCCGACGGCCCTCGACCTGGAGATCACCGAGTCCGTCGCCATGCAGAACGTTGAGGCCACCGCCCAGGTCCTCGGCCAACTCTCGGCGCTGGGAGTGAGAATCTCCATCGACGACTTCGGCACGGGACACTCGTCGCTCAGCTACCTGAAACACTTCCCCATCAATCGCCTGAAGGTCGACCGCTCGTTCATCGAAGGAATGACTCGCGACACGCGCGACCGCGCCATCGTCGCCGGCGTCCTGTCCATCGCCCACAACCTCGGAGTGAGGGTCGTGGCCGAAGGCGTCGAAACACAGGAGCAGGCCTCCCTCCTCGCGGATCTCGGCTGTGACGAGGTACAGGGGTTCTTCTTCGGAGCGCCGGTGCCCGAGAGCCAAGTCGAGAAGCTACTTGTGGAGGGTTAATAGCCCGTGGAAAAAGCACCTGTGCGGGCCGGACGAGGTCGTTGTATGTAGGGGTGCAATGGGAATTGCCGGGGGCTGTGGCGCGTAAAGACCAGGGTCACACCCCCTTCTGGACGGCGATTTAGGTTCGAGTAATCGACCTTTTTCCTGAAGGATTTCCAAGTGGATGGCTCAGAGCGCGAGCCTTCGGGACTATCGGGCGCTCGAGACCGGGCGGCGTCGGGCGAGCCGTCTCGTCCTAAGGGTCACAGGATGAAAAGCTTGCCGCGGCCGCACCCATCTCGCCGTCCAGAGCGGCTGCTGCCGGTGCTGGTTCGAGAAGGTGCCTGACGGGCGGTCACGATCATCAGCGAAGGAGTCTGGAGAGGGTCGAGGTGTGCGCCCTGAGCGCGCGAACGACGACGAAACCACTGCTCTTTGCACGCCAACGAGCATCGGTCACTCATATCGCTCCTCGAGATCGTACTCGGCGAAGTCTATTCCGGCAGGCTGGCGCCTGCGGCTAGACTCGTCGTCTGGTGATCAGAGACCAGAGTCGCGCGGATGAAAACTCCTTTCGTGTCTCGCGCTCTAAGCAGGAGGTCCTCCAGGACTTCGAGAAGCTGATCGAAGAGAAGAAGCTCTTCGGCGCCGACCGCGATCCAGCGATCAGGGACGGCGCCGCGTTCGACCGGGCGCTCGTCAAGGAGAAGGGAAAGGGAACCCGGTTTCTCATCAGGAAGGTTCCCTCCAGGGCGAAGCTGCTCAGATACTGGACGCGCCTCTTCGAAGACGCGATCGCGCCGTACGCCCTATTCGACGTACTCTCCGCCAGGATCCACGAGTTCGAACACCGGGAGAATCGCCTCCTCTTCGGGAAGGGCCGGGTCATTTATGACACGGAGATCTTTCAGGGGGAGGAGAGCATCGGCGAGCTCACCCTCAGCTTCGCGTCGCTCAGAGACCTGACGCTCGGCGTCCTCGCTTACCTTTCGGGCGCCAGGCTCAGGGTCGTCTACATCGAGCACATCCGCCTGACGGTGCAGAAGTCGGGTTACGCCTCGGCACTCTTCCGGCACTACGAGCGGCTCTTTCACGACCTCAGGTTCAACCAGTTCCGGCTCAACGCCTCCCTAGCGGTTGGCGGGTACTACTGGGCCCAGGAGGGATTCGATTTCTCGGAAAAATCAGAGGCCGGCAAGAGGAAGGCGGAGCTGAGGGCTCTCGTGAAGGAAAGGGGCCTTCCCGTCCGCGAGGTCGAGATTGGATGCCTGAATCACGCTTACGATTTCGCCCGTTTCAGGAGAGAACTCAGGATTCCCGTTTACCGGGATGCGGAAGGCTCTTATTCGTCGAAGGCCGACGCACGCTTTCGCGAGGAAGTCTCCCTTCCGCTCGGAAAGGCGTTTCTCCTCTGCTCGGCGCCCTGGGAGGGGTACAAGACGATTTACACGGGCCCACGGCGGCAGGACAACATCCCAGGCAGCTCGTCGGGGGTGCGGCCTGACGTATTCCCGTCAGTCTGACAAATGACAAGTTATCGGACCGTGCGCGAGGGAGAAGGTACCGCGCTGATTTGAATGCATCAGAGCACCGCGGGCCCCCTCGGCCTAGTCTGGAAAC
>OCTA010005201.1_pt1 | contig 11288 bp, 6 predicted proteins | sample 1538991 | NCBI WGS metagenome assembly OCTA01 (sample SAMEA3539302, study PRJEB22396) | soil metagenome | biome: tundra; feature: field; material: soil | place: USA | collected 2010-05 | depth 0.15 m | reverse complement strand
CGCGGGGAACTGCGCACCATTGCCGCGACCACCTGGTCGGAGTACAAGAAGTACTTCGAGAAGGATCCCGCTCTGGCCAGAAGGTTCCAGGTTGTCAAGGTTGAAGAGCCGACGGAAGAGGTTGCCTGCACCATGCTGCGGGGCATCAAGGCGTCGCTTGAGAAACACCATAAGCTGCGCATCCTCGATGAGGCAGTTACAGCGACGGTTAGATTGTCGCACCGCTATATCGCCGGCCGCCAACTGCCCGACAAAGCCGTAAGCGTACTTGATACGGCGTGTGCGCGACTCTCTTTGGGACAAAATTCAACCCCTCCTCGCCTGGAGGATGTTCTGCGCCGAATCGACGCGCTCGAAGTGCAGCAACGCGTACTCGAACGCGAGACGAAGATAGGCGGAGACCATGCCGAGAAGTTGGGGGAGATAGAGACTCTGCTTGCTGCCGCGAAAGAGGAGCGGGATATTCTCAAGGAGCAATGGGAAAAAGAAAAGACTCTGACAGAAAAGATTCGCAGCCTGCAAGAGGGTCTTGAGTCTCCTGACCCCAAGTCGCCAGAGACGCAGGCCCCTGAGGCATCCGCCAAGGAGAGCGAAGTGCGGGCCGAACTCGGCCAGCTTGAAGCCGAGCTTGCCACACTTCAGGGGGAGCGGGGAATGATGCGGGTCTCCGTAGATGCGCAGATCGTCGGCGAAGTTATCTCAGCGTGGACGGGAATTCCTCTGGGCAAGATGGTGCGCAATGAGATTGACACCGTGCTCACCCTGGATGAACATCTGAAGAAGCGTGTGATCGGGCAGGATCAAGCACTCTTCGCGATTGCGCAAAGGGTTCTTACCTCGCGAGCCAACCTGGACGATCCGGTGAAGCCTGTGGGAGTTTTTCTGCTGGTTGGACCCAGCGGAGTCGGCAAGACGGAGACGGCCATCGCGCTTGCCGACGTTCTGTACGGCGGCGAACGCAATATGATCACCATCAACATGTCGGAGTTTCAGGAAGCCCACACAGTTTCGACGTTGAAGGGATCGCCCCCTGGATATGTCGGCTACGGCGAGGGAGGCGTGCTGACCGAAGCGGTGCGGCGCAGACCCTATTCGGTTGTGTTGCTCGATGAGGTCGAGAAGGCGCACCCCGATGTGCTGGAGCTGTTCTTCCAGGTCTTCGACAAAGGCAGAATGGAAGATGGGGAGGGCCGCGAGATCGACTTCCGCAACACGATCATTCTGCTGACAAGCAACGCGGCGACGGAAACTGTGATGAAGCTTTGCGCCGATCCTGAAACAATGCCCGACAGTCAGGGCATGTTACAGGCTCTCAAGCCGGAACTGAACAAGATATTCAAGCCGGCTTTTCTCGGCAGGCTACTCATCGTGCCTTACTTCCCGGTGCGGGATGAAGCTCTCAAGCAGATCATACGGTTGAAGCTGGGCAAGATTCAGAGGCGCCTCGCGGAGACGCACAAGATCGCTCTTGAGTATGACGACGTTCTTTTGAACGAAGTGGCTGGGCGGTGCACTGAAGTTGAGAGCGGAGCCAGGAACGTCGATAACATCCTCTCGAATACGATGCTGCCCGATCTGTCGCGGCAGATTCTGTCGCAGATTGCCAGTGGGGTGGCGGCGGACCGGGTAAGCATCTCCGTCAAGGACGGCGCGCTGACCTACGCATGGGATGTTGCGCCTGAAGCGGTCAGCGTCGTGGCAGAGGTCTAACAATCGTCTTTTCGAGAATTGCGGCAAGGGACAGGCAGGATTGGTATGGCGAGTCTAAAGCAGGCAGATCGGTTGATGCAGTTTTCAAGCCCTCTGGGCAAGGACGTGCTGCTGATTGAGTCGCTCGATGGCGCGGAAGGAATTTCGCGCCTCTTTGAGTATCATGTCGAATTGCTCGCAACCGTGGAAACGACAATCGATCCCAAGTCGGTCGTCGGTTCCAAGGTAACTGTTGCAATCGCTCTCAACGATGCCAAGGGATCGCGGTGGATCAACGGCATTGTCGCCTCGTTCGAACAGTGCGCGGGCGACGAGGATTTCGATGTTTTCCGGGCGCGGATTGTGCCCTCCATGTGGCAAATGACATTGGGCGCAAACTGCCGCGTCTTCCAGAATAAGACAGTCCTGGACATCGTCAAAGCGGTCATTGGCGAGTATGGATTGTCGATGTCGGATCAGACGAACAAGTCCTACAAACCGCTCGAGTACTGCACTCAGTACTCCGAGTCGGATTTCCATTTTGTCTCGCGGATATTGGAAGAGAGCGGCATTTTCTATTGGTTCGAGCATACGGACCAGGATAACAAGATCGTTTTGGGAGACGGACGAAATGCCTATCAGGACTGCCCTTTGTCGGCTTCAGTTCCGTATGCCCTGAATAAGATGGGACGCGAGGGAGCATACGGAGCAAGAGTTATAGAATTCACCGTAGCCTCAACCATGGTTTCAGGCAAGCACTCGACGGCGGATTATAACTTCCGCCCCTTTGCTCGCGTCGATGCGGGGCCCAAGGACAGTTCCAGTGAATATGGCAAGAATGGCTTTGAGCAATATCTTTATCCCGCCGGGGAAGAAGGCTACCTGAAAGACGCCGACACGCAATCGAGCAAGGCTTTCGAGACCTTGTTCATCGAGACGCGGGAACTCGCCAGCGATGCCATGGCGGAAGTCTATCGCGGCAATGCCAATTTGCGCTCCTTTTGCGCGGGCTACACGTTCAGCCTCACCAGTCACCCGCGCGCAGCGTGGAACCGGAAATACCTGCTGACCGCAGTGACTCTCCATGCGGACCAGGTTCCGTCCTATCGATCCAGCGACACGGGACGGTCTGGATATAGCAATCGATTCACGGCGGTTTCCTCGGATATTGTCTTCAAACCCGCGCAGACGTTGATGAAGCCAAGAATCTACGGCCCGCAGACGGCCTTTGTCGTGGTACCCAAGGGCGAGGATATGTACATCGATAAGTTCGGGCGGGTATGCATCCAGTTCTTCTGGGATAAGTTGAGAAAGGCGAACGCGGTGGACAACACCTGGGTGCGCGTGGCCCAAAGTTGGGCTGGAAATGGGTGGGGAACGTATTTCTGGCCGCGCGTGAAAGATGAGGTGGTGGTTCAGTTTCTCAATGGGGATCCCGATAACCCAGTGATTACGGGCTCGGTTTATAACGCAGTGAATATGCCCAGGTACGAGCTGCCCGACAACAGCACTCGTTCCGGGATAGTTACAAGGAGCAGCAAGGGCGGTTCGGCGCAGAATGCGAATGAGTTGCGCTTTGAAGACAAGTCGGGCAGCGAGCAGATCTTTCTCAACGCCGAGAAGGACATGGACCATCGGACGGAGCACGACCATCGCCGTTACGTTGGGAACAACGACTCGCTGATTGTCAAGGGTGCACAGACCGAGCAAGTTACCGGCGATCACAATGGCCAGATCAAGGGGGATTCAGTAACAAAGATAGGCGGAAAATCGGATCTTAACATAGGGTCCGACCTGACTGAAAAGGTGGGAGGAAGTCATTCCCTGAATATCGGTTCCAACCAAAGCGTCCAAGTGGGTTCGGCCTATTCCATGGATGCAAACCAAACCGTCTATATCAACGCGGGCATGAATGTGGTGATTCAAGCCGGAATGGAACTTACCCTGATAGGGTCCGGGGGCTTCATCAACATCGGGCCTGCCGGTGTCGCGATCTCAGGGACGATGGTGCTGATCAATAGCGGTGGAGCCGCTGGCTCGGGCAGCGCCGGAACGATCAACGATCCTGCGGCGCCAACCGATCCCGACGAGGCAGACGATGGCAGCAAGGGCGGCGCCAAGAACGGTTAGGCATTCAAGCCCATGCGCGTGAGAAATTGCCCTTGAGTATATCCGAGGAATGACTGGTGACGTTTGACGCAAACAATGCCACAACCCGGCGCCGCTGCCCAATTCCCCTCGGTTGGAAGATGGAGTGTTACCGCGCTGCCGGGAGGCTGGCTCTATGTGGCCGGCTTTGGGATACGCCAGATGACGATGGCCGCTGGGACGATAGCCGCAAGTGTGGGTGTGGGACAAGATACGCTCAGTTCCGAGAGCGGCCTCGCCGAGTATATCGAGAAGCAGAAGAAACTCATCGGGAGCCATTTGAAAGAAGCGAAGTTTGCAGGCCCGCAAGCGACAGCTTTTGCGGGCGCGGACGAGGCTCAACTGCTCTTTGTTCGGCACAGCGTGGACAAAGCCGGAAGCATGTTGCATGCCCAGACCTACGTGCGATTGGGGGATTGGGTGGGCATTGTTACCTTGACGACCTTGGAGGCGCAGCTCAGGGCAGTACGACCGGACTACGAGGCATTTGTGAAAGGCTTGCGCATTGGCCCACAATGAACAAGCTAGCAGACAGCAAGGATTTCGCAAGTTGAGACCGATCATGGAGAGCGACTGATGCCGCCAGCAGCAAGAGTGACCGACATGCACGTATGTCCCATGGTTACTGTGCTTGTGCCTCATGTGGGCGGGCCGATCCTGCCCCCTGGGGCGCCTACGGTACTCATCGACTTTCTGCCTGCTGCCACTGTAACCAGCATGGCGACCTGCGTTGGCCCGCCGGATATGATTGTCATGGGATCGATGGGAGTCATGATCAATTACCTTCCAGCCGCCAGACTGGGAGATCCTACCGTGCATGGCGGCGTGATCGTGCTGGGATCTTTTACCTGCATCATAGGTGAGATCGGCACGCCGTCGCCCGGCGCCGGCGGTTTGGGCGGGGTGGTGGGCGGCATGGTAGCCAGTGGCGCGACTCCGCTTCAAACCAACCCATCTGTGTACTCAAAGGCGGGGAGTGCATCCGACAGTGCAAATGCATCTCCGAGCCCGTCAGCCAGTACGCCTCAGGAAAAGCTGGAGATTGCCAAGGCTTTCTATAATCAGACTGGGTGGTCCGAGGAAAAGATATCGAACCATTTGCGAGGCATCGACTTCAATCATCCAGTAGAAATAGCCATTCTCCATCCGGGCGATGTGGTCAAGCAGTGGGTCGATCCAAAGGCGGGAGCCGGCAATTATTTCGATGCGGATGCACAGCCGGAGGAGCTTGGCCTTTATCCGGCGAGCGCCGTGCCGAGGGAACTCAAGACCTTTGTGGTGTCGAAGGAGACCAAAGTATTGAAATCGACGGCTGCGAGCATTCGTATCGACTGGCTGAAGGGGGTGCCTCCCGTAGTCGTTAAAGGGGGTGCGCAGCAGTGTTTTGCGCTGCCGAAGGATAATTCCAACTTTGTGCCGGGCGGACCAAAACGATGACGACCGAAGAGCGCGTAAATCTTTTTCAGAAGGCTATTCTGGCGATTGAAAAGCTGGAGCGAGAGTATCGCTCCTATCCGCCGTTCGAATCGATTCACAATCAACTTCTTTTTCTTCTTGACCAGGCGTCTGGCCAAGCCGTGAATCGCGAGGGTCTCGCCCGTATCAACCTGGGTTACATCACAATGCGCGAAGTTGAACCGAAGGATGGCGCTGCCGCCGATCTTCTCTATCTTGTCTCGGCGGAGGCCAAGAAGATGCTCAGTGATGCTTGAGAAAAGTAGCGGGCCTACCTGAACATCTGTAGACCCCCGGAGTGTTTTTTGGACGCTATCGAGGCAGTTTATTTTATTGGCCGGTAGAATCCCAGACCTTCAGCAGGGCTGGAGAAACGTAGGCTCGCGCCGGGCTGTAATTGGCCTTGCGGGCCTCTTTGAATGCCGATTGTGCGTCCGCGGAAGGCCCCTGCCACTTCGATCGCGGCGTTTCCAATATCGACTGTTCGAGCAAGGCCGCTCCAAGGTAGAAGTAGGCTGCACCGGGGCTCTGAGCGGTCTCAGAGGACTTCAGGTAGTCCTTGAGCGCCCTCTGGGCATCGTCGAATTGCGAAAGGTAAAAATACCGGATCGCGGATGTCAGTTCGTTCCTGGCAGCCGCTGGATCGCTCTTGATTGCTTGTTCGATTCTGGCGGTATTGCTCTGCGCGTCCTGATTGCCCGGCTGAAGTTTCAGGACCATGGCGTAATCGTTGAGCGCATCGGGCAGCTTTCCCTGTTTCTCGGCATCCCGCGCATCGGCGATCAGTTTACCAACCTTCTTGGCGATCTCCGCACTCGAATCGGCTGCTGTCTTGGGAGTAACAGCCGTTGGAGGCGGAACGCTCTTGGCCTGCAGCGCTTTCTGCAACTCGGCGATCTTTCCGGCGGGATTGCCAGGCCCATTCGGGTTCAGATTCTGAGCCAATCCAAGCTGCTTTATCGCTTCCTGCGGATTGCTCTTCTCCAGCTTCTGGGCTTGATCGATGAACCCGTTGTATTGGCCGACATTGTTGACGTACACATTCGCGGATGCTTTGGAGTCCGCGTTGGTAATCGCTTGCGCCAGCGTGCCCACAGCGTTGAAGTCGCCTTTTGCCCAAGCGGCCTTCACTTGGTTGAGAAGCTTCTCGCTCGCGATCAGTTCCAGCAGGAACCTGGCTTGGCCGGATAACTTCGCGTCATAGCCCGAAACAAGCTTCGCCATGGACTCCGCCTTATCCAGGTCGTGACTCTTGTAGAGCGCTATGGAACTTGCCAGCCACGCTGTGTCGTCGTTGATGAGACCCGAGCGATAGCTATTGCATGTTTCGGCGTACTTTTTATCCTTGGGTTCCAACTGTGCCGCCGCGCAAAAATCCTGAACCTGCTTGGCCCGGTCGCTGCCTTCGCCCTTAGCTTTTTCAACCAGATTCTTTGCCTGTTGCTTCGGCTTTTCGGTGGAATCCTGTGCCGGCACGGGCAGACCGAAAAGGAGAAGGCAGAAAATGCAAATGGATAGCCGCAGGTTCATCTTGCCCCTCCGACGATTTGCTCGATCGCATGGTCGTCGATCGGCTTCAATTCAATGCCGCATACCTGCGTGGATTGATCCACGTTGCATTGGCGCCTCTGGGTGCTTCCGTCGGCTCCTTTGAAGTCCACGGCATATTTACCGACGGGAACGTCGTCGAGACGCAAAGGAGTCCAATGATCGCCCACGGGGAGGGGAATGGCGTTGCCTTTGTCGGAAGTAACCCCCACCACTTCAGCAAAGGGAGTGGCATTGAGTTCGAGAACGCCCAAGGGGACGACAGGCGCCGGACGCAGAAACCAGAATCCGGCGCCAGCCGCCCCGATCAGGACTACGGCAATGCCTGCAAACAAGAGCGCACGCGGGGCACCGCGCTTCGACCCCGCCTCAACGGGGACAGCCTGCGGCTGCTTTGCGGGGACTTGTTCCCTGGGTGCTTGCTTTTTGGGAGAGGGCTTTCCAGCCTCCTTGGTCAAGCGCTTCAAGTTGGCTTGCAATCCAGAGTCCGCAAACTCAGCTGCATACGCTGCGCGGCCTAACTCATCGGCGGCACGGGGCCGTTCCTCCTGCTGGATGGCTTGCGTAGCCGATTCGATTGCCGCGGTGAGCAGTTCATTGGCAACTTGCGCACGCTTGCTCGTGTATTCGGCGATTGCCGCGGTGAGCTGCGGGGAGTCGCCGCAGGTGCGCCGCACAGACTCGAGTCCATTCAGGACATTGGGCAGTTCACGCTTCTGAAGCGCATCGCCGGCATCTCGAATAGCCTCCCTCGTCAGACGTTCTCGGCGTTCCCGCTCTTTCGCGGCATCCAGCCGATCGCGCAATTCTCGCACGCGCACGTGCTGCTGAATCTCCTGGGGCTGGTTTGAGAGCAGCTTCAATGCCTGTTCGGTATCGGTTTCACTCAGTGCCTGCGCGTGGCTCAGAACTGCATCGATGCGCCGGCCTAACTCGGCGAGGGTGGTGGTGGCCTGACGCAGCAATTGCTCGACAGATGCATCGCCGGATTGAGAAGCAACGGGTTGCAGAAGGGCTATGGCGGCCTCAAGATTGCCGGCCGCAATCAGGGCCTGTGCCTCGTTGGTAGCCTTCGCCGCCACTTGGCCAAGTTCAACTTTTCGCTTTTGCTCTTGTCCATACCTGAGCAGGGATGCAATGTCCGGGCCTTCGCCACACTCGATTACCGCGGAATCCAGAATCTGGAAAGCCTGATCGAACTGCTTCGCATCGATCGACGCTTGTGCCCGCTGCAGGTACTGAGTTTTCGTTTCCCCGACACTCGCCTTCTTGACCTGCTCGACAACCTTTTCCTCCAGGGCAATCAACCGTGGTTCCCCCGGCATCTGTTCGAGTGCCTGATGAACTGCGGTGAGAGCCTGCTGGGGGCTGGTCACAAGAAGACTGTACACATCGAGCGTGGTTTTCTCCACCAGCTTCTTTGCGGTCTGCTCACGCTGCCCTATCTCCGCCTCGGCTTTCAACTGCAACAGCACGGCCTCGCCGGGGAGACGCTGCTGCGCGCGTTGAATCAGAGTCAGCGCGCGCTCGAGCTCTCCCGCTGCAATGCATTCCGAGATTTCGGCGCCGATCTGGTCGATAATCTTGCGGCGCCGCTGTTCCTCCTGGCGATCCACCGCTTCCTGAAACAACTGCTGGGTTTCGGCATCTGTCGGATCGATCTCCAGCGCCGAGCGCAGGCTTTGAATGGCTTCTGTATATTGGCGAGCGGTCAGTTGGCTTCGCGCGGCATCGCTATACTGCCGGCGTGCGCGTTCCCTGGTTGCCCGCTCAGTCTCTTGAACGATCCTTGCGCGTTCGTTGCGGAGATCCGTATTGCGGTCATCGAGTTGAAGCGCGCGATCGATCAGTTCACCGGCAGCCCCGTAGTCGCTGCGCTTGCGAGCATCCCGCGACTGCTCAAGGAGCGAGGCGACTTTGTCGGCCTTCTCCTTCAATCCGCGAGCGTGTTCGATCTTTTGAGCAAGTTCAGGATTCTCCCGGTCGATTGCGGCTGCCTGCGTGTAAATCTCAATCGCTTCCGCATAATGCTGCGCGAGCACCGCTTCATCGGCTTCCACCAACAATTGCCGCAACTGCACCGTCTTCTGTTGACGAGAAACCTTCTCCTGCACTTCGCGGAGCAACTTCTTGACTTCAGTGTTCTGTGGATTGAGACGCTGAAGGTCGAGCAATACCGGTCTCACGGTCGTCCACTGCTCGCGCTCCATCTGAATCTTCACATTGCCCAACGCCTCAGCCACATGCTCCTGCTTGAGTCCACCGTTGATGACCTCGATATCCGCCGCCATGTCTTCTGCCGTCTCGTATCGATCGATCGGATTCTTTGCCAGCGCATGGTTAAGCAGCTGGTCAAGGGCTGCGGGGGAACCGGGCACGATGCTCGACACTGGGTCATGCGGCTCGCGGACCACTCTGTGCATCGTAGCGGGATCGTCGCCGGGAAACGGCAACCGCCCGGTCAGCAACAAGTAAAGAATGACGCCCGCGGACCAGATATCCGCTCTGCCGTCCGCGGCCTTGCCCAGGAGCCTCTCCGGCGAGATGTAGTGAAAGGTGCCGATAACCATGCCCGCCTGTGTGTGGCCGGAGCGATTTTCCAGGCGAGCAACGCCAAAGTCGACGATCTTGATGTTTCCATCCGGCTGAACCATGATGTTTGCCGGCTTGATGTCCCGATGGATAACTCCCTTCTGGTGCGCGTAACCCAGGCCGGAGCATAACTGGCGAATTATCTCCAGTTTCTCTATAAGTGAAAACTGGCGTCCGGAATTCAGCAGATTCTCCAGCGAATCTCCGGGAACATACTCCATGACGATGTAAGGATTTCCATCCTGCTCGCCGAAGTCGTAGACGGTAACGATGTTCGGGTGGTTCAGGATGCCGGAACGAGCCTCCAGCATAAAGCGGTGGCGAAGTTCTTCAGTCGCCTCGGTGATGGTCTTGATCGCCACCTCGCGACCAACGGCGTTGTCCAGTCCCCGGTAAACGACGCCCATGCCACCGACGCCCAGAATGCCCAGGATCTGGTATTTGCCGATTTGCGTGACTGTTATGCCGGTATCCATGCTATCCGTGGTTCCTGTTCAAGCGTCCTTGATCAGTTGAAAGCCATGATAATACGAGACTTGACGACATCATCAAAATCTTCGGGAATCGATCGCTTTTCAAAAGGGAAACTGGAAATGGACGGTGAGCCTTTTCCCCCTCTTATGACGAAATCCACCCAAGCTTGAAGCGGTTTGAGGCGAATGGCGACATCTCGAACACGACGGGACTAGCCGGTGAATACGGTACTGCCCACCTATCATACTATTAGCGTGCTGGCTTGGATAGCGTCTGTCAAGAGCGGAATTTACTCAAGGCAACTATCCATTTCAATCAGATAGGCCGTTTGCCCCAGAGCCTGTCCTGAGCTTGCCGAAGGATCTCGTCCGCCGCGGCGGATGAGGCCTGGGATTCCGGCTCATGCCGGATAAATATGTGCGTGGATTTCTACTTCCCCGTTCCCTCGGTGATTGTCACAATCCGGTCCACTGCCGGCACGGTGAACTTCTCCACCTTTCCGCTGGGCCAATGCACCTCGATCGCGTCCACCGTCGTAGCTTGTCCCAACCCAAAATGCGGCCTCGGATCGTTGGTCGAGAGGTAACTTCCGCCGCTCAGCACGTCGCCGCGCTGCTTCATGCCGTTGGCAGTCACATACACCGTAGCGCCCACTGCATCGCGCGGGCTCCCTGGGCTTGTCGCAGTTTTGCCCCCGCCCACCAGCTTCAGCTCCAGCCAGTGGTTCTTGTCCGGATTCACGTTCCTGAGCAGCACCGGGTGGCCGTCTTCGACGTTGATCACAGCGTCCAGCTTGCCGTCGTTGAACAGGTCGCCCACAGCCATGCCGCGCCCAGGAACCACAACCGCCAGCCCCGAACCCTCCACCGCCGGCACCACCTCAAACTTCTTGCCCTCGATATTGTGGAACAGCATGGGCCGTTGTGCCCAACTTGTGCCCCAGTTGTATTTGTCCGCTTCCGGGTAGACGTGGCCGTCGGACATCAGCAGGTCTTTCCAGCCATCGTTGTCGTAGTCCAGGAAGGCGTCGCCCCAGCTGAGGAACGGAACCGAAACCTCCGCAATGCCCAGTTGGTAGCTGATATCGGTCAGGTTGCCATCGCCCTCGTTGCGATAGAAGGGTTTATAGTCGTCGGAAAAGGTGGTGTTGAAGATCGCCAGTTGGCCGTTGTTCTGGTAGTCGCCCACGGCAATCCCCATCGACGCGGTCTCGCGCCCTGCCTCGTTCAGCGCGAAGCCGGAGGCGTAACTCACATCCTCGAACGTCCCGTCGCCCTTGTTGAGATACAGATAGTTGGGCGTCGAATCGTTGCCCACCAACAGATCCATCTTGCCGTCGTTGTTGATGTCCACAAACAGAGCGCCCAGCCCGTAGTAGCCGG